>Ga0206844_10038_pt2 | contig 47540 bp, 38 predicted proteins | sample Alteio_BWOrgCont_22_FD_152907 | JGI IMG/M metagenome (GOLD analysis project Ga0206844, IMG submission 152907) | Enriched cells from forest soil in Barre Woods Harvard Forest LTER site, Petersham, Massachusetts, United States -... | ecosystem: Environmental > Terrestrial > Soil > Temperate forest >...
CCACCAGGCATCCTCATCGCGCGCAATCGCAGCCACCTGGCCAAGCTGTGCGGCGATCTGCGGGTTATATTCGGTCAAAACTGGAAGAAGGTGATGACGGATCCGGTTACGCGTGTAAGTCTCATCGCGGTTCGTCGCGTCTTCGCGCCATACCTGGCCGATCTCGCGCAGCCACGTTTCGATCTCCAATCGCCGCGCACGAAGCAGCGGCCGGACAATCTTCCCTCCTGCGCGTTCGACGACGGGAAAGATGCCCGCTAGACCTTCGGTCCATGCGCCGCGCAGCAGCTTATAGAGCACCGTTTCTGCCTGGTCGTCCAGCGTGTGCGCCGTCGCGACGGCATCTACTTCTCTAGCCGCGAGCAAACCCTCAAACCACGCGTAGCGCAGATTCCTCGCGGCTTCTTCGACTGTTTCCTGCTCCTCCCGCGCCCGGGCTGGCGTGTCGACATCGTGACGCAGAAAGCGAAGCCCCAGTTGCGCTGCCAGACCTTCGACAAACTCTGCGTCAGCGTCGGCTTCCGCGCCGCGAATCCCATGGTGCACATGCAAAACAGTCAGCACGAGGCCCAATTCCTGCCACCTGTCTTCGATCGCCCGCAACAACGCCACGGAATCGGCGCCGCCCGACACAGCTACCCCAAGACGCAGCCCCGGATAGAGGCTGTCTGTCACCAGTGGTAGCGGGTTTTGTTTTGAGTGCGGCATAACAGGCTCTACGGGTTTCATCCTATCGTCTTATACTGGCTCACGTATGCTTGAGACGCGCACAGCCACCGCAGCCGACGCAGCCACCATTACCCTCCACCGTCACCGGATGTTTGTCGACGCCGGGCGGCGCGACAATCCAGCGCTTCACGTCATGTCGCAGAATTTTGAGCCGTGGGTGACGCGGATGATGAACGAAGCGAAATATCTGGGGTGGCTCACCGTGGATGGCGACAAAGTCGTCGCCGGAGCGGGGCTATTGTTGCTCGACTGGCCTCCGCATCCACTCGATCCGCATTCCACCCAGCGCGGCTATCTGCTCAATGTTTATGTCGAGGCGGAGTATCGCCGGCGCAAGCTCGCCAGCCACTTGATTGAGTGCGTGCTAGCCGAAGCCCGCCGCCGCAAGATTCGCGTAGTCGCACTGCATTCGACCGATGAAGGCCGACCGCTTTACGAGAGTACCGGCTTCCGCCAGACCAATGAGATGTTTTATGTAGAGCCGGTGGAAGCGTAGCCTCCACCGGCATGTCATTCCCGGCTAGTTATGGACGGTAATTCTGCCCCTGAATGGGGTGAACGTTTTATGCCCTCTGGTCCAGCAGGCCAAAAAATCCGCTCATTCTGCTCAAGCGAGACTTCGGGCACATACGGCTTGCGTTTCAGCTTGCAATTCAATTGCTGGGCGGAAGTGATGACGGCGCTCTTGAGGCGATCCACCACCGGATTTGCTCCAGGCTGCGAAGGACGCAGCCCCCGCTTGCGCATGAAATAGTTTGCGCGATAAATGTTGCCCAGCGTTGAATCGTGGAAGACAAAATTCACGTTCAACGAAATGGAGACATCCTTTCCGTTCCTCAGCCAGTGCGGCGTATTCACTGGAATATGCACGCCTGTTCCCGGCCGGAGCATATAGACCATCGCGCGCGATTCATATTGCGGCTTGTAGGTGCCGGCCCCGTTGTCCACCGTCCAGAAGCGTTCCAGCTCTTCATCCGGAGTAATTTCGCGATCCTCGCGATTGAACAGATGAATTTCCTTGTCGCCGGCGATCTGCAAAAGCCATGAGCACTCGCGGTCAATATGGTAGGGAGTGGCACGTCCCGGCGAGCTGACGAACAGGATGGCTTCAAACCACTTGATCTCTCTGCGCATCTCCTTGCCCGTCAGGCGAAGCAAGTCGCAGATGCAGGATTCGAGGATCTCGCGATATTCCGCGTCGCGCTCGACGTGCTTGAGCACGATCCACGCATTCGCGGTTTGTATCTGGTGAATCGCGTCGGCTACCTCGAGCGTGATCTTCGCGCCTTCGAGCATAGGCTTTCCCGGGTCCTGCTGCCCCAGCAGGCAGGCTGCATCGCCGGATGGGCGATGCGGGTCATTGCGTCCGGCAACGTCGCGCGCCAGCTCCACCAGGCGCGACAGCTCGAATCGCGGATCGGTCGAAAGCGCGTGCTCGATCTCGAACGGGAGCTTGTTAAAATTCTCGCCGAACAACGCGGGATCGCAGGTGACGGTCGATTGAGAATCCAAGACAGAAACAGAAGCGGCCATAACGTCTGCCCTCACAGACAACAAGATCAGTGCATCACGACTGTAACAAAGGAATGGGCGTCTGCCACTCCCAATATGGTCATAAATCAGTAGTTACTGTGGGTTCGTAAGTGGATTACCAGCGGGCTGGAATTTCTTTAGGATGCTGCAGACTCAATGACATCCCTCCATTTCTTCTCGAATTGCCATCCCGACCGGAGCGGACTGGGGACGACAATTTCAGGGAAAACCATTGGAATATCGATCAGTCCAATGCGCCTAAGTCGCCTTTGGCCGGAACATCTTCGCCGCCGCTCCTGAAACCAGCCGGCGTGGCGCCAGCCTCTGCATAAAGACCATCGCCTTCCCCGCCGTATAAGGGATGACCCAGGCCTTGCCGCGTACCAAGCCCTCCAGCCCGCGTCGCGCCACCTCTTCCGCCGATTGCCGTCCGCGCCCCATCTGCTCGCGCGTCCCGGCCACGGCGTGGAACTCCGATTCCGTCGGTCCAGGGCACAGGGCACTCACTCGGACCCCATATTCGGCAACTTCGTGCGCCAGGGCCTCGGCCAGAAACCGATCGAAGACCTTCGTGGCGGCATAGGTCGCCAGGTAAGCGACCGGCTGGTACGCAGCTGTGGACGCGACGATCATCACATAGCCGCGCCTCCGCTCGGTCATCTTAGGCAGAAACAGCCGCGTCAGGTGCACCACGGCGGTGCAATTCAGATCGACCATTTTGCGCTGCCATTCCACATCGCCTTTGGCAAACTCGCCGGCATAACCAAACCCGGCATTGTTGATCAGGATATCGATGGGAAGACCGGCGCCTTCGGTCGCAGCAAAGAGCTCTTGCGGCGCGGAGGGTTCGGCCAGATCGGCGGCAATCGTGCGTGCTTCTACTCCATAAGTCGACTGCAGACGGGCGGCCAGCTCGCTCAGCCGATCCAGCCGGCGGGCCGTGAGCACCACGTTTGCGCCTGCGGCGGCCAGCTGCTCGGCTAATGCAACGCCAATTCCGGCGCTTGCCCCGGTGATGAGCGCCCATTTGCCCTGAACGGCCTGGCGAAGAACTGTCGAGCTTTGCAATTTGGCTTCCGGCATTCTGTCTCCTTACGCAGATACTGCGGCTGTCTCTTCAAACTCCTCGCCAATCCAGCGCGTGAAGGCTTCGATGCTCTGGCTGCGCCCCAGGAACTGCTGCACAATCTCTTTTCCCGGAAGCGACCCACCCGGTTCGAGCACCGTCTTGCGGTATTTCGCCGCAATCGGGTCTTCGAGCAGATTGGCGCGGTTGAACTGATTGAAGAAGTCGAGCGCGATCACCTTGTCATAAAGATAGGTGTAGTAATTCGACGAGTAGCCGGTGAGATGCGTAAAGCTGGAAAACATGCGATTGCCGTCAATCCACGTATAGGGCAGGAATTTCGTGTAATCCGCCTGCAGAAGGATGCCGAGATCGAGCGCCTTCGGATCTTCATAGTGCGTATCGAGCGAGTAGCTGGTGTAAAACAGCTGCGTCCGCACCCAGTCCGCGCGGCCGAAGGCGCCCGCCCGGTTCATCTTCTCGACCAGCTCCGCCGGGATCGGCTCGCCCGTCTGGTAGTGATTGGCAAAGCTCGCCAGAAGTCCCGCATCGCGGAAAAACTCCTCCAGCATCTGCGACGGCACTTCGACGAAGTCACCCTCCGTGGCAATGCCGCTGATGCCAGCCCATTTCTGCTGCCCGCCGAGGATGGCGTGCATCAGGTGGCCGAATTCATGGAAAAACGTCACCACATCCGAATACTGCATCAGGCCGGGGTTGTTTTCCTTGGGCTCAGGAAAATTGCAGATCAGCGCTGCTTCGGGAATCTGCTTTCCCGCGATGCCGGGAATGAGCGGATGCGCGCTGAACCACTTGTCCTTGCCTTCGCGCGGGTGCATGTCCAGATAAAACCGCCCGATACGTGCTCCGGAAGGCGAATTCAGGCCATCGTAGACATCCCATGCGCTGACCGATTCATGCCATACGTCAGCCTTTTCCACGGGACGAAAAGTCACCTGAAAGAGCTTTTCCGCCGTCTCGAGAACACCTTTTTCAATCGGTTTATAGGGGAAATAAGGCCGCACCGACTGGGAATCGAAGGCGTACGCCGTGCGCCGGTACTGCTCGTACCAGTAGGCGCGGCTGTCGGCGTCGATCGAAACCATCTTCGGCTTTTCCTGCCGCGCAAACTCAAGAACGATGGAGTATTCGCGCTCAGCGCCGGGTTTCGTGGCTTGGTCCAGATCGTCTAAGAAGGTCTTCAGGCTTGTGGCTGAACCCATCATCTGGTCGGCCATCGCAAGATCGGCCCACGTCGCAAAGCCCAGCGTTTCGGCAATTTCGCGCCGCGTCTTCAGCAGATCGAGCAAAATGCCCTCGTTTGCCGGATACGCCCGCGTGTTGTATGCCAGGAACATCCGCAGGCGCAGCTGCGCGCTTTTCGCGAAAGTCATCACCGGCATGTAGTCGGGATAATCCGTGGTCAGCGTGATCAGCCCGTGCTCGTCGGCCGGATGTGCGGCGATAAAGTCTTCGGGCAGTCCTTCGAGCTGCGCCTTGTCGTCCACCGTAACCCGATTTACGTTTTCCTGCACGTTGCGCCCGAAGGTGAGCGAGAGCAGCGTTGCTTTCTCCTGCAGCTCCTTGATCTTGATCCGCGTTCCCTCATCTTTATCCACGCCTGCCAGCCGATACTGGAGCAGCGTCCGCTCCACATAATGTCGGGTAGCGTCGTCGACTCCGGCAAGGTCCATGGCATTCAAGGCGCTGTAGACGCCCTGGTTCAGCGACAAGGCAACGCCTGCCTCGGCAACTTTCTGCGTCAGCGCCTGAGCCTTGTCACGAATTTTCTTGTCGGGATACACGCTGTCGAGCAGGGCGGTCTGCGACCCGGCCGCGCCCAACGCCGCCACGGCGTCGTCATAGGCCCGCAGGGTGTTTTCCGTGGTGCGCGGCCCGTGCACGGCCAAAATCGACTCAATCGCCTGCTGATGACGGTCGAGCGCCGCACCCACCCATTTCTCCAGGCTGGATTCATCGACCTTGCCCTGTCCCTCAGGATTCCATGGGTGGCTAAGCTGCGCGTCCGTTACCGATGCCGATTGACTCACGAATTCACCTCAAAAACACTAGATTTAGAGTAGCTGATTTCGATCAAGCTGATAGTCTGTAACCCGCTGTTCCACAAATTCATCCGCCGGCTATTGCATACTTGTGAGGACAGTCGGTAATATGCCGCAATTGCGCCCATGAATCATGTTGCCCCAGCACTCTCGCCGCAGTACCTCCGCTCCCGTATCGGGAAAGTCTGTGTCGCCATCATTGGCGCCACGCCCTCGGAAATGATTGAAAAGGCTGAAGCTGCGGTCCGCGAGAACCCTTTCGTCGAGTTCCGCCTCGACTATCTGGAAAAGCCTCTCGCCGCCCTGCCCAAGTTCAAGACCTTTCTCGCCGAGCGCAGCGAGGTGACTGCCATTGCCACCTGCCGCCGGGTCGCGGGCGGAGGAAAATTCAAGCGCAAGATCTCCGACGAACTCGAAATCCTGCAGAAAGCCGCCACCTCGGGCTTCCATATGGTGGACATCGAGCTCCAAACTGCGGAAGCCATCAAAGCCTCTGAGCTCGAGAAGCTGCGCGCGCGCGGCGCCGCTCTCATCATCTCGTATCACGATTTTTCCGCCACCAAAGACCTCGACGGCATCTTCGAGCGCATCCGGCCCTATGAGCCGGAGTTCATCAAGATCGTTTCGACGGCGAAGAATCTGGCCGACAACGTCGCCATGATGCACTTCCTCGAGCGCACCCGCGACATGGCCAACCTGATCGGCATCTGCATGGGCGATCAAGGGATCATCAGCCGCGTGCTCGGCATCCGCGCCGGCAGTGTCTTCACCTTTGCCGCCGCGACCCAGGGCGAAGAGACCGGACCCGGGCAGATCGCCGCGCGCACCCTGCACGAGACCTACCGCATCGATCAGCTCGATATTTCCACCCGCATCTATGGGGTTGCTGGAAACCCAGTCCGCTATTCGCTCTCGCCGCTGATGATCAACACCGCCTTCCGCCGTGAGACGGTCAATGCGGTCTTCCTTGCGCTGCAGACGGCCAAGCTGAGCGACCTGCTGACGCTGGTCCGCGAAGTCCCGATCCATGGGCTGGCCGTAACCATGCCGCTCAAGGAAGAAATTCTGAAGCATCTGGAAAAAACCGACCCGATTTCAGAAAAGATCGGCGCCTGCAACACCGTCGTCCGCGCCCAGGACGGGAAGCTCTATGGGTTCAACACTGACGTTGCCGCCGTCGTCCGTCCGCTCGAACGGCGCTTGCAGCTCAAAGGGGCCAAGATTCTGGTGCTCGGCGCGGGCGGTGCCGCGCGCGCGGCCGTCTTCGGGCTGAAGGAAAAAGGCGCGGAGGTCTTCATCCTTAACCGCACTGCTGAAGACGCGCAGAAGCTCGCCCGCCAGGCCAAGGCTAAGACGTTCAAGCGCGAGCAGCTGGCAAAAACCCAGTTCGACGTCATCTTGAACGCAACGCCCATCGGCATGCATGGCGTTAAACCAAACCATCTCCTCGAGCCGAAGGAAATCAACGCGCGCCTGGTCTTCGACATGGTCTACAACCCCATCGATACGCCGCTGCTGCGCATGGCCCGCGAAAAGAACATCCCCGTGGTCACCGGCGTCGAGATGTTCGTCCACCAGGGCGCCCGCCAGTTTGAAATATGGACCGGCAAGCCGGCGCCGGAAGAGGAAATGCTCCGCGTCGTCATCCACGCCCTGCGCCAGCAGGCGGAAAATGCCGTAAGCGAACCAGCCAAAAAGTAGTTCATCGGCGCTTTGCATCAAGTTTCTCGGGCGGCGCGCCGATAGGACAGTCAAGCATCCGCGAGTGCAGGGTGGGAGACGTGTCCCTGCCATTCGCGGAAGACCCGGTTCTGGGAGCGTGACAGCGGCCATGTTTGCCATCATTGGAATGTTGATCGTCATCGCAGCCGTTGCAGGCGGCTACCTGATGGAAAAAGGCCACCTGCTCATCCTTATGCAGCCAGCCGAACTGCTCATCATCGGCGGCGCGGCTGTGGGCACTTTGCTCATCGCCAATCCGCTGCGCATTCTGAAGGCCATCGGCGCGGGTGTGAGCGGCATCTTCGGCAAGCCGCAATTTGCAAAAGAGCGTTATCTGGCGACGCTCCGGATGATGTATGAGCTATTCAACAAGGCGCGCCGCGGCGGCATGCTGGCCATTGAGATCGATATTGAAAATCCTGCCGAAAGCCCCATCTTTCAGGCCTATCCGCAGTTTTTGAAAGACAAGCATGCCTGCGACTTCGTCTGCGACTCGATGCGCGTGGTGGTGGCCGGCAACGCCGAACCATTCGACATGGACCAGATGATGGAGCTGGACATGGACGCGCAGCATCACGGCGCCATGGAGCCCGTGACGGCTCTCGCCACCATGGCCGATTCGCTGCCCGGCCTTGGCATTGTCGCCGCCGTGCTCGGCGTCGTCATCACCATGGGCGCGCTCGGTGGCCCTCCGGACGCAATCGGCCACAAGGTGGCTGCTGCACTGGTGGGAACCTTCCTGGGCATTCTGTTGTGCTACGGCTTTATCGGCCCTATCGGCTCGAATATGGAAAAACTGGCCGAAGAAGAACACGCCTACCTGCATGTGCTGCGCGTGTTGATGGTTTCGTATATCAAAGGGAACCCTCCCGTGATTGCCATCGAAATGGCACGGCGAGCGATCCCGACACATGTGCGGCCTTCATTTATCGAAGTGGAAGCCGCTTATCGCGCCGAAGCCGGCGCCGAGACACAGGCATCGGATACAGGAACTGAAGAACAGCTAGCAGCCACATCATGAGCAAACAGCCCATTATTATCAAACGCAAAGCGGAGCACAGTGGCCGCCACGGCGGTGCCTGGAAAGTGGCCTACGCCGATTTTGTAACCGCCATGATGGCGCTTTTTATCGTGCTCTGGTTGATGAACACGAGCGACCACGTACGCAAAGCGGTCGCAGGATATTTCAACGATCCGCTGGGCCGGTCAAGTGATACAGGAACGGATCGCTCCGGCGCTGAGGACAATCTGCCCGTAACCCATGACAACATCGATCAGTTGAAACAGCGTCTCGAAAATTCAATCCGCAAAATGAACGATCTGAAATCCATCTCCAACCAGATTGAGATCACGGTCACGCCCGAAGGTCTTCGCATCGAGCTGCTGGAATCGAAGAACGGCACTTTTTTTGAGAGCGGCAGCAGCATGCTAAACGCCAACGGTAACGAGCTGCTCGGCATGCTGGCAAAACAGCTTGGCTCCGTACCCAATCAGCTTTCAATCGAGGGACACACCGACTCGAAGCCCTTCAGCAGCAACAGCGGCTACACCAACTGGGAACTTTCAACCGACCGGGCCAACGCCGCGCGCCGCATGATGCAATCCGATGGCTTGCGCCCCAACCAGATATCGCAGGTACGCGGCTATGCCGACCAGAGATTGCGCGTTCCGGCGAACCCTCTAGACCCCTCCAACCGGCGCATTTCCCTCATCGTGCAATATCTGCAGGCATCGTCAAAATAAGCTGGCTTGCCGAAATCGTCGCTTGGTTGCGGCCTGAAATTTTTCAAACTCCGCTGACATCCAGGTCTACATTCATCTGCTGAATCGCATCATGCAAAGCTGCCTGGGCCGCGGCCAGCTGTTGTTGAAGACCGATGTATTCCTTACGCAGGTTCTGCAACTCATCTTCATCGGCATTCATTTCGCCGGCATATCTTTTGGCTAACTGGCGCTCTTCAGAACTATCTTTCAAGCCTGCCAGGTTGTCATGCAGACGCTTCTGGTCGTTTGCGATCCGGTCGATTTCCTCTTGTTTCTGCTGCATCTGCCGGTCGAGATCATTGACGCTTGCCTTCGCATCGAAAACCGGCTGCAGCGTCTGCTGTAATTGCGCGTTTCCGTTTCCGCCGCGGACCAACAGCTGCATCTGATCGTCTGTCAGTGAAGCGAGGGCATAGGTCGCGCTCAGCGTACGGGTCTCTCCCACATGCAGAGAGACGGTCTCATTTGGCTGCGTGCTTACTCGGAAGCGATAGCTGGAAGCGGATGTTTCCGCCGGTCTCACCTCAGAGGTGAGCTTCCATCCTTCACGCAACGGATGCTCGACGATCACCGTGCGCGGCGCTGAGGCCGCGTTGTGCACCGAGTAGGTGCGTTCGCTGATTTCATCATTGCGCTCAATAAGAATGCCGTCGTGCACGATGACATGGTGCAGATGCTGCGAGTTTAAAACTCCGACGACCTTCACCTGCACCGCCTGATCGACGGCATAGGAGAGCAGCCGTTTCTCACCCGCGTGAATGGGGTCGAGTAGACCCTCTCCTGCGAATTCTCCATTTTCAAAGATGGAAAAGCTGCCGCGATCGAGCGTCAAATTACTGGTGTTCGTAAGCCACAGCGCGCGCAGTGGCTGCGGCTGCGTCCAACTCCAAAGCGTGACGCGTTCTGCCTGCACGTTGGTTTGCAGAACCGGTACAAGGGCCGACTGGTTTTTGTGGATCGTGATGGGCTGCGCCAATGCGTATTCGAAGTAGTCATCGAAGCCGGTTGTGTTCGTGCTGCCGGTTTCGTCCTGCACCGGCGAAGGAGCGGCGGCCGCAAGATGGTACACGCCGCCTCCCGTGCCACCCCCGGCGCCTTGAGCAAAGCCCGATCCTGTTCCGGTACCTATCCATTTTTGCGACGTACCTTGGAACCCGGCATTGCCATGGGATGGCGCGGCAACTACCTGACCGTTGACTGTTACCTGCTCAGATGCCATTCCTTGCTGAGCAGCAACACCGGCATCCGCCATCGCGCCCTCATGTGTCTGCGGTGTCAGCATGGCCGACTCAGGCAGACCGATCTCCGGACGTCGCGTGTAATAAGGCTGCGACAGCGATTGAACAAAGCTCTGCGGAGCTCCGGCCACCAGCGAAAGCTGTACATTATCCCAGTCCGAGCCAACGGTATTGTCGACCACTGCCCATCCCTGCAGGATGGCCGTAGCCGCCTCACTCGTCGGCGACGCCTTCGGGAAAAGAATGCGATAGGTGCTCTTCCACACCGGCACTTCACTGATGTAGCTCACGCGTATATCCCGTGAGCCTGTGCCCTGCGCTTCCAGCGTGAGATGGCGCATCTGCTGGTTCCGTGTGTTGGCAAGAAGATCGAGGTAACGATCCATCTCGTGCTGCAGTTTGCTGTCGAGAACACGCACGCTCACCGATGGCGTCAATTCGACGGTCCGCACGGCTCCTGCATCGCTGATGACAGTAAGCCTGCGATGCTCGATGGTAGTGTTGTTGTCTTTTTGCTGGGAGGTAACTTCGAGATTGAGCAGCCGTCCGCTCACAACACCGATTCCGTTGCCGCTTACTTCTACGCGCGCGCCGCGAAGCGCTGCGAATACATCCGCGGTCGATGGGTCGTCGCCAAGTCCGAGAGGAATAGTCTTCAGCTGCTGTTCGATGGGCGAAGTGGAGTTGTAATTTACGCCGGCGATGCTACCGCCCCCGAGATCGAGCGCAGTGAGGGATTGCAAGACATCGTTCAATTGAGACGAAGTGAAGTCGATGGACACCGCTTCGTTATTGACGACACGGCCTTCATGCTCAAAATAGCCAACACCGTTTTTGTAAAGAACCACCTTGCGCACCGGGAGCTGCGTGATCTGTCCCTCGCGAGCAATTTCGGCAGGAAGAAGAAAGCTGACGCTGGAAACAAGCGCCGAAGAAAGAGCAAGCGTGCGCAGAAGCAAGTGGTCCTCCTTGCGGGGAGCAACGATCCGGCTTTTTAGACGCCGCATGCTATGGAAATGTTCCTAACGAAAAAAATTGGGAAGCGAACGATTTTGTCCGCTTCCCTTTTTACGCATCCGCCTGTCCAACATACTCGCCAGGAGCTTCTACAGACCGGATGTACTCGATGATGGCCTCGCTCCAGCCATCGATGTGCGTCCACGCGCCGTAGCCTACTCCGTTGCGGTAGCTGGCTACGTTCACCACGTATCCGCGACCATGCTTCGGCACAGGTACACGGTCGTGCGACTGCTCATCAGTGATAACGATGAGGCGATCGACGTGCTCACGCAGCTCGTTCAACGCACGGCCCAGCTGCGTGCTTCCATGCGGCTGGCTGTGCACAATAGCGTCGCGCAAAGCAAAGCCATGACGCGCCGGCACTGCTGCCAGAGAATCCGAGAAGGTGTAGATGCTCACCTCTTCGGCTATCTCACGCAACAGCACCGCAAGACCCGCAGCCGCATCCATGCGTACCATCTCAGAGCGTACAGACAGCTTCGCGTCCATGCTGCCGGAAACGTCGACAAGCAAAACAGTCTTGCCCGCCAGACGCATCTGGCCGCTGAGACTCGCGAACATGGCCTGCTCGATCCACGGCTCCCACTGCGGAGCATGACGCGCCGCAGCGATGAAGCGGAACGGCAGCACGCGCTCGACGCGAATTACTTCGAGCGCGTAGCGCACCAGCTCCGGATCGACGCCCGCAGCCTGCATGTTGCGCAGGTTGCGAAGCAGAGCGAGAGCGCCAAGGCGGTTCTCGATCAGCATCGACTCCCACACCTCGCGCTTCTGCTCGCCGCGTGAGAGCCGCACCTCCCACGTCTCCGGTGAAGGCAGCGTACCCTCGACCAGCTGACGCCACGTGAACGACTGGTCAGCCGTCAAAGGCTTGGCGTGCGTGAGAAAGAGCACGTCGCGCAGCTTGACCGCTCCTGCACGGTCATACTTGGCAAGAGCGTATGCATCGAAGCGCGTGAAAGCCGTAGCTAATCCCTTCTTCACCTGCGCGGACAAAGGCTGACGGCCATCCTTCCAGTAAATAGCAAGGAACTCCGACAACTCATCCGCACGCTGAATCACGCGGGCCAGCGTCTCGGCAACGAGTCCACGATGCGTGGCATAGCGAGCCATCTCACGCACCAGCAACAGAGGCGCGTGACGCAGCTTCATCTTCTCGCGCGCCTCGACGGCAAGCGCAGCCACCTTCACCGCTTCGACCTGCGGAACTAGCGCGGCGATGCGCTGGGCAATCGTTGCGCCGTCCTCGTAGAACTCGTCCTCCCACAACATGCAGGCCAGCACGGACCGTCGCAGCTGCGCTTCCGCGCTGATCACGAGAGCGGGCGCGCCTTCATGCGTACGCAAGGGCGCTCCGTTGAATCCAAGATGGCTGAGTTTCAGAATATTCAGGCGCATAGCGCGCCTCCCTTTCAAGATGCCCGGTGATTGCGGCCCTGTTCGCAGCCGGCATCTTATGAAAGCCGGAACAGAGTCAGATGATGTGGCTACTCACTGTCTTCCTCGCACTTGCCGACAAGGACAGTTGCGCCGCCAAACCCCGCGCGCGCATTGACCTTCTTCACGTCGATGACGAAAGCCATCTTCTCCATCTCGTAAAGCGTCGGGACGAGCTTGCTGAGGTAGTCGCTGCACTGGTTGACCGCGAACGGCACCAGACGAGGCTGCTCATAGAAGTAGCCACAGCGAATTTCCTCTTAGCTCTCGGAGTAGCCCAGCTGAATGTGCGCGTGGCGGCAGGTGCGGCAGAGCGACTCCTGACCGACAGCTGTGCCATTGCGCACAGTAATGCTGATGCTCATAGCGTGTCTCCTTCACACGGTTCGGGGTTAAGGTTGCGCGCCGGGGAATATCCGGAACGGGTTTATGCCGAATGCTCTCGCCAGAGAGCCTGACCGCAATGCGGCCGCGGGAATCGAACCCACCCTCTTCGGTCCTGAAGTAACCCATTCACTCGCCACCGGCACAGAGATGTTGCAAGTCTCCGGGGAAAAGTAGCACGGGCGGCATTCGCTTGCGCGAACTGGCGATTCCCTTTCGCCTGCCGTATGCGGGAGGAGAGAAGTATCCCGCGCCTGCGCCACCGGAGATGTTGGTTCACGCCAGGGAAAAATCGTATGCGGGCTCTGCGGATTCGAACCGCGCCCTTTCGGGTTCCGGACAAAGAAGTATCCGCACACTGCACCACTGGCGCATCTATCTGCAACGCGAGGGAACGGTCGCTATTTGCGGAGTAGGCGTGTCAAGACGAAGTATCCGCGTGCTACACCACTCGCTATTGCAGGTAAGCTGTTTGTCTGAATTAGTTTAGAGTCGATTGTCCGGACTTAGCAGAGGACACAACTTGCTGTTATTTAACAGTCGTTGCGAGCAGAAGCCAGGACGAGCCGACGCGATCATTCGCTGGCTGCATCTGGTGACCGAATTGGAAGATGGTAATCATTACGGCTTCCTCTGCTTGAGATACAGTGCCACAGGTCGCAGAACGATTGCAAGTGGAAATGCAAAAAAAAATTGTAACTGCTTTAGATATGAATTCTGCTTGAGCCATCGCGTCCATCACCGAATGACCGCGAAAAGACAGCGTCAGCAGTTTTGATATTTCCAGTTGCGCTGCTTTCCATCCGCGATCCACTCAACCGCCGTCGCAATTCGTTTCTCCCGCGTCTCCGGACGTTTTGCGTCGGCGATCCATTCCACATATTCACGTTTGCAGCTCGGGCTGAAGGCCGCAAAAACAGCCGCCGCCTTCTTATTCTTCTTCAATGCTGCGGCAAACTCAGCAGGCGGGTCGGCAACCGGCTTCGGCGGCTTCACGACTTTGTGTCTCGCCGCGATCGGGCTCGTGTGCTGGCCGCTGTCGATGAAAGCCGCGGCCTGGCGGATCCAGCCGAGCATCTGCTTGTCTGATGGCAGGTCCTTCAGGCTGGCGATGCGTCCAAGCGAGCCCATGCCTTCACCCTCGAGGACCTTGGCTTCGCGCAGCACCGCGCCGATTTCCTCGCCCCAGAAGCCGAAGCTGCAGTGCTCTTTGAATGCAGCCATGTTGCAGAGAATCATGCCGCGATGCTGAAAAAATGGCCGACTCCACTTGATGGTTTCTTCAACCGATGGGCAGCCCCGATGCACCAGCTCGCGCAGGTGTTCCAGAATGGGCTGCGCGAACGGCGACACCCGCGCAAGATATGCATCTACCCTGGGATTCAAGACCTCAGTTGCCTTCACATTCCTCTCCTGTTTTCCGGGGAACAGCAGTGTACAACCGTTTCCCGACGAGGCGCAGAACTTTGCTGTTAACCGATGGCTCGACCGCAAATCCATGCATTGGCCGCGTGAAACGGCCATGCACGAAGTAAGCTAATTTCTATGAACCCTCTGGTCAATCCCCTCTGGCTCAAAGAGCGTTTGGACGACCCCAACACAATCGTTCTCGACGCCAGCCTCGCTCCGCCCGGAGCGAAACCGCCGGTCGATACCCGCGCGCGATATCTTGCGAATCATATCCCCGGTGCGGTGTTCTTCGATACCGACGAGCTCTCCGATCATGCAACTTCGCTGCCGCACATGCTGCCTGCTTCCGAGGCTTTCGCCCGCAGCTTGTCGGCGCTCGGTGTCGGCGACCAGATGACCATTGTGATTTATGAACAGGAAGGCGTATTCTCCGCCCCGCGAGCCTGGTGGATGCTCCGTACCTTTGGAGCGCAGCACGTCTACATTCTCGATGGCGGTCTGCGCGAGTGGATTGAAGCTGGACTCCCGGTCGACTCGGATCGCGTACAACACGCACCCGCCACGTTCGCGGCCACACTCACTCACAATGCAGTGAAAAAAATTGCCGATATCCAGCAGATGATCGCGGAGCATGCGCAAATTCTCGATGCACGCTCCGCAGGCCGCTTCACCGGCATTTCGCCGGAGCCTCGGTCCGGCATCGATTCCGGCCACATGCCCGGAGCCATCAACGTTCCCTTCACTGAATTGGCAGAAGAAGGGCGCATGAAGCCTGCGGAGAAATTACGCGAGCTCTTTCTTGCCAAAGAAGTAGATATCCGGCGTCCGATCACGACCACCTGCGGGTCCGGCGTCACCGCTGCCGTCATCGCGCTCGGCCTGGAAATTGTCGGCGCGAAAGATATCAGCCTCTATGACGGCTCCTGGGCCGAATACGCCCAGCACCCGGATGCGGTGATTGAAAAAAACAGCTAGCCGTCCGCTGCGTTCAACGAAATTGTAAGAGCGGCCTGAGCGGACTTGTCTTCCGGGATCTTCGTGATTTTTTGATCCTCTAGCAACTCCAATCCTCAGCCAAGCGTCTGGATAAACAATGGAACTCCAGCTCAGCAAACTCATTCATCGAAAAATCGTCGTGATTGGACCTAAGTTTTTCGATCAGGAAAAACTTGAGACCGTAACGCTGCTGGCCGTAGAAGATGCCGGCATCTGGATCGAGAGTGCGGAAGCCGCGAATGTCATCGTGAAGAAGTTCGGCGTCAAACCGTCGTCTTCCGCTCTCGCATTTTTTATTCCCTTCTCACAAATCACAACCATTTTGGCCAGTTTCGATTCGACTGCTACTGCCGCAGAAACGACCACCATCCCTGGCTCATGATCAACAGAACTCCTAGAAGTTGAACTTCAGCGCGCCCTGCAAAATGCGTGGTGGAGCTGCGCTGATGGCGTTGCCGAAGGTCGAGCTGCCGATGTCACCATCGACTGAGCTGGGGCCGTTGAACTGCGTATGGTTGAAGACGTTGAAGGCCTCTACACGGAACAGTACCGACTTCGACTCAGTGAGCGGCAGGTTTTTAGCCACAGCCATATCGAAGTTGTTAGCTCCCGGACCATAGAAGAACCGTCGCTTCGCATTGCCCGGCGTGCCCAGCGCATTCATGCTGAAAGCCGTCGTATCGAAGTAGTTGTTTCCGTTTGCGCGCGGATTGTGGTTCAAATGAAGAGCGCCGCCGTTGTAGTCGGGCTCGTCGATGCTGCTGTTGTTGATCCCGTTCGGATTTGTCCCAATCAGCGAATTGTCGCCATTGTTCACCATTGTGATGGGGAAGCCGCTTGCGAAGCGGGTAATTCCGGAAAGCGACCAGCCCTTGGTAAGGCGATCCGGATGGAACAACTGGTCGAATGGAAGCTGGTACTCATAGCTGACGACGAAGTTCTGCTTCACATCGAATGAAGAAATCGCATAGCTGAGTGCAGGATTAAACGGATTGACTTCCTCGCCGATATTCGACGATTGGTCCATCGATTTGCCGTAGGTATATGCAGCCGAAAACTCCAGCCGGCCGCTGGTGTGGCGTGCGCTAAGCTCGACGGCGTTGTAGTTGGCGTGGCCAATCGTGGATTGCAGCGCGTTGCTGCCGAAGTTCGGGCCAAGCGGCCCACGCGTCCCGTTCACCTGTCCGCCGCCAACGGGAAAGTAAACCGTGTCTTCGCCGCCGGGGCCGCAGGTCAGCGTGCCGGGCTCAACGGCGCTCGTCTGGCTGAGACTCAGGCAGAGCGCCGGGTTTCCCGGGTTCGGCTCGATCAGCACGCGCTGGCGATGGCTCGATGTGCCTACATAGCTCGCGCTGAAAACAGTGTTCGGCCCGGCCTGCCTCTCGATCGAGAGCATCCACTCCTCGGTATAGGGCGTGCGGTTATGAATGTCATATCCGGGAATGCCGCTTATCGGCTCGTAGGTGCTCCAATCGATATTCGGATCAGGATTGCTGCGCGAGGAATTCAACGGAGCAAAGGTATACGGAAAAGGCTGGCCGTTGTTCTGTCCGTTGGCAGCGGTGATAAATGGCGTTGCGAAGAGTGGAGGAGCCGGACTCGTATACGTCGTGCCATAGGGAGCATTAGCCGCCAGCACGCCAATCGAGAGCGCATCGATCGCGGTATAGAAATTGCCGAAGCTCGCGCGGACGCTGGTCGTTCCCGGAGCACCCAGCATCTTTTCAAGAAAGCTGCCCGCATCAGCCTGCGGCGACCACGCCAACCCCACGCGCGGCGCAAAGCTCAAGTTGCCGATGGGAGCAAGCGTATTCGGCACGCCCGGATCGCCAGGATAAAGAATGCCCGGAGGCGCGCCGGGAAAGACGACAGACTGCGCGCCGGGAACGAAGGTAGAAATCTGGTTGTACTTTTCCGACCACGGCGCGATGCGGTCCCAGCGAAGACCGTAATTCAACGTAAGGTTCGGCAGCGCGTGCCAGCTGTCCTGGGCAAAGAGGCCGGTGTATTTATTCCGCGCATAGAAGGGGTTCAACTGGCTCTGGTTGTACTGGCTGGGAACGCCAATCAAAAAGTCGGCAAAGTCTACGCCCGTCTCCGTTCCGGAAAAGACGAAGTTGCCATTGAACTGGGCGATGGGAGCTGCATTGACCTGATCGGCATGAAATTCGCCGCCGAACTTCATCGTGTGATTGCCGATCACCTTCGAGAAGGTATCCGTCACCTGATATGTGTTGTTTGCCTGAATGAGCTGATTCGCTGCGGCGCCCGTAGAAAATCCGTTGAAGTTGAGGTTCTCCACGCTCTGCCCTTTCGGATCGAGCGCTACGATGCTGGGCGTGCCGTCGGCATTCTCAAAGCCCTGCGAAACCAGGCTTACATTGCGTCCGCCTACGGGCTGTCCAAGGTTGGTGAGATCGCGCATATAGCTGAAGTGCAGTTCGTTGATAGCCGTCGCGTTAAAGGTCTTCGTATCGCTAAGAGCGATCAGCTGCGCGCGTCCCGTAGTCAGCGCGTCGAAGCCGGGAACGCTGGCGCCGCTCTGCGCTACCGGATATGGGTCGTCGAGATCGAAGTCGTCGATGAAGTAATACGCCGACAGCAAGCCCCACCGCGTATTCGCATCCACCCTGATAGCACCTTTATCATCGCGGACGGTCTGGTTGAAAGCGGAAGTGGCAAAGCCGTTCGCGCTATTTGGTGCCGGAATGTACTGCAGCATCCGTTGCGCTGGAATCGACCATGCGCTTTGCGGAATCACGGCGTTAGGAAAAACGCATTGTGCGGATGTGCTGCATCCAGGCACATAATACGGCTCACCGGAAACCACGTTGTAGCCCAGCTTTTGCGTGAGCAGGCCTGCGAAGTAAGGCCCTCCGACACTGCCGGTCAGGCCGCTGGCCAGATCGGAAAGATTTCCCATCCGGTCCGCGTTCGAGGGCACGCTGATGTTGCCCGTATCGATGCCCTGCGTCTGCCGCGTGCCTTGGTAATCGGCGAAAAAGAAAACCTTGTCATGGCGGATAGGTCCGCCAATGGTGCCGCCAAATTGATTCTGACGAAAGGCGCCGCGCGTGGGCGAAAAGTAGTTGCGCGCATCGAGGTCGGTGTTGCGCAGAAATTCGAATGCGCTGCCATGAAACGCGTTGGTGCCGGATTTGGTGATAACGCTGATCTGGCCGCCGCTGAACTCGCCGTACTCGGCGTCGAAGTTGCTCGTGATGATGCGGAATTCTGCAATCGCATCGAGGTTAGGAATGATGGCTGTTCCGGCATTCACGTCTTCTTCGGCGTCGCTGCCGTTCACGTTGAAATAATTGGCGAACTCACGCTGCCCGTTGACGGAGATTGTCCCCGGATTGAGCGTTCCTGACGGGTTGAGGACTGTCGCCCCCACATCCTGCACCGTGCTCGACGTGATGCTTGCCCCCGGCGCAACGCCGGGCTGCAGCGAAAGCAGATCGGTATAGCTGCGGCCATTCAGCGGAACGGCGGTCATCTGCCGGCCGCTGATCACCTGGCCCAGCTGCGTGCTTGTCGTCTCGACATGTAACGTGTTGTCAGTCACGCTTACCGTCTGCGCAATGCCGCCCACTTCGAGCGCAGCGTCGAGTGTAAGCGCTGCATTGGTATCGAGAACAATACCCGTCCGCTGATAGCCGGAAAAACCGGATGCCTGTATGTCTAACTCATAATGACCAACAGGAAGAACCGGCAGCGTGTAAAAACCTTTATTGTCGGTACGCGCCTTGTACGCGATCCCTGTGCTCGTTTCCTTGGCCGTCACCTCGGCATTGGCAACGACTCTGCCCGAAGGATCTTTTACCGTGCCAGAGATGCTTCCGCCCACGCTCGCCCATGCCAGAGCCGCCGACAAAATTCCGATGATGCAGATTGCCCGCCCAATCCCGCTCGCAAGGCCACCGACTTTCCTCAACATACTTTCTCCTGTTACTTCTGCCGGCCAAAATAGCCTGAGCTCGCTACTGGATCGTGATCGGAACGTTGACGCTGCTCTGGTATTGGTCTGTTCCACTAGCAGTCACCACCACGGTGTAAGTGCCCTTCGTGGTTCCGGGATCGATCTTCGTCGCGCTGCCACATCCAACCGTGGTGAAGACAGCAGCCATAAACGCCAGCACCAGCATCGCGCGCCCGCGCCATCTTCTGCGCGGCAGCGCCAGCAGGAAGATGCAGGCGAAGCTCGCACCGCCGCCCGCGACAAACCACCCGGCCCCCCCGGTCCGCGCACTGCTCAGCGGATGCGCCGGCGTCGTGTTCACCGTGAGAGACACCTGCCCCGAGCCCGTCATCGATTTTGGATCTATAAAACATGCTGATTCGCTAAGACCGGCAGGCATGGTGCAAGTCAGATTGATGGGAGTCGTGTAATTGCTGGCTACATTCACCGTAACGTTGGCAATCGCCGCCGATCCGACGGCAGCCGTCGCTCCCGAAGAAGTCAATGCATATTCCGAGATCGTAATCGGGATGGCCGTCGAAGTGGATTCGCTATACGTCGAATCGCCCTGATAGAACGCAGTGAGATTGCTCGTGCCCGCATTACCATTGATCGGCGTCGTGAGCGTCGCCTGCCCGTTCACCAGCGGCGCGGGGTTACCCACGTTCGCGCCATTGAGAAGAAACTGCACCAGTCCCGTAGGTGTCGGATTTTCCGTGGCCGCATCGACCACATTCGCCGTCAGTGTAATGTTCCCGTTGGGCGCGACGCTCGAAGCAGATGCTACAGCCGTTGTACTCGAGGTTGATCCCGGCGGCAGCACCTGAATCTCGCCCATCATCCCGCCATCTTCGTGCTCAAGAATGTGGCAGTGATAGACGAAAGTGCCCACAATATTCGGATCGCGAAAATCCATGCGCACCTTCACGCTTGGATAAGGCCCGCTGCCATTCCAGTAAGGAATGTCCACCGTGTCGCGAATCGCCGGATCGTTGAACGGCTGGCCATTCACTTCAAGCACCTGGAAATGAATCTGGTGGATATGGAAGATATGGTCTTCCTGCGCGCGGTTTTCAACCACCCAATCTTCCACCGTGCCCGAATGCACGACGATGTTCGGCTTCTGGTCCATGGTGAAGACGGCCGGCTGCTGCCCTTCTTCGGTGATGAAGAATGTCGTCGGGCTCAAAGGATTTGTAGGGTCAAGCAGCACTTCAGAGAAATAGAGGTTGCGCTGCGCCACCGGCGTAGCGCTGGCCAGCGCCGCGAAGCGCGTTACTTTGACTGGAACCGCATTCGTTGGCCCCGCTTTGGCAAACAACTGCTTCACCGCCGCGATGGCGGCGCTTGAGCCTTCGACGCCATTCTGGCTCACGATGTTCGCGATGGGCCGCGCCGGATCGAAATCTCCATCCGGGCCTGTATTCCAATACTGCGTCACCAACTGCGCCTGGTCGCCAACGTTTGGCGTTGTCACCACAAACTCCGCACGCGCGCCCGGCGGCAGTAAAACGCTCGTCTCGCTGGTCGAAGTCTGGCCGCTACTTCCCGACGCAATCGGATATCCGTCAATGGCCACCACCTGCACCGCCTGCGGCGTTCCGTTGAGGATGTATTGCAGATTCAGAATCGTGTCCGCGCCGGTATTCGCCACACGCCACAGCTCCTGCTGGCCAGGATTCGTCTGAATCACAGCTGGGGTGTAATTCGGATATGTCACCGGAACGTAATTGATCGACAAATCCCACGCAGGGATGTTCGCATCGTTGCTTTCCGAGACGGGCAGCAGTTGATCGCGCAGGACAAACGTCCGCTCGGTGAGTCCGGCAAGCGCCGTGTCCACATTCTGCAGGCCCTCGACGATCAAGGCACCCGTCGCGCCGCCCTGTACCTGGCCTTCGCTGAAGCCATGCGGATGCGGGTGATACCAATACAGGCCCGGCGGCTCATTCGATGGAATCTGCACGTTGTAGCCGAAGCTCTCCCCCGGCTGCACCAGCGTGTGTATGACCTCATCCTGTCCGCAGACCGGAGTGACATTGGTTCCGTGGAAGTGAATGTTGGTGGCCGAAGCCGACATCGCTCCGCCATCGCATGGATTGCTGCTGCTGCTGTCATCGGCAGACAGCGTCATCTTCATGCCCGCCATGTTGTCGCTGGTGCTGCTGGTCGAAGCGGCAGGCAGTTGATTCTGGAAATGGATGATGAGCTTATCACCCGGATTCACGCGCAGCGTCGGCGCTTCGAGGCCGGTGTCCGTCACATAGCAATAGCGGACGAGTCCCTGCGCGTCGGTCACCGTCTGGAAGTTGAAGGTGACATCGAGCACGCCGTTCTGGCTCTTCAGCTCAGGCGGCGCGGAGACAATGGAGCCGGTCGCAGAGCGGCTGCACACCTGATCTGCCGTATCCGATCCGGATGCAGCGGGAGCGCTCGCTTTGGCCAGATCCTGCGCTGAAATTGCCCCCCGGGCGGCTCGCGGCTGTTGCGCATGCGCTGCGAATCCAAAGAACAAGAATAGGAAAATGAAAATGCTTGAGAGAACACTCGGTAACAGGCAGCTGCGCCCGCTTGCAAAACTCACCTGCGTCTTACCGTTCATTAGCCTTGGCCTCACAAAGCACACACGCACGTCCTCAGGCCCATTCAGAAACATGGCCGTCGTGACAGTTGAAACTTTGCGGGCAGGGACCCTATAGTGGAGGAAGCCCGCAGTCTAATTTGGCTGTGGTTCCCAGATCCCTGCGCTCTCCGCCAAGAGTAAGTCGCAGGGATTTGGTTTTTATTTCTCAGAAATCATGGGGAGAGATGTATGCCTCTCCAATTTTTCCAAACGCATGCCGCTTCTCACCTGTGTTCCGAGCAATGCTCGTAATATACGACAAGTTTAGTCCGAGTACAAGGAGCTCCGGTTGAAACTCCTGGATACCCAATCGAATTCCAGCCCTCAAGACCGTAGCGTAAGCCCTTAAAAGTTCAGGTGTTATTGACTCTTGCCGTTACCTCAAGCGTAAATTTCTGCAGATACCCGAGATGAAGCATATTGCAGCAAAACAAACGGCGAGAATGCGCAAGGGCATCCTCGCCGCAAAAATTTCCTATCATTCCCGCGTTATTTGCTGACTCGCAGCAGCACCACTCCATGCTTTGGAATCAGCACCGTGTAGCTTCCGTTTGTGGCCGTCACATCCTTGCCCGTCCACAGATCGCGCAGCTTCGCATTCGCCCCAAAGCCGACATCGCTCAGCTTCAACGTGATCGATTTCGGATCGGGCGCACGATTGAACAAAGCCACTGCCTTCGCACCGCCGGAAAGCGGCTTCGCCCAAATTTCCTTCGGACCTTCGGCCCACACGCGATCGCCCTGTTTGCCCAGTTTGTCTTGGTCAACGGCAATCACATCTTTATTGGTTAGAATCGACAGCGTCTCGGGGCTCATCTTGCTCAAATCATTCCCGGCCAGCAGCGGCGCCGCAAGAATCACCCACAGTGACATATGCTGCCGGTATTCATCGCCTGTCATGCCGCCGTTGCCCACTTCCAGCATGTCCGGATCGTTCCAGTGTCCCGGCCCGGCAAACTTCGCCAGCCCCGCCTGCGAAAATCCAATCTCCTCCATGCGGGTGTAGTGGTCGTTGATGTCACCGGTCGTGCGCCACAGATTGCCACCGACCTCAGGCCCCCACTCCCACACATCGTTCCATCCATACTGGCAAAGGCTGAAGACAATCGGCCGCCCGGTGGCTACCAGCGCCTTATGCATCTTCTCGTACGCCGCCTTCTGCATCGCAAAGGCTTTTGCGCTGAACTCATCACCCGCCTCTTGCTTCATGACATCGCGAAAGCCACACAGGTCATATTTCAGATAGTCGATGCCCCATGCGGCATACGTCTTCGCATCCTGCTCTTCGTGGCCGTAGCTGCCTTCATACTTGGCGCAGGTCTTCGGTCCGGGTGATGAGTAAATTCCCAGTTTCAATCCCTTCGAATGCACATAGTCGGCCAGCGCTTTCATGTCGGGAAACTTGCTGTTGGTCTGGATTACGCCATTCGCGTCGCGCCCTGCTTCCCATGTGTCGTCAATGTTCACGTAGATGTAGCCCGCGTCGCGCATTCCGCTCGACACGAGCGCATCCGCTGTGGCGCGCACATCCGCATCCGTCACTCTTCCGGCAAAATGGTTCCAGCTGTTCCAACCCATCGGCGGCGTCACCGCCAGGGGAGACGTCTGTGCAACTCCAGCAGCGGAAGCCGCCAGCAAGCCCAAAGCTAGCACCCAGAAAGTGGTCAGGTTTTTTCTAAACATGTCTTCGTCGATTCTCCTTCTCAACAAGCAAGATATGCCGCAAAAGCCAATATGTAAACGTAAACATTCCACATGCGCGCCGATGTCGCGTGGACAATGCTCTCACTCCCTAAAAACTTAAACTCAGCCCACAGGCCATTGAAAATGCGACGCTCCGTCTCGCGCCAGCGTCCAATAAATCATGCTTGCCGCGATCGCACTCGCCCTGCCTCTGCTGCCGTTCTCTGCGCATCCCCAGGTAAAACCAACCACTGCCATCGAGCACGTTCGCGTCATCGACGGCACGGGCAGGCAGCCCCTCGAGAACGGGACTGTCATCCTCGAAGGAAGCAGAATCGTCTCCGTCAGCGCACAGAAGGCGCAGTCCGTCCCTAAAGGCGCGCAGATCATCGACGCTACGGGCCAGACACTCATTCCTGGCCTCATTAACGCCCACGGTCATCTCGCGCTGATTGACGGCGCAAAGAATTCGGCCGCCGCCTACACCGAAGAAAACGTCCTCGCCGAGCTGCGCATATATGAGCGTTACGGCGTGACCACGATGCTTTCCCTCGGCTTGAACCGCGACCTCATTTACCCGATTCGCGACAGGCAGCGTGACGGTGATCTCGACGGCGCCAGCGTATTCGTTGCCGATCGCGGCAACGGCGTTGTGGACGGCGCGCCGCCTCTACCCGCCGCGCCCGATCAACTCTATCGCCCGCGAACGCCCGATGAGGCGCGCCAGGACGTGCAGGCCGCAGCCGCACGCCATACCGATTTCATCAAGATGTGGGTCGACAACCTCTACAACACAAAACCAGAGATGCAGCCGACGATCTACCAGGCAATCATCGATGAAGCCCATCGCCATCACATCCCCGTCGCCGCGCACGTCTACAGGCTGGCCGACGCCAAGGCCCTCGTCAACGCCGGCGTCGACGTGCTAGCGCACAGCGTCCGCGACACAACTGTCGATCAGGAGCTGATCGATGCGATGAAACAGCACGGCACTTTCTACCTGCCCACATTCACGGTCGACGAATCCTTCTTCGTCTTCGCCGACCACCCCGAATTCGCCAACGACCCATTCCTCGAGCACGCCGCAAATCCCGCCATCCTCGCCATGCTGCGCAGCCCCGATTACCGCAAGAGCGTCGAGCAGAATCCATCGACTGCTCAGCACCGCAAGGATTTCGCTAATGCCCAGCACAATCTCAAGCTGCTCTACGACGCGGGCGTCAAAGTCGGCTTCGGCACTGACTCCGGCGCGATGCCGACGCGCATTCCCGGCTACGCCGAGCATCGCGAACTAGAGCTGATGGTCGCCGCGGGCCTCACCCCCATTGAAGCCATCCACTGCGCAACCCAGGTCAACGCGCAACTGCTTCAAATCACTAGCCAGACGGGAACCATCGCCGCCGGCAAGCAGGCTGACCTGATCCTGCTGTCAGCCAATCCTGCCGACAATATCCAGAACACCCGAAAAATTGCCCATATCTGGCACAACGGCCGCACAGTCGAACCTGCAATTGCGATTGCGGCGAAATAAAACGCTGAAACCCTGAATCATGTCCACTCCCGGCCAGACCATTCCATTTCTGGACATGATCGCTACAGTCAATTTCAGAAAGGGACACGAATCCTCAATGAAATCGCCAGGGAAGCCTTTGGACCGCCAAATGCATCCGAAGACCGTGAGCTTCGCACTTTGGATTCGGGTCTATCTCAGCATTTTGTGAATGATCCGAAACAAAGGTGCGAGCGCGTTGTGGATTTGACCTGGAAGCATCGCATATTTCGACCGCTGCATCCGGAACCGGAGAAAAAATGACACGTACTTCGGAGCAACAGCAGGAAAACGCAGTGATCGATTGCAGAATCGATCGGCAAAGTTTTATTCCGGTTTACCAGCAGATCAAGAACTGGCTGGTGCATAAGATCAGGCTGGGCGAGCTTTCTGATGGTGATGCCATTCCCTCGGAAGCACAGCTCTCTGAAGCCCTGCAGGTCAGCCGCGCCCCCGTCCGCCAGGCTCTCTATGAGCTACGCGTAGCCGGGTATATTGTCCGGGAAAAAGGTCGCGGATCCTTTGTAGAAATGTACCCCGCAAGCCGACACCATACTTACCGGTAATACTTCGCAGAGAGCGTCTCTAGTTCTCCAGAACCTGTCTGGCAGCCCGCACGCCCGAACGCAACGCTCCATGCACAGTACCCCAGTGCCCGGTTGTATCGGTATGCTCTCCGGCAAAAAACAAGGTCTCTTCCACGGGCTCGGCCATCATCTCGGATGCATCCACCGCGCCCTTGGGCGCATAGCTATAAGCGCCCAGAGACAGCGGATCGCGCTGCCAGTCATGCGTGTGCCAGTCCTTCAGCAGGACATGCAGTTCGTTTTCCGCAATCCCAAACATCTTCGCCAGCGTTCGCAATCCAGTCCGCGCAAAATCCTCATCTTGCCCTGTTGCCAAAGCCCGCGGACCGCCTGTCCATGCGGTTATATGGGGTGCAGAATGAGGGGATGGCGTCCACCACACGCGGGGCATACCTTCATCGGCAAAGAGAAAACTCATCTCCGGCGAGCGCTCCTGCCAAAAGCGTTCATGAAAACGGTAAGTAATCCGCCGCGCGCTTCCCATCGCCAGACGAGTGGCTGCCGCCATCACCGATTGAGGTTGCGGATCGAACTGGACGCTGCCTGCCTGCAACACGCCCAGCGGCAGAGTTAGAACGCACTGCCGCGCGGCAAAATCCACGCGCTGCGCATCCATTGCGCTCAAGGCCGCAACGCGCACAGCCCCTTTATGCCACGTTACAGCTTCGACCAGCGTGGACAGGGAAACCGTTCCGCCGGCTTCTTCAAATTTATTCAATACGTACGAAGCCAGCGTTGAGTAGCCGTCTTCCATGCGGAATAAACGATCACCTTCAATCGCATCCTCCGCCTTTTGCTGTTTTGCCAGCGCAACGGTTCCGATTCTTCGCGCATCGGCAGCATTGAACCCTTCCACAAACGAAGTTGCGGCCCGCGCAGTCTCTTCAGGAAGATTCCTCGTCGCGATCCAGTCGGCAAAGCTCAAATCTGGTTCTTCTTCCGACAAGTCTTCGAGCACTGAAAAGGAGTCGCCACGTGAGCACTCCACCAATGCGCCGCTCTCAAAGCACATCTGCCTGCCATTCAGCTCGTATGCATGCAGCCCTGCCTCTTCGATCAACCCCCACAGCTCCGGAGGACGCCCGTGCACAAACTCGGCGCCCAGTTCTACAGGAAAATCGCCGCCCGCAACATGGACCGTCTTTATCCGGCCGCCCACGCGCTCACGAGCCTCCAGTAAAAGCACATTCTTTCCTGCTTTCGCCAGTGCGCGGGCCGCAGCAAGTCCGGCAATGCCTGCGCCAATCACAATGATGTCAAATGTTTTCGCGTCGGTCATGCAGATTGGATGCGCTCGCCCACGAAGACAGATTCAGTCTTCAGTCGTAAGTTTCGGCACACGTTTCTTGACTGTGCCGGCGCGCTTTGCCCCGTCTTTCGCCAATGCCTGCTCGTTCACCTGCGCCGACTCGGCCAGCTTCAGATGCTTCTCCATCACTTTGCGCGCATCCGCCGCATTGCGCGAGCGGATCGCACGGTAAATCTCGCGATGAATCTCAGCCGATTGCTTCAAATCCCGCGACCGCTCCACGGTCTTGCGCCTCTCGTCATAAAGCGCCGTCATGATCGTTTCCATCAATATGGCGAGAATCGGATTGCCCGACGCCTCGGCGATTGTGCGATGAAAGCGCATGTCGTGGATCAGGTATTCCTGCGGCTCGTGAAACGTGGCATACATCTCCGTCACTTCTTCCGCCAGCGCCGTAAAGTGCTCTTCGCGGCCGCGTTCGGCCGCAAGAGCTGCCAGGTGGCTCTCCAGAATCAGCCGCGCTTCAAACATCTGCCATGCTTTAAAGCCGTGCAGAGCGCCCAGCAGTGCCAACGAAGCGGTCCCGAGCGCCGGCGTGCCGTCCGCTACAAACGTCCCTACGCCATGTCGCACATTGAGCACGCCCATTGCCGCCAGATGTCCGATTCCAGCCCGGAGGCTCGCACGGCTGATCTTGAGGTTCTTCGCGAACTCCCGCTCCGGTGGAATCTTGTCTCCCGGATGCAGCGTGCCATCTTCGATCAATGACCGGACGTGGTTGACCACCTGCATGGTCAAATGGGTTTCGTGATTGCGATCTGTGTGATTCTCCATACTCGCTGTTGCTGATCCGAACCTCTCAAAACGTGGCCGCATGCCGAGAGTAGCATTGGCCGCCGATGTTTGCCGTGCAGACTTTGGCTCTCTCGCCCGTTTCCCCGTAAAATCGCTCGTACAGCGCTTCGAGGTCAGACCACGGCTACTTCTCAGACCATACCACTCATGGCTTAGTATGATGGTTAGTCCGTGGTCCAAACAAAATCGTATGTTGGATTGAGACGGCAAAATAGGCATTTTTTGCAGATTCAGGAGTTTCTCGCGTGGCTATTCTCCATGAAGACCGGCTTTTCCCCGTCGATCCCGAGACACGCTCGATCGCGCGCCGTCTCTACGCCTCCATCAAGGACCTGCCCATCATCAGCCCGCATGGCCACACGGACGCATCCTGGTTCGCCGCCAACCAGCCGTTTCCCGATCCAGCCCAGCTCCTCATTCTGCCCGACCACTATGTGTACCGCATGCTCTACAGCCAGGGCGTTTCCATGCAGGACCTCGGCATTCGCCAGTCCAATCCGGACTCGCGCAAAATCTGGCGCATCTTCGCTGAGCATTACTACCTCTTCCGCGGCACGCCCACGCGCATCTGGCTCGACTATGAATTTGAAAATCTCTTCGGCCTCGACCAGCGCCTGACAGCCGCCACAGCCGACCATTACTTTGACGTCATCGCGGAAAAACTCCAGCAGCCGGAATTTCTGCCGCGTGCGCTCTATGAGCGTTTCCACATCGAAGTGCTGGCAACCACGGACTCGCCCCTCGATTCGCTCGAGCACCACCGTGCTATCCGCGAATCGAGCTGGAAAGGGCGCATCGTACCCACCTTCCGTCCTGACTCGGTCGTAGACCCGGCCTTCGATGGTTTTCGCGGGAACATCGGCCGCCTTGGCGAGCTGACAGGCGAGGACACCGGCACATGGTCCGGCTATCTCAACGCGCTGCGCAAAACACGCGAGCGATTCAAATCCCTCGGCTGCACCGCGACCGATCACGGCCATCCCACGGCAAGGACGGCGAACCTAAGCACATCTGCCGCGGTGGAGCTCTTCGCGTCCGTGCTTTCCGGCAAATCTTCCGCTGATCAACAGGAGCTTTTCCGCGCGCAGATGCTGACCGAGATGGCGCGCATGAGCGTCGACGACGGCCTTGTCATGCAGATTCACCCCGGCAGCTTCCGCAACCATAATCGACAGGTCTTTGAGCGTTTCGGCCGCGACTCCGGAGCCGACATTCCTACAGCAACGGATTATGTCCACGGTCTCAAGCCGCTTCTCGACCTCTTCGGCAATGAGCCTGGCTTCACGCTCATCCTTTTCACGCTCGACGAGTCCACCTACAGCCGCGAGCTCGCGCCGCTTGCCGGGCATTACCCCTGCCTGCGCCTCGGACCGCCGTGGTGGTTCTATGACAGTCCGGAAGGCATGCTCCGCTTCCGTGAACTGACCACAGAAACAGCGGGCTTCTACAACACCGTCGGCTTCAACGACGACACCCGCGCCTTCCTGTCCATTCCCGCGCGGCATGATGTGGCGCGCCGCACCGACTGCGCCTTCCTCGCCCGTCTGGTCGTAGAACATCGCCTCGAAGAAGATGAGGCCTTCGAGCTTGCCCAGGATTTGACCGTGAACCTTGTCCGTAAGGCGTACCGCCTGTAGAGACTTATGGCTTGATCCGTCTTGCTCAACGATCAGGTGCGCAGCTATAACCAAGCGAAACTAGTTTTTTTCGCGCAGGAAGAAGTGGATCCAGTTTCATGACCGCCTCCGGCAACTCGATCGAGCAACAAACCGTGGCCGACGATTCGTTTTCCTCGCGTCCGCCTACAAGCCATGCCCGCTGGACCGTGTGCGCGCTGCTCTTCTTCGCCACTTCCATCAACTACATGGATCGCCAGGTGCTCGGCATCCTCGCTCCCGTGCTCCAGCACAGCATCGGCTGGACCGAAGCACAGTACGGTTACATCGTCAGCGCCTTCCAGTTCGCCTACGCCGTCGGCCTCATCCTCGCCGGGCAAATGGTCGACCGCTTCGGCACGCGCATCGGCTACGCCATCGTCATGGGCATCTGGAGCGTCTCCGCCATGGCCCACTCCCTTGTCAGCACCGCCCTTGGCTTCGGCATCGCACGCTTCTTCCTCGGTCTCGGCGAATCGGGCAACTTCCCTGCGGCCATCAAGACCACAGCCGAATGGTTCCCGCAAAGCGAACGATCCCTCGCCACTGGAATTTTCAACTCGGGCACAAATCTCGGCGCTATCCTTGCGCCTGCCATCGTTCCCTGGGTCACGATCCGCTACGGATGGCGAGCGTCCTTCCTTATTACGGGAGTCTTCAGCGCGGCATGGATCGTCTGGTGGCTCACGCACTATCGCAAGCCGGCCGACCAGCCAAAAGTCAGCCAGGCCGAGCTCGATCACATCTATAGTGATCCGCCACAATCTACCGCCAAAATTCCCTGGAGAAAAATCATCATCTACCGCCAGACGTGGGCATTTTCTCTAGCGAAATTTCTGACCGACCCCATCTGGTGGTTCTATCTCTACTGGCTTCCAAAGTTTTTAGACGCCCGCTTTCATCTCGGACTCTCCCATCTCGGCCTGCCGCTCATCATCGTCTACAACGCATCGGCAGTCGGCAGCATCGGCGGCGGATGGCTCCCCGCGCTTATTCATCGCACCGGAACACCGATGGCCAAGGCGCGTCTCCTTACCATGTTCATCTTCGCCTGCGTCGTTACCCCCATCTTTTTCGCCGGCCGGACAAATTCCGAGTGGGTCGCCGTCGCCCTGCTCAGTCTTGCCGCCGCAGCGCACCAGGGGTGGTCCGCCAATCTCTTCACGACGACCTCCGATATGTTCCCGAAAAGCGCCGTCGGCGCGGTCGTCGGCATTGGAGGGATGGCCGGCTCCGTGGGCGGCGTGCTCTTCTCGCTCAGCACGGGCTGGATACTGCAGATCACCCACAGCTACGCTTCGTTATTTGGAATCGCAGCCAGCGCGTATCTCATCGCATTGCTGGTGCTGCGTACACTGGCTCCGGGATTGAAAAAAATCGAGATGGAACCCGCACCGGCATAATGAACGGGTCTGATCGAGTGGTCAGACCACAAAATTTGGGAATACACTGGATGCAAAAGGAACGTAACACGCGGACCGCGCACCATTCATGAGTCTCTATCTCAGCTTCGGCAGCAGTACCACAGAACTTACACCTGTTCAGCTGCGGGAAATGCTCTTCCAGGCGCTCGATGCACTCGGCGCTCGCAAGCGTGTGCTCATCGTACCGCCCGATCAAACCCGCGCCCACTCCCGCGCCGGCGATCTCACCCGCTACGCCTACGAATACTATGGCGACAATCTCCAGGCTATTCTTCCCGCGCTCGGCACTCACTCGGCGATGTCGCCGTCAAGTCTCACACATATGTTCGGTGACGTGCCGCACTCGCTCTTTCGCGTGCATAACTGGCGCACCGATGTCGAAACTCTCGGCGAAGTGCCGGCAGAATTCATCCGCCAGCAATCGGAAGGCAAGCTTAGCTACGCATGGCCAGCACAGGTTAATCGACTTATTGTGCAGGGCGGCTTCGATCTCGTGCTTTCGATTGGCCAAGTCGTGCCGCACGAAGTCATCGGCATGGCCAACTACAACAAGAACATCCTCATCGGAACCGGCGGTCGCGAAGGCATCAACCGCAGCCACTACCTCGGCGCCGTCTACGGCATGGAGCGCATCATGGGCCGCGCCAGTAACCCCGTGCGCGAGGTCCTGAACTACGCCTCTGATCATTTCCTAACCAACATCCCCATCGTCTATGTGCACACCGTCGTCGGTCGCAATGCGCAGGGCCGTCTTGCCGTGCGCGGGCTCTTCATCGGCGACGATGTCGAGTGCTTCCATCGCGCCGCCGACTTGAGCCTCGAAGTCAATTTCGAAATGCTGGAACGGCCCATTCAGAAAGCCGTCGTTTATCTTGAGCCGGAAGAGTTCAAGAGCACATGGCTCGGCAACAAGTCCATCTACCGCACGCGCATGGCGCTGGCCGATGGTGGAGAGTTGATCGTGCTTGCTCCCGGCGTCAAGGAGTTTGGCGAAGACCCCGCCATCGACGCCCTCATTCGCAAATACGGCTACCGTGGGACGCAAGCCACGCTGGCAGCCGTCGAACAATCCCCCGATCTCGCCGCCGACCTGAGCGCCGCCGCGCATCTGATCCACGGCTCATCGGAAGGCCGCTTCACCATCACCTATTGCCCCGGATCGCTCACGCAGAAGGAAATCGAGAGCGTCGGGTTCCGTTACGCCGACCTCGCCGCCATGACCGCGCGCTACGATCCCATGAAGCTCACCAATGGCTACAACACGGTGGATGGTGAAGAAATTTTCTTCATCTCAAACCCCGGACTCGGCCTGTGGGCGTATCGCGGTCGATTCGACTCGTAACAAGGAGCGCCGCAGATGAGCAGCCGTTTCGCTCTCCCAAAATATTCGATCGGGGTCGGAGATCGTTTTGCGCATCAGGCCAAAGCGCAGCTTCAGGCATGCATCCAGGCTGCGCATGCGGGTGTCGACATCTCTCCAGTCTGGAACAAGTCCAACCGCGAGCACACCATCATCGGTTCTGAGCCATCTTCGACGCGCGCCGCGGCAGACGCTGCTGTCAAAGCTCTGGGATGGAAAAAGCCTTACTTCTGCGACGCCGATCATATCGGTCTCGCCACTGTCGATCGCTTTCTGCCGTCATGCGACTTCTACACCATCGACGTAGCCGATTTTATCGGCAAGCCGGCTGACCCTTCTTCTATCGATGCCTTCATCCACCGCCATCCCGAACTGCAGGGCACGCTCGCCATCGAGAACATCGCCGAGCCGATACTTCTTTCACAGGATCACCTTCGCCAGATTGCGAATGCGTTTCTCGCCGCCGTGCAGCAGGCAGCCGCCATCTATCGCAAAATCGAATCAGCTAAAGGTCGCGGGAACTTCATCACCGAAGTCTCGATGGATGAAACCGAATCCCCGCAAACTCCGCTCGAGCTGCTTGTGATCCTCGCCGCCGCAGCTGACGAAGGCATTCCGTTGGATACAGTCGCCCCTAAATTCAGCGGTCGCTTCAACAAAGGCGTCGATTATGTCGGCGACATCGCGCAATTTGAAAAAGAGTTCGCGCTCGACGTTGCTGCTATCGCACACGCCATAAAACACTATGGCTTGCCGCAAAATCTCAAGCTCAGCATTCACTCCGGAAGCGACAAGTTTTCTATTTACAAGTCCATTCACAACGCAATTCGCAAATACGGGGCAGGCGTGCATCTCAAAACCGCAGGCACCACCTGGCTTGAAGAACTGGCCGGTCTAGCCGAAGCCGGCGGCGATGGCCTCACCATGGCAAAGGAGATCTACGCGCAGGCATATGAGCACCGCGATGAGCTGTGCGCCCCCTATGCGACCGTCATTGATATCGATCCGGCGCATCTGCCTTCGCCGCAAGACGTGGCGGACTGGTCATCCGATCAGTACACCTCCGCGCTGCGCCACAATCCGCATTCCGCCGCGTATAACCGCAGCTTCCGGCAGCTCCTGCATGTAGGATTCAAAATCGCAGCGAAAATGGGGCGCCGCTATCTCGACCTGCTCGAAGCAAACGAAGCCATCATCGCTCGTAATGTGACGGAAAATCTCTATGCCCGGCATATCGCCCCCGTATTCCTGGGTGCGTCACAACAGACAACGTAGATGCGGGCTCCAGCCCCGAGGATAAAAACGCATGAGTCACCCCTTGAGTCTTGAAGGAAAAACAGCAGTCATCGTCGGCGGAACATCGGGCATTGGTCTTGCCCTCAGCCTCGGACTCGCCGATGCCGGTGCCGACGTCATCGCCTCGGCGCGACGCAAAGAACAAGTTGAAGAAACGGCTGCGGCCATTGAAGCCACAGGCAAGCGCACACTGCGTGTCCCTTCCGACGTGAGCGACCGGCCATCGCTTGAAAACCTGCTTACACAAACTCTTGAGCACTTCGGTAAAGTTGACATCCTCATCAACTGTGCCGGTCGCATCAAACGCGCGCCTACGCTCACCTTTCCTGAAGATGAATGGCAGGGCATCATCGATACCAATCTCACAGGAACCCTGCGCGCCTGCCAGATCTTCGGCAAACACATGCTCGACCGAGGCTATGGACGCATCGTCAACATCGCCTCGCTCAACAGCTTCGTCGCGCTTGCCGAAGTCGCCGCATACGCCGCCAGCAAAGCCGCCGTCGCATCACTCACCCGCTCTCTCGCCGTCGAGTGGTCGCGCCACGGAGTGCTGGTCAACGCCATCGCCCCCGGCGTCTTCCGCACCGCGCTCAACGCCCAATTGCTCGACAGCACGCCGCGCGGCAAGGAGTTGCTGATGCGCACGCCCATGGGCCGCTTCGGCAAGACGGAAGAGGTTGTCGGGGCCGCTGTGTACCTGTCCTCGGACGCCGCATCCTATGTCACCGGGCAAACCCTGGTCGTCGACGGCGGCTTTCTCGCCAGCGGCGTCAATCAATAAATCAGAGCGACGACAAAGCGGCTTGTTGCCCAGCCGCTTCCAGAGCGCGAAAATATAAGAAAGTAGGCTGGACAGATACTCAGAATCGCCGCCGCTATGTTACTACTGAGTGCAAGTCCAAATTCTGAATAAGTGAGTACGACATTGGCTCGACAGCTATTTACCGCCCGGCTTGAGCGCAAACTTTTGCTCTCCGATCCCGCACAGTGCTTTCATCTTGAATTCTCCGTCGACGAGCTTGAAAAATTCGACTTCGTGCCGGGCCAGTTCGTCTCCACCGTCGCCAATGACGCCAACGGCAAGTCGCAGACCCGCGCCTATTCCATCGCATCGGCACCCCGCGCAAACCAGTTCGATCTGTGCGTCAACCGCGTCGAAGGCGGCTTCTTCTCGAATCTCCTGTGCGATCTTGAGCCCGGCCAGACCGTTCCCTTTCACGGACCTCATGGACTCTTTACGCTGCGCCAGCCATTGACCGACGCGATTTTCATCGCTACAGGAACCGGCATCGCGCCCATGCGCGGATTCGTCGAATGGCTCTTCCCTGAAAGCGGAGAAGACCGCAGCCAGGGCCGCCCCATCTGGCTCGTATACGGCACGCGCTACGAGACGGAAATTTATTATCAGAAATATTTTGAAAAAGTCGCAGCCGAACGCCACAACTTTCACTACATCTCAAGCCTCAGCCGTCCGCGTGAGGGTTGGGAAGGACTGCGCGGCTATGTGCAGGAGCACGTTGCCAAAATCGTCACCGAGCGCGCCAGCCGGCAGCATTCTGCGCCGGTCGTCACCGCGGCCGAGCCGGGCGGATTCGACATCCACGCCTACATTTGCGGTCTGAACGACATGGTCTCCGCCAACCGCGACAGGCTTACTGAAGTGGGCTGGCAGCGCAAGCAGGTCATCTTCGAGCGCTACGACTGAGAGCGTTCAGAAAGAATTGCCATCCTGGGCGTAGTGAAGGATCTGCTTTCGCATCGATTAGCACGATAAAGAGTGCCCATCCTGACGAAGTCAGGGTGGGCACTACAAAACTCAACCTAAACTAACTCCAATAACTGCGATCCAGTGTCCGGTACTGAATCGCTTCCGCAATGTGCGGCACCGTAACCGATGGCGCTCCCTCAAGGTCGGCAATCGTGCGCGCAACTTTCAGAATGCGGTCATGTGCGCGCGCTGTGAGTCCCTGCTGCTGCATGGCGCGTTCGAGCAACCGCTCAGCATCCGGGCCTAATTCACAGAAGACGCGAATCTGCCGCGTGCTCATCTGCGCGTTGGAATAGATTTTCTCCGCCGCGCTCGTGAAGCGTTCGCGCTGAATCTCGCGCGCCTTCAGCACCCGCGCGCGAATCGTGGCCGAGCTCTCGCTCGCTGCACCGGCACGCAGTTCGCGATACTGCACCGCAGGCACTTCGATATGAATGTCGATACGGTCCAGCAATGGCCCCGACACCTTCGACACATAGCGCTGAATCATCGGCGGCGTGCAGGAACACTCTCGCGATTTGTCATTGAAATAGCCACACGGACAGGGGTTCATCGCCGCAGCCAGCATGAAGGCAGACGGAAAGGTAAGCGACATCGAAGCGCGCGCAATCACCACGTTGCGATCTTCAAGCGGCTGCCGCATCACTTCGAGCACGTTGCGCGGAAACTCCGGCAGCTCATCCAGAAACAACACGCCATTGTGTGCGAGCGACACTTCGCCCGGCCGCGGCACCGCGCCACCGCCAATCAAGCCAGCATCGGAGATCGTATGGTGCGGCGAACGGAACGGCCGCTGCGTTACCAGCCCGGCATCCGCATCCAGCACTCCAGCGACGGAATGGATCTTCGTCGTCTCCAACGCCTCCTCAAAGCTGAGCGGCGCAAGAATTGACGGCAGCCGCTTCGCCAGCATCGTCTTGCCTGAGCCCGGCGGCCCGATCATCAGAATGTTGTGTCCGCCTGCGGCCGATACCTCCAGCGCGCGCTTGGCTGTCTGCTGGCCGCGCACGTCGGCAAAGTCGACATGGAAATGCTGCAGTTCGCCCAGCATCTCCGCCGTCTGCATGCGAAACGGCTCCTTGTGAATGCCTCCATTGCCGGCGGCGTTCAACAGCTCGCGTACCTCATTCAGCGTCTCGACAGGGTAGACGTTCACGCCCTCGACCACTGCCGCCTCGCGCGCATTTGCCTTGGGGATCACGAGATTGCGAATGCCGCACTCACGCGCAGCCACGGCCACCGGCAGCATTCCGGAAACGGCGCGAAGACCGCCATCCAGGCCCAGTTCTCCGACCAGAAGAAACTGACTCAGATCGCGCAGCTGCAGTGCGCCATACGCGCCCAGAATGCCGATCGCCATGGGCAGGTCAAAACCCGAGCCTTCTTTTTTAATGTCAGCGGGAGCAAGGTTGATGGTGATGTGCGTCGGAGGAACATCGAAGCCTGAATTCTTGATCGCCGCGCGCACCCGGTCGCGGCTCTCGCGCACCGCCGCGTCAGGAAGCCCGACCGTGTGAAAGTGGTCCTCGTTCGTTTTGATTCCGGAAAAATCAACTTCGACATCGATGATGTTGGCGTCGATGCCATACACTGCGGCACTAAGAGCCTTAAAAAGCATAATGATTTTCTGTGAATAAGTGGCTGGAGTATAACATCGCTCATAGCACAAAATAAGCAAGATACACGCCCCGATCGAACGAGCGGCAAACTTTAGACACGTTCGTCGGGTGCGCCATATTCCACATCCCGTATTTCGAATCAAGGATCGCCATGCGCTTTTATAAAAATCTGGCTGTACTGACTTGCTGCCTCGGCCTGGCACTTACCGCCCTGGCTCAGACCAATACCCCCAAGCAACAACAGCCGAACGACAACGGCATCGTTGGCGATACCGGCGAAGAAGCTGACCAGCCCGTCAGTATTCCCGTCTCCAACCAAACCCCGGCTCAGATCACCGACACTGCCTGGCAAATGCTTGAAACCAGCGCGACGAACTCAAAGGACTCGAAGCAACAGATGCGCATCGATGCACTCAACGCCCTCGGCACTCTCAAGGGCATACAACGTGCAGAGACCGATTTGCAGGCTGCCATCAAAGATCCAAACGTCGACGTGCGCGTCGCAGCGGTCGTGGCCTCTGGAACCATGGACGATGAAAATATGCTTCCAATCCTGCGTCAGTCACTCGACGACCCCGCGCCGGAAGTTGTCTTCGCCGCTGCCGTCGCGCTCTGGAAGATGCACGACCCATCCGGCATCAACATCCTCTATGAAGTGCTCGCCGGGGAGCGCAAGACCAAAGGCTCGTTCGCAGAGACAGGCAAGCGCCAGGCAAATCAGGACCTGCATAGTCCCAGCACGCTTGCCAGGATTGGCGCTCAACAAGGAGCCTATGCACTGCTCGGTCCCTTTGGCATCGGACTTGACGCCGCAAGACTTATGATGAAATCCAATAATGGCAATTCCGCCCGATTGCTCACGGTAAATCTGCTTGCCCAAGACCACTCCGATGCAACCCGCGACGAGTTCATCGCTGCACTGAGCGACAAGGACTACATTGTTCGCGCAGGTTCGGCCCGAGTACTCGGCGAGTTCCACGGAAAGGAAGTCACCGACGCGCTGGCAGGAATTTTCGGCGACAGCAAGCCCTCGGTGCGATTCATGGCCGCCGCTTCCTACATCCGTAGCAGCCAGCCTGTGCCTGTACAGCCACCACCATCACAACCGGAAAAGAAAACTCCGCCGCACCACAAGAAAACGACCGCCCCTTCCGGGGACTAAAATAAGAACTCGTGAAGACGAGTCTGTTTGATCTTTTTAAAATCGGCATCGGGCCTTCGAGTTCGCACACCATGGGCCCGATGCGCGCAGCGCGTCGCTTTGTTCTCCTCCTTGAAGAAGCCGGTTTGCTCGACGGCACAGCGCGCGTGCAGGTCGAGCTCTACGGCTCACTCGCGCTCACCGGCCTCGGCCATGGAACCGATCGTGCCATCCTGTTGGGACTTTCCGGCGAAGAGCCTTCCACCATCGATCCGGAAATGATCGAAGCCAAGCTGCTGCAGATTCGCAGCAGCGCCCAGTTGTCTTTGGCAGGAAAAAAGATCATCCTCTTCCAGGAAGCAGCCGACCTGCTCTTTCATCGCGACCTGATGTTCCCTTCAGATGCGCAAACTCAGCATCCGAATGGTGTTCGCTTCACAGCATTCGATATAAGCGGCACCGTGCTCCGCAGTGAAGTCTTTTTCTCCATCGGTGGAGGGTTCATCGTCTCTGACGCGGAAGGCGCAAGCGGCGCCTCGGTCATGACCACCGCTCCATTGCCGCATCCCTTCAAAAGCGCCGCAGAGCTGCTGCAAATGACCGCCGATCATCGCCTCGCCATATGGCAGCTGATGCTCGAAAACGAATCGGCCCTGCGCCCGCCCGCCGAGGTGCGCGATGGCATCCTCCGCATCTGGAATGTAATGCAAGGCTGCATCGATCGTGGCATGAGCACCGAAGGCATCCTTCCCGGAGGCCTGAATGTACGGCGCCGCGCATCGCGTCTTGCCGCGCGCCTCAGGGAAAAAGGCTCCGCCGATCCGCTGGCCCCTCTCGATTGGGTCACCGTCTACGCGATGGCGGTGAATGAAGAGAACGCAGCAGGAGGCCGCGTCGTCACCGCGCCCACCAATGGAGCCGCAGGCGTAGTGCCCGCCGTCGCCCGCTACTATCGCGATTTCGTTCCCGGAGCCGACGATGAAGGTATCCTGCGCTACTTTCTGACCTCTGCCGCCATCGGCATTCTCTACAAGGAGAACGCATCCATCAGCGGAGCCGAAGTTGGCTGTCAGGGCGAAGTCGGCGTTGCCTGTTCGATGGCCGCAGGCGGCCTCATGGCAGCAATGAACGGCACCAACGGGCAGATCGAGCATGCAGCCGAGATTGGCATGGAACACAACCTGGGCATGACCTGCGACCCCATCGGCGGTCTGGTGCAAATTCCCTGCATCGAACGTAACGCCATGGGCGCAGTCAAAGCCGTGCACGCCTGCCGCATCGCGCAGAATGAATCGGAGCAGCACAAAGTCTCGCTCGATCAGGTCATCAAGACGATGTACCTCACCGGCCTCGACATGCAATCGCGCTACAAGGAAACATCGCTGGCCGGCCTCGCACTCAACATCATCGAATGCTGATGATCTCCCTCCGCAGAATGTCATTCTGAGCGGAGCGAAGAATCTGCAGTTGGCATCGGACAGCAAGAAAATGGGTGTCCCATCCTTTCGCGTATTTTGCGAAAGAGTGGGAAGCACAATACTCACCCGGGAAACAATTCACCCAAGCCGCCCATACCAGACCGCACAGTCGTACTCCAGCCGCACATGCCCATCCCGCGCATGCGTCTCGAAGAGCCTGTCAATCGCAGCCTGCATCGCGGCATACCGCGGATGCCCTGCCGTCGGCATATAGGACGAGGAAACAATCCGTCCCGATAACGCTTCCCGCGACAGCTCCTGAGCATTCTTAAAAACAACACGCTCCACTACCGACGGAGAAAAAAATCCCTCAATTCCTTCAGCGGTCAGGTGATAACGCTGCACCTTTGTATAGTCAATGCCGAATTCGCGCAGAAGGCTCTCGTATCCATCGTGGAAAGCGTCGCCGCCCATCCGACGCTCGTTGTAGATCACCGCGCACCAACCTTCCGGCCGCAGTATTCTGGCAAACTCAGCGCGTGCTCGCTCCAGATCGAACCAGTGCAGTGCCTGCGCTACCGTAATCAGGTCAAACGAGTGCGATGGCAGCCCGGTCGCTTCCGCCGAGCCCGGCACGCAACGCAACCGGGGAAAATCGGCAGTCAGCGTCTCACATGCGGCGCGCATTTCATCGTTCGGCTCAACGGCAACCACGGCAAATCCGCGCACGAGGAATTTTTCCGCCAGCAACCCTGTGCCCGCGGCAATGTCGGCAATCGCCGATGTCTCTTTTAAGCTGCACTTCGCAGTCAGCAGATCGACAACCGCATCCGGATACCGCGGACGATGTCGGCGATAGCTCTCCACGCGTCCTGTAAATCTCTCAGTCGTCTTCAGCGCCATCTCACCTTCGTTCAATCGCCATTGCTACAGAATTGCCGCCGCCAAGACAAAGCGCGGCAACACCACGATGCACATCGCGACGCATCATCTCATAGATCAGCGTCACCAGCACGCGCGCGCCGCTCGCGCCGATCGGGTGTCCAATCGCCACCGCGCCGCCGTTCACGTTCACCTTCTCGAATGGAATGCCAAGCTCGCGCGTCACCGCAATCGCCTGCACGGCAAAAGCCTCGTTCAGCTCAAACAGGTCGACGCTCTCAGCCGTCCAGCCGGCCTTCGTCAGAACTTTCTGCACACCGGTGACAGGCGCCATCATCACCCACTCCGGCTCGACGCCGCTCGTAGCCTGCGCGCGAATCCTGGCCAACGGCTCGAGTCCGAGCGACTTCGCCTTCGCTGCCGACATCACCACAAGAGCAGCAGCCGCATCATTTACGCTTGGAGCATTCCCGGCCGTCACCGTTCCATCTTTTTTGAACGCAGGCTTCAGCGCACGCAGCACCTCGATACTTGTATCTTCCCGGATCGACTCATCACGCTCCAGCAAAGTTGGCGCCTGTCCTTTTTTCTTTGCCGGAATCTCAACCGGAACAACCTGCGATTTGAAGCGGCATTCTCTCCACGCTTCAGCCGCCTTGCGATGAGACTGCACCGCGTATTCGTCCTGCTCCTCGCGCGAAATCCTGTATTTCTCCGCGACGTTCTCCGCCGTCTGCCCCATGTGGTAGTTGTTGAACGAATCCCATAGCCCGTCGTTCACCATCGAATCGACCGCCGTCGCGTTGCCCATGCGAAAGCCACTGCGCGCCTGCGGCAGCAGGTACGGCGCATTCGTCATCGATTCCATCCCGCCGGCGACGACGATCTCGGAATTACCGGTCTGAATCGCCTGCGCGGCAAGCGCAACCGCCTTCAATCCCGATCCGCAGACTTTGTTGATCGTCATTGCGCCGACAGCTGGCGCGAGCCCGCCATGCAGCGCAGCCTGCCGCGCGGGATTCTGTCCCAGCCCCGCGGAAACGACATTGCCCATGATGCACTCGTCCACGACAGCCGGATCAAGATTGGCGCGGCGCACCGCTTCGCGCACGGCGATCGCACCTAGTTGCGTGGCGGAAAGATCAGACAACGCGCCCTGAAACTTGCCCACAGGCGTGCGCACACCGGAAACAATCACAATCTCTTCCATAGCAAGAACTCCATTTCTTAGTTAGACGGCAAACAGATGAAGATAGCAAGCCGGAGACGCAAGAATCAACGTGGGCAGCAGGCGCGCCGAAAGCAAACGATTTAGGGAACAGCAGTTTGCCGGCCAGAGTCGACGTGCCGTTTCGGCAGACGCGCTTCTCATCGCAGAGTGCTCGCATGCGCGTCGCTCTTGCACAGGGCTAGGAAGATGTCAGCGCCCTGCGAGCGCAATGTTCTGTCTGCTCATCATCCGGTGCGGCAGTCAGCATCCAGCAATGACGGTGCGCGGATGACACGATATTTTTCTCCGGTATCGCGCTTATGCTCTGCCAACACACACGCGCATTTTTAGTTTTCCTGATCACTTTTGTCATGCTCACGATTCTGATTGCGACAAACTCTTTCAAAGTTTGTCATTTTTTTCTTGACACTTTTTTTAGAGAACTCTATACATTCGTTAACTGCAGCATTTGTTGTTGCAGTACACGAATAGGGAGAATAGACACTATGGCAACGAAAAAGGCAGCCAAGAAAGCAACGAAGAAGGCAGCAAAGAAAACCGCGAAGAAGAAGTAACTTCGCAACAAGGCAACACAGAAGGGGGACGCGCACAGCGTCCCCCTTAGTGTTTCTGCCGATATCGTGTTTCTGCGACAATGAACATCAATCACCCAACCTATGACAAGACGCAGATGGATCGCCGACAGCTGGGATGAAAGCACAGCATCGCTCACCGGAGAGCAGGCCTCGCACCTCATCCGTGTGCTGCGTGCGCAGTCTGGAATGGAATACGACATCGTTGCCGGCGACCGCGTCTGGCACGGCGTCATCGCCGGCATCTCCGGCGACTCCGTCCGCTTTAACCTCGTCTCCGAAGTCCAGGCCGACCCCGCGCTGCCCATCACCCTGCTGCTTTCCATCTTCAAGTTCGACCGCCTGGAGTGGGCCATCGAAAAGGGAACGGAGCTCGGCGTCGAACGCATCGTTCCCGTCATCGCCCGCAGGAGCGAAAAACATCTGGCGCAATCGGCGCAGAACCGCGTCGAGCGCTGGCGACGCATCGTCCGCGAAGCTGCGCAGCAGTCGCGGCGATCGGACATTCCTGTAATCGAAGATGTACTTCCGCTCAAGACGGCCGCCCGCAAAACCAGCGATGCCACGCGGCTACTTCTCGCCGAGCAGGAGCGCTCGACCACCCTGCGGCATGCGGTCGAAGAAGCTTTGCGGAATTCCGGGGAAGAACTGCCCTCAATCCATCTTGCCGTAGGTCCCGAAGGCGGATGGACGGCAGAGGAAGAAGCGCTTTTCGATGCGGAAGGCTGGAAGTCAGTGAGCCTCGGACCGCGCATCCTGCGCGCGGAGACAGCGGCCATTACAGCGACAGCAGTCGTCGCGGCACTGCTGGAATAAAACAGAACTCAGCAACGTAGGGATGTATCGACTTGCGGAAGCAAAAGACAAGACGCAGTCCAGAATGAACTGCGCCTTGATAACTAGAACTAAGAATCTGTGCCCTTGCGCCCTGAAAACTGTGCTCCGTTAGTTGAACATCTCTTTCACTTTGGAAAACAGGCCGCGCGAGGTAGGGGTATTTTCTACGGTCGACGATTCGCCCAGCTGCCGAAGCAATTCCTTCTGCACCTTTGTCAGCTTTTTCGGAGTCTGCACCGCAACCTGCACCACCAGGTCGCCGCGTCCATGTTCGTTCAGGTACGGCACGCCTTTTGCGCGAACACGAAACTCCTTGCCGCTCTGTGTGCCCTCGGCAATCTTCAATTTCGTGTCGCCTTCGAGCGTCGGGATAGTAATCTCGTCACCCAGAGCCGCCTGTGAAAACGAAATGGGAATCACACAGTGCAGATCATTTCCGTCGCGCTCAAAGAAAGCATGCGGCTTAATCGCAAGCACGATATAAAGATCGCCTGACGGTCCACCGAAGCGCCCCGCGTCACCCTCACCCTGGTAGCGGATACGCGTGCCTTCTTCGACGCCGGCCGGAATGTTGACGTGGATCGTATGCTGGCGCTCCACCCTCGCTTCGCCGCGGCAGATCGAGCATGGATCGGAGATCACGCTGCCCGACCCTCCGCACACATTGCAGGTCCGCGCAATCGAGAAAAATCCCTGTTGATAGCGAACCTGCCCGCGTCCCTGGCACTGTTGACACGTTGAAGGCCCGCGGCCGCTCGCGGTTCCGGTGCCATGGCAATCGTTGCACGCTTCCATCCGCCGGATAGTTACCTGCACCTCTTTACCGAAGACCGCGTCTTCAAACTCGATCACATGGTCGTAGCGGATATCGCGTCCACGCTGCGCGCGCGACGGACGGCGGCCGGAGTTCCCGCCCATGTTGAACATCTCGCCGAAGAAATCGCCAAAGATGTCTCCAAGGTCCTGCATTCCGTTAAACGGATTGCCGTCGCCGCCGCCCACGCCGGTCACACCGGCATGGCCATAGCGGTCATAGGCTGCGCGCTTCTGCGGATCGCTCAGCACCTGATACGCCTCGCTGCACTCTTTGAACTTCTCTTCCGCCTCGGGATTTCCAGGGTTGCGGTCCGGATGGAACTGCATCGCGAGCTTGCGATAGGCCGTCTTCAACTCCTGGTCGGAGGCGGTCCGCGTCACGCTTAATACTTCGTAGTAGTCGGCTTTAATCACGTTTGCTGTTCGGCTCATGCTTCTTTCTGCTGCGGGTTATTGACGACACGGACCAAAGCAGGCCGAAGAAGCCTCTCTTTGATGCGATATCCGCGACGAACCTCATCCACCACCTGGTGATCCGGCAGGTCAGACCGGTCCACCGTGTCAAGCGCCTCATGTACGCGCGGATCGAAGATCGCGCCTACCGCCTCAACCGGCTGCACGTTGAGCGACCGCAGCGCTTCCTCCATCTGTTTCACAATCAGCTCAACACCCGTGCGAAGCTGCTCGGCCGATCCGGTCGACTTCAGCGCTAGCTGAAAATTATCCAGCACCGGCAGAAACTGCTCGACCGCTCCGGCTACGGCGTAATCGCGAAAATCGTTCCGTTCCCGGGCTTCCCGCTTGCGCGCATTGTCGAACTCCGCCTGCAGGCGCGCCAACCGGTCGATCAGCGCATCGCGCTCAGCCTTCACTCGCTCCAGCTCTTCGGAAGTATTGGATGTATCAACCAGCCCAATCGGTTCCGGCTGCGCATCTTCGCCATTGGCCGCTGCTGCCGGCGCGCTGTTCTGCTCATCGGTCAACTTGTTCTCTTCTATCGTTCTTCTGCTCATAATCCACTCAAACCTTTCCTGAAGCGCACAGCGCTCTTCCGTCAGTCAGCTCGTGTCAGTGTATTCAGATGCCCCTACTGCGGAGGCTGGAAAATCTTATCGGAAAGCTGGGCGATATAGGAGATGGCATTGATCGTCTCCTGGTACTGAATGCGCGTCGGACCAATCACGGCAACCGTGCCAAAGCTCTCCACCCCCAGCCGCGCCGGCGCGCCGAAAAGTACAAGGTCCTGCATCTCCGGAATCGCTGCTTCGAGACCCACCACCACGCGCACCGTCTGCTGCCGAGCATCCACATACGCATTCAGCAGCTCCACCATGCGCTGTTTTGCTTCAAGCGCGTTCAGCATCTGGCGCAACCGCTCCCGGTCCAGCTCGCTGGCCAGCAGGTTCGCAATGCCCTCTACAAAAATCGCCTGCACACTGCCTTCCGCATCGAGCGCGCCCTTGCGGCAGAGCTCATTCACTGAGCGCATCATCTGGTCGTATTCGCTGCGCTCCTGCTCCATGCGCCTTCCCAGCTCGATGCGGATGAGATCGATCGCCCAGCTATGAAAATTCTCATTCAAAAAGCGTGCCGAAACTTCCAGCTCCTGGTGCGACAGGTCACGATCCAGGGTCAGCACGCGGTCCAGCACAAGCCCGCCCTTGGTCACCACCACGGCCAGCACCCGCCCCGCCGTAAGCCGCGTAAAGTGAATATGCTCCAGCGTATGCACCTCGACGGCCGAGGCCAGCGCAACGCCCACCCCGCTTGAAACCAGCGCCAGCACATGCGACGTCCGCTCCAGAAACTGCTGGCTGCTGTTCACTCCGGCAAAGCTGTCGTCAATCTGGTCGCGCCGCTCCTGCGTAAGAGGAACCAGCCGCGAAACTCCACTCAGCTGCCCCACATAGAAACGAAAAGCCTTGGCCGTAGGAATACGTCCCGCCGAAGTATGCGGTTGATCGAGAAGCCCCGCTTCGCTCAAAGACGCCATCACGTTGCGGATGGTTGCCGAGCTCATGCCGTCCTTATCCGCAAACTGGCGCGCCACTGCCTGCGACGGAACCGGCTCGCCTGTCGCAATATAGCTTTCGATAATGGACGTAAGCACCAGCCGCTCACGCGGGCTGATGCGCAGCTCGGAAGGCATGTTTCTTCGACCCCAACCATCTCCAGGCCCATAACGGCAGCTGGGAAGATAGTATCCTTCTTAATTTTAATGCATTTCCCTTTGTGCAAGAGAAAAGCCCGCCCTACAGGCGGACTTTCTGAATTATCTACAACTTCCAAGCCTACGCGCCCCGCGCATGGAAACCCGGCGTCGCGTTCCGCAAAAAGAGGCTACAAGCCTCGTAGCCATGACCCCAGCGCTTCATTGAAGACATCCACCTGTTCCAGATTCGGCATATGCCCGGCTCCTTCAATCACAGCGAGCTTTGCTCCTGGAATGCCGTCGCGCAGCTGCTCAGCCTGTGCCACCGGCGTGTACACATCCTCGCGTCCCACCACAACTAGAGTTGGAACGGCAATCTTCGAGAGCGTCGGGAGATAGTCGATACGCTGTGCGCGCCCGCGTAGTGCCGCTGCGGCGCCTGCCGGAGGCGTCATGGTCATCATTTTCATCACGTGCGTCGCCACATCGGGCATCTGCTCGGCATTGGCAGGTGTAATCATTTTTGTCAGCTCTTCGCGGGCGTACGCTTCCATCCCCTCCCGCTCCAGGCGATCGGCTGTCGTAAACCGCAGCTGCTTCCGCTCAGCGGTATCGAGGCCGGCAAAAGTATCAGCCAGCAACAACGCTTCGATTCGTCCCGGAGCCTGCCGGTACATCTCCAGCACAATTTGTCCGCCCATCGAGAGACCTCCGAGAACAAACTTCTCTACTCCTAACGAATCCATCAATGCCAGGTTATCTGCCGCAAAGACTTCCAATCGTGTCTCACTGCTGCCATCCGGCATCAGGCTCTGCCCATAGCCGCGCAGATCCGGAACGATCACGCGATAGTTGTTCTGCAAAAACTTGGCCTGCGGTTGCCACATCGTCCGATTAAAGGGATGCCCGTGGATCAATAGCACGGTTCTGAGGCCATCGCCTGCGTCGTCATAGGCCAATGCCGCGCCCTCCACACGCAAAGATTGCTCTTCTGTCATCAGCTCTCCCATCTTTTATTTAGGGTTGTTCTTATACCTATAGACCAAATAAGCAGGTGTCATTCTGAGCGGAGCGAAGAATCCATGCAAAGCTCAGGTTGCCTTCGCTGCCAACGGTTCTGGCCGCCTATTCCCCGTCTCTTCTCCAGGGAAACTGCCCTTGTATCCCACGGCAAAATTCGCTTCAGCTTCTCAGCCGACAAGCCCCCATGATCTCAAGTCACCTTGCGCTTGTATTTCTTTTTTGCCTGTTGATTCCCATGGTGAACGCTGGCCGTTCTAACCACCGCTCCCTGCCGCCTTCCCCGACGATGTCGAGATGGAGGCCGAACAACTGCAGCCACGCGCCGCTCCACGGCTGCCGGATCCTGCGCATACTCCGGATCGAACATGGCGATAACGGAAGCAGCGCGGCTGGCATACCGTCTGGCCCACTGGCTCTCGATCAGCGCGCGCTCGACTGCATTCCAGTGTTCGGCACTCTGCGGAACGCCGCTCC
>Ga0206844_10018_pt2 | contig 47375 bp, 44 predicted proteins | sample Alteio_BWOrgCont_22_FD_152907 | JGI IMG/M metagenome (GOLD analysis project Ga0206844, IMG submission 152907) | Enriched cells from forest soil in Barre Woods Harvard Forest LTER site, Petersham, Massachusetts, United States -... | ecosystem: Environmental > Terrestrial > Soil > Temperate forest >...
AATTCGACCAATCGGTATTTGTAATAAATGCAGTAAAAAGTGTAATAACCGAGGGCGCTTTAGGGGCCATACTTACAGGGCTTATGGTTCTTTTATTTTTGGGAGACTGGCGCAGTAGTTTGATCGTTATCATTACTATCCCCGTTTCAGTTATCAGTGCGGTTATGTTTTTAAAACTAACAGGGCAAACCATCAACCTGATGACATTAAGCGGATTGTCATTATCCATAGGAATTTTGGTTGACCAGGCCACGGTAACTATTGAAAACATTCACCAGCATTTAGAAATGGGCAAAAGCAAAAAGCTTGCCATTTTTGATGCCTGCAGAGAGATATCGTTTCCATTATTGCTTATCCTGCTTTGTATCCTTGCCGTATTTGCTCCTTCGTTTGTAATGAATGGTGTACCTAAAGCTATGTTCCTGCCGCTTTCTTTATCCATTGGCTTTGCTATGATCATTTCATTTTTCGCGGCACAAATGCTGGTTCCTGTTATGTCTAATTGGATCTTAAAGAGCCATACGAATGTAAACGAAGCGGTATATACACATGCAGGCCTAGCTCTGGATGAAGAGGAGTTAACCGAAATAAAAAAACATATGGATGAAGAAACATCTCATCCGGAGAAAAACGACCTGTTTCAGAAAATAAAAATGGCCTTTTTAAGACGCTTAGAAAAATTAATGCCTAACAAAAAACTATGGGTAATAGTTTACCTGGCAGGTGCACTGCTTGCCGTTGCATTTTGCTTTAGCTTTATTGGTAAAGATATGTTACCCAAAGTCAATTCGGGACAGTTTCAATTGCGGGTAAAAGAACCTGACGGAACACGCCTGGAACGGACAGAAGAAGCAGTGCATAAAGTATTAGCTATTATTGACTCAGCCACCGGAAACCATGTATCTATAAGTTCTGCCTATGTGGGTTTAATACCCAGCAGTTTTGGCACGAGCAATTTATATGTGTTTAACAGCGGTACACAGGAAGCCGTTATACAGGTTGGTTTGGATGAAGACTATAAAGTTAACCTTGATGACCTGAAGGAAAAACTGAGGGCCAACATTAATAGATTGTTACCTGAAGCCCGGATAAGTTTTGAGCCTATTGAGCTTACAGAAAAGATCATGAGCCAGGGTGCCTCTACCCCTATTGAAATAAGGGTGGCCGGTAAAAACATGGATGACATTTCAAACTATGCAGGCAAGCTAAAGCAGAAATTAAGTGCTATTCCATTTCTGCGCGATGTTCAGATTCAGCAACCTTTGAAGTTTCCTGTTATACGTATTCACTTCGATAGGTTCAAGATAGCCCAAATGGGTTTGAGCCTGCCTGAAGTGGCACAATCGGTTACCGATGCTACCTCGTCGAGCCGCTTTACATACAAAAACCTGTGGCTCGATCAAAACAACTCATACACCTACCAAACACAAATAGAAGTGCCGGAATATATGATGAACGATATGAGCCAGGTACAATCTATTCCGCTTATAAAGGGAATGAACCGCCCTTTCCTGGGTGATGTTGCTACCTTTTCTGTCGATTCTGTTCCGGGAGAATATGATCGTTCCGGCCCAAGGAGATTTGTAACAGTAAGCGCCAACATAAATAAAAAAGACTTAGGCACTGCAACCGATGCGGTTCAAAAGTCGATAGCTGAAATTGGTGAGCTACCTAAAGGTCTGCAAATGCAAGTAAAAGGAATGTCCAGCTTATTGATAGAAACCTTTTCGAGTTTGCAAAGTGGTTTACTGGTGGCACTGGTTGTTATTTTATTATTGCTGGCAGCCAATTACCAGTCTTTTAAGCTTTCGCTCATTGTGCTATCCACTACGCCAGCCGTTTTGCTCGGTGCATTGTTGTTTCTGCTGGCAACGGGCTCTACATTAAACCTGCAATCGTACATGGGTATTATTATGGCCATTGGGGTTTCTGTAGCCAATTCCATACTAATAGTTACCAATGCAGAAAACCTGCGCCCTAAATACAAAAGCGCTATTGAAGCAGCCAAAGTAAGCGCATCTGTCCGCTTACGCCCTATATTAATGACGAGCCTTGCCATGATAGCAGGTATGATACCTATGGCAGCCGGTTTTGGCGAAGCAGGTGATCAAACCGCTCCACTAGGCAGAGCCGTTATAGGCGGATTAGCAGCATCTACCCTGGCCGCTTTATTTATAGTGCCGCTTGTATATTCCGTTACGATGCAGAAAGCCTCTTTCGATGATTCTTCTTTATTACCTGAAAACAATAATTCAAAACCTCTTTAATCATGAAAAACATTTTTAATATATCTGCAACGATCATTATATGTTCGTTGTTATTTACAGCTTGTTCCAGAAAGGAGAACAACACATCTGAGAAAAAAGCGGAAGCAGTTAGTTACCCTTTATGCGCCGTAAAAACGCAGGCCATTGCAACAACTCTGCGTTTACCTGCGCAGCTTAACCCGTTTTACGAGGTAAGTATTTACCCACGTGTTACAGGGTACATCAAAACCCTGCCGGTTGATATTGGAAGTGTGGTAAAAGAAGGGCAACTGTTAATGCAAATGGAAGCGCCCGACGTAGAACAAAACAGTGTGGCGGCACAGGAACGTTACATAAAGGTACAGGCAACCTACCGCGCCAGTAAAGATAATTATACCCGATTGATGAATGCAGCTAAAACAGCAGGTGCGGTTTCTCCGAATGATCTGCAAATGGCACAGTCGCAAATGCAATCGGACAGTGCGCTAAGCAATAGCGAAAAAGCAAACTGGATGGCCATGGAATCGATGAAGGATTACTTAACTGTAAGAGCCCCTTTCGATGGAACTATTACGCAACGGAATGTTCACCCCGGTGCATTGGTTACCACAGGCAATAAAACAGACATGTCGCCTTTGTTAGAATTGCAACAGATATCGAAGCTGCGCCTACAGGTAAAAGTGCCTGAAACGTATGCAACACAATTGGAAGATAACCAGAACATTTCGTTTGTAGTGGATGCGCTTCCGGGAAAAACATTTACCGGAACCATTAGCCGCCAGGCGAATTCACTGGATGATAAATACCGCAGCGAAACATTTGAAATAGATATAACCAATACCGACCACTTACTTATGCCGGGTATGTATGCAGAAGTTTTGCTCCCCTTAAAAGGCCACCCGAATGCCTGTGTTGTTCCTCAAACAGCCGTAGTAGTTTCTACCGAAAAAAAATACGTAATAAAAGTGCAGGACAATAAGACCGCATTGGTAGATGTTACCACCGGCAATGAAGACAATGGGATAGTAGAAATATTCGGAGATATAAAAGCAGGAGATATGGTTATTGAAAAAGCTAATGATGAAATTAAAGCGAATCAAATTATTAAGTAATAATAAGGAGCGGTGTTACACCATGACTACATACCTCATATACTGTTAGTTACGAACACAAGTCCGCTAAAGCCAGTAAAGACGCCATTTTCGCCCTTATTTTCTGTCGATAAAAAAGGTTGGTAAGACGATACTTTTATGGCGTCTGCATAATATTTTATCACATGGGTATTAAGTGACCGTAAATTGCGGAAAATTTAATCCCTTGTTTATGAAAAACAATCCGGCCAAGCAAACAGAAGAACTCAAAAAAAACGTTGATAAGGTTTCACATTCATCGAAGGAAACTATTAAAACGTTAATAGATTCAAATACAAAGCAATTCGGCTTAATTTTAGATGCGAACAAAAAAACATTCGAATCTATCAGCAAACTTTTAAAAGAAAAGTCAGTTGATCCTGCTTTAACAAATGCAATTACCAGCACATTCAGCAAAAGCATCAAACTTTCTGAAGAGACCATAGACTCTGTTATTGATTCACACAGCAAACGCATAGCGCAATCCATCAATTTTGTATCGCGCTTTACAGAAATTTTAAAGAGTGATGATATAACCTCGAAAGAAGGTGTGAGCAAACTGCTTGAACTGGCAAAAGATAACCTGGAGACCTCAACGGCTCTTACCATGGAGAATATTGAGAAAATGGTACAAGCCTATTCAGAACATCTTAACCTTGCACTGGCTTTTAACCGAAAATTTGCCGAGAACATACAAACGTATGTAAACTCGTTGGTACAAAACCAAAAGAGGAGCAATGATATGTTCCCTTACGGCGATGTTGCATTCGATTGGTGGAAGAAAGCTGAAGAGAAAGAAAAGCACAAAGCGTAGTATTTATAGTTTCAAAATAAATGATCCCTGTAGCGCAAATGTTACAGGGATTTTTTATTGCCATCTTCTGTTCAAAGGCTTTATTGCAATCTACAGATTCGTTTTTTCAACTTACATCTAATAAAATAACAAAACCTTTAAGGCAGAATTAATTTTGAATTATGAAAACAACCAAGAACATAGAACCTGTAAACAAAAAGCGTTTGTTAATGCATTAACTGGCTATAATATTTTCATTTACACCAAATATGTAGTGTGGTTGATAGGTGAAGTTGGTTTGTTTTGGTGTAAGAGCTCCGGGGCCGGAATATCCCCGGGGCTTTTTTCTTACCATATTATAATTTTAAGCTATGAAGTATTTTGTATTATTGATTCGTCTATTATAACAACGAACCATAACAACCATATTATTTATGAAATATCATTTATTAGGAAAGACTGGCTTACGCGTATCAGAGCTATGCCTGGGCACAATGACCTTTGGAAGCAAAGGAATGTTTGCCGCATTGGGTGGTGTAGAACAAAACATTGCAGATTCTCTGGTAGCCCGATCGGTAGAAAGTGGCATTAACTTTATTGATACCGCTAATGTGTATTCAGAAGGCATATCGGAAGAAATGACCGGCAAAGCGGTGAGAAACCTTAACCTGAAACGCGACGACCTGGTAATTGCAACCAAGGTGCGTGGCAAAATGGGCGATGGCCCTAACGGAAGTGGCCTTACCCGCAAACATATATTACAACAAGTTGAGGCCAGCTTAAAGCGCCTTAATATGGATTATATTGACCTGTACCAGATACATGGCTATGATGAACTTACCCCCATTGAAGAAACTATAGATGTGTTAGATGGATTGGTTAAGAGTGGCAAGGTGCGTTACATTGGTTGCAGCAACCTGGCAGCGTGGCATATTATGAAAGCTTCCTCTTATTCTCATTATACGCATAAAGCAAGGTTCGAATCGTTACAGGCATATTATACTATTGCCGGCCGCGATTTAGAAAGGGAACTTGCACCTGTGCTGAGAGACCAACAGATGGGCCTTATGGTATGGAGCCCGCTGGCGGGTGGCTTACTAAGCGGCAAATACAACCGTAAAATGGAAGCTGCAGAAGGATCGAGGCGCATTAAGTTCGATTTCCCTCCGGTAAATCAGGAACGTGCTTTTGATATTATTGATGTGCTCGAACCCATGGCTAAGGAAAAGAAAGTATCGGTAGCACAACTGGCACTGGCATGGTTATTGCACCAAAAGGTAGTAACTACAGTTATTATCGGCGCTAAAAAACTCGATCAGTTGAACGACAACCTGAAAGCTACCGAAGTAACTTTTAGTCCGGAAGAATTAACGAAACTGGATGCTGTAAGTAAACTACCGGCCGAATACCCACACTGGATGTTAGAACGCCAGGGCGGTGACAGAAGGAAAAAGTAATTTCAATTAAAAATTACGAATTAAGAATTAAAGTCAGTTTCATTTGCCGCGATAATATTCGTAAGATTTCTCACTCCACTTCACTCCACTTCGCTTCGCTCGAAATGACAGAGGATCACATTTTAAAGAGAGGAGGGTGGCGCGGCTTCGTCGCGCCACCCTCCTCTCTTCTTATATAACAAGCTCACCTGTCATTCCGAACGCAGTGAGAAATCTCACTCAACTATAAAATACTACTTCTCTATTACAGCGTTTTCCGCAACAGGTTCTATCGTTTCCTGTTTCTTCTTAAATATTTCTTTACGCATAATATATAAGAAGACACCGAAAATGATCAGTGCCGCAATACCCTGTAGCATAACCGTATCGGGTGCGCCTATCTTTTTCGATAATGCACCAACTACCAAAGCGCCTAATGGCTGCATACCAAAAAAGGCCATAGCAAAGTAGCTGATTACCCTGCCACGCATAGCAGGCGATGCGGTAGTTTGCAATATGGTATTACTTACAGTTACCTGGGCCATCATACCAAAGCCAACTATAACCGTAAACGCACATGCCAAAGGAAAGTTTGATATATGCGAAAAACCAATGAGCCCAACACCGAAAATAAATGTTGCCCAAAATAATATAGCACGCATATTAGCACCAGGTTTTAATGAAGCCAGGAAAATGGTTCCACAAATAGCACCTACCCCAACAAAACTATTCAAGTAGCCATAAACGGAAGCATCGCCGGTAAATATTTCTTTTGCAAACACGGGCAGTAATGCATTGTATGGCAACACAAAAAAACTAACTAAGCCCAGGAATAAAATTATTAAACCAATAGCCGGGTTCGCCTGCAGGTATCGAAATCCTTCTACCAACTCCTCTCCTATCTTTTTGGTATGCTTTGGTGGATTAGGCAAGTTTAGCTTCATAAACAACAAAGACACTATCACGGCTACAAAGCTCAGCGCATTTAATGCAAAGCATATACCCGCCCCATATTTAGCTAACACCATACCCGAAAAAGCAGGGCCCAATATTTTTGCAAGGTTAACCATAGATGAATTAAGTGCAATAGCATTGGGTAGGTCTTCTTTTTTATCGACCATATTATAAACTAAGCCCTGGCGCGCAGGCACATCAAAGGCATTAATAACACCTAGCAATACACTTAGTCCGAATATTTCCCACACCGTATATTTGGTGAACAAAACCAATATAGCAATCAATGCTGCTTGAATTAGTGAGGCCACTTGGGTGACCAACAAGACTTTATATCGGTTATATCTGTCAGATACCACTCCACCCCACAACGAAAGCAAAAAGCTTGGGAACTGCGTACAAAAAACAGTTAGCCCTAGCATGAACGCTGAATGCGTCATGATATAGACAACCCAATACACAGCAGTACGTTGCATCCAAGTACCTATTAGCGAAACAGACTGGCCAAAGAAGTACAACCTGTAATTACGGCTGCTGAATGCCCTGAACGTACTTATGTTTTTAATTGAAGCCATAACCTAAACCTATTACACTCTCATTTACATTTTCTCTTTCTTCGCGAAATTGGTTGCTGCCATAACAGCCATTAAAGCAAAACCAATAAAGAAGATAATAACTGCAACATTATCCTGGCACGACATTTTACCAACCTTGTATAGTAAGCCGCCTATAACCAGGTTAAGCAAGGCCCATAATACATTTACCAAAGGAGATGAAGGCCCTTTGCCCGGTGGTTTAGCAAATGGTGTCGGGAAGTTATCGCCACAAACACCTTTAACAAAATGCGGCACAAAGTTCGAAATGAACGCGCCCGACCAAAATATACTTACATAATGATACCATTCCATATTATTTAGTTTTAGTTAGTTTCTACCAGTTTATTTAACAAAGGCAATGCTTTTTCTATCAGTTCTTTTTCTTTATCAGTAAGTGATTTTTCAATAGCACCTTTCAGCCACTCATCTTTATCATACCTGACTTTTTCTACCAGCTTGCGGCCGGAAGGAGTAAGTGCTACAAACACCTTTCGCTTATCATCTTTAGATGGAGTGCGCTTTATGATCCCTTGCTCTTCCATCTTCTTTAATATCTGCGACATCGATTGTGTTTTAACCCTTGTTAGTGAAGCTAACTCAGTTGGTAGTAATGAAGGCGCACGAAATAGATGCCCAATGGTTTCAATTTCAGTCATAGAATATATGCTAACCGAACCGGCTTGCTTGCGCAACCTCTTATGCAGGGCCGATATGGTATTACGCAGTGATGATGAAAGCTCTGTGGTATTCATGTGAAAGATATTATTGTTTACTCCATTCTTCTACGGTAAGCACATCCGCCTGGCGTGGAAATACTTTTGTAGTAAGTACATTATGAATTTCTGCATCGCCGTCGGCACAACAATCAGCTAATACAGTAAGGCGGTAATCTTTATCGGATGCTTCACGAAGCGTAGACAATACCACACCGCCTGTAGCAATACCGGTTAACACCATGTGCTGTATGCCTTGCGAACGGAGTACTACTTCAAGGTCGCTCCCTGCAAAAGCGCTTACGCGGCGCTTAGTAACAATAACATCTCCAGCCTGCGGAGCAACGCGAGAGTCTACTTTCATAAAGTCATCCATGTTAACCTTGGCAAGCCTTTCTTTGGTTGCGCTAAAGCTTTTGTTACCGGGGCTCACTTCCGGCATACCAGCCCTGAAACCTACCACTACATATATTACCGGCATGTTTTTAGCACGTGCATTGGCAATTGCTTTATTAACGTTGCTTATTAATACTTCCGGCGAAATTGGTAACATAGGCAATATGCCTTGTTGCATATCCATTACTAATAGGGCTGTGTTCTTTGTTTCCATATAAGGGTTTTATTTTATGTTGTTTAACTTGTAATTAAAACTTGTTAGTTTACCTTACAAAATTATATTATTTAATAATGCGAGATATGTTTTATTTCAAGTGCTTTTAAATAGACCTGATAACCAGTGAGAATTATTTTTTTTTACAGTTTGAAATGCGAAATATGCATTAAATCAAAGTTTGAAACTTTGCTTATTTCTACCCACAAGTTACGCTATGCTAACTTGCGGGAGCAAGTGAACGCCCAAAATATAATAACATGTATAACCTACTCTGTCTTCTTCTCCAGCTTCTCAATGGTCTTTTTGGCAGCGGCAAGGCGAGCCTCTTTATTCTTCTCTACCAGTCGGTGAGTAGCCATATGTTCCAGCCAGTGATGTAACGGAGTGAGTAATGCAGCCAGGCAAACCATTGCTACTAACATTAGTACAGGTTTGTGGTGGGTCACTTTTTCTAAAAACGGGTGAAGAAACAAATTGAGGAACTCAAATACCATCAGCAGGGCAACTACTCCAAAGAATGTAATAAGGGCAGGGTTAGTAATAAGCCTGCGGCTAAGCATCAGGAACACTACTATAAAACATAAAATGCCAAGGGCAATGGCAGCGTATTGCATATTCTCGTTACGCTCTTCCTTTTGCTTTAATATTTCTTGTTCTTTCTCCTGTTGGCGAACTTGTTCAAGAAAGTTCTGCCCTTCCACTTCAGCAGCTTTGGTTTGGTTCTTAAGAGTATCGTTAGTGGCAACAAATATTTTCAGGTAATGCAGGGCGCTATCGGTCTGATGTAAGGAATCGAATGAAGCATAGAGAAAGGCAGCGGCATCTGATACTCCTTTTAAATACGGTACCCCCTTTGCCATGTTCATAGCTGTGCGGGCATAATAAATAGCCGAATCGGCCATGTTGTACTTTTTATAGAACCCTGCAAAAGATAAATAGCCTTCACTTAACAAGCGCGAATTACCAAACACATTTTTATAACCTTCAATTGCAGCCACATAATAATCTCGGGCCAGGTTGCGGTTATTCAGCTTTAGCTGAATATTGGCAAGCCCGTTAAGTACTTCACAGGTTAGTTTAGAATGTGTTCGGATAGCATATTCGTAGGCTTGCTGCTCAAATAGCAACGCGCTGTCAGTCTTGTTCAAGCTGGTATAAATAGTGCTCATATTTACATTCACAGAAAACACATAAACCTCAGCCCCACTCCTTTGCCCTATTTCCTTCTCACGGTTATAGTATTGTATGGCTTTAGTATAGTCGCCATAATCGCGGTAGGTGTTACCCAATAAATTGCAGCCCTGCGCCATATTGCCACTATCGTGAATGCCTTCGAACAGCTGGAGGCTTTTAAATTCCATTTGCAAAGCCAGCGGATAATTGCCTACCATACGCTCATTAAATCCAATGGCCTGGTATACTATGCCCAGCATTTTGGCATCATTCAGTCGGGTGGCAATGTTCAGCGCTTTTTGGGTATACGCCAGTGTACTATCCTGCCTTATGTTTTCATACGCGCTTTCAATGGCCATGGCAGCATAAAACCTGCCACTGTCGGTTTTGGCTCTCGTTAACTCGCCTTTCAGGCTATCGAAAAAAGGATTCTGTGCCTGTACACTAAAAGAAATAACTACCGCAAAGCTCAACGCGAGCAACTTTTTCATACAATAACCAATTTATTTTAACTACCCTGCAAAGCTTTAGCAGGTATAGCCCAGTAAAAGTAAAAAATTAACCGCAACCCGTTAAAAGTGTGAATTATGTAACCTTCTCCTTTGTTCATATAAACCACAACCCAACGAAGTTGTACACTTTTGCAGCTATAATTATAAAACAAATAAAATCATTATCATGAAAATCAAAAACTTAGCTCTTACACTTTCTATTTGCACACTTGGCCTTGCTACTTCAGCTATCGCTCAAGACAAGTCGACTACAACCAGCACAGCTGCTGCAACTACAACCAAAACCAAAGATGGAGCTACTGTAACTCAGTCGACTGAAAAGACTGTTAAGACAAAGAAGGCTAAAGACGGTTCGAAGAAGATGACCGATACCAAGACAGAGACAAAGACCGACAAGAAGGTTGAAACAACAAAATAATTCTTGGTTATAAGCAACCAAAACCCCTGCAGGAGAGCCGAGTAACATCGGCTCTTTTGTGTTTTATAACCTTTACACAGTAATGCGGTAACGTATTTATTGTAGTTTTGGCATTAAGCCATTAGGCGTATAAATAAAGACCATGAACAAAACGATACTGTTGGCCCACAGGCCTGTTGGCACCCCTACCTTAAAAGATTTCAAAACCGCTGAAACCGAAATGCCGGTTGCAAAGGATGGAGAGATACTCTTAAAGACACTATATATATCGGTAGACCCGTATATACGTGGCCGGATGAATGATGCTAAATCATATGTTCCGCCATTTGAGTTGAATAAGCCTATACAATCGGGCATAATAGCTGAAGTTGTAGACTCAAAGAACCCGGCATTTACAAAAGGCGATTCTGTTTCAGGAATAATTGATTGGAAAGAGTACCAGGTATCTTCGGGCAAAGGCCTTATTAAGGTAGATAAAGCAGCAGCTCCCCTATCAGCCTACTTAGGTGTATTGGGCATGACGGGCCTTACCGCTTATATGGGCCTTGTAGAAATTGCACAACCCAAAGCCGGAGAAACGTTAGTAGTATCTGGTGCAGCAGGAGCCGTAGGAAGCATTGCGGGCCAAATTGGTAAAATACTGGGCTGTACCGTTGTTGGCATAACCGGATCGGATGAAAAAGCAGCCTTAATAAAATCGAAATTTAAATTCGATGAAGCCATAAATTATAAAACTGCACCCAATTTAAACAGCGCCATTAAACAAGCTTGCCCAAAAGGCATAGATATTTACTTTGATAATGTGGGCGGAGAAATATCAGACGCCGTGTTATATAATATTAACAAGCATGCGCGTATATCTGTTTGCGGAGCTATATCGCTATACAACTCAACTATGGTACCCATAGGGCCACGTATACAACCCATTATAGTAAGTAAAAGTGCTATGATGCGCGGATTTATAATATCAGACTTCTACGAGAAATTTCCGCAGGGCATAAAGCAATTAGCCACTTGGTTAAAAGAAGGAAAACTGACCTATACCGAAACTATTGTTGAAGGATTTGATAATGCACCACAGGCATTTTTAGATCTGTTTGAAGGTAAGAATGAAGGTAAAATGGTAGTGAAAGTATAACGCCTGGCGGTTACAATAAACTGAGGCCCTTTCTATCCTTATCGTACTTTTCGCGCGGAGCTTCGGCATTGAGTTTGTTCATTTCGCGGTACGCTCTAAGTAACCCATCAGGCAAATCTCCTTTATACTTTATTTGGTAGTACGAATATCCGTTGTAAGGTATATTATCCTGCACCGGGTTAAACACTATTCTGTTACCAAGCCCCTTAGCTATAAAAGATGCCATGAAAGCATTTTTACGTTGCGCGTTTAACTGGGCAAGGCGTGTATTTATAAGTGAACTACTAATTAGTTTTTGGCATTTACCCTGAACGGTAAATTCAAGGTCGTGGGCCACATGCTTATCAAGGTACTTCATAAACAGGGTATCTTTTATCGACATTTCCTCTACAAGCAGTGAATCTTTCTTATTAAAATCACTAACTTTTTTATTATTAATTGAGAGGTAGTATTTCTTCTTGGCTTCAAAGAACATAATATATTCCCTCTCCTTAGCTTCATATACCATAGGCGATATACGTACCGAAGCAGTGGGGTTATCGGTCAAATAGTTCATTAATTTCTTCAGGAATCTTTCCTGGTCAGACATTAATGCTGCCTGCCTCATATCCCACCGAAGGGTTAAGTATTCTTTTATTTCGTTTTCGGTATTCTTTACTTTTAAACCGTATGATGTGGTAGGTGGTTTTACAAAAATATTTTTTATCACACCAAATATAACATCCTTTAAATGGAACTTAGGATTCTTTAAGCTGCCGGTAATGGGTACTTGATAATCTATCACATTGCTCCGGTTACGGGCAACGGCCATAACAAGCCATACAGGTATCCAGCTATAGCCCTTATTATTCACTCTTGGTGCAATAAGCGGATCAATTACAAGTAAGTGGTTCAGGCTTTCTATCTCTCCGTGGCGCACCTTCCAATCGCTTGTAAAATCTACCGTGCCCCTATACATAGGGAACGAAGTATAGGATATAATATATGGGTTGAACATGGTAACCGGTACATTGCTAAAGTGGGTTTGCACATCAAAACTTTGGTTGTCCCTTGGGTTTATGCTTACCCTAACAGTTCCATCGCCATAAGGCTTTACAGTTAATTTAATACCTACATTTATATTGTTTTTAGTCTTATCTATAGAATCGGCAGAAATAGTAAGCGGGTAAATGCCGGCGCTAAATTCTTCGCTCCCCGAGTAATCGTTAAAACGAATATTACCATCAACCATGGCTGCGTGGTTTATTTTATACGGGCTATCGAAAAAGTTTTTCGAAATTTCAGCTAAATAATGCCCCAACTCTAATATCAGGTTAAATTGTCTTGAATCTGATTTTACCGCAGTTACATTGCTAATGTTCTTACCAAACATGGTTTCAACATTATCTAAATAATCATATTCTTCGTACTTAAAATAAGGATGATATAATGCAACGGTATCGAGGTTATAAATATGTTTTTCAGGGTTAGTTTCATTTACAACCATCAAAAATTTATCAAAGGACATGTAATCATCGGTAGGGGTTTTACCGAAGTGAAAATTATTGACCACAATACGTCCATGCGTATCTACATTATCCGGGTCTTTCATATTTCCGCTCGCGGTGAGGTCGGCATCAATAGTTGCTTTAAATGAACCATAATTCACCATCGATTGCAGGTACTGTTCAATAATATCGAGACTATACTTATGGGCGTGTACCTGGTACTTATAATCAGAGTTTCTAAAATCAACCGTGCCTGCCCCATCTATACTACCAGTGCCTGTACCCGATTCAAATGAAAATTTCACATCTATAGAATCAACGTCCCAGGGCTTGCCCTTGGTTTCGAAATTCATATTTTTTACGCAGTAATTAATATCGGCCAGGGTATCGTAAAAGTAAAAGGTGCCGTTAACTACTTTAAGATCGCGAAGATCAACATATACTTTCGATGGTGTAGTATTAGTAGTGTCGCCTTTCGATGAAAAGCGTTCAATTATATCGCTGAAATTAAAATCATTTCTTTTATTAAGAATAACTACCGCGTTAGGTTCTTCAAAAGTAAGCTGTGTAATGTCGTAGGTTTGAGACAGCATTTTACGCATGCTAATGTCTCCGTTCACGCCTTTAGCTTCAAAGAATAAACTATCGCTATTGGCTTCATATATTTTAAAGTCTTCCATGTGAACATGGCCCGTAAACGGGTTAACATAGGCCCACTTCATTCGTATCTGCCGGCCTGTCCATTTTACGCTGTATTTTTCAACCACGTATTTTGCAATAGGCGAAGCAAATGCCACTAACAGTATAGGCACAACAATAATTATAGTGCCTACAACTAATAGGGTTCTTTTAACCCCTTTCGATAACTTCATATTTTCTGAGCAATGTACTGTTTAATTACGCCTCATCCTTTGTAGTGCGTATAAGGCTTATACCGGCAATAAAGAAAACGATGCCTAATATACTGTAAACTACCACTGCCTTAACATCGCGTGTACCGCCGGAAGTATTAACAAACAATACAGCCACGTAAATTAACCCTGCAATACCAATAAGGGTTAACAATCCACCAAATATCCTTTTTAAATTCATGTTTCTTAATTTTAAAATTTAAGCTTGTCCTTTTTTATTTGTAACCAATACCACTACACCCGCTACTATTAAAATAGCGCTAACAAATGGCGGCCATTGTACGGTGTGGTCAACATCGTGGTTTACCTGAATTGGGCCTATATCTACCACCTTTTGCGTGGTAACATAACTAAACCCGCTATATACAAGCGCAAGTATGCCAAGTGCTATCAATACTATGCCTATTACTTTCGTGTTCATGCTTACAATGAATCGATAAACTTCTTTAACTCTTCTTTGGTCTTACCCAGTTTTATCTGAAGCTTTCCCAACATCTCATCCATTTTACCTTCCTGGTACATCACATCATCATCAGTTAATACTGCAAAGCTTTTCTTTAGCTTACCTTTTTTCTCGTTCCAGTTACCTTCTACCTTGTCAGTATTCATGTGTTTTAGTTTTAATCAGTTTATTTAACGCCTCAAAGGTGAGCATATTTAACCTCTTACATCTTATATTGTTTTGATAATGAGTTATATAATTTACAGATTCACTACCGGGCAGGTTAAATAATACTATTTCTTAAACTAGGTTAAGTGCATATTGGTAAATACAACGCACCTTTGTGCTATAATTAAAACTAAACCAATGAAAAAACTCATCTTCCCAATAGCAGTAGGAGCAACATTGTTCTTCTCTGCTTTCACAACCTTTACATCTATGAACTGGAAAATAGCGGATGGCTATTCTGTAAAGTTCACCAGCAAAGACCCATCGGGTGTTTTTACTTCACTTAAAGGCGATATTGCTTTTGATGCTAACAACCTTGCTGCTGCTAAGGCTAACCTGGTTATTGACGTAGCATCTATTAACACCGGTAATGGTATGCAAAACACCAAGGCTAAAAATGACAGCTGGTTCAATGCCGATAAATACCCTACCATTAAATTTACATCGAGCAAGTTTGCAAAAACAGCTACAGGTTATGAAGTAACCGGCACCATGGAAGTGAAGGATGTAAAGAAAGAAGTAACCATACCGTTTACTTTTGTGAACAACACCTTTGCAGCCAGCTTTATGATCAATCGTATCGACTACCACGTTGGTAATACCGAAGGCATGAATGCACATGCATCAACCGACCTTAAGATAGATGTATCAATACCGGTTACACAACAATAAGCAATCATGAAAAAGACATTTCTTCACGGAATTGTTTCGGGAATAATGGCAGCAGTAGCTGCCATTATTTACTCCGGTATATACCAAAATGCTGAAGGCACCGATTTCCATAAGTTGATCAACATAGGTTCAATGACAGGCGCCAGCCTATTTGGTTGTATGCTTATGGCCATTGGTTATTATCTATTAGAAAGATTCAATAAAGAAAACCTGAAGGGGTTATTTAACATTGTAATTGTGGTCATATCATTCGTGAGTATAATCAACCCGATAGGTATGACTTTGCCGCTAGATATTAAAAACCCTGAAATGTTTCCCGGTTTGGTAGTGCCTATGCACTTTATGCCGGCTTTAGCATTTTTATGTTTAGTGCCTTTCTTTAAAAACAAGAAAGCATAAGTCATTATTGGTTTACCCGTGTATACCAGGCTACCGGAAAAGCTGTAAAAGAGCTAACTTTGAAAAGAGGATAAACGAACACATGCCCCATGGAAATAATAGCATTAAACGGTTACGCCGATTGCGGAAAATCAAACACACTCAATATTGCATACCAGCTATTGCTTAATGCAGGCTATACCCAGGTAAGCGGGCATTTTGGCAGGCCATCGAACTACAATTTTATTGGCGAAGACTTTTACGGCAACAACGATTTTTTTGATGTGCTTACAAAGGATGGTAAGCTGGTGGGTATAAGCACAGGTGAAGATTCAGAAGAAGACCTGGAAAAGAGATTGGCTTATTTTAAAGAACTGGGCTGTGTTAAAGCCATTTGTTCCTGCACCAATACCGATAAGTATTTAGCCCTCATTAAAAAGCAGGCCCATTACAAAATACTCGATAAAACTCCGCAAATAGCGGATGCCTTAAAACGCATAAACGATGGCACTGTTGCCCGCGAAATTGTGTCATTGGTAAAGCTGTAATTATTCCTTACTCCAGTTAAGCACACCTTTCTTTACTACGTAAACAAAACCCAGCAGCATAACCGCCAGGTACGATATCATTTCAATAAAGCCTGTGCTACCCAGGTTTCTGAAATCTACTGCCCAGGGATACATAAATATCACCTCTACATCAAATAGCACAAACAATATTGCGCTCATAAAGTATTTTACAGAAAAAGGTAACCGTGCATTACCTTCCGATGGTATACCGCATTCAAAGACTTCGTGCTTTGCTTTGCCTCCGCGTTTGGGTACTACGGCATGGCTGGCAACCATAGTTAATGTAACAAAACCACCTGCTACCAACGCCGTCATTGCGATTGGTATATAGGCCATAGCATTACCTGATAAATCCATACCTGTAAGTTAAGGACTCAAAGATGCACAGGTACATATAAATAAGTCTTACATAAGCATTAAGGAAGCTTATATACTTTACGTATAATTTTATGTGAATAGTGCAAATTATTATCGCAATGATATAATAGTCAACCTTATAAGATACCCAATATTTGTAAGGTGAAAATTAATTCATACCAAAACAAAAAAACAAAACTAAAATGAAAACATCAATTTGGGCAGTTAGTGCTTGCGTAATTATAGGTGCAAGCTTAACAAGCTGCGGCAACTCAACAACCAGCACCACGCATACTGTTAGTAGCGACACAATTAGAACCAGCGACTCTACCATGCAAATATCAACGGTGGAAATTGATACGTACCGTAAACAATATAATGATAGCATTGCTGCCAACCAACGAAGCATTGATGAGCTTAACGCCCGCATAGCCGACGAAAAGGCAGAACGCAGAGAAGAAGATAAAAAGAGAGCTGCTGAGTTAGAAACAAAGAACAGCGAAATGAAAAGAAAGCTGGATGAGTTTAAAGCAAGCACCAAAGCAGACTGGGAATCATTTAAGACAGGTTTTAACCATGATATGCATGAGTTAGGCCAATCAATAAAGGATTTCAAGAATAAGCTTTAATTTAACAGCACAAATAACAAACCATGTTAGGGCTTATCACCTTTGTTGTTGTATTTATTGCGGTATCCTTACGGGTATCGAACAAGAAGAAGCAACTGCTGGATGAAAAGCTTAATGCGCCCTTTGCGGACACATGGCGTGAAATGCTGAAGAACAAAGTAGTATTTTATAATAACCTTAGTGATGAAGATAAGGCGCTGTTCGAGAAACGCGTACAGCGCTTTATTGCCACCAAGAACATTGAGGGTATAGACACGCAAATTGACGATGACATTCGTTTAATGGTAGCAAGCAGTGCCGTTATTCCAACGTTCGCGTTCCCTAAGTATAACTACCCGAAGGTACGCACGGTGCTTATTTATCCCAACAGCTTCGATGAGGATTTTCAAACCACCAGGTTCGAAGGCCATAAAGAAGTTATACTGGGTATGGTGGGCAACAGGTTTATGAATGGGTCGGTAATACTATCAAAACCCGACCTTATTAAAGCCTTTGATGGCCAGCCGCACCGCGAAAATGTGGGCGTACATGAATTTGTACACCTGCTCGATAAGGAAGATGGCGTTATAGATGGCGTACCTGAAATGCTTATGGATAATCATTTTGCCGGGCCATGGCTGCACGAGATAAAGAAGGAGATGGACAAAATAAAGAAGGGCAATTCTGATATTAACCCTTATGCCCTTACCAGCAATGCTGAGTTTTTGGCGGTGGTTAGCGAATATTTTTTCGATAACCCTGAAAAATTCAAGAAAAGGCATGCCGAGCTTTATGGTTTCCTATCAACCATTTTTAACCGCGAGCATAAAGGCCTGCACGAGGCGGTTATTAAACCTTTGTTGGCACCCCTGGCAAGAAGTTAAATGTGGTAACATGTTGGGTATACCGAAACATGTGTAGTTTTACACCGATAGAAATTACTGATTTACCGTTACTTTTTGGCCCTCTGAATAAAAACCTTAAATGCTATTCGCTACTCTAGTTAACTTAAATTAAAATTAAACACCATGAAATCGAAAAAATTGATTATCAGCCTAGTAGTTTTAGCAATTGGTACGCTTGGCTTTGCAGTTTCTGCATTGGCCCAAGACAAAACTCCACCATCTAAAACTGTAAGCAAAACCAGTATTGAAACGGACAATTCAATACGAACAAAAACCACTACCAAAACTGTTAAGGCCAAGAAAAGCAAGAACGGCAAAAAACAGGTAACCGATACCAAAGTAGATACTAAGGTAGAAACGGACCAAAAGAAATAGAGTAAGTTTATTTTACTTTTAAAGGAAAGAGCCGGTATTAACCGGCTCTTTTTTATGTCTGAAGTGGTGAATTAAAACCTTTTCCGCAATTTTGCGTATTAAAGAACGGGTAACGACATTCCATTAACCATAATAACCATTTAGCTGATGAATAAATCTACTCTATTTTCCAAAAACGGGTTAGCATCGTTAGTATCTTCAGCCCATCAACATTCTTTAAAACTCATGCTGGTAGTAGTAGTTTCAGCTACAGCAACAATGGGCGAAGCCCAATCGTGGATGAATACGTTTCCTGACAATGGCCATCAGCCTGGTTTTTTTGAAATTCAGCAATCATTTAACACCTATTGGAAAACAAAAGGGCTTACCATGACAGATAGGGACGCCATGGATGATGACGAAGAAGGTGATTACGGAGAGTATATTCAATATAAACGCTGGGAATGGTTTGCATCGAAAAGGGTAAGCCTTACTGGTGAGTTGCCCGACCCCATGATAGCCTATAATGAAAGGAACAAAATTCAGCAAAAAGATAAAAGCAGGAATAATAAGCAGGCTATGCTTAGCGCATCATGGACATCGATAGGCCCCTCAGTAATACCAAGCAAAGGCGGCGAAGGAAGAATAAACTGCCTTGCCATTAACCCGCTTGATACAAATATTATTTATGCAGGCTCTCCTTCGGGTGGGCTTTGGAAAACTACTAATGGCGGCGTTACATGGACACCCACATCAGATTACTTGGCCACTTTAGGTGTTACCGACATTGCAATTGATCCTGTTGATACCAACATTATTTATATAGCCACCGGCGACGGAGATGTAATATACACCTACTCTACCGGCGTTATGAAATCGACCGATGGAGGCGCAACATGGAACACCACGGGCTTAAGCTGGCAAACCAACCAGGGGTTATACATGAATAGAATTGTAATTAACCCTGCCAACCATAATGAGTTATTGGTAGGTAATTATAATGGTATAGCTAAATCTGTTAATGGAGGTACCAGCTGGACCAATACAATGACGGGCCATCGCATATATGATATACAATTTAAACCCGGTAACCCTGCCATTGTTTATGCAAGTGGAGTTAAAACAATTTACAAATCGGCCGATTCGGGCAGTACGTTTAGCACAGCTTATTCAAACATGGGTGGCAACCGTATACAACTGGCTGTTACCCCTGCTAATGCGAATTACCTTTATGCGCTCGAATCTGATTCGGCAACATCGGGTTTTCACGCACTTATAAGGTCCATAGATGGTGGCACAACTTTCACCCAAATGTCTTCTACACCTAATATACTTGGTGCCTCTCCACTTGGCTCTACTGCTGGTGGCCAGGGCTGGGCCGATCTGGCTATTGCCGCATCACCTAAACTGCCAAACACTATTTTTATAGGAGGTATAAACGTATGGTCGTCTGATAATGGTGGCGCCACTTGGATAAATAAAACAAAAGGAACATCGCTTCATAACAATCCCAATTACATACATTCTGATATTCACAAACTGGCCTTTATGCCGGGGGATCCAAACTCAATTTTAGCGGGATGTGATGGCGGCTTATTTAAATCGGCCGATACAGGAGCGGCCTGGACCGACCTAAGTGCAGGCTTAACCATAATGGAAATGTATAGCATAAGCAGTGCACAAACTAATACCACTTTTGTATCGTGCGGGGTACAAGATAATGGCAGCGACCTGTTAAATTCAGGTGCATGGTCAGAAGATCTGGCAGGTGATGGCATGATGACCATTGTTGACTATACCAATGCCAATACTGTATATTCTGCCGAATATGACGGTAAGCTTATGTTATCTACCAATGGCGGAACAAGCTTTACAACCATTACACCTAATAGCGGATCGGTAACCGGTGCGTGGGTAACACCTTATGTAATAGATAAGAATTCAAACACTACACTTTATGCCGGGTATAATGATATTTGGAAAACTACCAATCAGGGAACTGCATGGACCAAGGTTACCAATAACCTTACCGGAACAGCTACCGACCTGGTAATGGCATTGGCCATATCTCCATCAAACTCTAACTACCTGTATGCAGCTATGGGCGCCAATACGGGTTACAACAATATTCCCGGTACATTTCTTTTTAAAACTACCGACGGTGGAACTACCTGGAACAATGTTACTGGTACATTACCTATAGCATCAGCTTATATCTCAGCACTTGCCATTAAAGCATCCGACCCGCTAACCGTATGGGTAACCTTTTCAAATTACACATCGGGCATTAAAGTATATAAAACAACCAATGGCGGAAGTACATGGACAAACGTAAGCACAGGGTTACCAAATGTGCCGGTAGATTGCATTGTATACGACCAAACTGCAAACAATGACAGAGTATTTGTTGGAACCGACATAGGTGTTTTTTATACCGACAATACACAGGGGGGAAACTGGTTGAGTTTTAATACCGGCCTACCTAATGCTATGGTATACTCGCTAGATATTCAAGCATCTGGTGCATTATTAAGAGCCGGAACTTTTGGAAGAGGATTGTGGGAAACAACACTAACAGCGCCATTGGGAGTTAATACAGTAAGTGCAGGCAGCGCGGCTATCAGGGTTTATCCTAACCCGACCAAAACAAGTATTACCGTTAAGTCAGAAAGTGAATTGGGTTTAATTACCCTGTATAACTTATTGGGAGAAATGGTATATAATGAAAAGACGGATAAGAACGAAAGCCAGTTAGATATGAGCAGTTTGTCATCTGGCATTTATTTTTTACGATGTAATAACAGCTTCGCCAAAATTGTAAAAGAATAGCTTGCCAGCCTGACTACCAGCTATCAGGCGCTTCAAATTTCTTCACATAATCGTAGCCCAATGCACCATGCTGCACATATAGCTTAACCTGCCCTCCGTTGGTTAACTTATCAAACAGGTTCTTATATATCTCGAACCGCTCACGCTTGTTATTCATATAAATAAACAGAAAGTACACTTTGTAACTATTTCCATTATTATAGCTCACGGCCTCTGTTACTTCATCTATTTTATAAACCTGCGGCGTTATTTCAGTATTTGCAGCATAATGGTTTATATAGTTAGCAACCGATGGAACCAGGGTAAGGAATGTAACAAAAACGCATACGTGCATGTTCCATGTTCTTCGTTGATCGAAATAAGCTTCCGGAAATTTATTTTTCAAAATGAGTGTCGTGCATAATGCAATTACAAGGCCAATCAGCACACCTAACCAGGTAAGTTGCATGCCGCGTATGGTATGGTCAATAATAGTAAGTACAGGCATTAAGGATAGTACAGCAATAACAGATGCTATTCGGGCTACCCGGTAAATTCTTTTGCTTGCCCTACTCTCCTCTTGTTTTGTAACCCTTATCAATTGATTTTGTTTGTGTTAGTGGTTATTCCGTTCAAATTTACCGATAAAATAGACCCATTAACCGTTAATTTGTATAAGTCTACAGATTTTTTTGAACTGAGTGTGTGCATACTACATACCTTGCGCCCAACTAATAAAAAAACAAAACTATGAAACTTAAAAATTTGGTTCTTACAGGTTTAGTTTGCACAATTGGCTTTGCTACTGCAGCATTAGCTCAAGACAAAACAAACAACGGAACCACAACCACCACCAGCAAATCTACCGTTAACACTGGCGATGGTACCAAAACAACTACCAAAACCAAAACCGTTAAGAACAAAGAAAGCAAGAATGGTGACAAGAAGGTAAAAGAAACCAAGACCGACACGAAGGTAGAAACAGACAAGAAGTAGAATACTACTTTTTCTGTTGGTTTGATAAAAAAAGCTCCGCATTGCGGGGCTTTTTTCGTCTTATACACAGATATTACCATTACTTTACTCTATTTCAAACCCAATAACCAACACATCGTCTGTTTGTTCTTCGGTAGCTCTTCGCATTTCAAAGTAATCATTCAATGTATTTTTTTGCGCATGTATAGGTTGAGTACTGTAGTTCATCAATAGGTTTTTAAAACCAACCGACTTTAGCTTTTTATGATCATCTCCCCCAAACTGATCGGCATATCCATCGGTAAGCATATAAAACCTATCGCACTTTTGCATTTTTACTTCTTCGTTTTTAAAGTAGTGCGCTTCGTGATGCGAACCACCTATAGGGAACGGAGAGCCTTTAATTTCAGAAAGTATTTTATTTCGGACAATATATAAGGGCCGCTTTGCACCCGAAAATGTAAGTACCGAATTTGCTTTATCAATCGAGCAAATTGAAATATCCATACCATCGCTAATAGCGTTGGCATTGGTACCAATTTCAAATATCTCGCTGAACCCTTTATTTATTTCATTCAAAATTCCGGCAGGGTCTACTATACCTTTCAGTTGAACGGTGTTGCGCAACAAGTGGTACCCCATCATAGATAGTAAGGCGCCCGGCACCCCGTGGCCGGTACAATCGCTCACTGCAATTATAAATTTTCCATTATGTTCGGCAAACCAATAAAAATCGCCACTTACAATATCCTTGGGCTTAAACAAAATAAATGATTCAGGAAAATACTGGCACAATAGTTTTTCGTTTGGTAAAATGGCATGCTGAATTCTTTGTGCGTAATTAATACTATCAATAGTGTCTTTGTTCTTCCGCTCTATTATTTCGTTAGCACTTTTTAGTTTTGCATTAAGGCTTTTTATGGTTGCGTTCTCAATCTTCAATTCCTTTTTACCCAGGGCATTCTCAATTACTGAAGGCAGTTTCAACAAATTATTCTTTAGCACATAATCTTCAGCACCACCCTTAATACACTTAACGGCAAACTCTTCTGATACCGAACCGGTAACCAAAATAAACGGTATTTGCGGGCATTGCTCTTTTACAATTTTTAAAGCCGATAGGGAATCAAACTCCGGCATAGAATGGTCGGACAATATAATATCGGGGCCAAAAGACGAGAGACTTGAAACAAATTCGTCCTTATTAGAAGCGTGAGAGCTGTTAAAAACAAAGTTCGATCGGCGGAGAGTCCGTTCTATAAGTGCTACGTCATCGTCATTATCTTCTAAGAATAATATCTTTAGTTCATCTTGCATTTTATGTATGGAGTTTTTCTATTCTATAATTCTGTTTTTTTAACCTATGGTCAATTCAACAATAGGTTATTTAATAAACATCTACGCAGAAAATATTTTAAAGATTTGCCTTTTCGTTGACCAATGATAAACTCCGGCTGAACCATATAAAAACATAGCCGGAATAAATGATTATTCAGACCTGTTGAAAAGCATTTTACTTACTCAATTACTATAAGTAGTATATGAGGTAAATTTGCAAGAGAGCGTGACCTCATCCTGTGTCCTTCTCCTATAGGAGAAGGAAGTGCGCGCGCTTCCCTCTCTTTTCAGGAGAGGGTGAAGTCACAAGTTCTTTTGAAATAATATTTTATACTGCATACCAAATTGCTGTCGCAAAATAGACACTGGAAACCAATGCATTGCGGCACTTTACGACAGATGCGACACGAATTTCCCAAGCCAAAAATTAGTAACTGATTGAAAATCAGAAGAAGGAATGAAAAAACAAATTATACTACGACGTAAAACGACACGAAAATAATGGTGAATGGTAAGTGGTAAATGGTGAATTTAAAACCTCTTTAGTGGTTGGGTTGCAACACGAAAGACGGGTGACAAAACAGTGATTTTTCATGAAATCATCATAATGAAAATCAATAAGTTGATGGGTAATAAAAGCGAAAAGTGTAACCCCACTACAGCGGTTTTGAATGACCTCAGCCTACCTCCTCCTAAATGAGAGGGAAATCTCTTTGGAAAAGTAAAATGCAACATATTTCTTGATCTGCGTAAAGAAGTGTTGCAAAATAATGGTGAATGGTACATGGCGAACGCAATTATCTTTAAAGTTAGATAACCTTGAGATTGCCACGTTCCGCGAAAACGCCGGAACTCGCAATGACGAAAACAACCCTCCAGAGGGGATAAAAAGCACTAATGCCTTTAGATTATTAATTCGTAATTTTTAATTCTTAATTAAGGTGCAGCCGTTTAGTCGTTCATGGTAATAAGGAACTCCTCATTCGATTTGGTACGTACCAAACGCTCACGTAAAAACTCCATAGCTTCTATCGGAGTCATATCGGTAAGGTGGTTACGTAATACCCAAATGCGTTGCAGAGATTCTTTATCGAGCAACAGATCATCGCGGCGAGTACTTGATGCCACAATATCAATAGCAGGGAATATGCGTTTGTTAGAAAGGCGGCGATCGAGTTGCAACTCCATGTTACCAGTTCCTTTAAACTCTTCAAATATCACCTCATCCATTTTCGAACCGGTATCAATAAGTGCAGTAGCTAATATGGTAAGTGAACCACCATCTTCAATTTTACGTGCAGCACCAAAGAAACGCTTAGGTTTTTGCAGCGCGTTAGCCTCTACACCACCCGATAACACTTTACCCGATGCAGGCGATACAGTATTGTATGCACGTGCCAAACGGGTAATAGAATCGAGGAGAATAACCACATCATGTCCGCATTCTACCAAACGTTTTGCTTTTTCAAGTACAATGTTGGCGATCTTTACGTGGCGTTCTGCAGGTTCATCGAATGTAGATGCAATAACTTCGGCCTTAACGCTACGGGCCATATCGGTAACCTCCTCAGGACGTTCGTCGATAAGCAATATAATAAGGTATGCTTCAGGGTGGTTATCGGCAATAGCGTTGGCAATTTCTTTAAGCAAAACTGTTTTACCGGTTTTAGGCTGCGCTACTATAAGTCCGCGTTGGCCTTTACCAATTGGGGTAAACATATCTACAATACGGCTCGACAATGTAGCCTTGGGATGGCTTGCCAGGTTGAACTTTTCGTGCGGGAACAATGGAGTTAAAAAATCGAATGGAACACGGTCGCGCACTACATCCGGTGTTTTGCCATTAATAAGCTCAACACGGGTAAGCGGGAAGAACTTCTCACCTTCGCGCGGAGGCCTTACAAATCCGTTAATGGTATCGCCGGTCTTTAAACCGAATAACTTTATTTGAGATTGAGAAACGTAAACGTCATCAGGTGAATTCAAGTAGTTATAATCTGCCGAACGCATGAAACCATAACCATCGGGCATAATTTCTAAAACACCCTCAGCACCTACTATATTATCAAAGTTGTATTGTGGCTCTCTTTGATTCTGGTTTTGGTTGCTATTCTGGTTTTGATTAGGGTTCTGGTTTTGATTATTGTTCTGGTTATTCTGGTTCTGATTTTGGTGGTGATGCTGTGGCTGATTGTTGTTATTGTTGTTGTTATTTTCCGGAGGCAGAATAAAATCGGGCGGAGCTTGTGTTGCAGGTGTTGCCGGAATTTCAATATTGGCAATAGGTGTTTCCTTTACAGGTTCTTCATGCACATGGTCCGGTTCGTGATACTCTGGCAATACAGGAGATTCTTCCTTTTTATGTTGTTGCGCACGCGGGTGATTGGCACCTACCTTTTGATGAGGCTTTTGTTCAACAGGGTTATCGGCTTTAACGTGATTGCTTTCGGGCTTATTGTTTAACTGGTGATCGAGAATCTTCATAACGATATCTTGTTTCTTAAGGCCGTCGAGCTTAGATATCTTTAATGATTTGGCGATCTCTTTTAATTGCACCAATGATTTACTGTTCAATTCGACAATGTCGTACATACTAATAAGTTATGTTGTTGGATTATTTTAATAAACGTAGGGGGAAATTTGTGCGTGTCTGAATTCTATACTGCGTACCCGGTAACTATCTGGCTTGTTAAATGCGTTGTGAGAAATATGCATTGCAATATTAGTAATTATTTTGGAATAACAATAACACCCAACCAATAAAAAAAATCGTGTACTTTTGGCTTACTTATTAATAAAACCAACGAATGGGAGAAATTAAGCACTGGATAGACCTATTGTTCCACACCGATTTACAGGCGTTCTTAAAGAACCTGTATGACAAGTATCAGTCACAGTCATACATCATATTAATGCTTATTATATTTTGCGAAACAGGGTTGGTGGTATTACCTTTCTTACCTGGCGATTCGCTGTTGTTTGCTGCCGGTGCCGTTTGCAGTAGCATGGGTGTATTCAACATACCTACACTTATTGGCTTGTTGATAGTTGCGGCCTTTTTTGGAGATAATTCCAACTACTTTATTGGCCGTTATATAGGACCTAAAATATTCAATATGAAACTGCGCTTTATTAATAAGGAGTACTTACACCGTACCCACGAGTTTTACGAAAAGCATGGTGGCGCTACTATTATAATTGCCCGTTTTATGCCAATCATCCGCACTTTTGCGCCTTTTGTAGCAGGTATTGGTACCATGTCGTACGGCCGTTTTATAACCTTTAGTATCATAAGCAGTCTTTTATGGATAAACGTTTGTACCTGGGCCGGTTATGCATTAGGCTCTATACCTTGGGTTAAAACACATTTCGAAATGGTGACATTATTAATAATTGCGGTATCGCTTATACCAGCTGCTGTAGGCGTGTTACGCGGAATGATGACAAAAAAGACCCAGTGAGTTCTGTTGCTATACTTCCTGTTGCTTACCTGCCACCCCTGCCCCATTACGCAGCTATGCTAAAACATAGTGAAAGTATGTGGGATATACACGAGCACTTTCACAAGCAATACTTTTATAACCGAAGTACAATATACGGAGCAAACGGACCACTTAAGCTTATCATTCCTTTGCAAAAGCGACATGAGAAAACACCGCTTAAAGATGTGATGATAAGATATACTGAAGAACGTTGGCAAGCACTTCACTGGCGTTCGTTAGAATCTGCATACCGCCGTTCGCCTTACTTTGAATACTTTGAACACGAACTTGCACCATTATACAACGATTATCAGCCGGAGCTACTAATTGACTGGAACCGTAAAATATTTGACACAGTAAACAAGCTAATGCAAGTTGATATTAAGTTATGTTATACTACCGAATATCTGAAAACGCCAGAAGATGTTGATGATTATAGAGGTCTTGCATCGCCCGCAATTATGGAAAAGCAAACCAACAAGAACATTAAGTACCAGCAAGTGTTTGAAGAGAAATATGGCTTTATGCCAAACCTAAGCATTATAGATCTGTTGTTTTGCGAAGGGCCACATGCTAAACAGTTATTAGTAAGCTAGTATATGGTATACCTAACCTTTAACGATGAGCCGGGTGGCGTTTACCAAAGCCAGGTAATTGACGTATGTAGGTTTTGGGAAGATACCTTTAAAGAAAAAGTAAAACTCATTGCCCTTGTATCGGGCCGTAATTACTTTAAAACCCGTAGTAAGATAAAACAGATGTACCGCAATTCGGTGGTGCTACCCATGTACCCGGGGATTGATAACTGGGAGAAGAATCTCTTCTTATTACGCTCAGCACGATTAGGCAAAACCAAAGAGAATGTAATAGCACGTGGCGTATTTGCAACTCTGTTGGCAAGAGACAGCACAAGTTTTGACAAGGTTTGTTTTGATGCACGTGGTGCCTATACCGCCGAATGGAACGAGTATTTAAAGAACGAAGCACCTGATATAGCAAAGAACATGTACAAGTTTGAAAGCAGGGCTGTGCTTGAATCGAACTGGCGCATTGCAGTATCGAACAAACTGGTTGACTATTGGAAAACGAGCTACCGCTTTATGTCGACCAATTACTCGGTTATACCTTGTACCCTAAGTGCAGATATGCCAACATCATACCATGTTGATGAAGTCAATAATATTCGCAACCATTTCAAAATTGCCGATACTGAACCGCTGTTAGTATATTCCGGTTCATCAGCAGGCTGGCAATCGTTCGGGCTATTGGAAGATACACTAACAAAAGCACTCGAACAGAACAGTTCATTAAAGCTACTAATGCTATACCAACCTACCCAGGCAGAACATCTGATGAAGCAGTTCCCCGGGCGGGTATTTAATGAATGGTTGCCTGCAAACGAAGTACATGATTACTTAGCTGCAGCTGATTATGGCCTGTTGATACGTGAAGAATCGGTAACTAACGAAGTAAGCTCCCCTGTTAAGTTTGCCGAGTACCTTGCTGCAGGTTTGCCAGTTATCATATCAAACCATATTGGCGACTTCAGTGCTTTTGTACAAGATAAGAACTGTGGCAGCCTTGCTACATCAACCAACTGGTCGGCATTGCAACGCCCTTCGAGGGGTGACAAACTACGCATACAAACTCTGGCCGATACTTACTTCCGGAAGAAGGCTTATACGGAGCAATACGCTAAGATATTCTAAAAGTAAAGGTCCCGCTTTGCAGCAGGACCCTCACTATTAGATCTATTTACTAAGCGCTTGCCTATTGAACTTTGGTCAGCTTTTCATATTTCATTCCTTTATCGGTATGTATTACAACATTGTAAACACCTGCAGCGTAGTTGCTCATATCGAATGTTTCAACACTGTTGGTGGTAGAGTTGAACATAAAGTTCTTAAACACCACTTCCTTACCACTCATATCGTAAATAACTACCGACTGAAGTTTGCCTGTGAAACCTGTCATATCAACATTAAAGTTGCTGGTAACCGGGTTAGGGTAAACTTTAATAGTACTTGTAGCATTAATTGGCGCAATACCAACTGCAACCTGAGATTTAAAGTAAACATTATCTACCTTAAATACAGCACCATTGTAAGTGCTTGGTAAACCAGTGCTGGTATAGGTAGATGATTGGAACGACACAATAACAGAATCGGGGGCTGAACCTACGTTGAAAGGGAGCTCAACAGTGGTATAGCTTGGTGCAGCAACCATGCTGCCTCCGGTACCACCAATTACAGTGCTGTTCTTATTGAACTGAAGGAACACCTGTGCCCTGTCAGCTGTATCCGCAGGAGCATATTTGTAAGACAATACTAAGGTGTCAATTTGATTAGCAAACGGGTAACCACCAATAGTAGAATCTGAAGTGCTGCTAACTTGTACTTGTCTGCCATCGGTAGCATAACCAGAACCATAATTAGCACTTGTAGTTAGCTCTAATGCATATTTACCAGCTGCTGCATCGGTTGTACGTTGCGCGCCAGGGAACTGGGTTGTTTCCCATCCGTTCAATGATAACAAAGTATCAGCAGTCCAGTTTTCAAAGTCACCATTAAGCATGGTTGGCTGGCTGCTAACACCGGTAAAGGTAACGCTATCGATAGTTAATACACTACCCGCGCGGCCGCCACCATTGTTAAACACGTTGCTTGATGTAACGGCTCCAAATACTACTGTATCGGGCGCCATAGGCAAAGCAGGGTTAAAAGCACCACTATATAAAGTAAAGGTCGAAGCCGCATTAATGATCTGGCCTTCATATTCGCCAATTACCGAACCTGCCTTTTTAAAGAACACCAAAATAAGAGCTGTATCGGCTTGGGTTTTAGCATATTTATACCAAACTCGTATACCGGTAGCCTTTTGTGCGTAAGGTATACCACCCGATACCGAAGCACCGTTAGGGTTACCATCAATAATAAAACCTGCACCTGTTTGACCACTTACAGTATACGCGCTCATTTGTACTGCATAGCTACCGTGGTAACCAGGGGTAACCCTTGTTACACCAATTACCAAACCACCACTCTGGTCGTTAGGTGTCATGTAGTACTGAGGATCCATATAAGTATTAGCAGTCCAAGTTTCGAAACCGCGGTTAGGTATAGACTGTGCCACCACCGAACCGGTTGCTAACAAGGCTAAACCAAGATTAAGTAATATTTTCTTCATGTGTGTTTTGTTTTTATGGTTATAACAGCAAATGTACAAAAAATAGGGCTGCAATTATTACCAGTTTTTATTGAATTAGAACTATTTAACGTCTTCTATTATTCTTACTGTTTTTACCATTCATAGTAAAGCGAAGAATATAACCCCATTGTTTTGGGGCATTTGGCACCACCCTGTGCATCTATGTGTCTTTCCTATCATTGTTACTCTTCACCTCACGTGCCGTTGCTTTGTAACCCTTAGTTTTATGTCTTTTTTGATTAAATGCGACACTTTTGCACACAGATCAAAAAAATGTGTCGCATTTTACTTTTATTATCATGTTAAAATTGGCTTCCAATTGATTATTCGTATTATGCCATGCTTCATTGAACTCATGAGGGACTCCACCATTCTTAATTTGTAATTCTTAATTGAATAAAAGTGGGCACCCACTTTTTCAAAAGTGCGACCGTTAAACCTATTGACTATCAATTTGAGTGATTTATTGTTACCCTATAATTCTGCTACCCACCGCACATATCCTTTCACTTTTAGTTCTTTACCATTCATTTATGTTTCGCTTTGTATTATCCCACAATGCTACGGGATGTCGCCATGCCTATTTTAAATGACTAACTCTTCAAATATACCCATTATATTACCTATAATAAATAAATTACTTACTAAGTTATCTACAGGTCAACGTATTTTCTCAATCCAAATCAAAGACCTATCTTTAAATCATGAAAAGAATAATTCTTACCACTCTCCTCCTCATGGCTCTTTCTTTTTTAAAAGGGCAGAATCTTGTACCCAATTATTCTTTTGAAAGTATAATTCAATGCCCCACCGGTTGGGGTTCATTTAATGGATATGTATCTGATTGGAGGGGGCAACAAGGAGCTGGCAGCAGCTTATCTTACTATACTCATCAATGTTCTGGTGACTCGATAAATGGAGGGAGTGTTCCTTATAATTATTATGAAGGGTTTCAGTATGCACATAGTGGAGTTTCTTATGCATCTGTTATGACATTTGTAAATGGCACAGATCCTACTTATCCGAAAGGTGATACAATGTATGTCGATAAACGCGACTATTTACAAGCAGCCTTAACGGATTCATTACATAAAGGAGAAAAATACTTTGTGACTTTTTATGTAAACTTAATGAATTCGTGTGACTATTCTTGCAATGATATAGGAGTATACCTTTCAACTTCGCCCCCCCCTTTTAATGGTAATGGAAAAGTATTATCGTCATACATCCCTCAAATAGCTAATGACCCTAAAAAACAAGAATTAAACGACACTCTTAACTGGATGAAAATAAAGGGAAATTTTATTGCGCGGGGGGGGGGAGAAATATATTACTATTGGTAACTTTAAAAATGATTCAATGAGTAATTTAAATTACTTAGGAGAAATTACACCAGACGGTACAGAAGCCTGGTATTATGTTGATGACGTAATAGTAAGCCCAGATAGCAATTATGCGGATAGCATTATGGGCATAGCCCAGTTAAAAGTGAATAGTGAAGAGTTAACAGTGTTTCCGAACCCTAGCAACGGTGTTTTCACCGTTGAGTTAAAAACGAATAGTGAAAAGTTGAAAGTAGAGGTGTACAGTATACTGGGGCAACCAATTTATAAAGCACCGCTTACTGCAGAAACCACACAGTTAAATTTAAGCACCGAACCTAAAGGTATATACCTGTACAGGGTAGTTACAAATGCCGGCACTTTAGCGGCGCAAGGGAAACTGATAATACAGTAAGGCTCAGTTTTATACGGGCAAAAAGTTTAATTTCACTGCTTGTTATTATATAACAAGGGCTAATGAAAAAACTTACCTGTGCTATACTTACCCGCGATACCAACTGGTTCATGGATTCTGTATTAAGCACAAAAGATATTTCGTTTTACGAGGTTAACCCTAAACAAATAGGGTTTGAATTGCCTAACCCCTACTCGTTTACCTATTGCGATGCACCCGATATAATATTGGTAGATAGTAGTTTCTACTCGTGGGTGCGTGGCCGCTACCCCAATACTATTAAGCAGGTTTATGCCGCCCTGCGTAACATAAGCAAATACAAAACCATAATTGGCGCCGAGGGCACCGACTGGTTTCATCTGGCAAGGCCGACTGAAGCATATAACCTTACCGATATAACTTTAAAAGCCTCGGGCCTTTTTAAAGACCTCGACCTGTATAATTATGAGGTTGGTTCGTGCAGTCCAAATAAAATTTGGACCGCCAAAACAAAAAAACTTGCAGAACCTTTTTCACAAGAAATAATTGACAAGCTACGGCTTTCGCTGCCCTGCTTTATAACCATCGATAGGCGGGTAAGACGCAAAGCCAGGTTTATAAAAACACAAATATCTGCCCCACAAAAATTTGTCCGTTATTGGGGCGATTGGGTTTCTGATATTGAAGTATCATTACTAAGCAAACTAATTAAGCCTAAAAAGCTATTGCATTTTATAGGTGGCTTAACACATATACAGCGCCTCGAAATGCTTATTGAATTAAAAGAATACAGAGCAGAAAGTACGTTTCAGATAAATGACGTAGAAGATTATATATGGGGAACCGAACGCCGCCGCCAGCCCATGACCGCTGAAATAAAGGAAGCATTAATTAAACGTGTTTCTGATGAGGGCTTTTATTCGAAAACAAGGATGAATAGAAATACGTTTAAACGTAGCCTTCTTAACCACAAAATAATACTTGCCCCTACGGGCTTTGGCGAACTTACATACCGGCATGCCGAAGGCTGGAAATCGAATCGAACCGTATTGTGCCAGGACTTATCACATGTAAATACCATGTATCCGTTAAAAAACATGCAGAATGTATGTTTTTGTAAAACTGATTTTTCGGATATAAAAGATAAAGTTAAAGAACTAAAGAATGATAATACCCTGCGAAACACATTGGCGCAAAACGGCCATACCGATTGGGTAAACTGGATATCGGGGTACGAGATAATATTAGACCAAGGCGTCAGCGCCCATATACGCAAGCACTTAAATTTATAGTTGTCACTATAGGTGGTTTAATCAAAAAATTATAGTATTAACTGCCCCCCTACGAAGGCTTAGTATTTAACGCTATTAAACGAACCGTTATTTATACTAATAGTTGCATTGCTTGCACTATTAAACCCGGTAAAGTTGAATGTACCCGTAATGGTTCTGTGAACCGAATCGTATGAAAATATTTTTAACGAGCCTGCATAACTATTGGTGCTGGTAAAGTAGAATGTATAAGGTGGTGGTGGTGTTCCGGTTTGATAAGCATAATACTGCCCTTCACTAACACTATTAAGGTTATATGTACCAACAACTTTTGTGTTGTTGTTTAGCCTTATATTTAATATATTAAGTATATAGGTTTGGTTTATATTGGTGTTCCAGGTGCCATAAATATCAAGCACAGTATCGGCATACTTAATGGCCGTAGCATTAAAGGTTACCTGTTCATCGTTGGCATAAGCGCTAAGGTTATAGCTCGATAGTGCAGTAGGGGTTTGCACTCCGTTTTTTGCACACGATGATAGCAGAAGGCCTGCACTTACTATTACTATAAATAATCGCTTCATTCTATTTCAACACCCCCAAGTATCATATTGTTAAATAGGCCCTAAAAATACAATTTTTAATACAAACCACAGTAATTCAATTAAAAAGTGGCTTAATACCCTACTTCATCAGGGCTTTAAGTTCCTCAATAGCACTTACATTATCCGGTTGCTTTATCGATTGTAACACCTGCCCCTTTTCCCTGTCAGTAAGGTGCCAGCTTAGCGATATATCGTCAGTTCCGGTATTATCTATCTGCATACACACCACACTTACTTTACCGGGGTACCAACGGCTCATATATTCTACCATCCTGTCTTCCTTATAGTTTTCTACCGGGAACAAATTACTGTAAAACCTGTTTACCGGAAAGGTAAGGCTGGCTACCAAATTATGTGGCGAATTATCGGTAATGGCAGGGCGCTTATACTGGTCGCGTATTTGTATAATAATAATACGGCTTGCATTATCGGCCAGCCATTGGCGGAAGGTGTAAATGTATTTCACGGCTTCTTCCAGTCCAAAATTATCTACCAGCCCGGCATCCATAGCTTCTATTGCCGGTTCGCTGGGCAGTGCAGTAATAGGTGTAATATAGGGGAAGGTAGCACTCATGCGCAGGGCGCTGGTAAACCAAAGGTTCTGCGCATCCTGGTTGGCAAACAGGCGTGTAAACTCAAGCGACTGTGTCATGGGGCTGTAGGTTACATTACTATCTACATCATAACCTGTCATAAACGATATGCCTTGCGATGATATAATAAGCTTCCGTCCATCGTTTACAATGGTAGGTGTTACAAACATCATTGGTATCATGGCTTGTTCTTCGGGCAGGCGGTAATCGCGCAGGCGTTTGTTCAGCACATTGCCCGTGTTTTCATCCAGCTTCTTTTCAAAAGCATAACCGCGGTCTTTAGTATAGGTATAATCTCCGTCTTTAAAGTTTTGCAGGCGGAAGGCCATATCGTTAGTAGCAATAGTAAAAGCAATAGGGTTAAGCATATCTTGCGATATGTTGCTAACATACTTCGGGCTGTTCAAATCAATAGGCATGTTGTTCTCTCTTTCCAAATAAAGTTCGCGGTAATAGGCAGCGCCCACCATACCACCCGATGAACCTGTTATAAGTTCAGCACGCGGAAAGAATTTGCCATGAAAAACACTATCAAGGTAACGCAATGTATAAAAGGTCCACATAGCCGAACGCAAGCCACCACCACTGGTATTAATTAAAATAATGGGTGGTTTGTAGTTATTGGCCTTTTCTGAATTTTTCAGCTTCCACAGGTCCAATATACCTATCATATGGCGCTTATCATACTGTACCAGTTTTTTATCATCGGCCAGTTTCGCAAAGGTTTCGAACGAATATTGTGCAGGAGTCGCATTATAATTTAAGCCATAAGCCTTAGCTGCAAACCACTGCCAGTGTGCCGACGAAACAAAGTTAACCAGCAGCAATATACCCAATACCCCAATGGTGGTCCAGCCACGTAGCCAGTTATGCAGGGCGCTAACCAACATGGTAAAAATGGTAAATAGCAGAAAAACACTTGCTGCCGCAGGCACCATAAGCAAAGGCTTATCTCTGAATACGCCTAACAACAACAAACTCATTATAGCTATAACTTCAAACACGGCACCCGTGTGGTGGTTCCGCCTGAAGATACGTTCCAGCATTTTATGGTCGTAGTGCTCATACCCACGTGCCAACCTAATGCCCAGGTTACCGCCCAAAAAGGTTTCAATGTGCCAGGTACGGTCGCCATACACACCGCTTTTTAGCGATTCGCTCTCCCACTCCATTCCATAATCGAGCCTTACTTTTTTATGCTTGGGGTTTATGCGCGATGCCCTGCGCGGACCGCTTATGCCAAACATCTTCAGCATATTTTTATCGAACAAATAAAAATAGGCCATGGTAATGAACATAAAACCACCTACACCCAGCAAAAAGCCGGCCATGTGCAAGGGCAAGCTTTGCGACAGGCCCGCATCATAAGCGCGGTTATGAATTTCGCAACCAATAAAGGTTAGTAAAAACGTAAGTGGTATAAAAAAATTATTGAGTACAAATGTAAAAAATGGCCTTTCGAGCGTTGCCAAAAACGGAAAGCGCCAGCTGTTTATAATATAGCTCGATACGTTGAACGACATTATAAAACCGCCGCATGAAAAGCCCACCATAAAGTAAGATGCAAAACTTACGTGATTAAAATATTCGGGGAACAGGAACAGGTAAGGTACGCCGTATTTGGCCGCTACCGATTTGGTTATAAAACCAAAGAACAGGGCCCACACAAAAATGAACACCAGGTTTTCCTTAATGGTCATTAATAGCAATTGCAAAGGGAAAAAGTAAAATGCCCTTCGTAACCGCTGGTGTTTTTTAAATAGTACCTTCATTTAATCAACTAATTCTTTTACCGCAAAGCACGCCAAGTTTCTAAGGAAGGTATCCGACGGGCTCAAACGGACAAGATGACCAAATAATAAGCTGTCATGTTGAGCTTGTCGAAACATATTCCATTTCACTTTCCACTTCATACATTAACTTCAATAATACAATTTATCCCTCCTACAAATATAGCTAAGGTCGCCCGGATTAACAATCAATTAACATACCCTGCGGTTGTCTTTTCAACAGGCCAATGCTAAGAATGTTTCAAATCCATCGGGACCTCTCCTTTTCAATACCTTGGGCGTTCCCCTCTCCCGAGTGCTCGGGACGGGTCGGGCTGTACGCTTTTACTCCTCGGTTCACTGCGGGGTAACCGCTGCCATCCCTAACGCAAAACACACAGTTCGTTATTCGAAATTCAGTATTCGGTATTCAAAATTCTAGAGTCCTTGTACAACCTTATCCTTAGGGTATTTTACGGAATAAGAGAAACTAAGTTTCTTTGTTTCGCCGGGAGCCATAGAAATCTTCCAGGTTAGCTTGCCGCTATCGGTTTCTTGTGCGGCTCCGCCTTTGTCAAGCACATCAATTACAATGTCTTTATCGGTAGTAACCGGCACCTGGTCATACACCTCTATTTTAAGCGAATCGGTATGGGTGTTACGTAAGGTTATAGTATAGGCAAAGGTTTGTGTTTTGTTGCTGCCTATCCATTTGGTAGCACACAACTCTTTTACACGTTCGCGCTTAACAATCACTTTTTTATCCATACCCAGCGAGAAGCTGATGGTATCGGTAGTGCTTTGTGCACTGATGTATGATTTGCCTACATACGCACCTGCATAGTATATATTAACCGAACCGGGTAACAGGTCGAGGTCTTGCCAGTGAATAACATCGGCCATCAGGTAGGCATTTTGCATCATTTTAGGCGTGGTTTGGTTGCGGTAAAGTGCAGGCACGTCCAGTTTTTTTACATCTACAGTATGTGCTTTGCCATCTGTCGGCAAGGTATAGGGTACATCAATATGGAACTCAACCGCTAACTGGCTTTCGTTGGTACTGCTGCTTATAGCTTGCTGGGTGTACTCGTTGTTTTTGTAAGCTTCTTTTTTATCAGCCTTATTTAATGTTACTGTTTCTAACTGGTCTTCTTGCATGGGTGCAGGTGCCGATGCCGCCACCGGCGCACCTCCATATCCATTGCTTCTGTAATTATAACTCGATTGGAACGTTAAATAATCGGGGTTAAGCACTGGCGCTGTTTGGCTCACCTCAGGGTTCGATGTAGAAAGTGTGAGGTCAACATTGGTCCAGTCGTCGCCGGTATGTTGGTAAACGTTAGCCTTATAGCTCAACTGGCAATTATGTTTCAGGTCTTTTGCACGCAGGTCATACTCAGGGGCCCAACCGGCTTCATAGGTAAGGTACGATAAACGGAAGCCCAGGTTTTGTGCATGGTCGCAGCTTACAATAGCTTCCACATCGCTGGCAAGGGTATCGGTACGGCTGCGCCATTCGTTCATTTCATTCTGTATCTTGTTCAGCTTGGCTTTTAATAGTTTTTCTTTCTTGTGCAGCATCATTAGCGAATCATCTATATGCCCCATTTCGTGCATATAAAAATCGTACATGGCTTTTACCGTTGCTGCATTGGTGCCGGTATTAGCACCCGCTGTATTGCGGTTATTATCGAGCATGCTCTTACCCTGATCCATTATGGTTATATCGTTCTTCAGTCTTTCCAGCGCATCGTTTAACGCGGTTAATGAATCGGCCCACTTTTTGGTCTTTACATTCTTTTTACTCTCATTCAAAAAGTCTTCGTATGATGTAACCGATAGTATAGTTATATCTCCGTTTGAAGATAGTTGAATGGTCCCCTTATCAATATTCGATGGCAGGCCATGAAACACCACGGTCGACTTACCTTCGGGCAATTGCGCCTCAATTTGATGCGTTACCACTGCACCACGCAAATAAACGGTAACGTTTTTAACCGGAGGGGTAAGATCAATGGTGTTTTGCGCAAACGCAGCTGCAACAATTAATACCGATGGTAGTAGGATAAGTTTCTTCATGATGAATATGTATGGAGTAAATATAGGGCAAAACTAACTACTGATTATGAGCATAGTATGAAGACAATTAATTACAAATAGTTATATGTTTTAGAAAGCTTTTGCGTAGATTTGGGGATATAAATTCTATCGACTGAAACTACTACTACCATTTGTCGTAATTATTTTATTCTGGAGCTGCGGACCCCATAAATCAGAAAGGGGTGCTGTAAAGGCAATTGCTGCCCCTACTCCGTTTATTACCCCTTCGGGCGATAAGGTTATTTTCCTCGATGATTATTTTACTGCCTACTTAAAAGCAGTCCGCCTGAATTATAAAAAGCGCGATAGCATTTTAGAAGCTACCGTATCGAACCCGATACACGACCGTTATTTTAAAAAGAATGTATCGGCTACCGACCGTAACCCGAAAGCCCTATCAGCAGTGCCCGATACTACCAGCCTCGATAGTATTATTAGCGGCATTGAAACCAACAAGGTATTAATAGAGAACAAAATAATACATACCCTTACCGATTGCCGTGGTTATTTAAAGAACGACAGCCTGACTATTTACATTGGCCCTTCGAACAAACGTATGAAAGGAATAGTAGGCGATTGTGGCGGTATTTACAGCTGGTGCATAGGTAACAAGGATATTATATTAATGATAGACCCGCAAATACAAGGGTGGATTGGCTTATTGCCATTTAGCATTGCGCACCAATACCAACATGCGTATAGCTGGACGAAAATGAACCTTGGTGCATTGCTTGCTATGAACCTGATGGACCGCATTGTAGCCGAGGGCAAAGCCGATTGGTACGCACACGTGCTTTACCCCGATGTAAAAATGCCATGGGATACTGCCCTATCTGACGAGGGATTGCAATACCAATGGAGCCGTATTAAAGCCGAAATGCGCAGCGAAGATTATTACCAGATACAGGGCATTATGTTTGGCTCCGATAACTATCCTGAGTTTACAGGGTATAGTGTGGGCTTCGACTTGGTGCAGTCGGCATTAAAAAAGAATGCAGCCCTTACCCCCGAGCAATGGAGTAACGAAAGCCCGGCGCTGATACTAGAAATGAGCGAGTACAAGACGCAGTAATACTATTTATGAAAAAATACATTCTTACCACACTATTATTGGCATGCAGTTTACTTATCTATAGCCAACACATTACCAAAGTATATTACAACAAAAACTGGAAGACCGTAAAAGCAACCGATACAGTTGCTTATTACCGTTTGGTAAAGCTCGATAGTAAATGCAAAGCATTAGATACTATACGCGATTATTATGCGGATGGTAAATTGTATTGCAAAACAGATGGGGCACAATTTGTCGACACACTTAACGACAAAAACACGGTTTACACAGGCACCGGAACAGAATACTATAAAACAGGACCACGAAAATCTCAAATACTGCGCAATGATCGGGGTATTATCCTTTCTAACATGGGTTGGCACACCAATGGCAAACTGAGATATACGGTTCCTTATGTAAATGGTAAAAAAGAAGGGTTGGGCAAAACCTACCAGGAAGGTGGAAGCCTTTTGAGTGACCAGCCATATATTAATGACATGAAGAATGGCATAAAAAAATCGTACACGGCTAACGGGGCTATTTATGCTGAAGCCACCTATGTTGATGACAAGTTGAATGGAATTTCTAAAAGCTATTATAGTAGCGGAGAATTGAAAGAAGTAGCAACTTACTTGAATGATACAATTATAGGTATAAGTAAGTACTATTATAAAGATGGTAAACTGGAAGCAGAACTACCTCATGCGCATGGCAAAATGGATGGCACTTATAAAACGTATTATGAAAATGGTAACTTATCGGCGGAATGCAATTATGTTGATGGTAAATTGAATGGTACTACGTTAGTATATTGGGACAATAAACTACTTAAACGAAGAGATGTTTACGAAAATGGCAAATTAACAGAAGGTAAATGCTATGATATAACCGGCAAAGAAGAGCCTTATTACGACTATTATGTAGAAGGCCCAAGTGATGATGATTTTACGATTGTTCAACAAATGCCTCAGTTTAAAGGAGACATAAATTCATACTTGAGCAAGAATATTAAATACCCGAAAAAAGAACAAAAAAATAATATAACAGGCACAGTATATATTAATTTTATTATAGAAAAAGATGGTAGCATTAGCAGCGTAAGAGTATTAAGAGGTGTACCTAGCGGACCAGACCTTGATGACGAAGCCTTGCGCGTTATATCTTCAATGCCCAGATGGACACCGGGGCTACAGGATGGCTTTGCAGTAAGGGTTTCCTATAATGTTCCTATTAGATTTACATTGCAATAAAATACCCAATGAAGAAATACGTTTTGAGCCTAGCAATACTTTTTAGCGCTGCTTTAGTAAATGCACAAACAACTGACAAGCCCCAAGGAACCGCACCATCGCATCAAGTGTTTACTATAGTGCAACAAATGCCATCATTCCCTGACCTTAGCAAATACTTAGCCGACAGTACCCGCTACCCTGAAGCAGAAAGAAAGAAGAACATTAGCGGTACAGTATATGTAAACTTTACTGTTGAAGCGGATGGCGCATTAACAAACGTGCATGTAATAAAAGGTGTTGCCCATGGCCCCGGATTGAATGCAGAAGCCGTACGCGTTATTGCTACCATGCCCAGGTGGCAACCCGGTATGCAGGATGGTAAAACAGTTAGAGTAACCTATAACTTGCCTATTAAGTTTGCGTTGAAATAAGAATATTCGGTATTTCAATTGCCGTCTGCTTTAGCTGACGGATACGATAAGTCAATTAATTATTTGGCTTTAGCCAAAAAAGTGCTTCTTAATAAATCAATCTATTTTAGGCTGAAGCCTTATTTATTGTTGTGTACTTTTCCGTCAGCTAAAGCAGACGGCAATAATACTGAACCTACTGCCCGTCGCCTTCGTCGGCGTTATTGCTTTTACCGAGGGTAAGATCGAGGCGAGAGCCTACAGCCAGTTTATCGCCGGGAGACATTAATTTGCCTTTGTAACGTATTTCTAATACGCAGCCAACGCAAATGTCGGTCTTGGTGCTAATGCTGCCAATTTTAAAGCCTTGTTGTTGTAATACCAGTTTAGCACGCTCAAACGATGCTTCGAAAATGCTTGGTGGTAATTCTACCAAAGGTGCTACTGCAGTTGTAATGTATAAATAGATGTTACGATCCTTTTTAACGTGTGCTCCTTTGTATGGTATTTGGTTAATTACCGTTTGCGGTGGCAGTTTTTCATCGTACGATGAATCAATTATCACATAATTTAATTCTTTTTCTTTCAATAAACCTTTTACATCTTTCAATGATTGTTTGGTCAGGTCAGGTAATACAATGTATTCGCCATGGCGGGTATACCAACTTAAAAAACTGCTTGCACCACCAAATACAACAGCCAGTAACACCACAGCTATTGCCAGGTTAATAAAGAATGTCTTACTTTTTATAAACTCTTTAAACTCTCCCATTATGCTAATTTGATGATTTAATAATTTGAAGATTTGATGATGTTATACATTGTGTGCTAATTTGTATTTTATTTTCAAATTGACTAATCTCCAAACTATCAAATTACTTTTTTGTAAAACTATATTTTAAAATGGCATCTATAAAACCAAATGGTGTGTAACCGTTAATTGCGGTTTGGTGAAAAATGCAAGTAGCCGGCGTCATACCCGGTAACGAGTTCACCTCTATAAATACTACTTCCACTTTACCGTTCTTATACACACGCACAAACGCATCTATACGGGCATAGCCCTCAATATTCAGCAACAGGGCCGCGCGTTTAAGCTCGGCCTTTACTTTATCTGATATGGCTTGCCTTTGCTTGGGGTTAACTGCATAACGGGCCGGAGTAATGTTCTGCCCCTCCCCTGCTAAAAACTTTTCTTCTAACGATAATACAGCCCCTTCCGATAATGCTTCCGAAGCTTCAAATATTTCGTAGGTCTTACTCTTGCCGTTATGGTGTGTAAGCAGTCCGCCTGTTATTTCTAACAAATGCTGGGCGCCTTTTTTGCTTATCATCTCTTCTGCCAAAAATGCGTTCTTCTGCGGAAACTCTTCGTTCTGTTTTATCTTCAATATCTCAGCCGCCTTTGCATCTTTCTTTTCTTCAGGGCGGAATATCAACTTTACAAAAGCTTCAAACTCTTGCAGGGTATCTATCTTACGCACTGCCGAACTGCAACCGTCATCAATTGGTTTGGCTATAAATGGCACACCCAGCTTGGTTGACAACTTCTTGAATAAAGCTTTAGTATCTTTCTTACACTCCTCGTGCGTAATTACAATATCATCGGGCACCAACAGGCCATTGTGGCGTAAAATATTGTTGGTCTCGTATTTATTTATGGTAATAGCCGATGTTGCCGCTGACGATCCGTTGAATGGCAAACCAACTTTGCTCAACTCTATTTGTACCTGTCCATCTTCGCCCGGGCGACCATGCAGAGCAATAAACACACCATCTACTTCCTTAGCCAGTTGGGCATAGGTAAGTTTGCGAGGCGGTGTTAAACTATTGCCTGTTGAATATTTTTCAGTAATGCTTTCGCATTGCTGCTGCACACGTTTTATATAGGGGTGAATTTTAAAATTCTCAATCTTCTCGCGTATATCGTCCGCATTATCTTTCAGCAATATGTTAATAGGTATCTGGTAAAGCGAATAGTTACCTGCTTTGCCTGCTAAAAACACAGGTATCGGTTCATATTGGCTCGATGATGCCAGCTTCTCGTAAATGTTCCGTCCGCTTTCAACTGATATATGTCGTTCTGATGAATAACCGCCGAGTATTACAGCTATCTTCTTTTTATTCGAACCTTTTTGTTTGTCTTCACCAATCAATGTATCAACACGGTGCAACAGTTCGTTGTAACGCGGATTGTTCTTGCTCGCCTCTACCCTTTCTTGTAAGGATACACGAATGATATAAGTAAGGAAGCGTGAAGGGTTCAAACCAATTTCGGCTGCCTGGTGAAAGAAGAACGACGAGGGCAACATACCCGAAGTAGTGTTCGGATCATTTAAAAATATTTTGTTCTCGTCGGTTATAAAACCATCAATACGGGCATATACATTAAAGTGCATACTGCTGAATAAACTGCAACAGGCATCTGCTATCTGTTTAATATGTTCTTCAGGCAAGTCTATCGGAGTGATCTTTCGCGATAAGCCCGGTAAGTATTTCGAACGGTAATCGAACAGTTCTTGTCCTTTGCGTATTTCGGTCGGTGGCAATGCAATAGGCCTGCCGCTTTCATCTTGTATTACAATGCACGAAAACTCTTTGCCACGCAAAAAGCTTTCTATTATCACTTCACTTTCTCCGTCGAAAGCCTCGAGTATAATATGTTCACCACTCTTACTAAACTGCGCGGTAAGTTTCTTCAATAATTCTTCCGGGTGTAATACAATGCTGTTGTACCCACTTTGGCGTAATGCCAGCGGAAAACCCAAGCCTTCGCGTATATCACTCAGGTGGCGCACGTAATCAACCTGTGCTTCACGGTTCATCTTAGTCCATGCTGCATGCGTAAGCTTGGTTAAAAAGAAAGCTTTCAGCACCGCATTTTCAAACGAATCGTAATCGGTTTGCATTAATACCGTTGCACCTATCGATGAGCCTTGATTGGCAGGCTTAATAACGCATGGCATACCAACTGTTTTCTTAACCTCTTCGTATAATTTCTTAATCGTACTGGTTTCAAAACCTTCTTCACGCTTAACAATTCTGTATGCCGGAACGGGCAGGCCCGCTTCGTACATCCAGTTACGTTGTATGGCTTTGTTCATACCCAATGCCGACGAAAATACGCCCGAACCCGAATAGGGTATCTTCATATAATCGAGCAGGCCCTGTATGCTGCCATCTTCGCCCCCTGCACCATGCAGGCACAAAAAGGCAAAGTCAATATGGTTCTTAAGTTCTTCGGCTTTTACCGGCTTGCCCAGTTTTTGCAGCATTTTAACAGCCAGCTTATCTTCCCCATCCTTTAACGATTCGGCATATACCTGGTAATGGTGTGGTGTAGCCGGCAAATATTCTACGGGCGGGTAAAAATCGCGTATGCTGCCTTTGTAAATATATTTCCAGTCCAATATTACAAAATTGCCAAAGCTGTCCACAAAAATCGGTACAGGTTCAAATAACGATTTGTTCAGGTTATCGTAAACGGTTCTTCCACCTGCAAACGATACTTCCCGCTCCCGCGAATACCCTCCGAAAAATATGCCTACACGCAACTTGCTCATTCTCTTTTAATTGTCAGACACTAATTTCACGAATTATAATTGGTGTAATTCGTGTCAAAAACTTAATGCGCAAAGATAGCTAAACACCACCTTAATTTTTGTGCCCTAAACATGAGTTATTAACGAGAAATGGACAATAAAATGCTCCTTCAAATTCAACTATATTACTTGGCTTTGGCACACCGCGAAGCCTGCATGAGTTCCTTAATAAACAAACAAGTACGAATAGTTCTGTGCATCTATGTGTCTATTCCTATCATCACTTCTATTCACCTCACGTGCCATGTCTTTCTGCGTTAGGGATAGCAGCGAAAAGCCCGGAGCATAGCGAGGACTTGCAGCGTATAGCCCGACCCGAGGCACGAGGGGAACGCCCAATGAATTAAATACTGAGATTGCTTCGCTCCTCGCAATGACGAACAGCTAAGCACTTTTTTACTAATTTTGCACCAAAGCAGGCCGTTCTATCGTTCTGTAGCAATACAGGAAGGAAAGTCCGGACAACATAGAGCGACCCGCCCCCAGAATACGAGGGAGACCGGTAGTAAATACCGGTAATGGACAGTGTCGCAGAGAATATACCGCCCTAGCGTTTACCGCAAAGGGTAAGGGTGAAAACGCGTGGTAAGAGCTCACGATTTTTGTTGGTAACAACAGAAGTGATAAACCCCGGGTGTTGCAAGGCCAAATATGCCATGGCTTGAGGGCTGCTCGCCCAACATGGTGGGTAGGCTGCAAGAGCAAGGGTAGCAATGCCCTGCCCAGATAAATGATAGAAGTGCCCGAAAGGGTTCACAGAATCCGGCTTACAGGCCTGCTTTTTTTACCCTCTTACTTAATAGTTCTTTTACCCAAACCCCTAAAGGGGCTTTAATACACGGGAGTTCTTTTGCCCCCTTTAGGGGGTTGGGGCTTACAGGCCTGCTTTTTTTTACTCTCTTACTTAATAATTCTGTTACCCCAAACCCCTAAAGGGGCTTTAATACACGGGAGTTCTTTTGCCCCCTTTAGGGGGTTGGGGCTTACACGCCTGCTTTTTTTTACTCTCTTACTTAATAATTCTTTTACCCCAAACCCCTAAAGGGGCTTTAATACACGGGAGTTCTTTTGCCCCCTTTAGGGGGTTGGGGGTTACAGGCCTGCTTTTTTTACCTACTCCCAAAAACTACTTATGGTGAATATCTGTTTCTAATTGACCTTCCTCAATTATAAACACTCTATTTTTCTCTCCGGGATTATCTTCTTTGGTAAGAATGACTTCTGTATTCCTATTTATTTTCAAAGTGGCTCCCTTTTTTAAATGCACTTTAAAATCAGGAAGCGATGTGTCACCCACCTGTGGTCTTGCCATAAACTCCATTACAAGATTACTGTCAGATGATTGAAGGGCCTGACCAATAGGAATATTATGGAGGAAAACAGCACCTGGTATAAATATAACCGAGGCTTCTGTTGCCTTAAGACAAAGACCTCTCCGCCAAAGAATCTTTTCCCCTGGAGCAATAGATACTGTCTTATATTTATTGGTATCATACTGGTTAACCAAGGAGTCGGCGTAGGTATATACCTCCATTTGCGTACCAGTATTTCGACAAGAAAAAATCAGTATAGAAAGTAATATTGAAAGCAAAGTAGTTCTCATCTTTCAAAGGTACGAATTCATGGCTAAAGCCCTATAGCGCTGTACTAACTTAACCCCAGACTTAAGTCTGGGGTTATTAATAATAGGTAGGTATTGGCTTTAGCCGTGAGGTCGCCGTCTACCCCAAACCCCTAAAGGGGCTTTACTACACGAGTGTTCTTTTGCCCCCTTTAGGGGGTTGGGGGTAAACCGATGTCATGTTGAGCCTGTCGAAACATATTCATTATATAACGGAAGGTCTTCGACAAACTCAGACGGACGTTTAATTTATTGGGGGTTCAGAAATATCTTGCGGTTTAATTCCCCTTGTTCTGAAATACTTTAGTAACGATAAGCCACCCCTTACCACAAAGTATATTACAAATGCAATTGATATTGGCTTGGTAACAAAAATGTTGTTTATAAATTGCTCTACAACTATAAATGCCGCACAGCCAATTAAAAATATACCTATTACGAGTGCATATATACCTTTATGCAGTGGCATTAATCTTGGCATGCTTTATTCTTTTCGAAGTCCTGATTGCTTCGCAATTCTTAATTTTTAATTGAATTAAGCCTTTGGTACCTGGCTCTTAACCACCAAGGTATCGGCCAACTCATCATGCAAAGCCTGTGCCTTTGGGGTAAAGCCTGCCATAATGTAGCCTATTAATAAAGTGCAGTTAGATATATATTTAGCCATATAACGGCCTGCTGCCCTCCAAAAACTTAAACGCTGGCCCAAGGTATCGGTAACGCGTATGCCAATAGCAATTTTGCCCGGTGTTGCCTGAAACCTTGATGATTCGAATGAAGCAAAATAGAAAATGGTAAGCAATGAAGTAACCAAGCCTATCCATGCTTCGCGTATCAGTTCATCAATCGATGGCATCATAGGGTCATTCGGGAATTTAATATTATGCATCCATATATCCCACATACTTTGACCACCTGTTAATACAAACATTTTAAGCGGTGAAATAAGAAGGCTTATT
>Ga0206844_10042_pt1 | contig 46526 bp, 41 predicted proteins | sample Alteio_BWOrgCont_22_FD_152907 | JGI IMG/M metagenome (GOLD analysis project Ga0206844, IMG submission 152907) | Enriched cells from forest soil in Barre Woods Harvard Forest LTER site, Petersham, Massachusetts, United States -... | ecosystem: Environmental > Terrestrial > Soil > Temperate forest >...
CCTCATTATCCATATTTATTATTGATATGATAGCAGTTCAAATAACCAGTTTGTTTCTTTAAACACAAATGGAACCAGCTATAGTAACAATAGATAATCTTAGGAAAGCATTTGGCAACAGGGAAATATTGAAAGGTATTAAACTATCAGTAGCTAAGGGAGAGAACCTTGTAATATTCGGAAAATCCGGCAGTGGTAAATCTGTACTTATAAAGTGCCTGGTCGGCTTAATAGAACCCGATGAAGGTACTATAATGCTATTTGATAGAAACATTGAAGGTTTAAACGAAGAAGAATTGAACGTGGTAAGAAAGAAGATAGGTTTCTTATTTCAAAGCGCCGCACTTTATGACTCTATGACAGTTAAAGAGAATCTTCAGTTCCCATTACGCGATCTAAAAAAAACATCTGCTTCTGAAATTGATGTTTTAGTGAAAGAGGTGTTAAAGAATGTTGGGCTTGAAGATGCAATTGATAAAATGCCATCTGATCTGTCGGGCGGCATGAGGAAGCGCATTGGCTTAGCGCGAACACTCATATTAAAACCGGAATTAATACTGTATGACGAACCCACTACCGGACTTGATCCCATAACATCAAAAGAAATTAGTCACTTGATTTTGGACGTGCAAAAGAAATACAGTACCGGATCAATTATTATAACGCACGACGTGGAATGTGCGCGTATTACTGCAAACCGTATGTTAGTTATAAAGGAAGGCACTGTGGCGGCTGAAGGAACTTTTATAGAATTATCAGAATCAAAAGATGAATGGGTAAGCTCATTCTTTAAATAAATCATCATGAAAAAATCATCAGGAAATAGAATAAGGCTTGGAGTATTAGTAACCATAAGTGCCCTTATATTTATAGTGGCCATTTATTTTATTGGCCAAAGACAACAATTATTTAGCGACACGTTTAAAATAAGCGGAGTATTTAGAGATATTAACGGCCTGCAAATAGGAAATAATGTTCGTTTCTCGGGCATTAACGTTGGAATTGTAGAAAACATACAACAAGTTACAGATACTACGGTGGAGGTTGATATGTTAGTGGAGGAAAAGGCACGGAAATTTATGAAGAAGAACGTTAAAGCAGTAATTGGATCTGATGGTTTGATGGGGAACAAGATCATATCAATTATACCAGGTACTCCGGATAAGCAAGAATTAGCACACAACGATTTTGTTGAGACGACTACGCCAGTGAGTACAGATGATATTTTATTAAAACTAAAAACTACTACTGATAATGCAGCAAGTATTACAGGCAATTTAGCCATTATAGTACAAAATATACGCGACGGTAAGGGTACTATTGGAGAATTATTTATGGATAGTACCTTAGCATTAAATGTTCGGCAAGCTATGGTAAATATTAACCAGGGAGCAGGCGGATTTAAACAAAACATGAATGCAGCTAGTCATAATTTCCTTTTAAAAGGTTATTTTAAAAAGAAGGAAAAAGAGGATGCTAAGAAAACTGAGAAATAGGAATCAGTAATCTATACTAGATTAAGATCAGCAAAGTCTATAGAACAAGCCTTCCCAGTGCCGTTTTGTTATAATGATCTTCAGATACTGCAATTGTATCTATAATAACCACCGCAACAGTATGCGGCGGCGGGTATTCCTTGCGGAAATGCTCGGTAATTTGCTTTTTTATAGTTATAGGACTATATACTTCCGATTCGATAACATTCCCAGCCGTTCTTGTTTGTTGTTCCCCATTAATAGCAACTATGAATGTTGTAATTAAGTAATTCATGTAGTGTCCGCTTTTCTTATTCTGTTCTTCTATTCTACAAATATAGTAAGCGCTTTTTTATTTGCTTCTATTTTATAACACAAATAAATAAACATTAAAACTCAAATTCTTCACATTCTAGCCTCCTAAATAAAAAAGCCCTACAATATGCAGGGCTTTTCAAATAATATAATTATACATTATTTATGGTCTTGCTCATAACGGTATCCAAGCGCTTCGTGAAGCGACTTGATAGCTGCTTTTGTATCAGCAATAGCTGCAGCCTTGTGGCCACCAAAATCATCCGGAGCTTTATCCATATACTCAACGGCATCTTTCATAGCATCGATTGCCTTTTCAATCCTAGGATGCTTTTTAGCTTCGCTCTTTTGGTAAGCTGTTGTAGCAAATACACCTGCTGCAAATGCAAGCAGTACACACATGGTAGTAACAAGTTTTTTCATTGGGTTTTTATTTTTTATGGTTATCTCACAAAAATAAAAAAGAAAGAGAAATAACAAATAATCTTTATTACTTATTAAAAGCTTTTAATCTGAGTTGGGTAATTACTCTTTTGGTTGAAAGCGGGAAGTCGCCGTCCATCATCCAATTATAATACGATGGTTCACTTTTAAAAATATCAAGTACAGGCTTGCCCTTATGTTTCCCGAAGTTAAAGACCTCTATGCCTTTCTTATCCCGAACTATGCGACCTGCAAGGTCAACATTATCATTCATAGATGAGAATGTGTGCAGAAAATTAACATTAGGTTGCAGGCTTTCATATTTTTGAAGTTGTGCCATCAACACATCAAACGTAGCCCTAACATCGGCTTCGGCGCTATGGGCATTCACAATTTCTTTATTACAGTAAAAACGGTAGGCAGCAGATAGTGTACGTTGTTCCATTTTATGAAAAATGTTCTGCACATCTACACACTTCCGGTTTTGCATTTCGAAATCAAGTTCTACTCTTAAAAATTCTTCAACTAAAAGCGGAATATCAAACTTGTTGGAATTGTACCCAGCCAAATCACAAGGGTCAATTATTTGAAACAGCTTAGGCGCCATTTCCTTAAAAGTAGGGCACTCCTTTATATCCTTATCGTATATACCATGTATTGCAGATGATTCAGCGGGTATGGGAATGGTTGGGTTTATACGATAGGTATACACCTCTTCATTACCATCAGGTAATAACTTCAAAATGCTTATTTCAACAATTCTATCGGAACCGATGTTTACACCAGTAGTTTCAAGATCAATGAACGCGATTGGCCGGTTGAGGCTTAGGTTTGTTTTTGTCATTAGTAGGTGTAGGTGTTGGCACTGGTTGCTGCGGCTGGCCTATCAGCGAATAATCTTTAACTGTTTCGGGCTGAAACGAGCTAAGATCCATTATTATTAATTTATCGGTAAATGTTGGTAGTCCGGGGCTTTCTATTTTCAAATCGTAAATACCCGGTACAAGCGCCATTACATAATGCCCATTTTTGGTTGGTTTAAAAGTAAGAGGGTCTACACTTTTATTTTTAGTATCAGTAGCGGTAATGGTCGCAATAACCGGTTTCGTTGAATCTCCTGTAATAATCTTTCCCCTTACAATTGCATAGCGTTGGTTATCGTGAAAAATAATCCGGTACAGATCAAAATCACCAAATCCATCAGGGTGAACTCTTGATATATAAGCAACATGATGATTAGATGTAAATGAAATACACCTGTCATCGCCAGAAGTATTAACAGGGAACCCAAGGTTTTGTGGTGCTGTCCAGTTATTGCTATCAGGGCTTATCCAATGGCTTTTAAAAAGATCAAAATCACCCATAGTGCTGTGACCTTGCGAAGAAAAATAAAGTGTTGTACCGTCTACATCAAGCCAAGGAAAATCTTCTTTATATGGCGAATTAACTTTGTCGCCCAGGTTTTGTGGCGTTGCCCATTCTCCACTAGGTAGTTTTTTAGTCATATAAATATCGGTTTCGCCATACCCTCCTGGCCTTAAGCTGGCAAAAAATAATTGGTTCCCATCTGGCGATAGACTTCCTGAACTTTCAAAGCCACTATTAATAACATCATTATATCTTATAGGTTTTGAAAATGTATTACCCTTTCTTTCGCTGTAATAAATATCGCCTAACTCATCAATGTGATCGAGGTATATTACCAATTCATTGGCAGTTGGGTTAAGTCCCACAGCTTCTTCATCATCAGGCGTATTAATTTGCGTACCTATTGATTTGGGTTTTTGCCAAACTCCGTTTACGGCATGAGATATGTAAATATCGGATGAATAATAGCCATCTACCTCAGGTTCCTGTGATGGGCCACCCGGACGACGCGTAGTAAATATTAGAATAGATTCGTCAGAACTAACAAAGGGATAATAGTCGGGGTATGGTGTATTTATAACCTTACCCAAGTTTTCGAAGGAAACGTTTACCGGATATTTACTTAACTGTATACCGCTATTACATTCTTCAATTTGCTTATCGGCTTTAACTTTTTCAGCAGCGTTACCGTGTTCTTTAAATTTATTGAGCGCCCAAATTGCACTCGTAAATTTATTAGCATAATGATATGCTCTACCCAGCTCATACCAAACTTCATAATCGAATTTAGGCTGTTTGGTTATCCATTCAAAGTACTCCACAGCCATTGCCTTATCAACATTACTATTCAGGTAACACATACCTAACTTGTAATGATATTCTACATTATTAGGCTCACTTCTTATTAGATCTTTAAAGCCTTTCATAGCAGCCAGATAATTACCATCTTTATAATAGCCACCGGCCTCGCGTGGGTCAATAAATTTTTGTGCAACACTGGTTACGGGCATTACAGAGAACAAGCTAATGCAAATAGCTACAGTTAACTTAAAAATTACTTGTATTGGGGTTTTCGGGCTCATTAAATTACTTACAGTGGTCTTAAAACATTTTCGGCCATAATACATATAACAAATTCATTTACAGAACAATACGCTTTTATATAGTTCAATAAAAATACTAATTTAATAAATATTGTCGCCTTGCTCCTTTTTTCTTACTTATTTAAATCAGTGGCCGTAGCCTTCATAGTTAAAGGAGACAATGTAAGGGCTTTGCGTATTTCTTTATATCCCGCGTCAGATGGCACTTCTATCACTTCAGTATAAAATTCTTTCCCATCATTTTGATACGATAATGTATAACTTTTGCCCGGCGGAACTATTATGGTATAATCTCCTGTGCTTTTTACCGGTTTAAAATCACCAACATTTTCTCCACTAGCATTATCAGTAGCAACTATATGAACCCCGTCTGGCATATTCCCGCCTTCTGATATTTGTATTTGACCTTTAATAACAGTTAATGGCTTCTCGCCCGATGTTGGCATAAATATTTCGTATACATCTACACCACCATTACCTGAAGGTCTGTCAGATGAATAATAAGCATGCTTACCATCGGTATTTAAGCTAAAATGTGTTTCGTTATCGGGTGAGTTAATAGGATAACCTAAATTAAATGGCTCTACCCATTTGCCATCATCAAGCAATTGGGTAAAAAAGACATCATATCCACCAAGGCCAGTATGTCCTTCCGAACTAAAAAAGAATGTCTTGCCATCAACATGCATAAATGGGGTTTCTTCGTTATAAGGCGTATTTATAGTACTACCTAGATTGACTGCAAGACTCCATTTTCCGTTAGGCAATTTCACGCAACGCCAAATATCTTTTCCGCCAAAACCACCCGGCCTGTTGCTGACAAAATATAATGTATTACCATCAGGCGAAACACACACATTAGTAGCAGTTTCTGGGTTATTTATGTCTCCGCCCGGATCTTGCGGTACATCCCAATTACTCTCTCCGGGAAAACTTGTAAGCACTAAATTGGTTTTACCATTATTGCCATTTACAAAAATCTGCTGTCCATCCGGAGTAATGAATGAACTAGAATTATCAATCATCCCATTAAGTGTTTTATCAAGAAGGTGTGCTGTTGACCAGGTTGTATCACTCTTACGAGTACTTATATAAATATAAGAATGGCCGTCGGAATTATTGCTCATAGGCCTATCAGATGTAAAAATAACCGAAGCTTCATCGGCGGCTACTAAAGGATTCCAATCATTATAAGTACTGTTAACACTATCTCCTAAATTAAATAACCGTGCGCCGTTAGGGGCCATAATAAACATACGGGCATTATCGCATTGTTCAATATGATGATCAACTTCGGCAAGCGAATCTTTATTTACAACGAAGGACCTGAATGTTTTAAAACTATTAATAGCCTCGCCAAACTTATTAGCCGAATTATAGGCAATACCCAGATAATAGTATGTGTTTCTTGGGGCTGACGTTTGTTGAGCGTTATTTGCATTATAAGACGGAGTAATATTCTTCAAGGCCCTTTCTAAATATGGTACTGCCTGGTCTTTTTTGCCTGCAATGCCTATATAACAAATGCCAATTTTATAATTGATGTTAGCGCTTGAAGAGTCTGACTTACAGGCACTTAAAAAGAAAGGCAAGGCCTTGGCATATTTCTTTTCAGCCAAGAGGGTATTCCCACTGGAAAAATCTTTGCTATAGCTCCCCTTATCCTGGGCTTTTAACCCACCGTGCATTAACATGCAGAGAAACAGTAAATATATATACCGCATACTACTACAAATGTACGGTTTTGGGCGCAAAAAAGGCAGGTATAGGTTAAAACTTATTTTAAATGGCTCAAAAGGCTATTGTTACGGCAATATAACATATCGCAAAAATGTTATTTTTGCTCCTCTTTAAAATAAGACTTAACAACCAACTTCTATGAAAAAGCATCTTTCTGTTATTTACAGCACACTTTTTATGTTTACCACTGTGTGCCTTAATGCCCAGGGACATGACCCACAAATATTAATGACTGTAGGTAACCAACCGGTAACGCTACAGGAATTCAGGTCGATGTATTACAAGAACCTGTCTAAAGACTCTATAAAGAGCAAAAAGGCGCTGGATAACTACCTCGCTCTTTTTACTGAATTCCGCTTAAAGGTAAACGCGGCAATGGATGCTCGCTTGGATACTACCCCTTCATTTAAACAAGAAATGAACGAATACAGGCAAAAACTTGCTGAGCCTTATATGCGCGACCAGACCGTTGAAGACCAGTTGGTAAAAGAAGCCTTCGACAGGATGCAGACTGATATTAAAACAAGCCACATACTTATAAAAGTTGCTCCAGATGCAGCTCCTGCCGATACATTGGCAGCTTATAACAAGATAGTTAAGATACGTGAAGACATTTTGAAAAAGCAGATAACTTTCGAAGATGCTGCCAAAAAGAATTCACAAGATGATCGTTCTGCCCAACATGGTGGAGATATTGGCTACATTACTTCTTTAGAAACCTACTACCCATTCGAAAACGCTCTGTATAACACTAAAGTGGGTGAAGTTTCAATGCCGGTTCGTACACCATTTGGCTATCACTTGATTAAAGTAATTGATAGAAAGCCTGATGCCGGAGAAGTTTATGTAGCTCATATTATGCTTCGTACTCCTCAAAAAATGACTGCAACAGATTCATTAAATATTAAAGCAAAGATCGACTCTATTTATGGCCTTATTAAAAAGGGACAAGACTTTAGCGATCTTGCAAAAAAATTCTCACAAGATCCATCATCTGCTAAAAAAGGCGGAACTCTTTTCTGGTTTGGCGTAGGCCGTATGCCAATGCCTTTTGAACAAGCATCATTTGGTCTTCAAAACAACGGCGATATCTCTGCTCCTGTTCGCACCCCATACGGATGGCACATTATTAAGCTTCTAGGCAAAAAAGGACCTGCTACCTTCAACGACTCTGTGAAAGAGGCGTTGTCGGCTAAAGTATTAAAGGACAGCCGATCGGAGCTGGCTGTTGATGCATTGGTAAAGGAAGTAAAGCAGAAGTATGAATTTAAAGAAGATGTTAAGGCTAAAGATGAATTCTATAAAGTTGTTGATGAATCTTTCTACAGCAATAAATGGACCGTTGATAAAGCAAAAGACCTTAACAAAACCCTTTTCACTATTGGTGGTGTTACTGTTACCCAGCAAGATTTTGCCCTGTTCTTATCACATAACCAACTTACCGGTACCGATAAAGGTGGCGAGTATGCTGTTAATAAAGTTTATCCAAAGTTTGTTAAAGAACAAGTGCTGAAGTTTAAAAACAGCAAGCTAGAAATGGAATATGAACCATTTGCTGAGATGCTTTCTGAATACAGGGACGGAATATTGCTATTCGATATTACCGACAAAATGGTTTGGACAAAAGCCCTTAAGGATACTACCGGCTTAAAGGCTTACCACGAAGCCCATAAGAACGATTATATGTATGGCGAGCGTGCAGAGGCTACCATATTTACCTGTGCAGATGAAAAAGTAGCCAAAGAAGCAAAGAAGCTTATAAAAGAAGGCAAATCTGACAAAGATGTGTTGGCAGTATTAAATGAAAAAGATAAAGATGCTGCCAGCTACCAAAGCAACAATTACGAGAAGAAAGAAAATGCGATGGTAGATGCTAATTGGAAAAAAGGCATATCTGATAATCAACCCGTAAATGGCAAGGTTGTGTTTGTGAATGTAAAGCAAATATTGCCTCCTGGCCCCAAGAAACTTGATGACGTAAGGGGTATGGTTACTACCGACTACCAGAACTATTTAATGGCCCAATGGCTTACCGAATTAAAGGCAAAATACCCTGTAACTGTTAACCAGCAGGCTTTGTCACAGGTAATGCCTCAATAAACCTTATTTTCTCTTATTTAGGCGTCCCCATAAAATATTTTATGGGGATGCTTTTTTTTTATATTTGTCTCGGAGAAGCTAGCCTATGAGTGAAAGAATACTAAGAGCCTTAATGCAGCTATTTGCAATTATTGCAAAAGCTGAGTCGGGCGAAAACATGAAAGGTACCGAAGTGGTACGCTCTTTTTTAAAGGAGCAACTTAACCAGGAACTGGTTGAGCAGTACATAGTACTGTACGAAAAGTACCTGGATGAACTTCACCAAACCTCTAAGAAGAAAGACGGTAGCGAAAAGAGGTTATCCCTTAACTCTGTGAAGGTTCTGCGTATTTGTAGTGACATTAATAAAGAACTGGCTCAAAAGCAGAAGATCGTCGTTCTTATACGTTTAATTGAGTTCGTAAATTCAGAAGCAGGTATAGCTCCACAAGAATTGGAGTTTATCACAACAGTATCTGAAAGCTTTAATATTAGTACTGAAGAATTTAGCTGTATTAAAGACTTTGTGGAATCAGCGGATGGTAAACCTGCCAATACCACCGAATTGCTTTTTATCGATAGTAAAACCGATGCTACTGAAAAGGGCATCAGGCATATATATTGCGAAGATCTGGAAGGCAAACTTTCTATATTGCATGTTACCAGTGTTAACATGTACATTTTCCGTTATTTGGGTACTGCCACTATGTACCTTAACGGACAGGTTATTAAGCCTTCTAAAGTAAACGTATTTAACCAGGGCGCATCTGTACGTAATCCTAAAATACGCCCTATTTATTATAGCGACGTTGTAGGTGCTTTCTTAAGCAGTAAATCAACCTCGAAGATCGTATTCGAAGTACAGCATATTGACTATTTCTTTAATAAAACCAAACAAGGCCTTCACGATATTAACCTGAAAGAAGAATCGGGTAAGCTTGTTGGAATAATGGGTGGTAGTGGTGCAGGTAAAAGTACACTGTTAAAAATATTGAACGGTTTATCGGTACCAACCAAAGGACAAGTACTTATAAATGGTATCAGCATCCATTCAAGCGACCGCACCATAGCAGGTCAAATAGGTTATATACCACAAGATGATTTGCTTATTGAGGACCTTACAGTTTTCCAGAATCTCTTTTATAGCGCTAAGCTCTCTTTTGGTAACCTTGATGATGAGGCTATTACTAAAAGATGTAATGAAGTATTGAGCGATATTGGGCTTTTTGAAGCACGTAACCTGAAAGTAGGTAACCCGCTCGAACAAACTATTAGTGGTGGCCAGCGTAAGCGTGTTAACATTGCTCTTGAACTTATTCGCGAACCGGGTATACTTTTCGTTGATGAACCAACATCAGGTTTATCATCCCGCGATTCAGAAAATATAATGGACCTACTAAAAGAGTTGACCCTTAAGGGTAAACTTGTTTTTGTAGTTATTCATCAGCCTTCATCCGACATCTTTAAGATGTTCGATAAGCTATTCATACTTGATACCGGTGGTTTCCCAATTTATTATGGTAACCCTATTGATGCAGTAGTTTATTTTAAAACCATCAGTAACCAGGTAAATGCTACCGAAAGTGAATGCCAGACTTGCGGTAACGTTAACCCAGAACAGATTTTCAATATTATTGATGCTAAGGTATTAGATGAGTACGGCGACCTTACCCGTAACCGTAAAATATCGGCTCCGGAATGGAACACACACTTCTTAAAGAACTTTAGTCCACCGCCCCACGAAGAGAAACACGAAGCTGTTCCGCCTGCAGGTTTTTCTATACCTAGCCTACTTAGCCAGTTTAAAACTTTTGTGGTACGCGATGTTTTATCAAAGCTTACCAATACTCAATACATTGTAATTAACCTTATCGAGGCTCCTGTGCTAGCAGCTATTTTGGCAGGCTTAATGAGGTTCCGTAGCAGTGATGCTGCAAAGGCAAGCGGTTATTTATTCAGGACCAATGAAAATATACCGACCTATATATTCATGTCGGTTATTGTAGCCTTGTTCCTTGGCCTTATGGTAAGTGCTGAAGAAATTATACGTGACCAGAAGATCCGTAAACGTGAAGCATTCCTTAACCTAAGTAAAGGCAGTTACCTTATTTCCAAGATATTGATCATGTTCACCATATCTGCCATACAAATGGTATTGTTTGTAGCGGTTGGTAATAGCATACTGGATATTAAAGGTATGTGGGGAGATTATTGGTTGGTATTGTTTAGCGTATGTTGTTTTGCGAACTTACTTGGCCTTAATATTTCGGCAAGCTTTAACTCAGCGGTTACTATTTATATTCTTATTCCTTTCCTAATTATTCCTCAACTTTTACTGAGTGGTATAGTAGTAAAGTTCGATAAACTGAACCCTGTTTTTGCATCACAAACCGAAGTTCCATTTGTTGGTCAGGCCATGGCATCGCGCTGGGCTTATGAAGCATTGAGCGTTGACCAGTTTAAGAATAATGAGTACGAAAAGAATTTCTACATCTACGATAAATATAAGAGCGTAGCCAACTTCCGTAAAAACGAATGGTTAACGGCCATGAGGAATGCGTTGAGCGATGCCCAAAGTATTTATAAGAATCCTCAGATGCAACAAAAGGTTAATGATGACCTGTTATTGTTGAGAAATGAAATATCAAAGCAACAGATTATGTTACCTTCAGTTGCTTACCCTTACATAGATAGTTTAACTCCAGGGCATTTTTCAGATAACATTGCTGCTAAAACAACTGCCTACTTCAATTCAGTTAACGATGCCTATGTTCAACAATACAATGTTGTAGATGGTAAAGAAGACCAGTTAATTCAATCGTTATCATCAACCGATGCGGCAAAAGCTTCATTTGATAAACTGAAAGACGATTATGAAAATGATAATCTTTCTGACTTCGTAACTAACCACAATGACTTTACACGTATTGCTGAAATTGACCATGAATTGGTTCAGCGCGCCGATCCTATTTACCTCGACCCGGTAAAATCAAGCATGTTTGGTAATGCACAATTCTACGCGCCTAATAAACGTATGTTTGGTGTATTGTTCGACACATACTGGGTTAACCTGGGCATAGTATGGTTTATGACCGTATTCCTTTCCATAACTCTTTACTTCGATGCATTGAAAGGTTTACTTCATTACCTTTCAAAAATTAAACTGCCCTTTAAAATTGGTAGGCGCAGTGCTAAAAACTGATGAGTTCAGCTCTGTCACAGAAAAAAGACTTTTTTAGTTACCTGGCCCAAACCAGTCCTGGTCCACTTTCCTTAGAAATTTCAAGTGCTAAAGGCATTTGGCTTAAAGATATTAACGGCAAAAAATACCTCGACCTTATTTCGGGTATTGCTGTAAGCAATTTAGGGCATAGCCACCCTGCTGTTGTAAAAGCTATTAAAAAGCAAGCCGATAAACATACGCATATAATGGTGTATGGCGAATATATTCAATCGCCACAAGTAGCTTTTGCAAAGAAACTCTGCAGCAAACTACCGAAACAATTAGACTCAGTTTATTTTGTGAACTCGGGTAGCGAAGCAGTCGAAGGCGCTTTGAAACTTGCCAAGCGTTATACAGGAAGAACTGGCATAGTATCATTCAGTAATGCATACCATGGTAGTACACATGGCGCATTAAGTGTTATGGGCGACGAAGCACTTAAGATGCCGTTTCGTCCACTTTTACCGGATGTAACCATTCTGCCTTTCGGAAACAATGAAGAGCTTATCAATATTACAAAAAGTACCGCCTGCGTTATTGTTGAACCTATACAAGGTGAGGCCGGAGTTAATGTGCCATCGAAAGCATTTTTAAAGGCTTTAAGGAAACGTTGTAATGAAACAGGCACATTACTTATAGCCGATGAAATACAAAGCGGATTTGGCCGCACAGGCAAATTATTTGCTTTTGAGCATTTTGGAATTACACCCGATATTGTAACTATTGGTAAGGCCATGGGTGGTGGCTTACCTATTGGTGGTTTTGTTGCAAGCAAAAAAATAATGTCCTCGTTATCTGATAACCCGGCATTAGGGCATATTACCACATTTGGCGGACATCCCTTGAGTTGTGCTTCAGGATTGGCTGCATTTGATGTTTTGATCAGCAAAAAACTTTATACCTCCGCTACTAAAAAAGAAAAACTATTCCGTACTTTACTTAAACATAAAGCAATTAAAGGAATTAGAGGAATGGGATTAATGCTTGCAGTTCAGTTTAGCAGTGAAGAGCTGAATAAAAAGGTGATAGAAAACTGTATTAAAAATGGTATAATTGCTGACTGGTTCCTGTTTCGTGCCGATGCGATGAGAATAGCGCCACCATTGATAATTACAGAAACTGAAATAAAATTAGCCTGTAAAAAAATACTTTTATCGATAGAACAATCTTTCTCTTAAAATTATAGCTATGAATATATTGATAGTTGAAGACGAAAAATCACTGGCAAAAGAGATGCAGACCTTTTTAAAGAAAGAAGGCTACATCTGCGATATTGCATATACCGGCAAAGAAGCTTCTGAAAAAATATACGTTAACCCTTACGATTTTCTTTTACTAGATCTTGGCTTACCCGATTATGAAGGATTAGACTTGCTGAAGGAAGCCAAAGAAGCTAACCAGGAAGCATCGGTTATTATTTTAACTGCACGTGGTAGCACAGACGATAAAATAAAAGGACTTGATCTTGGTGCAGATGATTACCTGGCTAAACCATTCTCATTGCTTGAACTCACATCGCGTATGCAGGCCATTATTCGACGTAAACATGGACTTAAAAAAAATACGATGGATGTTCACGGCTTTACTGTGGACATGACAAACCGTATCATTTCGTTCAAGACTACTGCCATTAGTCTTACTAAAAAAGAGTTCGACATATTACAATACCTGCTTATAAATAAAAACCGAGTGGTTACCCGTGTTCAGCTTACCGAGCATATTTGGGATAATGCATTGGAAGTAGATTACGATTCGAACTATGTAGATGTGCATATAAAGAATCTCCGCAAAAAGCTTGGCCAACATGCCGAAGTAGACTGGATAGAAACCGTGCGTGGTATAGGTTACCGACTTACACTTTTATAATTGTATTTGAAATACAAGACCAATGAAGCTCTACTATAAAGTTACATTCATAAATGCGTTCACACGTATTTTAATTATTGTAGCTTTTCTTGTATTTGTACCCAGCCTTATTTACCAAGCCGCTATAAAGCAGATAGATTCTAACCTTAAGAATAAGGAGACCACTATTTTTCAACGGGTAAGCAATAAGGGGATGAAGGAATTTATTGCCGAAGAATCTGACAGCACCTATGGCGACAGTAGCTTTGCCGATTATACTATCTTTAAAGAGAACTACGTATCGATTGAAAAAATAGCTGAGAGTGCTATTGGGAAAGATACCATTGTAAACTCCTCACGCGATATTGAAGAGGAAGTTCTTGAATACCGCATTCTTAAACATTACTTTGTATATAACCATACTAATTACTTATTAGAAATTGGTGAAAGCATACAATATGTAAGGGACCTTAACCTTATTCTACGTAAGGTAGCGCTTTATATTTTACTTGTTATTATTACGCTGACTGTATTGGTCGATCTATCCATAATACAATATTTGTTGCGGCCTTTGCAGAAGATCGAGACCAAATTAATTGCAACCAGGCATCCTGAAAAATTTGACTTCAGGCGGGTAAATACTACTACCACTGATTTCCGTTATCTCGATAATACGATAAGTGAGATGATGCGTAAAATTCAAAATGCATTCCACATTGAAAAAGAATTTATTGCCAACGTATCACACGAATTGCTTACTCCTATTTCTATATTACAGACTCGATTAGAGAACATGCTGGAGGCAGGAACACTGAATGAGGAATCGGAGCAAAAGATATTAGAATCTCAACGTACATTAGGCAGACTTAAGCAGATAGTACGCTCACTTTTACTTATCTCTCAAATTGAGAATAACCAGGCACCGAAAGAAGACACCATAAATAGTACGGAGCTTGTAAAAGAGGTGGCGGAAGAAATTGAGGTAAGGCTCGATGAAAAGAACATATCACTCGAATTAGATCTTAAAGATGCATTCACTTTTGCACCTTGTAATAAATCGTTGCTGTTTACTATGCTATTCAATCTGGTGAATAATGCAGTGAAATACAACAACCAAAATGGTAAAATATTTATAACCGTCAGCAATGTTAGGAATGAACAAAAAATAATTGTTCGTGATACCGGCAAAGGCATTCCACCTGAAAATATTGAGTCGATATTTTACCGCTTTAAAAAGTTCAATACCACCGAAGAGAGCTATGGGCTTGGCTTAGCCATGGTTAAAACCATTGCTGATTTCCACCATATTGATATTTCGGTAGAATCGAAAGTTGGTGAGGGCTCTACTTTTACCCTACTATTTAAAGGAGTATGAAACTAAAGTCATCTGAACTGAAAGAGTTCCTTGACGAAAAATATGAACTCTATAACAAGCCGAAGTTCATAGAGAGTGATCCTATTTCTGTTCCTCATCAGTTCACCAAGAAAGAAGATATAGAGATAGCTGCTCTATTTGTTGCTACACTGGCATGGGGGCAAAGGCCCACTATTATCCGAAATGGCCAAAGGCTAATGGAACTAATGGATAATGCACCTTTTGAATACATAAAAAACTCAACAGCAAAAGACTGGAAAGCATTTTCTAGTTTTGCTCATCGCACATTTAATGGTACGGATGCTATTTATTTTATTAAGTCGTTACAGCATATCTACACTAAAAAAGGCGGGTTGAAAAAAACGTTCGCCCACCCGAGCGACATGAAAAATGGTCTTGTGCAATTTAGAGAACTGTTTTTAGGCGAGTTTCCAGCAGGAAGAACTGCCAAGCATATTGCTGATGTGAATAAGAATTCATCCGGCAAGCGGCTGAATATGTTTTTACGTTGGATGGTACGTAATGATAAACGCGGAGTAGATTTTGGTATTTGGAAAAATATCTCTCCTTCCCTGCTCTACTGCCCTATAGATCTTCATTCTGGTAGAGTAGCCCGTAAACTTGGTTTATTAAAACGAACACAAGATGATTGGAAAGCAGTTGATGAACTAACAAAGAATCTCAGAAAATTAGACCCAAAAGACCCGATAAAATATGACTTTGCCTTGTATGGCTTGGGAGTGTTTGAGAAGTTCTAAGGACAGTGGCAAGTATCCTTCCTATTCAAATCCTTAACATAAATAATCCGAACAATACTGTCCTGCTCAATACAAATTACGTTGAGGGTATCACCTCTTTTAATTTGGCCCTTGAAATTATACATAGGGTGGCGCTGGTGGAAATCCTTACTCTTGTTATGATCTATCTTACCATAGGTAAATGATTCTATTACCTCATCAGGTGTAATGTGCTGACATTTCATTTGGCAAAGGGCCGTATCTGAATATCTAACAGTGTCCTTGGTTGCTAATTGATCGAGCTTAAGCATTCCCGGTGTAAGGCTTTTACAGCCGCGCGCACCAAAAACAAAATACATACCAATGGCGCCCATTATAACACCAAACATGTAAAGGCGTACCTTCCTCCAAATGTCCGATCCGCCTTCGTTAAGCATGTAGTGAAATTACTTCTTTGCCGTCAACACAATAGTGTTGGCAGGAACCGCGTTGATTTGTGTTGCAGGAGCCGAAATATGTGGCTGGCCCGACACTTTAAACAAAGGCTTGTAATTGTTCACACCAATATGCGGAGCAATAACCAGCGATACGATACTCATCAACTTAATTAATATGTTCATAGAAGGGCCAGAAGTATCCTTGAACGGATCGCCAACGGTGTCACCGGTCACAGATGCTTTGTGTGGCTCAGATTTTTTGAAGAATTTCTCTCCGTTGATCTCAACACCTTTTTCAAAAGATTTCTTAGCGTTATCCCATGCACCACCTGCGTTCGATTGGAAGATACCCATTAACACACCGCTAACGGTTACACCTGCCAATAAACCACCTAATACTTCAGGGCCGAAAGTGAAGCCTACAATTACAGGAACTAATAATGCAATAGCACCTGGAGCAATCATTTCGCGAATAGAAGCTTTGGTAGAAATAGCAACACACTTTTCGTACTCTGGTTTTGCTTTATATTCCATAATGCCCGGTATTTCGCGAAACTGGCGGCGAACTTCGTTCACCATATCCATAGCGGCGCGGCCTACAGCAGCAATACAAAGTGAAGAGAAAATAAACGGTATCATACCACCGATAAACAAACCAGCCAATACATCAGCATGGTAAATATCGATAGAAGTAATTCCTGCAACACCCACAAAAGCAGCGAACAGTGCTAATGAGGTAAGCGCAGCAGATGCAATAGCAAATCCTTTTCCTGTAGCAGCGGTAGTATTACCTACAGCATCCAGGTTATCGGTACGGTGACGAACTTCTTCAGGTAAGCGGCTCATTTCTGCAATACCACCAGCGTTATCGGCAATAGGCCCAAAAGCATCTATTGATAATTGCATAGCAGTGGTAGCCATCATACCGGCAGCAGCTATTGATACACCATATAGACCAGCAAAGAAATAAGAGGTTACGATACCAACAGCTAATACCAATATTGGAGCAACTGTAGATTCCATACCTACTGATAAACCACCAATAATATTAGTAGCGTGGCCTGTACCCGATTGCTTAATAATAGAAAGCACAGGGCGTTTGCCCATAGCTGTATAGTACTCAGTTATCATACTCATTAATGTACCTACAATTAAACCTGTGATGATAGAATAGTAAACATCCATTGATGTAAACTGTACACCACGGTGAATCATATCGGCAGGTAATAATATTTTAACCGCGAAGTATGATGCAACGGCTGTCATTATAATAGATGACCAGTTACCAATGTTCAATGCTCTTTGTACGCTGTCAGTTTCTTTAGTGATCTTAACAAACCAGCTTCCTACAATTGAGAATATTAAACCTATACCTGCAATAAACATAGGAAGGATAATAGGAGAAAGTCCGCCGTAATTATCTTTTGATGCATCAATTTCTTGGCCTAATACCATAGTAGCAAGTATAGTTGCAACATAAGAACCAAATAAGTCAGCGCCCATACCCGCAACGTCACCTACGTTATCGCCTACGTTATCGGCAATGGTAGCAGGGTTACGAACGTCATCCTCAGGAATGCCTGCTTCAACTTTACCCACTAAGTCAGCGCCTACGTCAGCAGCTTTGGTATAAATACCACCACCTACACGGGCAAATAATGCAATTGATTCAGCACCTAATGAAAAACCTGCTAATACTTCAATAGCTCTCTTCATATCGAGCCCGGTTACTGCTGTGCCTTTACCAACAAAAAATAATTGGTAGAACACTAAGAATAAACCACCCAAACCAAGGATAGCTAAACCTGCAACACCCATACCCATTACGGTACCACCTGTGAAAGAAACTTTTAATGCTTTTGCTAAGCTTGTACGTGCAGCTTGCGTTGTACGAACGTTAGCCTTGGTAGCAATATTCATACCAATATATCCGGCAGTAGCTGATAATATGGCACCTAAGCAGAACGCTATTGCTATAACAGGGCTTGAATCTGGCACTGTTGTACCTGCCCATGCTAATAAGCATGCAGCCATTACTACAAAAATGCTTAGTATTCTCCATTCAGCCTTTAAAAAGGCCATGGCACCCTTAGCAATGTAACCGGCCAGTTCGACCATGTTAGCATCTCCTGTTTCTTGCTTTTCAACCCATTTGGATGTTACAAATGTGTATAACAAGGCTAAAATTCCAATAATAGGGACGATGTACAGAACGTAATTCATAGTATATAAAAGTTAAAATGTGCTTTTTTAAAGGGCGCAAATATACATAATCAGTTGAAATATGCCATTTTAGGTTAAGATTTAGGTCGAGACTGAGAAAAAAGCCCCAGTTTAATCCTACATCTTAACCTTAGCCTCAATCCCGGTTATTGGCCTAGTATATAAGCAAACATAAGCGGAGCCACTATAGTAGCATCCGATTCTATAATAAAACGAGGGGTCTTATCACTCAGTTTACCCCAGGTTATCTTTTCATTAGGTACTGCACCTGAATATGAGCCATAACTGGTAGTTGAATCTGATATTTGACAGAAATACGCCCAGAAAGGGGTATCTGTCCTTTCCATATCCTGGTAAAGCATAGGTACAACGCAAATAGGGAAGTCACCTGCTATACCACCACCAATCTGGTAGAAGCCGATTCCTTTACCCTTTGAGTTCTTGGTGTACCACTCAGCCAACCACATCATATATTCAATACCCGATTTCATAATGCTCGGTTGCAATTCTTTCTTAATACAATACGAAGCAAAGATGTTACCCATGGTAGAATCTTCCCATCCCGGAACAATAATTGGGATGTTCTTTTCTGCCGCAGCCATCATCCAGCTATTCTTCACATCAATTTCGTAATGCTTTTTCATAACCCCAGAAAGCAATAACTCATACATATATTCATGCGGAAAATAACGCTTGCCTGTATCTTGTGCCTTCTTCCATATTTTATGAATATGTTTTTGTATACGGCGGAAAGCCTCTTCCTCAGGTATACAAGTATCGGTTACACGGTTAAAGCCATGCTCTAACAAATCCCATTCTTCAGCAGGCGATAATTGACGGTAGTTAGGAACCCTTTTATAATGGCTATGCGCTACAAGGTTCATTATATCTTCTTCGAGGTTGGCACCGGTACATGAAATAATAGATACCATATCCTGACGGATCATTTCGGCTAACGATATTCCCAACTCTGCAGTACTCATAGCACCAGCCAGTGTAATCATCATCTTACCCTTCTTATCCATGTGGGCTCTGTAGGCCTTTGATGCATCTACCAGCGTAGCAGAGTTAAAGTGCAGGTAATTTTTATCAATAAATGAAGAAATAGGTCCTTTTTTCATATCTTTTTTGTTGCTCATTAATTATCTTATTATTTATTAAAGTATTCGCAAATATAAATTTACAATCGTTATTTATTGAAAATTCAATTTTTGGTGCAGCAAAAATATAATCTATTTGATAAGTGGGAACATAAAGTTTTACTTCGGTTCATTAAATTACTGTTAAGCTCATTCTGGCATTAACATCTGACATTCTTCATTTTAGCTTCATAATCTTATTTTAGTTTCGCTGCCATAATTTAAAATCATACACAAACTGCCATGAAAAAAGTATTCGCAACTCTCGCATCACTGGTGTTATTTGCCGGTATTTCTTTTGCTCAAGAAAACCTGAACACATTAAAGCAAGACGCCACCACAAAGGAAGCTGCTGCCAAGACCGATGCTAAGCAACAAGCTGCAACCAAAGAAGCTGCTGCTAAAACAGAAGCAAAACAACAAGCTGCAACCCAGGAAACCGCTGCTAAACAAAAAGCCAGCACCGAAGGCAAGCAAGAAGCCGCAAAGGGAGAAGCTGCTGCCAAGCAAAAGGCAAGTGCCACAGCTACCAAAGAAGAAGCTGCCGCTAAGCAAAAAGCAAGCACTGAAAAAGGAAAGGCAACTCAAAAAGCCCACACTGCTTCGGCAAAAGGAATGGCTGAAAAGCAAAAAGCTGAAAACAAAAAAGCTGACCTTAACAAGTAATATATTTCTTCCATCACTAAAAGGGGCTGCTGTAATAGCAGCCTTTTTTATTTGCCCTATTTTAGCCTGATTGCCTTCACTATTTCTTCATTTTACCACTGTAGTTTTGCTTTCATAAACTAACAATTAAATTTTAATTATCATGAAAAAGTCAATCGTTATCCTGGCTGCACTGGTATTGTTTGCTGGTGTTACTTTCGCACAAGACAAGGCTGCTCCTGCAAAGCAAGAGCCTGCTAAAAAAGAAACCAAAGCTGCTGATAAGAAAGCAGACAAGAAGGACGCTAAGAAAGATGACAAGAAAGCTGACGTTAAGAAGGACGCTGCTACCAAGTAATTTTTCTTTCACAGCATGAATAAAGGCTCGCATTTTGCGGGCCTTTATTATTTCTGTACCTTGGTGTTAATTGAGCTTAAAAGTCGCCTTGTTTAATCCTTCTTTAATATTTAACCGCAACTATATCCAAAAATCCAATGAAAAGGGCTACTTTTGCAAATCTTTTTTAAGGCCAATGATATCATTAAATAGTATTACAGTAAGTTTTGGAGGCACTTCCCTCTTCGAAAATGTTAGTTTCCTTATAAACTCAAGGGATAGGATAGGCCTTGCCGGAAAGAATGGTGCAGGTAAAAGTACTTTGCTCAAATTATTGGCCGATCAGCAGAATCCAAGCTCAGGAAGTATTGGCAAACCCAAAGACCTTAAAATAGCCTATTTGCCGCAAGATATGGTTCACCAGCATGGTAAAACCGTGTTTGAAGAAACTGCTACCGCTTTCAGCGAAATACAGCAACTCGAAAAACGCCTGAAAGAAATAAACCACGAGCTTGAAACCCGTACCGATTACGAAACTGATTCATATTCGAACCTTATTACTGAAATAACCGACATATCTCACCGCTTAGAGGTAATTGGTTCGGGTAATATGGATGAGGAAATAGAAAAGAAATTAAAAGGACTTGGCTTTGACCGTGCTGATTTCAACAGATCAACATCTGAACTTAGCGGTGGATGGCGTATGCGTATTGAGTTGGCAAAACTATTATTGCAGAAGCCAGACGTACTATTACTCGATGAGCCTACCAACCACCTTGACATTGAATCGATGCAATGGCTGGAGGAGTTTATGGAAACTTATGAAGGCGCATTGGTACTTATATCTCACGATAAAAAGTTTTTAGATAACGTTACTACACGTACCATTGAAATATCGAATAAGAAGATATACGATTACAAAACGAATTACAGCCACTACTTAGAACTGCGCCAGGAAAGGCGTAACCAACAAGAGGCTGCTGCTAAGAACCAACAAAAGATAATTAACAAAACCCAGATACTTATTGATAAGAACCGTGCCAAGGCAAGTAAAGCTGCCTTTGCACAATCGCTTATTAAGAAGCTAGATAAGATGGAAATAGTAGAAGTAGATGACGCCGATAACTCTGCCATCTATTTTAAATTTCCGCCGCCTGCACATTGTGGTAACATAATACTTACTGTAGAACATGCAGCTAAAGATTATGGGCCAAAACACATATTTTCAGAAGCCAATTTTATTATTGAAAAAGGTGAACGTATTGCTTTTGTAGGCCGTAATGGTGAAGGCAAAACCACTATGATGAAAATGATAGCGGGGAAAACCGATTATACCGGCACTATAAAATTGGGTCACAATATATTAATGGGTTATTTTGAGCAGGATCAGGCTGAGAAATTAGACACTGAGAAAACCGTTTTCGATACCATTGATGAATTAGCTGTAGGTGAAGTGCGCAGCAGAATAAGAAACCTGTTGGGTGCATTTTTATTTGGCGGCGATGATATAGATAAAAAAGTAAGAGTATTAAGTGGTGGTGAACGCGGAAGGTTAGCATTATGCAAGCTATTGCTTCAACCATACAACTTACTTATACTTGATGAACCTACCAACCACCTTGACATACGTTCGAAAGATATTTTGAAACGCGCCCTACTCGATTACGAAGGGACTTTAATAATAGTATCTCACGATAGGGACTTTTTAGATGGCCTTGCTACCAAGCTTTATGAATACAGAGAAGGGCATGTGAAAGAGCATTTGTGCGATATAAATGAGTTTATGCGCAAGCGTAAATTAGAAAGGCTGAACGAATCGAAGGTGCAACAGAAGGCTAAGAAAGATGAAAAAGCTACTAAAGAAACACCTGCCGCAAGTGCCTCTGCTGAAGATACCGGTAAGAAAATAAAACAACTTCAGTCGAAGATAAATAAGATAGAAAGCGACATAGCTGAATTTGAAAAGAAAGTAGCCGAGGCGGACAAAGCTATTAGCCACCCCGACTTTTATAGCAAATCAGATTCAAACGCTTTCCTGGCAGAATATCAAAGCCTGAAAACAAAGCTTGAAGAAAAATTCAAGCAATGGGAAGAAATTTCTGCTGAGCTCGGTACGCTGGCAGAATAATTATTTCTTAGTACTATCAGCAGGGATAAATACCAGCGATATTGAATTTACGCAATGGCGTGTATTGGTAGAAGTAAATCCTTCGCCTGTAAATACGTGGCCTAAGTGAGCTCCGCAGTTAGCGCATTCAATTTCAGTGCGCATGCCATCAGGGTCAGGTATACGTTTTACAGCTCCCGGTATTTCATCATCAAAAGCCGGCCAGCCGCAATGTGCATCAAACTTATTATCTGATTTGTACAACGGCGCGCCACAACGTTTGCATACATAAGTGCCTTTTGCTGTTGTCTTTTCATATTGCCCGGTAAAAGGCGCTTCTGTTCCTTTATCTACAATTACACGTTCTTCTTCAGGAGTTAATTTCCTGTACTTACTTTCTTTGCCCGAACCGGCATGTTTGGTTGAATCCATAGTAGTTACGGTTTTGTTATTAGTATTTGGCTGTTGTTGTGAGCAGGCTTGCAGCGATGCTGCAATTAGTACTGCTGTAATTATTTTGTAGCTCATTTTGGCTGTTTACATTAACATACGGAAGAGTTATACTTCCGGTTTTGTTAAAATATGTTATAAAGCTACTCAATTTCATCATAAACGGTTTTATACATTTGATAGCATTATTTATAACTCTATGAAAAGAAGCCTGTTACTATTTACTATTCTCATTCTTGCAGCTAGCTGCAAACACGAACCGACAATTGAAACACGCGATGATTTTAAAAAGTATTATGATGCCAATAATGTAAAAGGCTGCTTTGCATTATATGACCTGAACAATGATAAGTATCTTATTTACAATCAACCTGAGTATACAAAACCCGACCTACCCTGCTCTACATTTAAAATTTGCAATACTTTAATAGGGCTCGAAACAGGAGTAATACCTGATGAGAACTATGTAATAAAATGGGATAGTGTAGTGCGATTTGCACCCGAATGGAACCAGGACCTTGACCTGAAGAGAGCCTTTAAGTATTCAGCCTATTGGTATTACCAGGAACTTGCACGACGCGTAGGCGGAAAGCAAATGAAACGATGGTTGGATACAATACCTTATGGGAATGCTGACACAAGTGGAGGAATAGACAAGTTTTGGCTGCATGGTGGCTTGCGCATTAGCCCGGAACAACAGATCGCTTTCTTAAAACGAGTACACGAGAATAACTTGCCATTTAAGCAACGCAATATTGATATACTGAAAAAGATAATGATATTGAAAGATTCTGCCAACTATACATTAAGAGGTAAAACAGGCTGGGGGTTTGTTGATGGACAAGAAGTAGGATGGTTTGTGGGTTATATTGAAGCGAATAAAAACACGTACATCTTTGCTAACTACGTTCATTGTGATACCGCACTTCATAACCCTACATTTGAAGATTGCCGCAGAGAGTTAGCACTTAAGATATTGAACAGCCTAAAATTATCTCCAGACCATTTATGACCTCATCGGGTTCGAGAAACCTATATGTTGATTTAATAAGAGGCATCTCTATTATTCTTGTTCTGCTTTTGCATTTTGCCCTCGCCTATCATTTAAGCGATAGTATACTGGGCACTATCTTTTCGAAAAAGGCCGTCTCATCTATTGTTTCGAATGGCAATTATGGGGTGACAATGTTTTTTGCTATTTCCGGCTTTTTGATCACATCCAAATCGGTTGAGCGATATAATGGGTTAGGTAAGGTAAACGCGTTAAGTTTTTATTTGATGCGCTTTGCTCGTATAGTACCCTCGTTAGTATTAGTGCTGGCAATTATTATTGGGTTTAGCTTAATACCGATTGCCATATTTCAAAATAGTCCTTCCAAGAACGTATCAATGTTCACCACGGTGCTTTCGGTATTAACCTTCTGGCATAACATACTCATGCAGAAGTTCGGCTATTTCAATTATGGCATCAATATTTTCTGGTCATTATCAGTTGAAGAAGTGTTCTACTTTACCTTTCCTATTCTTTGCCTCATATTCCGCAAAGAGAAATACATCATCCCTATTTGGATCGTGTTTATAATCATCGGACCGATTTACCGAAGCTATCATACCGATGATGAGATCATCTCTCTGTATGACTACTGGTCGTGTTTCGATGCTATTGCATTAGGATGTTGCGCAGCCTTGTTTGCCAAAAAGTATACTATAAATGGAATTAAGGGAAAACTACTCAGCGTTCTTGCGATTGCCTTAATAGCTGTTACTTATTGTTATTGCAACATTATGGATAATGTAGTATTCGGTGTATCGCTTGTAGCCCTTGGCACAGCAATCCTTCTTATTCAAACTTATAATAAGCAAGCCGGTACATTGTTTTCAAAAAATATCTTGGCAAAGATCATTTGTTGGTTCGGCAAATGCAGTTACGAACTCTATTTATTTCACATAATAATACTTGCCTTAATGAAAACATTAGTCAGTCGCGATCAAATGGGCCAATACAGCAAAGTACTTTGGCTTCTTGCTTTCTTATTAGTATCTGCATTGCTGGCAGAGATTATTTCACGTTTCTATTCAGAGCCCTTAAATAAAAAACTGCGTAAGCTTTACACACCTTCTACTTAAACATAATTACATTTGCATATATGATGAAACGAATCCTTTCAACCCGATTTATTCTGGCATGCACCATTGCCTTTTTACTGGCAGCATGTAATAATGATAGACTCAAAATAGATGTATCGGGTATAAAAATTGAGCCTGTAAAAGTCGACAGGCTTGAGAAGGATATGTTTAGTATGCCTGCTGATAGTATTAACCAATACACGCCTAAGCTAGAAAAGAAATACGGAAGGTTCTACGATCAGTTTGTAATAGATGTGGTGAATGATGGAGGAACAAGAGACTCTACCTACAATGCCGGGTTACGACGCTTTATTACCGATAAAGATATGCATGCCGTTTACGATACTTGCGAGAGGATGTACGCTGATATGAGTTTTCTGGAAAATTCGCTTACCGATGCATTCAAACATTTTAAATATTATTTCCCAAACCATTCATTGCCAAGAGTAGTAACAGCTATGAGTGGCTTTAATTATGCATTGGCTTATAAGGATAGTACATTGGCGGTATCGCTTGAAATGTATTTGGGGAAGAAATCGCCTTACTATATCATGCTACGTTTCCCCGAATACAAAATGTTGCACATGAGCAAAGAGTATATGCCGAGCGATGTGGTATATGGCTGGTTAGAAAGTGCATTCAAGCCAAATGAGGATAAGAATGATATGCTTGCCGTGTTAGTTCACGAAGGTAAGGTACGTTACTTACTTGACGCCCTAATGCCTGACGTGGCCGATACAACAAAAATGTGGTACAGCGGAAAACAATTGGCATGGTGCAAAGAGAATGAGTTTAATATGTGGGCATACCTTATTGAGAAACACTTTTTATATACTACCGACCAGACTGAGATCATTAAGTTTACTGACGACGGGCCCTTTACTGCCGCTTTCAATCATGACTATTGTCCTGCGCGTGTTGGTCATTGGCTAGGCTGGCAAATTGTGCGCAGTTATATGAAGAACAACCGCAAGGTAACTCTGGCGCAACTAATGGCAGAAACGAATGCAGATAAGATATTACAGAAGTCAGGGTATAAACCTTCAAAATAAATTTTATGGAATTTTTGCCTGAAGCACTCGAAACCTATATAGAGAACCACACTACACCAGAGCCTGAAGTTTTAAAAAAACTTAACCGCGAAACCTATGCGCATGTTATAATGCCACGTATGTTATCGGGTCATTTGCAAGGCAAGTTTTTAAAGATGCTTACCACAATGATACAGCCGAAACAGGTATTAGAGATAGGTACATTCACAGGTTATTCGGGTATAAGCATTGCTGAAGGCTTGGGAGAAGACTGCACACTGCACACTATTGATATAAACGAAGAGTTGACCGGCATGGTGAAGCAGTATGTACAAGAATCGGGGCAGGAGAAAAAGGTAAAAATTTATACCGGCGATGCATTACAAATAATACCAACTATCGATGTTGTTTTCGATATGGTATTTATAGATGCGGATAAAAAGAACTATTCTAATTATTACGATATGTTTTTTGATAAAGTGAGTAAAGGAGGATATATACTAGCAGATAATGTATTGTGGAGCGGTAAGGTAGTTGAGAAAAGCGCTAAACCTGATACCGATACCAAAAGCATACTGGAGTTTAATGATAAGATTACCAATGACCCTCGCGTAGAAAATGTGTTGGTACCCATACGCGATGGCATTATGATTGCCCGTAAGTTGGTTTAACTTACTCGGTAAACTTATACCCTACTCCGCGTATAGAGTGGAAGTGCCTAGGGTTTTTAGGGTCTTCTTCGAAATATTTACGAAAGCTTACTATATAATTATCTACCGTGCGGGTAGATGGAACCGTTTCATACCCCCACACTTTTTCAAGTATCGTATCACGAGGCACTACTTCGTTCTTATGTTCGATCAATAGCTTTAACAATTCTATTTCACGCTTACTTATTTGGTGGGTCATACCATCGGCAGTAATTATTTCATAGCTCAAGAAATTGATTTTGTTGCCTGCAAAAGAAAATGATTCATTACCCTGAGTTGGTACACTACCCGATGAAGTACGCTTTATTAATGCTTTTACGCGCAACAACAATTCCTCTAAATGAAATGGTTTAGCGAGGTAATCATCTGCGCCTAGTTTCAATCCTTTAATTCTATCCTCTGCATCACCTCTGGCGGTTAAGAATAATATAGGAGCATGTTTATCTACCTTTCGGATATTGGTGCATAATTCAAAGCCATCCATACCCGGTAGCATTACATCTAAAATAATAAGCGAGTATTGCGACCCTCTGAACTTCTGCCATGCTGTTTCTCCATTGTCAAAAGCAGTAACAGTGTACCCTTCCATTTCGAGGTTAAGCTTTATAACCGACAAAAGGTTCTTTTCGTCTTCTATTAAAAGTATGGAATCATTTACCTGCATAACACTGCTATTAACTCTGCTAAATTACCGTTTTACGGTATTCAAAAATGCGGACCTTATTATTTAGGGGCCGATTTGCCTATATTTGGGTATAATTTAACCTAACAATGCGTAAGCTTCTTCTTCTGTTCTTCTTTTGCCAGGCTTACGTTGGTTATTCTCAACAGCAAAGCGGCGCTTCGTTTAATGGTGATACCATTCGGTTAAACTATGGTAGGCCATATACCAGATGCGCTACTATGGAACATTTGGCCTGGATGGAAAAACACGATACAGGTTATAAGGCGAAGCTTATAGCATCTCAAAAGTTAATGGATGAATGGAGAAGCCGACATAAGCCAGATAGCACAACAATAGATACTGAATACACCATTCCAATAGTGGTGCACGTAATATGGAATACCGCCGCTGAAAAAATATCAGTAGCACAAGTACAATCTGAGATACCGGTGTTGAACGCTGCTTACAATCGACAAAATGCAGATACCACAAATACACCGGCTCCTTTTAAATCGGTTGCGGCCAATATGCACATTACATTTTGCCTTGCCACTACCGATCCTTATGGAAGTGCAACAGATGGCATCGTATACAAACAAACATCTTCCACAGGATTTTACGCAGGTTTCAATACTGTTAAATATCCATCACTTGGAGGAGATACTGCATGGGATGTGAACCGTTACCTGAATATATGGGTATGTAATTTGCAAGGAGGATCATTGGGCTTTTCAGAGTTTCCAACTACTCCGCTTGATAATACGTTTGGGTCGGTAATACTGTACACGGCATTTGGCACAACCGGAACGCTAATCGTACCTTTTAATTTAGGCGGTACTACTGCTCATGAAATAGGCCACTTACTAAACCTGCATCACCCATGGGGAGACGACGGAGGCCTATGCCCTGGGCAAAATGGAGGACATGATGATGGTGCAGCTGATACCCCGCCGGAAGGCAACGGCAACCTTGATAAATACACGAACAACGGTAACTCAAATGGAGCAACCTATGGATGCCCTACATTCCCCTATACCGATAATTGTTCTACTACGTACCCCGGTATCATGTTCAACAATTACATGGAATACACCGATGATTCTTGCTATAACTTATTCACCAACGACCAAAAATCTATTGTTATGGCGGCCTTGCACGGGCCTTTGGCTTATTTAATTAAATCAAACCGGTGTGGACCTGCCGGTATAAATGAATATTCATTCAATGCAGGAATATCTGTTTTTCCAAATCCTACCAATGGTAAGATCACCATTCAGTTTGCTGAAGACCGGCCGGAAGTATGCAGCCTTGATATATATAATGTATTGGGAGAGAAAATATACGCCACTAAAACAAATCATTCCACCGAAGTTGATATAAGTAATTCAGCTAACGGAGTTTACCTGTTACGAATATCAGGCAACAACGTTGCTTCTGTTAAGAAGATAGTATTGAACCGCTAATTAGCTTAGCACCTTTAGGTGTGCAAAACGCAACAGCAATTGTTTCTTCTCTCCGTTTTCGAACATTACAATGGCCTTACTATTTGGGTAATGTCCTTCCACAGTAATTACTTCGCCAATACCAAACCTGTCGTGTTCAACCTTTGCACCCGCGGCTAAGCCAGTTAAATGGCTATTATCAACAGGAGCACCCGCAGTTACTTTTTTCAAACTCACCAGTTTTTTATTGGTAAGCGATATTGGTTTTGAAACCGGAGGCGGAGTTACATTAAATACTTTAGGCCTGCGTTCGAATGAAGATTGTGAGTATGATTCATTTGGAGAATATGTTGCAATATTTTCAACACAGTCTGCCGGTATCTCTTCTAAAAAGCGGCTCGGTTCACAGCTCAATGCGTTGCCATAACGGTAACGGCTGATAGAATAAGATAGGTTAGCCTGTTTTTTAGCGCGGGTAATTGCCACATAAAACAAACGTCTTTCTTCTTCTAACTCTTCGCGAGACATGATTGCCATTTGCGAAGGGAACAAGTTTTCTTCAAGGCCGCCTATATACACATAGTTAAACTCAAGTCCTTTGGCAGCATGTATGGTCATCAACAAAACCTTATCGGTATGTTGTTCTTCGCCTTCATTAATATCTTCGCTGGTAAGCAAGGCCACATCCTCCATAAATTTATCGAGCGTGGGCATTTCTGCTTCCGGGTCTTTTTCAGTAAAGTCTTTTAAACCATTGAGTAACTCCTGAATGTTCTCCATTCGGTTAACTCCTTCAGGTGTGCGGTCCTGGTATAGCTCCTTCATAATGCCCGTATTCGATGCTATGTAATCAGCAAGTTTAAAAGCTGAATAATCAGGCAGCAAAGCAGTAAAGCTCTGAATAAGTGTAACAAACTCTTTTATCTTTTCAATAGCACGTGTTTGAACAGGCAAATTAAAATCTGCAATGTTTTCCATTACCGTCCATATGCTCACATCATTATCTGCTGCGGCCACAATCATCTTATCGAAGGTAGTATCGCCAATACCACGGATAGGATAATTGATAACTCTACGCAAGGCTTCTTCGTCATGATGATTGATGGTAAGGCGGAAATACGCCATCAAATCTTTTATCTCTTTACGTTGGTAGAAAGATAGTCCACCATAAATACGGTAAGGAATATTCAGCTTTCGCAAAGCCTCCTCTAAGGGGCGGCTTTGTGCATTGGTACGGTATAGTATGGCAAACTCTTTATTAGACGCTTGCTTAGAAATGCGTGTATCAAAAATAGATTGTGCTATTTGCCTGCCCTCTTCCGAATCGCTAAAAGCACGGCTCACACGTATCTTCTCCCCCTCTTCGTTCGATGTCCAAACCGTTTTCTTTAACTGGTCACGATTCTTTGATATAACCTGGTTAGCTGCATTTACAATATTCTTGGTTGAGCGGTAATTCTGTTCCAACTTAAATACCTGGGTATCGGCGTAGTGCTTTTGAAAGTTGAGTATGTTTTGAATATTAGCACCACGGAAAGCATAAATACTTTGTGCATCATCGCCCACTACGCAAATATTTAAGTGCCTTGCAGCAAGCTGGCGCAATATCATATACTGAGAAAAGTTGGTATCCTGATACTCATCTACCAATATGTAACGGAACATGTTCTGATACTTCAGCAATGATTCCGGATGATCGCGCAATAAAATATTGGTGTGATACAATAGATCATCAAAATCCATTGCACCTGATTTATACAAGCGCTTGTTATAGGTTTCGTATATCGCTCCGAAATGTTCGCGCCTTGCAGCACGATCTTCATTTTGGTATTGAATGTCGTTCAGGTATTCCTTTGGCGACATTAAATTGGTTTTTATGGAAGAGATGCGGCCCAGTAATGCTGATGCTTTATACGCAGTATCATTCAGGCCCATTTCTTTTACAATGCTTTTCAGCAGTGTTTTTGAATCGTCGGTATCGTAAATGGTAAAGTTGGCAGGGTAACCTATTTTGCTTGCTTCTCTTCTTAACAAACGTGCAAATACCGAGTGGAAAGTTCCCATCCAAAGGTCTCGTGCGCCATCGCCAATTAAATGGGCAATACGCTCTTTCATTTCGCGTGCTGCCTTATTAGTAAAAGTAAGCGACAGTATTTGATATGGATCAACACCCATATTTATAAGGTGTGCAATGCGGTAAGTAAGTACACGTGTTTTTCCCGAACCTGCACCGGCAATGATCATAACAGGGCCTTCGGTAGCTTCTACGGCACCGCGCTGTTCAGGGTTTAAATGGGCCAAAAAATCGTTTTCCATCAGCTAGTATAATCTCATTTTTTATAAGCATTCAAAGTTAGCACTAAAGATGCAAAGACCATAACCTTACTTATAATATGTTAATAAATCTTCAGCCATTTATCGGTCAGCAGTAATAGTTTTGTAGGCTGTAATTTATTATGTATTAAATGAAACGGTACCTGTTATTTATTCCGCTTATTTTTATTTTGGCCTGCAAGCATCGTACCGATTCGAAATACCCGGGCTATAATACCGCTAACGGAAAAGATTACTATAAGTATACCGACCTGGGCAACAGCCACAAAGCCCCCCATAGTGGAGACGTAATGGAAGTGCAAATGCGTTACGCCAAAATGAACGATTCTGTTTTTTGGGATTCACGCGATAATGGGTTTCCTTTTTCAGTCTACATTCCTTATGATACGTTACAATCGGGTGGCAGCTACCAAAAAATATTACTTACTGCAAACGAGGGCGATAGTATAAACTTTATTGTTCAGGCAGATGATGTTTTCAGACATATATTGCATTTATCGCTTCCTTACTTTTTGCATAGGGGAGACATGATGAAAGTTAATGCGCGCATTAACAGCATTCTGGATAAAACCCAATTTGCTGAAAAAGAGAAACAGATAAGGGAAGCAAGAAAAGATATGGATATTCAGGAGCAACTGAACTTGCTCAATTACGTTACGGTAAACAATATACCGGCTGATGCCAAGCAAGATAACGTATACTTTCTGCCCGAAAAACACGGTACCGGCCCCGAGGTAAAGAACCGAAGCCTGATAAGCATTGCCTACACCGGGTACTTTTTAAACGGGCATGTATTTGATTCTGTTTCAGTTAGTTCGCCTCTTCAATTCAGGGTGGGTGATACGGCCCAGGTAATAACCGGGCTCGAAATAGGCATAAAAAAGATGCGTGAAGGAGGGAAAGCGAAAATTATTATACCTTCGCAACTCGCCTTTGGAGAGAACGGGTCCTCCACAGGAATTGTTCCACCTTATACTTCAGTAATTTATGAGGTAACAATGCTAAAAGTAAATGACCCCGGAAAATAAATTTATAACTTAGAATGAAATACAACATGTTTAAATTAGGTACTTATGCGGCAGCAGCAGCATTATTACTTGCAGGCTGTAAAGGTGGCCCATCGAGCGATTTTTCAACCGACCAGGCAAGCGGTGTTCAATACCGTTTCTTTAAGCAAGCTACCGGCGGAACCAAAGCCGAATTAGGTGGTGTGGCTCGTGTAACTATGATCGGTAAGAACAGCAAAGATTCTATTATATATAACTCTACCAAACAAGGTGGTGATTCATTAGGTACTTTCAGAATACCGCTTAAAAAATCGTTCAATGGTTGCTTAGAGCAAGGTATTGCATTAATGAGTGTTGGCGATAGCGCTGAATTCAAGATCAATGCTGATTCATTATACCTGGTAACTTTCAGGATGCATAAACTTCCTCCTTTTGTTGCAGCGGGTAGCGCTATCCGTTTTTCAATTAAACTGGTAAGCTTTGAAACCGAAAAGCAAGCAGCTGACGAACGCCAACAAATGATGGCAAAGCGTATGGCAGATATGCAAACCCGCAAAGCAGCAGAACCTGCGGCTATTGCTAAGTACCTTGCAGACAACAAAATTACTGCTAAGCCTACCGAAGACAGTTTATTCTTTTTAATGCGCGGTGGCAAACCAGGCAAAGCAATTAAGGATGGTGACTCTATTTATGTTAAGTACACCCTTATGATGCTTGACAACACTGTACTTGAAACCTCTGACCACGGCCCTGGCCACGATTCTTTCCCATTACAATACAGCAAGAACATGAGCCTTATTAAAGGCTGGGTTGAAGCGTTGAGCACTATGCACGATGGAGAAAAGGTAAGGATTTTAGTACCTTCTTCATTAGCATACGGCCCACAAGGTTCAAGAACCATTATGCCTTATACTCCGTTAATATTCGATATGGAGATAACAAAACTTGTACCAGCTAAAAAATAACTTATGTAAAAAAGTCCCGCCCCGAATACTCGGGGCGGGACTTTTTTATTTCCCTTTTCCTCAAAACTATTTTACATGATGAACAAACTGAGCCCGGTATTTGCTTTACTTGGTTGTATGGCAATTGCAACCACCACGTTAGCACAAACAAAACCGGCAGCTAAGGCAACCACAAAAGCACCGGCTAAGCTTACCTTTACCAAAGACCCCGTAACAGGCGTAGAGTACCATTTTTATAAGCACGATAAAAAAGGTAAACTAGCTATGATGGATGAGTATGCAACCGTATCGTTGCAATACGAAACAGAAGGAGATTCTATTATTTTCAATTCGTACAAAAAGGGTGGTGATTCATTAGGGCATATTCACATGGTTTTGAAGAAATCGTTTAATGGCTGCTTAGAACAAGGTATTGCTATGATGGCCGTTGGCGATAGCGCTGCATTCCGCATTAATACTGATTCATTATTTATTAAAGCTTTCCACATCCGTGGTGGTGTTCCTCCACAAATGAAAGTATACAAGAACTTTGTGTTTAAAATAAAACTTGCGAAACTTCAAACCGAACAGGAAGTTAAGGAAGAACAACAGAAAGCACAAGATGGTGTACGTTTGAAAGAAAAATCATCTATTGCCAAGTATCTTAAGGATAGCAATTACAATGCTAAACCAACTGCCGATAGCTTATTCATATTAAAACAGGTTGGCACTTCTACCCGATTGATACAAACAGGCGATTCTGTTTTTGTTACCTATGTAGGTAAATTACTCGATGGACGCGTATTCGATCAATCGGCTAACCACCCGGGTGCACCTTTTGTTATGGTAAATGGCCAACCAACGTTAGCTATGGTATACAGCCAGTCAATGCCATTGATACACGCATGGGTTGAAGCAATTGGCATGATGCACGAGGGCGACAAGGTTACTATACTTGCACCATCAGCAATAGCATATGGCGCTCGTTCAGCAGGGCCACTAATTGCACCTTATTCACCATTAGTTTTCGATATGCAAGTATTAAAAGTAGTACCGGCAAAACAATAAGTACTTACCCTTTCTATTAAATAGAGAGGGGAAAGAAGATGTCATGTTGAGCTTGTCGAAACATCTTCCTATTTGAAAGTCTTCGACAGGCTCAGACTGACGAACATTGAATAGAAATAATAAACAATACTGTTATGACACCAACAGCAACACCAGAACAAGTAGCTATTGACAAGTATATTAAAGAAAATGGCGCAGGAGCGACCCATGTTGAGAACAGCATGTATATACTTAAAAGTACTCCCGGTACCGGCAAAGCCATAACCGATGGAGATAATGTAGAAGTAAAGTACAAAGGCATGTTCCTTGATGGAAAGATGTTTGACCAATCGGCCGATCATGGAGGCCCGGGCACTTTTAGTTTTGAATATAGCCAGGATGTGCCACTGATACAAGGCTGGGTAAAGATCATCGGCAACATGCGCGAAGGTGAGAAAGTATCAGTGCTTATACCATCGTGGTTAGCATACGGAACCCGCGGTGCAGGAGGATTAATACCTGCTAATACACCTTTGTTATTTGATATTGAAGTGGTTAAGGTAAGCTAGGCTTACTCTACTACAAATTTCCTCTGCATACTATTTGTGCCATCTTCTGTAACTAATTGCAGTAGGTAAACCCCTTTGCTATAGCCTGATAAATTTAAAGTAAAGGTGTTTTGACCTTGTATTAGCTTTAGGTTTTTCGTTGCTACATTTTTACCCAACACATCATACACATTCATTTTTACAGATTCAGCATCTTTACTGTTCACAATATATTCAATATGAGTAGAGGCAGGGTTAGGAAAAACATCAATGCCCTTTTGATCTAACGCATCCACTTCTTCAATAGCATTTGGTAAACTTATTTTATAGTCAAAAATCACTCCATTGAATTGCGGGTCAATATTTGTCATTCCATAAAATCCATTTCCCGAAAGTATTAATGAGCCATACCAAGGATCCTTTGCATTAACTCCTCCCCCTCCAAAATCGACTAATTTTGTGAATGTACTTCCATTAGTGTCTATCGAGAACATTGTACCTGAACTATAAAGCCCCCCAGCTGACGTCATGCCATATAATACACCGTCTACAAATGTAAGGCTGCCCTGTGGAAGCGCTCCATTTGTATCGTTTTGGAATACATGTAATGTTTTGAATTGACTGCCGTCTTTAAGCACAGAAAAAATAGTCCCGTAGTTGACACCTTCCTTAGTTGTTCCGTATAATTTGTTTCCTACAATAATAACCGATCCCCAAGGGTTATGCGCAGTACTATCAAAATCACATAATTCCTTATACGAACTACTATTGGTATCGATTGAAAAAATACGTCCATAATCATTGGAATCATCAGCTGAAAGTGTCCCATAGAGCAAATTACCTGATAGTAGTAATGAACTATATGGGTTTATGCCTGAACTGGTATTAAAATCGTAAATATCTTTATATGCTTTCCCGCTTGTATCAATAGAGAAGATGCAACCAAATTGATTGGCACCGCCATCATATGTCACTCCCCATAATCTATGTCCCACTAAAGTTAATGAGCCATACGGACTTGATCCATTAGTATCGTTGAAGTTAAGTAATACTTTGTAGTTTTTACCATTCGTATCTACAGAAAAAATAACACCATCTCCCCATCCACCAAAACTATATCCATACTTACCCCCACCCCAAGTCATTCCGTATAACTTATTCCTCGAAATTATTAATGATCCGTACGGCTCTCCACCAAGAGAATCATTAAAATCATACAATACTTTATAATTACTTCCATTAGTATCAATAGAGAATATTACACCATGGCTATACTTACCACCATTATAAGTCATCCCATAAAACCTACTACCCGAAACTATCAAAGAGCCTCTTGGGTTTCGCCCACTATCACTAGTAAAAGTATATAGGGCATTGTATTGAGCATTGCTCACCAATGAGCTCATGCAAAAGAAAACAACTAGAATTAGATAGTGCTTTTTCACGGGGTATATGTAAATTACATTTTAAATATACATCTTTTAAACTGAAACGAAAAGAGAAGGTTGTAGTGGAGAAGAAAAAAAGGGTAAGCTACTTACATCGCGCCGCTCAACCGTAATGCCCTTGCTTCCTTCCGAACCTGGGGGAGTTAAACAGGAGCTGGCCGTATAAGGCTTACCCGCCGCAAATGTATTAGAAAAATTGCCACAGATTCACAGATTACCTAATTAAAAAATAAAATTGCCGCAGATTATTTTTAAAACAAAAGCAATCTGTGGACTTAAAGGTTTGAATTTATAGTGGAATAATAATCTGTGAATCTGTGGCTTCTTAGAATACGTTGAGCCCCTTTGCATACCCAGCAATTACTTCTTTGGTAAAGGTTTTCTCCTCCCCTATTCTGCCAATTATTTTATAATCTGAGAAAGATAAAATTGCTTTTTCGCTTTGCTCATTAGGTGCGCCACTTATGATTATGCCCATAACATTAAGCTTGCGGCTCTTTAGTGCCTGCAAGGTTAATAAGGAATGATTTATGCTCCCTAAGTAGTGCCTCACTACCACTATAACTTCTGCCTGTAATTCTTCTATTAGGTCTATCACCAATTCTTTTTCACTTAGCGGGACCATTAGTCCGCCTGCCCCCTCAATAACTAATGTGTTATTTGTTTGAGGCACTTTAATATTTTCAATATTTATAGTAATACCTTCGGCTACAGCTGCCGCATGTGGTGAGGCAGGCATTTTTAATTTGTACGCTTCAGGATAAATTACTGTCTTTGAATTTGATACCAGGCTCTTTACAGTTTCCGAATCTGTCCCGTCAGCAAAACCTGCCTGCACTGGCTTCCAATAATCTGCTTGCAGCGCCTCGGTAATAACTGCTGCCGCAATTGTCTTGCCCACATCGGTACCTATGCCGGTTATAAATAGCTTCCTCATTTCTTCAACTCCTGTTTTATAACATCCAGTAAGGTATCTATTTCTTTATGTGTATTATAAGCATGCAAACAAACGCGTATACGTTCCTTGCCTTCAGCAACTGTAGGGCTCATAATGGGTCGCACATCCATATCTTGCGCTTGTATAGCAAGAGCGAGTCTTCTTACATTTTCATTACCCGGCACAACAAGGCTTTGTATGGCACTGTTGCTATCTATCCAGCCATCGTTATCATTTATCTTTCCCTGAAAATGAACAATATTGTCATTCAGTTGAGTTACCGCTTCAGCGCTCTTCTGCAACAATTTGTAGGCACATTCAATACTCACCAAACTATGTAGTGGTAATGATGTGGTGTAAATAAAAGAGCGTGCATAATTAACCAGGTACTGTTTTAATGCTGTGCTGCCTATTACCATTGCGCCGTGGCAACCCATAGCCTTACCAAAGGTATGCACGCATGCGTATGTTTTGTTCTGCAAATTCATTTGCTGAACCAATCCTAACCCAAATACTCCCGTAGCATGTGCTTCATCTACAATACATTGCGCAGAGTGTTTTTCACACAATTCAACGAGCTCTTTTAAGGGCGCAGTATCGCCATCCATTGAATAGACAGATTCAATTGCAACATAAACATTTCCCTTTGCCTTTTGTAGTCTCTCTTCCAAATGCGCTACATCGTTATGTTTAAATGGAAAACTATCGGCACGGGAAAGCCGTATGCCATCGTGTATTGATGCATGTATCAGTTCATCATATATTATAGTATCGCCGCGCACAGGAAGCGATGAGAACAATCCAACATTGGCATCGTAACCCGAATTAAAAACCAGTACAGCCGGTGAAGAATAAATCTGTGCAAGAAACATCTCCAACTCTTCAGCGTATTTTGAATTACCTGCCAAAAGTCTCGATCCGCCTGAACCATTACTTGCGTTCAATTCAGACATACGATGGTTTATCATTTCCATTAAAACCTTAGAACGCGCAAAACCTAAATAATCGTTAGAACAAAAGTCGATACCTTTATCAGTAACATATAGTTTGCGTAAAGCACCTTTGCTTTCTCGCTTAGCTAATATCTCGCTTATTGACTTTTCGGCAGGGAACATGTTTTGCATTTGCTGCAAAAATCATTAAAATTTCGACACATCGAACCTGATGCCGAAGGAGAGGATACCTGTAAATATATTATGCACAATAATACTCGGAGCTTCGTTCGGATTATTATGAAAGTATTTGTATTCAAGTTCAGGATTGATAAATATTCTGGCAAAATCTAATACCTGGTAATCGAGCAAAAAACCTGCACTAACTAAATAAGTGCTTGCCATTTGGTCGTTGCCGAAAAAATTAAGGCGTTTAATACCATCGTATCCATAAAAACCAGCATCCATTACATATTCCAACGAATAGGGCTTATTGGCACAGAAACTAAATGGCGCCTCGAACTTGGCATATATCTCATTGAACCAAAAGTTTTCGGTAAACAGCACATAACTGTTAGGGATGTTGCTTCTACCAGAACTATCGGATGAACTAATTGAAAGCTTGTCCATAGAAAATTTCTCAAACTTTATTCCAGCACCTATCCTGAACTTACCTAATGGTGCCGATACGCCAAAGTTATAATCGAACATCGGGTTGGAAGCACGTACTTTTAGATCGCCATATTTTAAAACGCTTCCGTCAAGATTATATAGCGGTGCATCATAGAAGTGTGAGTACCAATGTGCAGAACCAAAGCCGTAACTGAATTCAATAAAGTACTTCTTATCTTTTTTGGCCTTTTGAGTATCATAATAGGTTTGACCCAAAGCGAGGTTACCCAAAATTGAGCCGGTGAGAAAGAATAAAATAAAACTTGTAATTCTTTTCATTAAAACCAGGGTCAGGTAATTATATGCAATATAATAATAAATGCATGTATTTGACTATTCAAAGAGCCAGAAAAGTCAAAAGAAAAGAAAGATTTTTACGCTAAATGTAAGGTAATGGTCTAAAAATAGCTGGTACAAGGCTTGGTATGCGTGCGTAACCTTATAGAAAGAGTTATACCTGCAAAAGAATACCAATCGTCTTTGCCATTGCCACGCTGTTCGCCAACATCTTCAGCCTTATCAGTACTTAAGCTTCTATCAGCTAATGCTACGGCCATAGTACCATTTACTCCCCTGTTAGCCAATAATATGGCAGGGCTTACGTAGGTTCCGCTTACGTCATCAATATAGCCGGTAAAGGTTTTGCGCATGCCCCATTCAAGGGTAATGCATACGGTTTTTGAGAAGTTTGCCTTTATCCCAATTCCAAACGGAATGGCTGCTTGTGTTAAGCTATAAGGTTTTTTAGGGTTAGCAGAGGTTCCTTGTCCTTCGGTACCCAGTGGCTGCAATGCAACATATTGATTGTTACCTACACTAGCCTGAGGATTCATTTCAAACGCACCTATGCCGGCAAAAATATAGGGGCTAAAAGAATGCTTAGGATCACCCAATTCGTATTCTAAAAAATTAAATTCTGCCTGAACTGACAATTCATCTATAGGAGACTTGAAGTTAAGATTGCGTTCGCGTTGAGAAGCTGAAGGAGATTGAGAATCATCGGCAGTTACCGAGCCAAATAACAGGTTTCCCCTTAAAGCCAGGCGGTTGTTGATATTATATCGTACAATACCACCCGCAGCTATCCGGGTAAAACTGTTAAAGAACCCATCAGGGTTTAGTTCTCCTAAATAGAAGGAACCTCCCAAAAAGATACCAATTTCAAGCGACTTTTGCGCTACAACTGTAGAAGTATAGAGAACAAGTCCGATAAGTAACGCGAAAACCTTCTTCATAGGCTAAAAGTCTAAATAAGTGAGCAATCCATCTATTAACTCAACAAATGTATGAAAGCGGCCTCATATTTCATATTATTTAGGCCTTAAATGTGAAAAATACTTATTAACAAATATTTTTTATATCTTTGCGTCCGATTTGAAAATAGATAGGCTGAGTGGAGGAGGAAAAAATGACCTCCTTTTTTATTTATAGTAATGGACATTATAGAAGAAATACGACAGTTTTTTAAGGAGCAGGAAGGCCAGGGATTTTTCTTGGTTGAAGTGAAGGCTTTACCCGGCGACCAGATAACGATATTTGCTGATAAGGACAAGAACATTACGCTGGATGAATGCACTACCATACACCGCGGCTTAATAGAAAAGATACCCACCGCAGGAGATTACGAAATAATGGTTTCATCGCCGGGTATGGACCAGCCTTTTAAAGTAGCCGAACAGTATAAGAAGTATATGAACCGTAACGTAATTGTAATTACTACCGACGGGCAACGTTATACAGGAAAGCTTCTAGCATTTAATAATGATACTATTACTGTTGAAGAACAAAAGAAATCAGGACCGGTAGAACATAATTTTAATTTAAACAACGTAAAATCGACACAACTTTCTATATCATTTAATAAAACCATAAAACAATGACAAAGACAAGCAGCGAAGCAAAGCTAAAAGAAGCTAAAGAAACAAAGCTGAAAGAAGCCAAAGAAGCAACGCACCTTAACATTATTGAGTCATTTTCAGAGTTTAAAGATCTGAAGAGCATTGATAAGGCCACCCTTATGAATGTGATAGAAGACGTATTTAAGGCCATGTTGCGTAAACGCTACGAAACTGACGAGAACTTCGATATTATTGTTAACCCTGATAAGGGCGACGTGGAAATATACCGTAACCGTACCATTGTTGACGACGGCCAGGTTGAAAACTCGAACACACAAATTGCGTACAGCGATGCAATTAAAATAGAGCCTGACTTTGAAGTTGGTGAAGACGTATCAGAACCGGTAACGTTCAACGATTTCAGCCGCCGATCTATTTTAGCAGTTAGGCAAAACCTTAGCTCACGCATTTCGCAATTAGAAAAGGAATCGCTGTTTAAGAAATATAAAGACAAAGAAGGCGATATAGTAAGCGGCGAGGTTTACCAAATTTGGAAGAAGGAAATTCTTATTATGGATGACGAAGGCAACGAACTTATTATGCCACGTACCGAACAAATACCTTCTGACTTCTTTAAGAAAGGCGACAGCATACGTGCCGTTGTAGCTAAGGTAGAAATGAATGGTACCAGCCCAAGCATTATACTATCGCGTACATCTCCATTGTTCTTAGAACGTTTGTTCGAAATGGAAGTACCTGAAATATTTGACGGACTTATTACTATTAAAAAGATCGTTCGTGAGCCTGGCGAAAGAGCTAAGGTTGCAGTAGAATCATACGATGACCGTATTGACCCGGTAGGAGCTTGCGTAGGTGTAAAAGGATCTCGTATACATGGTATTGTTCGTGAGTTAAAGAACGAGAACATTGACGTTATTAACTACACCAGCAATTCAACCCTGTTAATTACAAGGTCGTTGAACCCTGCTAAGATCACATCTATAAAGATTGACGAAGAAAAGAAACACGCTGACGTATTTTTAAAACCTGACCAGGTGTCGTTGGCAATTGGTAAAGGCGGACACAACATACGTTTGGCTGCGAGGTTAACCGGTTACGAAATTGATGTATACCGCGATGCTGAGAACTATACCGAAGACGTTCCGTTGGATGAATTTGGAGATGAAATAGAAGGATGGATACTCGACGAGCTCAAGTCGATTGGTTGTGATACTGCAAAGAGCGTATTGGAACTTAGCATTGAAGAGCTTGTGAAGAGGACCGACCTGGAAGAAGAAACCGTTAACGAAGTACGCAGCATATTGCAGAAAGAATTTGAATAAGCAAATTTGGATAAGCAAAGCAGATAAAAAAATCGCATAAAATTAATATGGCAGAAGGCAAACATAGATTAAGCAAAGTAGGAAAAGATCTCGGTGTAGGTATTGGTACCATTACTGATTTCCTGAAGACCCAGGGGCACAGTGTGGAAACAAATCCCAATGCTAAAATTACCGATGAACAGTACGATGCTGTATTAAAGGAATTTGCAGGCGACAAAAAGGTAAAGGAAGAAGCTAAGCAAATGCAGAGCGAAAAAGCTGCTGCTGCGCCTGCACCAACACCTGTTGCGGTTGTAGAAGAAAAACCGGTAGCTAAAAAGAAGGTTGAAGAACCGGTAGCGCCTGCTGCACCTGTGGCAGCTGCACCTAAGGAAGAACCTGCAACTGCAGCGCCTGAAGTAAAAGAAAAAGCTAAGGGCCCGCAGATAATTGGCAAGATAGAATTACCTGAGACCAAAAAATCGAAGGATAAGAAAAAGGCCGACGAAGAAAAGAAAAAAGCTGAGGAAGCAGAAGCTACAGCTAAGGCCGACAAAGAAGCCAAGAAGAAGAAAAAAGATGAAGAGGCAGCAGAAGCACCTAAGGCAGAAACTGCACCTGCAGCGCCTGAAGTACCTGCAGCACCGGTATCGTTAAAGCCTAAAGAAGATTTTGTACCTACCCAATACAGCAAGCTGGGTGGCCCTACTATTATTGGTAAAATTGAACTGCCTCAAAAACCGGTTGCATCATCAAATGCAGGCGCAGCAGCTAAAGATGCCAATAAAAAGAGGAAACGTATATTTAAGAAAGAATACAGCCGCGAGGATACACAGACAACCAACCAAACAGGCACAACGCCACCGCCACGCAAACCGGGCAGCGGGCCACACAGGCCAAGTAATGCTCCTCGCGCTCCGTTAACCGACGAAGAAATTCAGGCACAGATAAAAGAAACCCTTGCACGCTTAAGTGGTCAGGGTAACAAATCGAAGGCTGCAAAGTACCGCCGTCAGAAGCGCGAAATGGTTAGCGAAAAAATGCAACAGGAAGCGGAACAGTTAGAGCAGGACAAAAAGACACTGCGTGTTACCGAGTTCGTGTCGGCAAACGAGCTGGCCAAGATGATGAACACACCTATACAGAATATTATTTCTACCTGTATGAGTTTAGGTTTGTTTGTATCTATCAACCAACGTTTAGATGCTGAAACCATTACCATTGTAGCACAAGAGTTTGGTTTTGAAGTTGCCTTTGTAAGTGTCGATGTACAGGAAGCTATTAAAGTAGAAGAAGATAAACCGGAAGATCTGTTACCACGTTCGCCAATTGTAACCGTAATGGGTCACGTCGATCATGGTAAAACATCGTTACTCGATTATATACGTAAAACAAACGTTATTGCCGGTGAGGCGGGTGGTATAACCCAGCATATTGGTGCATACAACGTAACCTTAGAGAACGGAAAGAAGATCACATTCCTTGATACACCGGGCCACGAAGCGTTTACCGCTATGCGTGCGCGTGGTGCACAAGCTACCGACGTTGCTATTATTGTGGTAGCGGCCGACGATGGTGTTATGCCTCAAACTACGGAAGCTATTAACCACGCACAAGCTGCGGGTGTACCAATGGTATTTGCCATTAACAAAATAGATAAGCCGGGTGCTAACTCTAACAAGGTTAAGGAAGCATTGGCAGGTATGAATATTTTGGTGGAAGACTGGGGTGGTAAATTCCAGTGCCAGGAAATATCGGCAAAGAAAGGAACAGGCATAAATGAACTGTTAGAAAAAGTATTGTTAGAAGCTGAAATATTAGACCTGAAAGCCAACCCTAACAAGATGGCCAACGGTATAGTAATTGAATCGGCATTAGATAAAGGTAAAGGCTATGTAACTACCGTGTTGGTAGAAGGCGGAACCCTTAAAGTAGGCGACGTAATGGTGGCCGGTTGCTTTAGCGGTAAAGTAAAAGCTATGCACAACGAACGTAGCCAGCCTATTGAAGGCGCTAGCCCTGCACAGCCTGCATTAATATTAGGTTTAGATGGCGCACCACAAGCGGGCGACCAGTTTCATATTGTAAACAGCGAAGCAGAAGCAAGAGAGATTGCCAACAAGCGTTCTCAACTGCAACGTGAGCAAGGCCTAAAGACCAAGAAACACATTACGCTTGATGAAATTGGAAGGCGTTTGGCAATGGGCGACTTTAAAGAACTGAACGTTATTGTAAAAGGTGACTTTGACGGTTCTATTGAAGCGCTTTGCGATTCGTTACAAAAATTATCGAGCACCAAGATACAGGTGAACATTGTACACAAGGGTGTAGGTGCCATTACCGAATCGGATGTGTTGTTAGCTTCGGCATCGAATGCAATTATATTGGGCTTCCAGGTAAGGCCTTCGCCAAGTGCGCGCAGGCTTGCTGAGGTTGAACAAATTGATATACGCCTCTACTCTATCATTTACAATGCTATTGAAGAAGTGCGTGCAGCTATGGAAGGCATGTTGAGCCCTGAAGTGGTTGAAAAGGTTACCTGCAATATAGAAGTACGCGAAGTATTTAACGTATCGAAGGTGGGTACAGTAGCAGGTTGTATGGTGCTGAACGGCAAAGTAACACGCAACACCAAGGTACGCGTGATACGCGACGGCATAGTATTGCATACCGGTGAACTGGGATCGCTGAAGCGCTTTAAAGACGATGTGAAAGAAGTAGTATCGGGTTATGAGTGCGGACTGAACCTTGTGAAATACGACGATATTAAGATTGGCGATATTATTGAAGGATACGAGCAGGTAGAAGTAAAAGCGAAGCTGTAAGCTTAGGTTAGATACCTGAGATTCCTCACCGCCAACCCGCGGTTCGGAAAGACAAAGTTCAATGATTTTAAAAGAGAAGGGGTTGCGGGCTTCGCCCGCAACCCCTTCTCTCTATTAACGGACTCCACAAATGTGCACTGTACATTTGTGAATCCCGAACGGAACGAAGTGCAGTGAGGGATCTCTAGCAAAACCTGTGAATGAAGTTTAACAGTTTGTTATTTTTGAATCTTAATCTCATTCAATGGATTCCTCTGCGCTACTAAAAAATTATAAAGCCGTCTCTGACGGCATACCTGCTTCTGTTATTTTAGTGGCAGTCTCAAAGTTTCAACCGGCAGAGGCGCTGCAAACCATTTACAATGCAGGGCAGCGCATATTTGGCGAAAACCGTGTGCAGGAAATGGTGGAGAAAAAACCGTTACTGCCCGCCGATATACAGTGGCACTGCATTGGCACACTGCAAACCAACAAAGTAAAATACATTGCTCCCTTTGTAGCACTCATCCACTCGGTTGATAGTTTAAAACTGCTGACCGAAATAAACAAACAAGCCCAAAAGAACAACCGTGTTATTGATTGCCTGTTAGAAATATTTATTGCACAGGAAGAAACCAAACATGGCCTCAGCTTTGCAGAAGCTGAAGAGATACTGGCACTGCAGGCCACCCTACCCCATATACGCATTACAGGTTTTATGGGTATGGCCAGCAACACCGCCAACAAAGACCAGGTGCGTGCTGAGTTTAGAACTCTCTCTGCCTTTTACTTGAAACTTTCCCCACTTTATAAACTTTCAACTCTATCTATGGGTATGAGCGGCGATTACAAAATTGCTATTGAAGAAGGTAGTACCATGGTAAGGGTTGGGAGTAGTATTTTTGGGTAAAGCAATAGAACACGAATAAAGCTAATCCTATTGATTCTTCCCAACGAATAAGGCAATCAATAATTGACTACAATGGATTATTTCCCAACGCCACAATAACAATGCCTGATTTTTTCATGCAATTCAATTAAATTCTGGGTTTGGACCTTTAACATTATATATGAAACGAAGAACAAAATAGTTGTACTTGATAACAACCATAGTAAAGTGTTAAATCTTGAATTTTTAATGTTCCTGATATAGCTTACTTTCATTAGTTCAACTATTAATGTATCTATAATAACCTGCTGGCTAGAAGAGTCAAGCACATTCTTGTAATCTTCATAGCTCTCATCCAATTTAAACTCACTTGAATTTGAAAATGGGTATAATACACTCTTATTAAAATTCATTTTCGCCAAAAAGAATTTGAGCTTGGGTGGAGCAGTTTTACCCATATTAAGGTTTTCAACCGGGTTATTTGTTGGGCGAATAATCTTTGACGTAACCACAATGCATAGGAATAGCAAAACCAAAAAGAAAATGAAAAAAAACCAAAAAGAAAAACTAAATTCAGAATAGTATTTAAGCATAGCATCGAACGAAGCAAAGAAAACAACTATATACGCGCCCAAAACAGTAATAGCTATTCCTGTTTTCGTATCAGTGAATCTTATTAGCTCTTGCGCGTCATTTATTGCGCTATATAAAAAACTCGATTTCGCTGTAAAATCTTCATTACTCATCTTTCCTATGCTTTAGTTTATAATTAAATTCAAAATTTTTTCAAATTTATCATCATCGCATAT
>Ga0206844_10043_pt1 | contig 46483 bp, 53 predicted proteins | sample Alteio_BWOrgCont_22_FD_152907 | JGI IMG/M metagenome (GOLD analysis project Ga0206844, IMG submission 152907) | Enriched cells from forest soil in Barre Woods Harvard Forest LTER site, Petersham, Massachusetts, United States -... | ecosystem: Environmental > Terrestrial > Soil > Temperate forest >...
CGGAGTCGGCTTTCTTTCGTTCCCGATTTACGCGGGGCTAAAGTAACGTGCGGCCACCGTCCTGATTCTCGTCTGGGATTGAAGCAGTGCAGACGCGAAGCAGTAACTATGGGCTTCGCGCAGGCGAATAGCGGACTTTTGCGCTGTTCGTAGCCTTGCGCGGGTGAGTTGCGGCCTCGTCTGGCGGTAAAGAGTTTTTGGGTTGGTAAGGAGTTTGGATTGCCTACATTTAATCAGCTCGTGAGAAAAGGGCGCACGGCGCCGAACTATAAGACGGCATCGCCCGCATTGCAGGGCTCGCCGCAGCGTCGTGGCGTTTGCACCCGCGTCTACACGCAGACCCCGAAGAAGCCGAACTCGGCGCTTCGCAAGGTTGCCCGTGTTCGCCTGACGAATGGCATCGAGGTTACCTCGTATATTCCGGGTGAAGGCCACAACCTGCAGGAGCACTCGATTGTGCTCATCCGTGGTGGCCGTGTGAAGGATCTGCCTGGTGTGCGTTATCACATCGTGCGCGGCACGCTCGACTCGGTCGGCGTGGTAAAGCGTACGCAGAGCCGCTCGAAGTATGGTGCCAAGCGCGCAAAGGCTGGCGCGCCGGCAGCAGGCGGCAAGAAGAAGTAGCCGCGTTTGCGCGGCGTCTGAGTTGCGCAGCGTCATCCTGAGGAGCCAAAGGCGACGAGGGATCTGTTTTAAGAGTTTTAGAAGGTTAAGGAACTATGCCGAGAAAAGGTCACATTGCGAAGCGGGAAGTAGCTCCCGATCCGATTTACAGCTCGACGCTGGTCACGAAGTTTGTCAATTCGATGATGTGGGGCGGCAAGAAGTCGACCGCGCAGGGCATCTTCTACACCGCCATGACGAACCTGGAGCAAAAGGGCGGCGATGAAGCTCTGAAGCTCTTCAAGAAGGCGGTCGAGAACTGCAAGCCGCTGCTCGAAGTGAAGACCCGCCGTGTCGGCGGCGCCAACTATCAGGTGCCGATCGAAGTGAACCCGGAGCGGCGCACTTCGCTCGCGATCCGCTGGCTTGTAACCTATGGCCGCGCGCGTGGCGAAAAGGGCATGATCGACAAGCTGACCAACGAGCTGCTCGATGCGGCCAATGGTCGCGGCGCTGCGATGAAGAAGAAGGAAGACGTTCACCGCATGGCCGAAGCCAACAAGGCTTTCGCGCACTACCGCTGGTAGGATTTGCCATCCGGGTGGACGCGCGCTTTGCGCGCCGGGTCTGGGATGGTGAAGGAAAGTAGCTAAAGTTGGGAGCTGAAGTTGCTCCTGGATGCAATTTGAAGCTCGGGCCGTTAAGGCCTGAGAGAACTAGAGAGAAGAGACAGTGGCTCGCCAAGTACCGTTAAATCGTTGCCGGAACATCGGAATCATGGCGCATATCGACGCCGGTAAGACGACTACGACTGAGCGCATTCTGTTCTATACGGGCATTACGCACCGCATCGGCGAAGTGCATGAAGGCACTGCGACGATGGACTATATGGAGCAGGAGCAGGAGCGTGGTATTACCATCACGTCGGCTGCGACGACCTGCACCTGGAACAACATCCGTATCAACATCATCGATACGCCTGGCCACGTCGACTTCACCGCTGAGGTCGAGCGTTCGCTGCGTGTCCTCGATGGCGCGGTCGCGTTGTTTGACTCTGTCTCTGGCGTGCAGCCGCAGACGGAAACCGTCTGGCGTCAGGGTGACAAGTACAAGGTTCCGCGTATCTGCTTTGTCAACAAAATGGACAAGGCCGGTGCTGATTTCGAGCATGTGATCGAGACCATCCGCAAGCGCCTCGGCGCTCGTCCGGTCGCGATCCAGATCCCGATTGGCGCGGAAGCGAATTTCAAAGGCGTGATCGATCTGGTCGAGATGCGGGCCATTGTGTGGCACGACGAGACCATGGGCGCGAAGTACGACATCGAAGAAGTTCCGGCGGACATGCTGAAGAAGGCGGAAGCCTTCCGCATGCAGCTGATCGAGACGGTCGCCGAGAACGACGATGAGATGCTGCACAAGTTCCTGGAAGGTGAGACCCCGACGGCAGAAGAGCTGAAGAAGGCGCTGCGCAATGCCACGATTGGCATGAAGGTCTTCCCGGTGCTGTGCGGAACGGCATTCAAAAACAAGGGCGTGCAGACGCTGCTCGACGCGGTGGTGGACTACCTGCCGAGCCCGCTCGATGTGCCTGCGGTTGAGGGTATTGATCCTTCGGATCATTCAGTGGTGCTTGTCCGCGAAGCCAAGGATGACGCGCCTTTCTCGGCGCTGGCCTTCAAGCTGATCAACGATCCGTTCGGCAAGTTGAGCTTTATCCGTCTCTACTCCGGCTCGCTCAAGACCGGCGATACGATCCTCAATCCGCGGAGCGGAAAAACGGAGCGTGTTGGACGCCTGGTGAAGATGCACGCGAACAAGCGTGAGGACATCACGGAGATTTATGCCGGTGATATCTGCGCCGCTGTCGGATTGAAAGATGTCAAGACTGGTGACACGCTGTGCACGCCGCAGCATCCGGTTGCGCTGAGTGCAATTACCTTCCCTGAGCCGGTCATTTCGGTTGCTATTGAGCCGAAGACCAAGGCCGACCAGGAGAAGATGGGCATGGCATTGGCGCGACTCTCTGATGAAGATCCGACTTTCAAGGTCCGCACGGACCATGATTCGGGTCAGACGATCATCAGCGGTATGGGCGAGCTGCACCTCGAGATTCTTGTCGACCGCATGAAGCGCGAGCACAAGGTCGAGGCGAACGTGGGCGAGCCGAAGGTTGCGTTCCGCGAGACGATCCGCAAGTCTTCTGAAGCGGAAGGTAAGTACATCCGCCAGACGGGTGGTTCGGGTAACTACGGGCACGTCAAGATTCGCCTGGAACCGAACGAGCCGGGCAAGGGCTTCGAGTTCGTCGATGCCATCAAGGGCGGCGTAGTTCCCAAGGAGTACATCAAGCCGACCGAGCAGGGCATCCGCGAAGCGCTGCACAATGGCGTGCTGGCCGGTTATGAGATGGTCGATTTCAAGGCGACGCTCTTTGACGGCAGCTACCACGATGTTGACTCGAACGAAATGGCCTTCAAGATTGCCGGTTCGATGGCATTCAAGGAAGCTGCGAAGAAGGCAAGCCCTGTATTGCTCGAGCCGGTGATGGCGGTTGAAGTCACGGTTCCCGAAGAGCACATGGGCACAATCATCGGCGACATCAACTCGCGCCGTGGACGCATCGAGGGCATGGAGCATGTGGGCGGTTCGCAGGTGATCAAGGCGATCGTTCCGCTGAAGGAGATGTTCGGATATGTGAACGATATCCGCTCATCGACGCAGGGACGCGCTTCGTACTCGATGCAGTTTGCCCGCTATGAAGAAGCGCCGCGCATGATCTCGGAAGAGATCATCGGACGCAATCAGGGCAAGTAAACGGTTTGGAAATTGACCGGGCCTCGTTGAGGCGCGGTGAACAAAAGCATTAGCAGTCACACGAGAGAGGGACAGTATGGCGAAGGAGAAATTTGACCGGTCGAAGCCGCACGTGAACGTGGGGACGATTGGACATATCGATCACGGGAAGACGACGTTGACGGCGGCGATCACGAAGGTGTTGTCGAAGCATAATCCGAACAACAAGTTCCGCTCGTTTGACACGATTGACAACGCACCCGAGGAGCGCGAGCGCGGCATCACGATCGCGACGGCGCACGTCGAGTACGAGACGGGCAAGCGTCACTACGCGCACGTCGACTGCCCCGGCCACGCCGACTACATCAAGAACATGATCACGGGCGCAGCGCAGATGGACGGCGCGATCCTCGTGGTGGCAGCGACCGACGGTCCGATGCCGCAGACCAAGGAGCACGTTCTGTTGGCCCGCCAGGTAGGCGTGCCGTACATCGTGGTCTTCCTGAACAAGTGCGACGCGGTTGAAGATCCTGAGCTGATCGACCTGGTCGAGATGGAAGTGCGCGAGCTTCTGAGCAAGTACAACTTCCCCGGCGACGATGTGCCGGTGATTCGCGGTTCGGCGCTCGGTGCCCTGAACGGCGAAGCACAGTGGGAGCAGAAGATCGACGAGCTGATGGAAGCAGTCGACCAGAACGTTCCTCTGCCGGCGCGTGCGATTGACCAGCCTTTCCTGATGCCGATGGAAGACATCTTCTCGATCTCGGGTCGTGGAACAGTCGTGACGGGTCGTATCGAGCGCGGCAAGGTGAAGGTAGGCGAGGAAGCTGAGATCGTAGGCTTCCGCGAGACGCGCAAGACGGTTGTCACCGGCGTCGAAATGTTCAAGAAGCAGCTGGACGAAGGTCTGGCGGGCGACAACGCAGGACTTCTGCTGCGCGGCATCGCCAAGGAAGACGTGGAGCGCGGAATGGTTCTGGCCAAGCCGGGATCGATCACGCCGCACACGAAGTTCAAGGGCGAGATCTATGTGCTGTCGAAGGAAGAGGGTGGACGTCACACGCCGTTCTTCAACGGCTACCGTCCACAGTTTTACTTCCGCACGACGGACGTGACGGGAACGGCGAAACTGCCGGAAGGTACGGAGATGGTGATGCCGGGCGACAATATCGCGCTCGAGATCGAGCTGCACACTCCGGTGGCGATGGAAAAGGGCTTGCGTTTTGCTATCCGCGAAGGCGGACGCACTGTAGGCGCCGGCACCATCACCGAGATCCTGAACTAGACGCTTCGGGCGCAAAACAAGTGGAGCGAGTCAGCGGGTTAGCCTGCTGACTCGCAGGAAGATTGAACACAATGGTTGGACAGAGAATACGCATTCGGCTTAAGGCTTACGACTACCGGGTGCTCGACACTTCGACGGGTGAGATTGTGGACACCGCGAAGCGCACGGGTGCACAGGTAGCCGGGCCGATTCCGTTGCCGACGGTAAAGAACAAGTATTGCGTGCTGCGTTCGCCGCACGTCGACAAGAAATCGCGTGAAGCTTTCGAGATTCGCACGCATAAGCGGCTAATTGACATTCTGGAGCCGACCCAGCAGACGGTCGATGCCCTGATGAAGCTCGATCTTCCGGCTGGCGTGGATGTCGAGATCAAGGCGTTTGAAAAGTAAATAGCTGATCACGGATCAGCCACAAGCCTTCAGTGGCTGCGGAAGCCGCGCAGACATGATGGGGAGAGAAGACGATGGCAGTTACAGGGATTTTAGGTAAGAAGATCGGCATGACGCAGGTATTCGATGAGAAGGGTGAAGTGCACCCGATCACCGTCCTGCAGGCCGGTCCTTGCGTGATTACGCAGCTCAAGACGGCTGCGAAGGACGGCTACGACGCGGCGCAGATTGGCCTGGTCGAGTTCGTGAAGGCTTCCAAGGTGACCAAACCGCAGGCTGGCCACTTCGCCAAGAACAACGTGCCGCCGGTGAAGCTGGTGAAGGAAGTTCCGGTCGAGTTGGCATCGGCTAAGAAGCCGGCAGATGGCGAAGAAGCTTCAAATGGCGCCGTGAAGGCTGGCGATAAGGTTCTGGTCGATATTTTCTCCGATGAGAAATATGTCGACGTGGTGGGTACGAGCAAGGGCCGTGGATTTGCCGGTGTTGTTCGCCGCCATAACTTCGGCGGCGGTCCCAAGTCGCACGGACACATGTTCCAAGTGCAGGGCTCGATCGGTGCATCGTCGTTCCCGTCGCGTGTTTTCCCTGGTCAGCGCATGCCGGGTCACATGGGCGTGGATCGCGTAACGGTTCGCAACCTGCGTATTCGCGGGATTGATCTTGAAGAAAACTTGATCATGGTCGAGGGAGCGGTACCCGGTCCTCGCGAAGGCTATGTGTTGATTTCGAAGGCCAAGGCTCCGCCGCGTGAGCGTCGTGGATTTGCGGGTGCTGGCACGGTCGATCCGTTGAAGGCTTCGAAGAAGGCTTCCGGCAAGAAGAAATAAGGACTGCGCTTCCAGCGATGCGCGGCCAGCTGGCCGCCAGCTGAGAAGCGACGAAGGGTCTCTTAACTGATTTGTGATTGAGAGCCGAGACAAAGGTCTTGGGCTTGAAAGAGAAAACGATGGCAAACATTGACGTATTCGATCTCGGTGGACAGAAGGTTGGCTCGCTTGAGCTGGCCGACGAAGTCTTTGCGCCGAGCGAGGTAAACGAGGCGCTTCTGTGGGAAGCAGTGAAGCACTATCGCGCTTCGCTGCGCCAGGGAACAGCCGCGACCAAGAACCGCAAGCTGGTTTCCGGCTCGGGCAAGAAGCTTTGGAAGCAGAAGGGCACGGGCCGCGCGCGTGTCGGTTCAGTGCGTTCGCCTCTGTGGCGGCATGGCGGCACGGTGCATGGACCGCAGCCCCGCTCCTATGACTATGCTTTCCCGAAGAAGAAGCTGATGGGCGCGCTGCGTTCTGCTCTGGCAGCAAAGCTGGCCGACGGCAAACTGACTGTGGTCGAGAGTCTTGAGCTGAAAGAGCCGAAGACGAAGCTGTACCGTCAGGCGCTGAGCAAGCTCGAAGTCAAGAAGACCGCTCTGCTGGTCGAGCATGGCAAGGAACTCGGGCCGAATGTGGTTCTCGGCGCTCGCAACCTGAAAGGTGTCGAGCTGTTGCTGAACAACGAAGTGCATCCGTACGATTTGCTGCGCTACGAGCGCGCGATCTTCTCACGGCCTGCACTCGAGCAGCTGCAGGAATCGCTCAAGAAGACGGTTTCAAAGCGTAAGAAGGCGGAGGTGGCCTAATGCCGACGACATATACAGTCATTCGCCGCCCGTTGATCACCGAAAAGGGATTGGGCGTAAAGGAAACCGAAGGCACGCTGGTATTTGAAGTTGCCTCGAAGGCAACCAAGACGGAAGTGAAGCAGGCCGTCGAAGCGCTCTTCAAGGTGAAGGTTTCTGCCGTGCGCACTGCGAACGTTCTTGGAAAAGAGCGCCGCCGTGGAAAGTTCTCCGGCTATCGTCCTGACTGGAAGAAGGCGTATGTGCGCCTGAAGTCGGGCGAGAAGATGCCGGATTACGTGAATAACCTGTAAGAACAGGGCTCGGGGCACAGTTGCTCAGGGCACAGGGAAGACAGGCAGATACGAAAGATTGCTGCTCAGGACAAGCTATCTGGGCAAACGCCGGCGAAAGTGGGCTGGCGTAAGAGAGAAGATAACGATGCCGATCAAGACATACAGACCGATCACACCATCGCTGCGGTTTAAGACCACGCTGGTGAACGACGACATCACGACGGACAAGCCGTATAAGCCGTTGCTGACGATCAAGCAGCGGACAGGCGGACGCCGCAACGCCGGTGACATGACCATCCGTCATCACGGCGGCGGCCACAAGCAGAAGCTGCGCCTGATCGACTTCAAGCGCGATAAATACGGCGTACCGGGCAAGGTGGCGACGATCGAATACGATCCAAACCGCTCCTCGCGCATCGCGCTCATCAGCTATCTCGATGGTGAGAAGCGCTACATCCTGCAGCCGGTTGGCCTGAAGGTTGGCCAGACGGTGATGAGCGGCCCTGAGGCCGACATCCTCATCGGCAACGCGCTGCCGCTTAAGAACATTCCCGCCGGTACGACGGTGCACAATGTTGAGCTCCGTCCGGGCAAGGGCGCGCAGATGGTGCGCTCGGCTGGATCTTCTGCACAGCTGGTGGCCAAAGAAGGCGACTATGCGCTGTTGAAGCTGCCTTCCGGCGAGACACGCAAGGTGCTTGTCGAGTGCATGGCGACGATTGGCCAGGTCGGCAACACCGATCACGAGAACGTGACGATCGGCAAGGCGGGACGCAACCGCTGGAAGGGCATTCGCCCGACCAACCGCGGTGTCTCGATGAACCCGGTCGATCACCCGCACGGCGGTGGTGAGGGCAAGACTTCAGGTGGACGTCACCCGGTGACGCCATGGGGCCAGCCAACCCGCGGCTACAAGACGCGCAACAACAAGCGGACGGACGCATTCATCGTCAGCCGCCGTAGCAAGTAAGGATTACGAGGTTTACTGATGGCACGGTCGACAAAAAAAGGCCCGTTTATTGATACGCACCTGACGGTGAAGATTGATGCGCTGAACCAGGCGAATGACAAGAAAGTAGTCCGTACCTGGTCGCGCCGGTCTACGATTCACCCCGACTTCGTCGGACACACCATTGCAGTCCACAACGGCAAAAAGTTTGTGCCGGTGTATGTGACCGAGAACATGGTGGGTCACAAGCTGGGTGAATTTGCGGCAACGCGCACGTTTAAGGGCCACTCGGCGAAGGCTGCCGAGTCCTCGGCCAAGCCGCGGTAAGAGATTTTGCCGCCCAGTGTGGCGCGCATAGAGTTTTTGAGAAGGATTTGAGGCAAGCCAATGCAATTGGACACACGGGAATTTCGGGCTGAAGCCAAGTTTCAGCGAGTATCGCCGCAGAAGGCGCGGCTGGTGCTCGAACTGATTAAGGGCCGCCGCGTGGAAGAAGCACTGAACACAGTGGCGTTCACCAAGAAGTCGGTCGCACCGCTGGTTGAGAAGGTGCTGCGCTCGGCGCTCCAGAACGCCAACTATCTGAGCCAGGAACAAGGGCTCGACGTGGATGTGGACAATCTCTACGTCAAGAACGCGATCGCCAATGAAGGACCGCGCATGAAGCGCATTCGTCCGGCTCCAATGGGCCGCGCGTATCGCTACCAGCGCCGCCTGGCCCACATCATCATCTCGGTGGCCGAGCGCAAGCAGGAAGGTCTGGTCCAGACGGTGACGGACGGAGCGGATGCTGCTCCGGCGGCGAAGTCGGCGAAGAAGAAAGCTCCCGCAAAGAAGACCGCAGCCAAGAAGACCGCGGCAAAGAAAGCGCCCGCCAAGAAGGCAGCGAAGAAGTAGCAGGGTGAATTGCGGCGCAAGCGTCGGTAAGGCGCGAGCAAAGCGAGAGGGATGGGACGAGAGCCACTGGCACGAAGTCACAACCCTGGAATGAGAGATTAGAGGAAACTATGGGACAGAAAGTCCATCCTTACGGATTTCGGCTCGGCGTGAACAAGCCATGGCGCTCGCGCTGGTTTACTGAGCGCGACTACGACAAGCTGCTCGTCGAAGATGTCAACCTGAAGCGCGAGTTGAAGGAAAAGCTGAAGGCCGCCGGCGTCAGCTCCGTCGAAGTCGAGCGTCCGGGCAACAAGCTGCGCATCATCATCCGCACCGCGCGTCCGGGCATTATCATCGGCCGCAAGGGCGCTGAGATCGAGAAGCTCAAAGTCGAACTGCAGAAGCGCACCAACCGCGATGTGTTCATCGATATTCTCGAAGTGAACAAGCCGGAGCTGGACGCACAGCTGGTCGCCGAGAACATCGCGCTGCAGCTGGAAAAGCGCGTCGGTTTCCGTCGCGCAATGCGTAAGGCTGTTGATTCCGCTCTGCGCTTCGGGTGCAAGGGCATCAAGGTTCGTGTCTCGGGCCGCCTGAACGGCAACGAAATCGCCCGTTCCGAGTGGTATCTGCAGGGCCGTCTGCCGCTGCACACGCTGCGCGCGGACATCGATTACGGTTTTGCCGAGGCGCACACGACGTACGGCATCATCGGCGTGAAGACGTGGATTTATCGCGGCGATATTTACCAGCAGAAGCGGCGTGAGCCCCAGGCTGCGGTGGGAACGTCGGTATTTTAAAGGCAGTGGACAGTTGTCAGTCCTCAGTCCTCAGCAGGCAAAGCAGAAGGCCACTGAGAACTAATATGAGAACTAATAACTGATAACCGGATTGAGGGTTTCATTATGTTGATGCCAAAGAAGGTCAAGTATCGCAAGCAGCAGAAGGGCAAGATGCGCGGCAAGGCGTGGCGCGGCTCTGAGCTGTCGTTTGGTGACTTCGGCCTGAAGGTCATGGAGTGCGGTTACATTACCGACCGCCAGATCGAAGCCAGCCGTATCGCGATGACGCGTTTTATCAAGCGTGGCGGCAAGATATGGCTCCGCACCTTCCCGGACAAGCCGATTACGAAGAAGCCGGCTGAAGTTCGAATGGGTTCGGGCAAAGGCGCGCTGGACCACTGGGCGGCAGTTGTGCGGCCGGGCAAGATCCTGTTCGAGATGGAAGGCGTAACGCCGGACATTGCGCAGGAGGCCATGCGTCTGGCAGCGAACAAGCTGCCGCTCAAGACGCGCTTTGTGCAGCGCCACACGGTGAAGGCCGTGGTCGCGGCGAAGTAAGGCCTTAAAGATTTCAGGGAGACTCGGCTTACGTAAGTCGTTGTCCCGGAGAGAAGACAGAGAGAGATGGAACTGGAAAAGATTCGCAACCTGAGCGACAGCGAGCTCAATGTCGAGGAGCACAAGGCGGCTGAACAGCTGTTTCGCCTGCGCTTCCAGATGAAGCTCGGCCAGAACGAAGGCGTGAAGAAGCTGCGCGAGTTGAAGAAGGACATTGCGCGCATCAAGACGATTACGCGCGAGCGCGAGCTGAAACTGCATGGCGAGGCTCCGAAAGCGGAGTCGAGCGCTCCGGTCAAGCCTGCGAAGGCGAAGAAGACAACCAAGAAGAAGGAGGCTCGCTAAGCCATGGCAGAAGTACAGAGCGAAGCCACAGTAGAATCGCGCCGCAACGAGAAGGTCGGCCAGGTCGTTTCGACCAAGATGCAGAAGACCATCGTCGTGGAAGTAGAAATGCGCAAGGCGCACCCGAAGTACAAGCGCATCGTGAAGAGCAGCAAGAAGTTTTATGCGCATGACGAGCAGAACTCGGCGCGTGTGGGAGATATGGTTCGCATCCGCGAGACGCGCCCGCTGAGCAAGTTGAAGCGCTGGCAGCTGGAAGAGATTGTCCGCCGCTCTGCGCTGGCACACGTAGAAGCAGCAGCACCGGTCGCTGAGTAAGCACCGCCGAATTTAGTAGTGGGTGAATTGCGGAGCGAGCGCCGGAATCGCGCGAGCAGAGCACGAGGGTGGAGCGGTTACCGTGGAACCCTCAGAGGAGATAGACGATGGCAGTGCAGATGAGAACCATGCTTGAGGTGGCCGATAACTCCGGTGCCCGCAAGCTGCAAATGATTCTCCCGCTGGGTGGCGCAAGCGGCAAGAAAGCCGGTCTTGGCGATGTCATCACAGCTGCGGTGAAGGAAGCCTCGCCCGATGGCCAGGTGAAGAAGGGCAAAGTGGTGAAGGCTGTGGTCGTGCGCACGCGCAAGGAAACGCGCCGCCGCGACGGAACCTACATTCGCTTTGACACGAACGCCGCAGTGCTGATCAACGAAGCCGGCGAACCAGTGGGAACGCGCGTTTTCGGCCCTGTGGCTCGCGAGCTGCGCGAGAAGAAGTTTTTGAAGATTGTTTCGCTGGCTCCCGAAGTTCTTTAATCCGGTCCGGCAGGTAAAGGGAATCTTATGAGTTTGAAAATTCAACGCAACGACACGGTCCGAGTCATCGCGGGTACAGATAAAAGCGATAAAGACCACCGTGTGCTCCGCATCCTCTCCGATGAGAACCGTGTACTGGTTGAACACGTGCACATGATCAAGAAAAATGTTCGCCCGAATCCGCAGAGGAATATCAAGGGCGGCATCGCCGAGCAGGAAGCTCCGATCCACATCTCGAATGTGGCTCTGGTCTGCCCGAACTGTGGGCCGACTCGCGTGGGCTTTAAGTTTGAGGGCGACACGAAAGTCCGCGTTTGCAAGAAGTGCGGACAGACGCTGGCGACCAAAAAGAAGTAAGGGTCGATCCCACCCTGACTGCGTCAGGATGGGGCACCCAATTGAGGACCTTCCGTAACGGTATACGGCTCGCGCCACTCCGAGACCGGGAGAGAAAAGAGAAGAAGCAATGGCAGCAAGACTGAAAGAGAAGTATCACAAGGAAATCAGACTGGCGCTCCAGCAGGAGCTGGGTCTTGAGAACACGATGGCGGTTCCGCGTCTGGAAAAGATCGTGCTGAACATGGGTCTGGGCGAAGCGACGCAGAACAACAAGCTGATCGATCCGCTGGTCGGCGATCTGGGCGCGATCACCGGACAGAAGCCGGTGCTGACCAAGGCGAAGAAGTCGATTGCCGCTTTCAAGGTGCGCGAAGGCATGTCGATCGGCGCCATGGTGACACTGCGCGGCGATACGATGTATGAGTTTCTCGATCGCCTGATTTCTGTAGCGCTGCCCCGTGTTCGCGATTTTCGCGGTGTTTCGACCAAGAGCTTTGACGGCCGCGGCAACTATACGCTCGGTCTGCGCGATCAGCTGATCTTCGCTGAGATCGATTACTCGAAGGTGGAAAAGCTCAAGGGCATGAACGTCACGATCGTGACCTCGGCCAGCGATGATAACTCGGCGCGCGCGCTGTTGAAGCAGTTTGGCATGCCATTCCGCCAGACGGCATAAGGAAGTAGAGGAAATAGAAACATGGCAACGACTGCAAAAAGGGTGAAAGACGCCCGCAAGCCAAAGTTTTCCAGCCGCCAGCACAACCGCTGCAAGCTGTGCGGACGTCCGCGCGGGTATCTGCGCAAGTTCGGCGTTTGCCGCTTGTGCTTCCGTCAGTTGGCGCTCAAGGGAGAGATCCCCGGCGTCGTCAAGTCCAGCTGGTAACGCTGGCCGCGTCGGGCACACTCGCCTTCGGCGCATAACAATTTTGACCGCTGGGTAAAGAGCCCAAAGGTCCTAGACATTCCCGCAGGTTCTCTGCTGAGCAGAGCGAACGGGGAATGAAGGAGAAACGATGAGTTTTACCGATCCAGTAGCAGATTTCCTGACGCGCCTGCGTAATTCGATCCGTGCGCGCCACCAGAAGCTGGATGTTCCGGCCTCGAAGCTGAAGACCGAGATCGCCCGCATTCTGAAGGAAGAGGGCTATATCGCCAACTACAAGGCCACCGAAGAGAATGGCCGTAACGTGCTGCGCGTTTACTTGAAGTACAGCGCCAGCAACGAAGCCGCTATCCGCGACCTCGCGCGCATTTCGCGCCCCGGTTGCCGCGTCTATATCGGCCGCGATGAGATCAAGCGCGTGCAGGGCGGACTCGGCATCAGCATCATGACCACCCCGCGCGGTGTGATGACAGGTCGTCAGGCGCGTCGCGAAGGTGTAGGCGGCGAGATCCTCTGCGAAGTCTGGTAAAGATTTGCCATCCGGGCAGACGCGCGCTTTGCGCGCCATACTTGCCCAGACCGGTGTTGTGGTCGCGCTTTTAGCGCGAATGTTGGATTTGAAGTAGGCGAGAGAAATCTCGCTGGCTGCAGTGGAACGCGGAAGCGGGACTCGCAAGCCATAAAGGATTTAGAAATGTCACGTATTGGAAAACAGCCGATTCCGTTGCCGCAGGGCGTGAAATACGCTGTCAACGGCAACACGATTATCGTCGAAGGCCCCAAGGGAAAAGTGGAGCAGGTCATTCCCGCTGGCATCAAGCTTGAGACCAAGGACGGGCATATTGTTGCGAGCCGCGAAAATGAATCGCAGGCAGCTGTACATGGCCTGACCCGCGCACTGGTCTTCAATGCCGTCGAAGGCGTGACCAAGGGCTGGTCAAAGGACCTGGACATCGTCGGCATCGGCTATCGTGCCGAATTAAAGGGTAAAGACACGGTCGTCTTCACGCTGGGCTACTCGCACCAGATCGAGTTTCCGTTGCCTACCGGCATCACGGCGACGATCGATCCCAAGCAAACACGCGTGACGGTAAGTGGCATCGATCGCCAGAAGGTCGGCCAGGTGGCCGCCGATATGCGTTCGCTGCGCAAGCCGGATCCGTACAAAAACAAGGGTGTCCGCTATTCCGACGAGAAGCTGAAGAAGAAGGTCGGCAAGACAGGCGCTAAGTAATCGCGTTTGCGAGGCGTATGAGCCTTGCGCGATTATCCTGAGGAGTGCAAGGCGCGACGAAGGATCTCAAACGCAGATGAGTTGATACACCGAACGGGGCCGCAAGGCGGCTCCGCTACTAGGAAGGAACGACAAAATGATTTCTCAGAGAAACAGAAACGAAATTCGCCAGCGCATCCATGACCGCATCCGCGCCAAGGTTGCCGGCACAGCGGAGCGCCCGCGCTTGAACGTATATCGTTCGCTGAACCATATTTACGCCCAGGTGATCGACGACGCACAGGGCGTCACGGTCGTTTCCGCATCGAGTAAGGCCTCGAAGTTGAAGACTGGCGGCAACGTGGCGGCGGCGAAGGAAGTGGGCAAGTTGGTAGCCGAGCGCGCGCAGGAAAAGGGCATCAAGAAGGTTGTGTTCGATCGCGGCGGTTATCTTTATCACGGACGCGTCAAGGCTCTGGCCGATGCGGCGCGCGAAGCGGGACTCGAGTTCTAAGTTTTTAGGCTGACGTAAGAGTCGGCCAGAAGGAAATCAGGAAGCGAATGGCAACACTGAAAAAGAAACTGGATGCCGGACAGTACAACCTGAAGGATCAGGTTGTCGCGATCAACCGCGTGACCAAGGTCGTCAAGGGCGGTAAGAATATGTCTTTTGCCGCGCTGGTTGTTGTTGGCGATCCGGGCGCAGGCGTGGTCGGATACGGCTCGGGCAAAGCGAAGGAAGTGCCGCAGGCAATCCGCAAGGGCATTGAAGCGGCCAAGAAGAACCTGGTTCGCATCAATCTGACCCAGACCACCATTCCGCACCAGGTGCTAGGCCGTTTCGGCTCAGGCCACGTGCTGTTGAAGCCAGCTCCTGAAGGTACGGGCGTAATCGCCGGCGGCGCGGTGCGCGCGGTGATGACTTCGGCCGGCGTGCAGAACGTGCTGACCAAGAGCCTGGGCACGGCGAACCCGCATAACGTGGTTAAGGCCACCTTCGATGCGCTGGTTCAGCTGCGCGACCGTGCGGAAGTTGCGGCGATTCGCGGCAAGCAGGTACAGGAGCTATAGTCATGGCAGAAACACAGACGAAGATCAAAATTCAGTACTATCGTTCGGTCATTCAGGCGCCGGTCAAGCACAAGAGGGTCGTCAAGGGCCTCGGCTTTACCCGTCTGAACCAGGTCGTCGAGCGTGAAGATACGCCTTCGATCCGTGGCATGGTGAATACCGTTCCACACCTTGTTCGGATTGTTGAGTAGCTTTTAGCTGCGGCAACGAAGTGATCGTAACAAGAAGAAACAGAAGCTAATGGCTAAAGCCAATAGCTGAAATGCGAGTCGGTCGGGGCAAGCCTGACCGGCGTATAGCGAGGACATCATGAATCTTTCCAATCTTAGAGCGCCGAAGAAGGCGAATAAGAACCGCAAGCGTGTCGGCCGTGGTATGGGCTCTGGGCATGGCAAAACATCAACCCGCGGCCACAAGGGACAGGGCTCCCGCTCAGGTTCGAGCCTGATGCGCGGTTTTGAAGGCGGCCAGATGCCGCTGCACCGCCGCTTGCCCAAGCGCGGCTTCACCAACATCTTCCGCACAGAATATACCGTCCTCAATCTCGACCGGCTGGCAGAGATGGGCGAGACCGAGCTGACCCTCGAGGCTTTCCAGGCAAAGGGTTTCCTCCGGAAGCGCAATGAACTGCTCAAGATTCTGGGCAATGGCGAGTTGACGACGGCAATTACCGTGTATGCGCATAAATTCTCGAAAACGGCGCAGGAAAAGATCGAGAAAGCCGGCGGCAAGGCTATTCTGGTAGCGTAAGGCGAGACGCGCCGCATACAAAAGCGGCGCAACCCTGCAGGGACCTGATTCTTCATGTTTGAAAAATTCGCCAATATCTTCCGCATCCCCGACCTGCGCAAGCGGGTCCTGTTCACGATGGCCATGCTCGCCGTTTATCGGGTCGGATCGTTCATTCCGACGCCGGGTGTGAACGCCACCGCGCTCGAACAATTCTTCGATTCGCAGGCCGGCAGCTCGCTCGGCCTGGTGAATCTCTTCAGCGGCGGCAACTTGCGCCGCCTGACCGTCTTTGCACTGGGCATTATGCCGTACATCACGGCGTCGATCATCTTTCAGCTGCTGACGGTCGTATACGAGCCGCTGGCCCGTTTGCAAAAAGAGGGCGAGCTGGGGCGGCGGAAGATCACGCAGTGGACTCGCTATCTCACCGTGATTCTGGGCGTGGTGCAGTCGGCAGCGATTGCGCTGACATTGTCGCACGGTTCGGGCGGGATGCAGCTGGTGCTGAATCCGGGCCCGGGCTTCGTCATTATGACGGTGCTTACCCTGACCACCGGCACAGCCTTCATCATGTGGCTGGGCGAGCAGATCACCGATCGTGGCATCGGCAATGGCATGAGCTTGCTGATCTTTGCCGGTATCGTTGTCGGACTGCCGCGCGCTATTCAGGAATTGGTGGAAACGGCGAGGACGGAAAAGTTCGGCGCCTTCACGGTTCCGGCGCTGATTATCCTGGTCGCGGCCATGATTGCCGTGGTCGCCTTCATTGTCTTTGTCGAGCGCAGCGAGCGTCGCATTCCGGTGCAATATGCCAAGCGCATCGTCGGGCGCCGCCTGATGGGCGGGCAATCGACCCACCTGCCGCTCAAGGTCAACTCCGGCGGCGTGATGCCGGTCATTTTTGCGGCCTCGGTTCTGTCGGCTCCGCTGCTCTTTTCCCAGGCTGCGTTCGTCCGCAACAGCACCGTGCTGACGCGCATTTTTGACTCGCTGCATGCGGGCGAGCCCTGGTACGAGCTGCTGTACGTGGTCGCGATCGTCTTCTTCGCATATTTCTATATCTCGATCGTCTTCCGTCCGGACGACATCGCGGACAATATGCGCAAGTACGGCGGCTTTATTCCGGGAATTCGTCCGGGCAAGCGCACCTCAGATTACATCAACGATATTTTGACCCGCATCACTCTGGTCGGTGCGCTTTACCTGATCGTGATCTCGATCATTCCGCAGATTCTGATCAGCGGTATCCATCTGAACCACCTCTGGCTGATCGGGTCGCTCTTTGAGCGCCTGCCGTTGTGGGTGACAAACGGTCTTGGCTTTAACTTCTACTTTGGCGGGACCTCGCTGCTGATCGTCGTGGGTGTGGCCATGGATACGGTCAATCAGGTCGAATCGCAGCTGATCATGCGCCATTATGAAGGATTCTCCCCCCGCAGCGGACGCATTCGCGGAAGGCGGGCCTGGTAAGTGGCTGTTGCTGTGATCGAGAAGCGGACAGCGGACGGCAAGACTGTACGAGTCGTTCCGGGGCCGATTCTTCTGTTGGGCGCGCCGGGGGTGGGCAAGGGCACGCAGGCTAAGGAAATCATGGCGGCCTGGGGTATTCCCCAGATTTCTACCGGAGATATCCTCAGGGCGAATGTTGCCGGCGGCACGGAGCTCGGTAAGAAGGCAAAAGCTCTCATGGATCGCGGCGAGCTGGTGCCGGACGCTCTGGTCAATGAGATGGTCGCCGATCGCCTCAAGCAGCCGGACACGGCAAGCGGCTACATTTTAGATGGTTTCCCGAGAACCCTGGGGCAGGCCGAGTGGCTGGATGCGCACCTTGCCGGGCAGGCTGGGAGCCTTCCTGTCGTTGCCGTAAGCATCAAGGTAGGATATACTCAATTATTGCGCCGTATTACCGGCCGGCGCAGCTGTCCAGTCTGTAAGAGCATTTACAACATCTACTTGCAGCCGCCGAAGGTCGATGAGTTGTGTGATCTCGACGGTACGCCCCTGACGCGGCGCTCAGACGACACGGAAGAAGTTTTTGAGGAGCGGATGCGGACTTACGAGTCGCTGACGGCTCCGGTCGTGGAGCATTACCGTGCTCTGGGACGTTTTGAAGAGGTGGATGGCGAACAGTCGGTGGACGCAGTAGAGGCTGCAGTGATGGCGGCTGTGTTGCGGTTGAGGGGATAACCGGCGAATGGCGATCATGATCAAGACGCCGCAGGAAGTTGAGAAGATGCGGCGCAGCGGAGTGGTGGTTCGCGAGATACTGGATTACGTGCGCGGCTTTGTGAGGCCGGGCGCGACGACCATGGACCTCGAAAATGCAGCCGCAGCCAAGATCGTCGAGTTGGGAGCGACACCAGCATTCAAGGGCTATCACGGATATCCCGCGGTGCTGTGCACATCGGTCAACAGTGAAGTGGTGCATGGCATTCCGTCGGCGAACCGTGTTTTGCGCGAGGGCGATATCGTCTCGATCGACACGGGTGTGATTATCGATGGGTTTTACGGTGATTCGGCCATCACCGTGCCGGTGGGTGAAAAGATTGCGCCGAAGACGCAGCGTCTTCTCGAAGTCACGAAGGCATCGCTTGAGAGCGGCATCCGCGCTGTAAAGGCCGGAGCATCGCTGGGCGATATCGGCGCTGCGGTGCAGGAAGTGGTCGAAGCCGACGGCTTCAGCGTGGTGCGGGAGTTTGTCGGGCACGGTATCGGCACCAGGCTGCATGAAGATCCGCAGGTGCCGAATTACGGCCGGCGCGGGCAGGGATTGAAGCTGCGGGAAGGCATGGTGCTCTGCATCGAGCCGATGGTGAATTCAGGCAAGCCCGGCGTTCAGGTGTTGAGCGACGGCTGGACCGCGGTGACGGAAGACGGAAGTTTGAGCGCGCATTTTGAGCATACGGTAGCGGTGACAGCTGACGGTGCCGTCGTCTTGACGCAGTAAATCTGTGGTTTTGGACGCAGTAAAGTTTTGAGGCGAAGCCTGCGGAAGGCAGGCGGAATCGGGATACGGATTGTCGAAGGAAGATGCGATTGAGGTAATGGCAACGGTCCTTGAGACGTTGCCGAATGCCATGTTCAAAGTAGAGCTTGAGAATAAGCACCAGGTTCTGGCGCACGTCTCAGGCCGCATGCGGAAGAATTTTATCCGCATTCTCCCGGGAGACCGGGTCGCGGTGGAGTTGAGCCCGTATGATTTAACGCGCGGGCGCATCGTCTATCGCTACAAGTAAGAGCGGGTTTTAGGCCCAGAGTGGAGTAGTCAATGAAGGTTCGTGCATCAGTAAAGAAGATTTGTGACAAGTGCAAGATCATTCACCGCAACGGTGTGGTGCGCGTGATCTGCGAGATCTCAAAGCATAAGCAGCGCCAGGGCTAAAGCCCTGATGTCTGATCCGGACAGGCAAGAATCTGAAAGCGGTGGGGCTAGTTAGCCAGAAAAGGCTTGCGATGAACCCCAAGATTCACTTGAAAAGCCTGTCAAAAACGCTGTTCTGAAGTCAGAACGGCTTAACCGCTCCGGGGCTCCGGAGCATTTAGAGAAGGACAAGCATGGCACGTATTGCTGGCGTCGATCTGCCCCGCAACAAGCAGGCCCGGATCGCGCTCACTTACATCTTTGGGATCGGCAACCCACGTGCGCTGCGCATCCTGGGAGCAGCGGGTGTTGACCCGCTCAAGAAGATCCAGGATCTCGGCGAAGACGAGGTAAACCGCATCCGTCAGGTGATCGAGGAAGAAGGCCAGGTCGAAGGCGATCTGCGCAAGGATGTCTCGATGCACATCAAGCGGCTGATCGACATTCAGTCCTATCGTGGATTGCGGCACCGCCGCAGCCTGCCGGTGCGCGGACAGCGCACTCACACCAATGCGCGCACCCGCAAGGGACCGCGTAAGGGCACGATTGCAGGCAAGAAGAAAGCGACGGCGAAGACCTAATGGCAAAAGCAGGACAGGGCGCCGGCAAGGCAGCCTCCAAAAACAAGAAGTTCAAGAAGCGCGAGCGCAAGAATGTGCCGTACGGTCTGGTCTACATTCAGGCTTCGTTCAACAACACCATTGTGACCATCACCGACGGTCAGGGCAACACGATCAGCTGGAAGAGCTCGGGCTCGCTCGGCTTCCGGGGGTCGCGTAAAGGCACGCCATTCGCTGCGCAGCAGGCGGCGATCAACGCCGCCAACCAGGCGCGCGATCATGGTCTTCGCTCGGTCGATGTCCGCGTCGCCGGTCCCGGATCGGGCCGCGAATCGGCAGTGCGTGCGCTAGCAGCGGCGGGTATTGAAGTCCGCTCCATCCGCGACGTCACCCCGATTCCGCACAACGGCTGCCGTCCGCCGAAGCGTCGTAGAGTGTAAGCAAGTTCTCAGTGCTCAGTTGTCAGTCCTTACCGACTGGCAACTGGAGCCTGTTAACTGTAAACTAATAAATGGACTGGGACGAAGCGCTGCCAGCGCGTAAACCGGTCGGCCCCTGACATTTTAGGAGAAAAGAATTGGCACGTTATACCGGAGCAGTCTGCCGCCTTTGCCGCCGCGAAGGCACCAAACTTTTTTTGAAGGGCACCAAGTGTTTTTCTGACAAGTGCCCGATCGAGAAGCGCAATTTCGCCCCCGGCCAGCATGGCCGCGACCGCAAGGCGAAGATCGTGGGCTACGGCCTGCAGCTTCGCGAAAAGCAGAAGGCGAAGCGCATCTACTTCACCCTTGAAGGTCAGTTCCGCGCGTACTACGAGAAGGCGTCGCGCACGCCGGGCGTTACCGGCGAGCTGCTTTTGCAACAGCTTGAGCGCCGTCTGGACAACGTGGCCTTCCGCCTCGGCTTCGCGATTTCACGCCGTCAGGCGCGCCAGATCGTTCGCCACGGGCACGTGGAAGTGAACGGCCGCAAGGTCAACATTCCTTCCTTCCAGGTGAGCGTGGGCGACGAGATCAAGGTGCGTCCAAACAGCCAGAAGCTGACCGTGCTCGAAAGCTCGCGTGAATTTGCCAGCCACCAGCCGGCTCCGGCATGGCTCTCGGTTGACCATGCGAATCTGTCGGGCAAGGTGCTGTCGCTGCCGAAGCGCGAGGACATCAACCTGCCGGTCAACGAGCAGCTGATCGTCGAACTTTACAGCAAGTAATGCGGTTGCCCCGCATCTCGAAGAGGTGTGGGGTCTCAACCCATGGACAAAGGTTTTCGAGCCATCGGCTCGAAAGATGTACACCGCCGAAAGCGGTGCAAATTTATCACGAGGTAATACAGACGCCGACGCTGCAGAATGCTTCGCGGCCCGGTGTCAGGAGAGCGAATCGATATGCTTTGGAGAGGGTTTCAAAAACCGAAACGGTTGGCGGTCGACACCGAAACGCTGACTGAGAAGTACGGGAAGTTCAGCGCTCAGCCTTTTGAGCGCGGCTTCGGAACAACCATTGGCAATGCGCTGCGCCGCACGCTGCTTTCGTCCATCGAAGGCGCGGCTGTGACCGCAGTCAAGATCGAAGGCGTGCTGCACGAGTTCCAGTCCATCACTGGAGTCGTCGAAGACGCGACCGACATCATCCTGAACTTGAAGCAGATCCCCTTCAAGTTGAACGGCGAAGGTCCGAAAGCGCTGTACTTGCGCGCGGACAAGCCGGGGGTGGTGACCTCGGGCATGATCGAAGCCGATGGCGACGTGGAAATTCTCGACAAGGATGTCTATATCGCAACCGTCAGCGAAGGCGGCAAGCTGGACATGGAAATGCGTTTGAAGCGCGGCCGTGGCTATGTTTCTGCCGACAAGAACTTCGATTCCGATCTGGGTATTGGTTTTATTCCAGTCGATTCGGTTCACTCGCCTGTGCGTAAGGTGAACTACACCGTCGAAGCTGCACGTCTTGGTCAGATCACCGACTATGACAAGCTGACGCTCGAAGTCTGGACCAACGGCACAGTGCTTCCGGCCGACTCGATCGGTCTCGCGGCGAAGCTGCTCAAGGATCACATGAGCATCTTCATCAACTTCGAGGAAGAGATCGAAACCGAAGCGCAGGCCGAAGAAGGCCGTACGCTGCTGCGGAACGATAATCTGAACCGCTCGGTTGAAGAGCTGGAGCTGAGTGTTCGTAGCTACAACTGCCTGAAGAATGCCAACATCCAGACTATCGGAGAGCTGGTGCAGAAGACCGAAGCCGAAATGCTGAAGACGAAGAACTTCGGCCGCAAGTCCCTGAATGAGATTAAGGAAATCCTTGCGCAGATGGGTCTTTCGCTCGGCATGAAGATTGACGAACACGGCAATGCGGTGCCCGGACCGACGAGCGTGCTGCCTTCGGCTACCCTGGCTGCCGCCAGCTATAGCCGGTTCGACGACGATGACGAAGGGCTGGACGAGGCGGACCTTCCGCTGCAGTCTGAACCTGAAAACTTTTAACAACAGTTGTCAGTAGCCAGTCCCCGGTTCCTAAGTAAGACCGGGGACGGTTCACTCGAAGCTGAGAACTTTTAGATAGAGAGATTTGCCATGCGCCACCGCAATGCAGGATACAAACTCGGACGCAACACCAGCCACCGCCGCGCTCTGCTGCGCAACTTGGTCACGTCCATCATTCTTGAGGACCGCGTGGAGACGACCGTTGCCAAGGCGAAAGCCGTCCGTCCGCACGTGGAAAAGTTGATCACCCTGGGCAAGAAGGGCGACCTGCACTCGCGGCGTCAGGCTCTTTCTTTCCTGCAGACCCGTGATGCAGTGACGCGGCTTTTTGACACCGTGGCTCCGCGCTACGGCGACCGCAACGGCGGCTATCTGCGCATTGTGCGCCGCGGCTTCCAACGCGGCGACGGCGCTGAGAAGGCGTTTATCGAGCTTCTTGGAGCCGAGCAGCTTCTGGATGAAAAACGTCAGAAGCGGGCTGAAGTCCGTGCCAAGCGCCGTGAAGAGATGCAGAAGGCCATGGCCGAGCAGCAGCCGGCAGCTGGTGAAGGCGGCGAAGAACAGGCTTAATTTTTTTGTCCTGCACTTTCAGGGACAAGGCGCACCTCCCGCTTCATGCGGACGAGGTGCGTTTTTATTTTGCCTGAACTTATTTTGCCTGGACTTCGACCGCGTCTTTCAATTCCGTTGTTTTCGTATTTCGCTCAGTAACGGTTACAGATTGCCCGTGCGGCAGGTAGTGCGCGATCACCTCAGGATCAGCCCAGTTGAGCTGCCACCCATCAGTAATGGCCACCACTATGTATTTGCCGGGGACAACGTCACGCAGGTCGAAGCTGCCGTCTGAATCGGACTGATCGCGGCGGAAGAGGTCGCGATTGTCGGCCGGATCCCGCGGCACCAGCACGATCATGACTCCGGGCGCTGGTTTGCTGTCTTTCTTCGCAAAGCCTGTGACCTCAAGGTTCGGATCGGGATAGACGGTCGCTGCAATCATGACGGCGCTGCTGCCTGTCTTGATCCATTGGTCTTCGATTTCCGCTCCGGTTGCCGCGAGCTTCGCTGCAAAAAGATGCTTCCCGCTCATCCATGCATTGAGCCGGTATTTTCCCGGCGGCACATTGACCAACTCAAAGCTGCCATCTTTCCCTATAAGACCGCCATTCATATTTTGTCCCTCCATGGAAGTCAGCGACACCGCAGAGCCTTGCGGAAATGCCTCACCGGAAAGCAGGGCAAGCCTGCCGGAGATGTCAGCCGTGAGCGTGCCCATGTCCGCATCCACGGCTTCGTCGGCGGTCACCTTGACGGTAGTGAGCCGCTCTGACGACGAGCTGGGCCCTCCGTTCAAATGGATCTGATACTCGCCCGGTGCGACGCTGATTTCTGTCTGTCCTGGTGCGATGGAACGACTGCTGGTTTCGGCATACTCCGTAGCCCCGAAGATTTGCTGGGCAAGCATCGGCGTGGGCATCATGCCGCTGTTTGGATGTTCAGGCACGGGCGTGCGAACGGTCAGGTGCAGAGCTGGAACGGGATGCAGGATGAAATTAACCTGCATGCGGTCGCCACCCTTGAGCGGGATGGGGGTGGCATCGTCGGTATTTGTCGCGTCGGCGTAAAAGGTCGTTGCGTAAACAAGGTCCAGCGGAGAGTGCGAAGCCGGATCGCCTGTGCCTGGCTGCTGTCCCGGCGCGAGGAGCGTGATCCTTCCGTTCCCCCCGCTTGCATACCAGGGGCGTCCGCTTGCGGCGATAAAGTAGTCGCCCGGCCGTAACCCGGCAAATTCGTAAGCGCCGGTGTCGTCGACATTTGTGTTGTTCACGAGTTGAATTTTCTCCACGCCGCTCTCGTGGGCCTGTCGATAGAGCGAGACTCGAGCATTCTCCACCGGATCGCCGGAATCTTCGGCGACGATGCCTGAGATCACCGCATCCGGAACAAGCCGCAGCATCAAATTCTCCGATACGAGCCCATTGCCGGTGACGATCGCCGTCGAATAATCGTCGTGCGCATCATAAGCGCCGGTAATGAAGCCTCTGCGCGAACCGCTCAGCGCATATTTTTCAGCCGGCAGATTATCGAACTGAAAGTGACCGTCTGGTCCTGTCTGCATGGACTGAACGGTAGAAAAATCTTTCGGCAGAGCAATCGAGATGTTCGCGCGATCCAGCGGCTGACCGGTGCTCGCGTTAACCACCGTTCCCGAAATGCGATATGACCCCGATGCCTGTTTCTGCGCCCACAGCAATTCAGAAGATGCGACGACAGTGAGAAAAAGTGCAGTGGTCAGATAGCGGAGGATAGGAACACGCAGTGTCTTCATTGCACGCTCCTATCTATCGAGACTACTTCGAGATCGACGTTTTCCGTTCCGCCCGGCTCCAGCGTTACCGTCTGCCCTTTGCCGGCAAAGGGCTCCAGCGCCTTGGGGTTGCGGTATTCCAGATCAAACGCCTGATCGAGAGCGATAACGCGATAGGCTCCAGGTGGCAGATTCGGAACCTGGCTGGCCTGCGGCAATGGGCTTGATTCCGGCACGACCGATGTAAGGTCGAACTGCGGAAGCAGATAGAGGAAGGCGCGGGGCGCGGCATCCTCGGCTGCTCCCGCAGCATCCTTGAGGCGAACGGAGAGGGTCGCAGTATCGTTGCGCAGCACAATATCTATCGGCGCAGACGTGCCGCCCGGTCCGACGACGAGAGGCTCGTGGGATAAGTCCGTACCGCCGGCCGTGATCGATGCAACATAGCCTTGATTTGCGTAGGTCAGCATCCAATACTTGCCCGGTGGAATATTTTCGAGCAGCCAGGTCGTGTCGTCTCCACTGCCGCTTTCACGGCGCAGGTTTCCTCCCAGCGTTTCATTGTCTGTCGCCGAGAAAAGCATCAGGTTGACGTCGGGAGATATCGCCACCTGCGATCCATTTTCAACCACGGTGACCTGCGGAGCTTCATTCGCGGGATTCGTGAACTCTTTACGAATTGTGACAGGAATCGGATGAATCGGCAGCACGACCAGAGGCTGCTGCATCTGCACGGGAGCGTCATGCACAGAAACCTGCATGCTGCCGAAGCCGGGCGCAGGCGCGTAGGTTTGACTGATCAGCGTGTAATTTCCCGACGGAAGATAGGCGCGAAGCTGCTGCCGCTGCACTTCATAAGAAACGGCGGAATCGAGGGCCTCGCCGTTTTGATCGCGAACCTGGAGAGATATTCCGGTAGGGGAGCCATTTGCAACCGGTATTGTTACAGAATAGAAGCGCTCGCGATTCAGCGCCAGCTCTGCGTTCAGCTGTTGTCCCGCTCCAAGCCTCAGAGTGCCCGTCGTGTTGTTGTCGCTCTCCTCGGGATACCAAGTGGGTGGAAAGCCCCAGCGGGTTGCCGTCTGTGACTGGCCTTCGTCGGGATCGATGGAATTGGCGGTAGAGAGCCTGTACTCGCCCGGTCGCAGATTGCCGAAGCGGAAAGCCCCATCACTGTTCGTATTCTTCGTAGCCGCCAGCTGCCAGCGGGCGCGGCCTTCCTGGACAGTGCGGCTCATCAGCTGCACGCGAATGCCGTCACCCGGGTCTGAAGTAGATAGAACCGCATGGCCGGTGATCGAGCCGGCCGGCTCTAGCGCGAGCGTAACGTCTTCGTTCTTCGGCCCTACGGGGAAGGACTGATACGCATCCTGTCCCGCGCCCTTGGCAAAGAATCCAGGACGTCTTGCCTGCAAAATACACCGTCCAGCCGGCACGCTAGAAAATTCAAATCGCCCTTCGCTGTCGGTCAGCATGGAACCGGTGGCTTCTCCGGAAAATGTAACCAGAGCGCGGGCAACTGGCTCATGCGTTACCGTATTGATGACGCTGCCGCGCACGGGATAGGTCTGATGCTGCGCGCTTCCGCTGTCAGCGTCATCCTGGGCATGCAAGGAAATGGATACCGGCAACGCAAGAAGCAGCATGCACAGCGACAGCCGAGACCGATAGAGAGCATTGCCGATCACACGAGAGCCTTTGCCGCTATTTTCGCCGAATTACCGCAAAAAGCAATGGCGTCTGAAGCTGATCTTCAGACGCCGGAAAATTGCCGAAGTGAGCCGATGCTACTCGACGTGCCCAAGGCTACTCAACATGATAATTCGGGGCTTCGCGAGTGATGATGACATCGTGGACGTGGCTTTCGCGCAGACCGGCATTCGAGATGCGGACGAAGCGCGAGTTGGTTTGCAGCTCTTCAATCGTGCCGCAGCCCAGGTAGCCCATGCCGGAGCGTAATCCACCCACCAGTTGGTAAACCATCGATTCGAGCGGTCCACGATGCGGCACGCGTCCTTCAATGCCCTCGGGGACAAACTTTGCCAGCCGGTTCTGCGCATTGCGTTCCCGCGCGACCACGCCTTCCGTGCTGGCCGGTGCCTCTTCAAGATCGCGGCTGCTCTGGAAGTAGCGTTCGCCTGAACCCTGCGCCATAGCGGACAACGAACCCATGCCGCGATAGGCCTTGAACGAACGGCCCTGGTAGAGAATTGTTTCGCCCGGGCTCTCATCCACGCCGGCAAAGAGCGAGCCGATCATGACCGCGTTTGCACCCGCGGCAATCGCCTTTGCCACATCGCCGGAATATTTTATGCCGCCGTCGGCGATGATGGGGATGTTGTGCTCACGGCCCGCCTTGTAGGCTTCGCTGATGGCTGTGATCTGCGGCATGCCCGCGCCAGTGACCATGCGCGTGGTGCAGATGGAGCCCGGTCCAATGCCAACCTTTACGCCATCGGCTCCGGCATCGATCAGGGCTTTTGCGCCTTCATATGTGGCAATATTTCCGGCAAGCAAGTCCACGTTCGGGAATCGCTTTTTAACCTCGCGCACGGCCTCGAGCACGCGCGACGAGTGGCCATGTGCCGAGTCGATCGAAAGAACGTCCGCGCGGTTACGGACAAGCTCAGCGGCGCGCTCGAGATAATCACCTGTTGCGCCGATGGCCGCGCCTACGCGAAGGCGGCCCTGATCGTCCTTGGATGCGTTGGGGTACTTCAGCTTCTTCTGGATGTCTTTGACCGTGATCAGGCCCTTGAGCTCGTATTGATCGTTGACGACGAGCAGCTTTTCCACGCGATGCTTATGCAGGATCTTTTCCGCATCTTCAAGCGTGGTTCCCACGGGAACAGTGATGAGGTTTTCCTTCGTCATCACATCGGCGATTGGAATATCCGTGCGTGTTTCAAAGCGCAGATCGCGGTTGGTGAGGATGCCGACGAGTTTCCTGTTCTTGGTGACAGGCACGCCGGAAATCTTGTACTTCCGCATGACGTCCAGGGCATCCGAGATCAGTTGTTCAGGGGTAATCGTGACCGGGTCGACGATCATGCCGCTTTCCGAGCGCTTTACCTTGTCGATTTCGCTGGCATGCTGCTCGATGGTCAGATTGCGATGCACAATGCCGATACCGCCCTGCTGGGCCATGGCAATAGCCAGGCGCGATTCGGTCACCGTATCCATGGCAGCGCTTAAGAGCGGAGTATTCAACAGGATACGGTTGGTGAGCCGGGTCTGGGTGCTTACCAGCGCGGGTACAACTTCACTATAGGCAGGTACAAGCAAAACGTCGTCAAACGTCAGCGCTTCGGGGACGGGATGTTCAATCATTGTGTTCCGTAGGTGCGAAGAGCAATGCTTCGCGGGCTAAAAGGCCGGTGAATAAGGGTATTTCTAATAGATTCATTCGATTGTAGAGGGGTTCAGAAAACAGGGCAAACTTTGGCGGAACTTGGAAAGCAGCATTTTCGTATGTTTTGCGCAGGGAAACAGGAGCCGGAATGAGCCATCGTAAGTGTTTTCAACTGTTTCGCAGTGTCATGTGCGTGGCCGCACTTCTGATTCTAGCGGCAGGCGTTCAGGCGCGGGCTCAGAAGACCGACAACATGAGCTGCGACGGCAAGCCGGTGACCGACCGCCAGTACCAGCAGGAGGCGGGGGATGTGCTGGAAGTGCGCCATCTTGAGATCGTCCGGTCATTTTCCGGCACGGGAAAACTGGATGTGAGCGTCTGCAATGCGCGCCTGCAGGTACGCACGCAACCGGATGCGCATGAGTTGAAACTTTCAGTGGAGATGGATGCGCAGTCCGGCAGCAAACCGGCTGCGGATTCCATTCACATTTTCCGTGTCACTCCGGACGATGGGGTGATTCATCTGAAGTTCTCAGATGATTCCCATGCCATTGTGACGCTGGTGGTTCCCATGAACCACGGCCTGGACAGCCAGTTCAATCTGGGCAAAGGGGATCTCAATTTTGACGCGGTCGGAAGCGCTGGAGACCGGCAGATCAATGTCGGATATGGGCATGCGAAGCTCCTGGTGGAAGGCGACAAGAGCTATTCCGACATGGAGGTCAACATCGGCATGGGCTCGCTCCACGATCACAGGCCGGGCGGGCACGATGGGCACTTTGTTGTGAACAAAAATTACAGCGGCAGTGGGACCGGCTCGCTGCAGATCAACGTTGGCATGGGCAGCCTGGATATCGCCCCGGAATAGGAGGCCGCATATATGAAGCTAGCGGCAATTATATTGGCGGCAACGATTTTCGGTGCAGGTGCTGTTCATGCGCAGGATGCTGCGCGGCAGAAGCTCGACTTGCCCAGCCCAAAACCATTGGTGATCAGCAAGAGCCTTTCCGCCAAGGGCACGCTCGTGATGGAAGTGAATGTCGGCGAGGTGCGCGTGGTGCGCAGCGACGAGGAGAAGACGATTCGGCTGACGATCGAGCCGCATGCCTATTATGGCGATGCCACGGTGCAGTCGTGGGTAAGGCGATTCGATGTGGCTGGCGACCGCGCGTCCATTGACCTGAAATTACCCAAGGACAACGACAATCATTCAAGTCCCGTCGTTACGGTATACCTGCCGCTGCAGACGGACCTGAGGCTGGAGCTCGGTGTTGGCCATCTGACGGTGAAGGGAATCGATGGCAATAAGGATCTGCACGTGGGCGTCGGTGAGCTGACGGTGGGCATACAGGATGGTTCAAAATACAGCGAGATACGCACAGGCACGAAGATTGGCGATGCTTCCGATACCGTCTCCCACAAGCACGCAGATGGGTTCTTCCCCAGAACGGAGCGCACCTCCCTGCAGGGAATCTATAAGTTGAACGCGACGGTCGGCATCGGTGACGTGAACATAGTGCAGGATTGAGATTGCGCCCGCTCAATGCTTTGCGGTGAGCGGCAGGTCGACGGTAACCGGCGAGTGATCCGAGATGCGCTCACTGGGCGCTGTATTCAGATCGAGCAGAGTTCGCGCATACCACGGCGCCAGAATTTCCGTACGCTTGGAATTACGGCCACGCTCACGAGCATCAGGCACGACAGCAAGACGATGAGATGTCGCATTCTCAGGCAGGTGATAACTGCTGATTCAATTTTTCCAACTGCTGCAGGTGATTCAGGTCGTGGCCAGCCATCGTTTCCACAATGGCAGAAAACGTCATCGTGCCGCGCTCCGGATGGGTGACGGTCTTTGCCATCTTCTCCGCTGCAACGCCCTTGATGAAGGCCAGATTCCATTGCCGAAGAGTGGAGAAAACTGCAAATGCGGCGCCGGCGTCATAGGCCGCATAGCTGGCTGCCCATTTTTCCTGGTCGAAAGGCTGAATCACATAATTGTCTTCAGCCAGTGTCTGCCGCAGGCGAAAGCCGAAGACAATCTCGCAGTCAGCTAAATGAACAATGACTTCCCGGGCGCTCCATTTGCCGGGTGCAGGGGTTTGCTCCACACCTTTGGGACCCAGCTGCTCCAAAATTGCTTGTACTTTGCCGGATGTAGCGGGCAGTATGTCCAGCGCGCTTTGATTGCCGAGAACAACCGCATACGGATTGAGCATCGTTGCCGCCTGAGTTTGGTATGTACTCTTGTAGCACATTCTCCTCGGCTTGCAACGAAGGAAGAAACGGCTACGCCCGGCAGTTTGACCGGTAACGAAGGCGTGCTTCGCGCAGTTTAAGCAGCGCATCCTCATCAAGCAGCTTTGGACACCCAAGCTCGTGCGCGGCAAGGCAGACCTGGGCGAAGTGCTCGGTGGTTTCGAGCTTCATAAATGCATCCAGCAGATCTTTGCCGTAAGTCACCAGTCCGTGGTTCGCCATCAGGACGGCGTCGTGGTCCTCGAGAAACGGCTCAAGGCTGGCCCCCACTTCGTCTGTTCCGGTGGTGGCATAGGCAGCTAGTGGAATCGCTCCCAGCGTCATGACCAGCTCCGCGCAGAGCGGCGCATCCAACGCGAGGCCGCAGGAGGCGAATGCGGTGGCGATGGGCGGGTGCGCATGCACCACGGCCTGAACATCCGAGCGCATTTTGTAGACCGCCAGATGCATGCCGATCTCACTGGTCACATTGCGCGTGCCCGAGAGCAGTTTGCCGTCGAGATCGACCACCACCATATCCACCGGGCGCAGCAGATATTTACTACAGCCCGTCGGGGTGGCGAGAATGCGCTCCTGGTCGATACGCGCGGACAGATTGCCCGATGTTCCCGGCGCAAATCCCAGCCGGTACATCCACTTTGAAAAACGCGTCAGCTGGCGTCGCAGCTCCCGGTCCGGGCGCTCAATGTTGAGGACATTTGTGGCTGATGCCGGACGGACAGAGGCGGGAGACTCCGTAAGAGTGATTGCGGACTGCGGCGTCATCATTATGCGACCTCTTTTTGAGGATTTCTGAGCCTGCCGATTCGTCTCCCGAGACGTTCCGAGGCGTCAAACAGTTTCCCCAGCGTAACGCCGGCGCCTAATTCATGGTGGCCGACGGCTGCCAGGCCCATGGAGGCAAGGCAGCCGCACTGGGAGCAGTCGGGCTCGCCGCCAAACTGGCATGGCGTGATACGCGTCTTCAGATCGGCGGAGACGGTCTGGGTAGAGCGCGCAAAAATGCATGCTTCCGGCGATTGGGGCGGATTGAGAAACTCGCGCAGGACATTTTCATTCATGTCGAGGATCGGATAGCGCTGGCGCAAGCTGCTGAGCTGCTCGATGGCGCGAACCCGCTCTTCGGCGGTAAGAATCTCCGGAGCAGCGGCGCCGACCTGCGGCGTGAAGATGCTCATCCAGACGCGCTTGATCTGAGGCCGCTGACTCCAGAAGGCGAGGAATTGATCAAAGTAATCTTCCTGCTTCATCATCTGGCCGGTGATCGTGCAGTGAACCGTCACTTTGCTCTTCTCGATATTCTGCAAAATCCGCTCATACGTAGCGGGCTTGCGGCGCACGTCATGGTCCGGCTGCAACCCGTCGATCGAGACCACCACATTGAGGCGGCTGAACTTCCCCCAATGCTCAGGAATGGGTCGAAACGCGCTTGTTACAAGCTGAACATAGATACCGCGCGCATCGAGTTCTGGCAAGATATTTTCGAGCTCGCGATAACGAACCAGCGGGTCACCCCCGACGAGGGAGACATGCATGGGGCGGTAAAAATCGACGAGGTCGATGACGCCCTGTACCAGGGCATCCTGTTTGAAGTCGGAAAGCACGCGTAGCGTCACGCCGTTTCCGCCCAGGTGCGCTTCGTCGTAGGCATAGCAGCCGGGGCAACGCAGCGGGCATTCGCGGGTGAGCTCAATGGACAGAAACGGTTTTCTCCCGTTGAGGATGTTGGCCCAGGACTGGAGGACTTCCAATGTCTTCATGTATTCCCCTGAAGTTCGTTCAAAGTGATTACGTCATCGGTGTTCAGATAGACCCACGGAAAGTGGCTTACTCATTCGAAAAGGGAAGACTGAAATTCGTTAGCACTGCTGAACGCAGTTTGTCTGTATGGGAGGTTTTGGATGCGGCGCTGGCCGGAGGGCGTGCCGAATCCGGTAAGCGAGCAGTATTTCGAGTGGTAGCATTCCCGCGGCCAGTAGAGCGTACGCAACGAATGCAAACATTAGGAAAAGAATAATTTGGAGAGATGTGAGCGTGGTTTCAGGTGGATCGACCCAAGGCGCAACACAGAGCGCGATCACGCAGATCACGCAAAGGAGCGCCGTGATGATTTTCACTACTTGCGCCATCCTGTGGAGATGGTAGATGTGTTTAGCTTCCTTGGCAACCGCCGGGTGTATCGGCAGTTGGCCAGATTGAAATTTCGCCTTGCCGATCCCTAGCTATTGCAGCGGATGGTTTTAGCTGGATTCTCCATGGTATTCAGCGATGTTCCCGCCCATCTGACCCACTTCGCGCCAAGGGTTTGAAATCGCCGGACAAGAGGAGTATCCTGAAATAGCAGACGAGTTTGTCCGCGCATTTACCGTGGGTCAGCCGGGGCGCGGAGGAATGAGTGGGCGAAAGCCCACTTTTCTTTTGCTGCAAACTCTTATCAGCACCATGGCCTTGAATCTCGAACAAATTCGCGCCACCGCGGAGCGCGTTGCCGCTTCGCACGGCCTTGACGTGGTCGAAATCGAGTTTCAGGGCGGCAGCAAGCATCGTATTCTGCGCGTCTTTATTGAGAAAAATGCCGCGCAGCGGGCAAAACTGGTCGAAGAAGCCAGGTCCGAAGATCCGGAAGCCCCACTCCCGTCTGGAGTGGAAGTCGACCAGCTGGCAGGCATTACGCATGAAGACTGCCAGGCATTCAGCCACGATTTTGGCCCCGTTTTGGATGTAGAGGAGCTGATTCCCGGCGCTGAGTACACGCTGGAAGTCTCCTCGCCGGGTTTGGACCGCAAGCTGTATGGCGAGCTTGATTACAGGCGGTTTGTGGGCAGCGTAGTAAAGTTGCAGACTTTTGAGCCGGTCGCGGGCAACCGTCACTGGCAGGGCAGGCTCACAGAAGTGAATGAGCATGCGCTCGTGTTGGACCTTTCTGCCGTGCGCCAAAAGGGAAAGAGCAGGAAAAGTTCGACGAGCGAAACCGTAGAAATCGAGTTCGCCAACGTCGAAAAGGCCAATCTCGTCCCGGAAATTTGAGACGAAGCTGCGGTAAATCGCTCACCGCGGAATTGCGATGGCGCCTGAGCGGCGCAATCGCTGGGGATCGAAAGAGAGAAATATGGCAAGTGTGCTGTATCAAAGCATCGAGGCGTTAAGCCGTGACAAGGGTATCGACCCGAACGTGGTCGTGTCGGCGGTGGAAGACGCGATCGCACTGGCGACGCGCAAGTATTACAAGACGCAGGAAAATATGCGCGCCGAGCTGGATAAGGAAAGCGGCGAAATCCGCGCCTATGTTTATAAGACGGTCGTCGAGGTACCGGACCAGATCGAAGATCCGGTGAACCAGATCGCCCTCGATCAGGCGCGTGAACTCGCTCCCGAGGTTGAGGTCGGCGGGGAAATTCGCTACTACAAGCCGACCGATGTGCTCGGCCGCATCGCCGCGCAGATGGCCAAGCAGGTCATCTTTCAGAAGGTGCGCGAAGCTGAGCGCGACACGGTATTTCAGGAGTACAACCACCGCATCGGCGAAGTGTTGAATGCGACGGTAAAGCGTTTAGAGCCGCAGGATGTGATCTTCGACCTCGGTAAAGCCGAAGCGCGCATGCCCAAGCGCGAGCAGTCGCGTCTGGAGCAGTTTGCCGTGGGCGAACGCGTACGCGTTGTTCTGCAGCGCGTGGATCGCGCGGCCAAGGGTCCGCAGGTCATCGTTTCGCGCGCCGCGCCGGAGCTGGTGCAGAACCTCTTCCAGAGCGAAGTGCCTGAGATTTACGACGGCACGGTGATGATCCGCGCTATTGCCCGCGAAGCCGGTGAGCGCACCAAGATCGCCGTCATGTCGCGCGATAAGGATGTCGATCCGGTCGGCGCCTGCGTCGGCATGAAGGGCATGCGCGTGCAGTCCATCATTCGCGAGCTGCGCGGCGAGAAGATCGACATTATCGAATTCAGCGAAGAGATCACGACGTTCGCCGAAAAGGCTTTGCAGCCGGCCAAGGTGAGCCGCGTCAGCATTACCGATCTGGGCGACAAGCAGATCGAAGTCATCGTAGATGACACGCAGCTTTCGCTGGCTATTGGCAAGAAGGGCCAGAATGTCCGCCTTGCGGCGAAGCTGCTGGGCTGGAAGATCGACATCAAGAGCGAGGAAGAGAAGCGCCAGGAAGTCGAGCAGCAGATGCAGGCCATGTCCGGCGGTCCGTCGACGCCCATCGAGCAGGTCAGCGAGCTGGGCGAAACCATCATCCAGAAGCTGGTGGCTGCGGGCATTACCACGGTCGAGTCGCTGGCCGACATGACGCCGGAGCAACTGGAAGAGATTCCGGGCATCGGTGAAAAGACGCTGGAGAAGATCGGGACCGCGGTTCGCCATTACTTCGGGCAGTATGAAGAGGGTGAAGCGCGCCCGGCTGGTTCGACGCCAAGCGATGCGGAAGCCGCGCATATCGCAGACGTTCAGGCTGAAGAGGAAATCGAGGCGCTCGAGCAGGATCTTACCCAGGCTGGCGAAGAACGGCCGAGCGAGGATGGTTCCGGCTTCATCAGCGATGAGCTGGCGGAAGAGCGTTTAGCCGAGATCACTGAAACAGGCGAAGCGCTGGAAGATGAAGGCGCGGAATCGCTTGATCCGGGCCGCGAAGATACGAGCGAAGTGCTGGCCGAGCATCATCCGCATTTCGATAACGACGCGGTGCTGGAAGGCAACACGGACGAGCCGAAGGACGAGGCCGTCGAGAATGAAAAAGCTGAAGAGGGTGGCGCGTAATATGCGCCGCCTGCATGTAGACAAGTCTGAGATGGCCAGCGCAATATGCGTCATTTCAGGGGATAATAGAAACTGGATCGACTCCCATAGGCATGAGGTTGCTATGAACAGCTGAGCGCTTGGGATGTAGTAGCAAAAGGGGCGGATGAGCAAAGTTCGAATCAACGATTTAGCACGCGAGCTCGAAGTAAAGAGCAGGGCAATTCTGGACGTACTGACCGATGTCGGCGTGACTGAGAAAAAGACGCACTCCAGTTCTCTCGAGGCGGATGAAGCCGAGCGTGTGCGCGTACACTTCAACCGTGGCGGCAAACACAGCAATGCGCATGGCAACTCCCGCAGCGAATCCGAGGCCAAGCCGAAGATTGACTGGTCGCGTGTGTCAAAGCCTGGCGACGTGCTGAAAGCCATTCAACAGCGCAAGGAAGAAGAGGCGCTCGCGGCCAGCAGGCCTGTGCCCCCGCCGCAGCCACAGGCTCCCAGGCCGACCGCTGCAGCTCCGGTCGTTGCGCCAGCTGCGCCCAGACCGCCGGTTTCATCGGCACCTCAGTCGGCTCCAATCAACGACATGAAGCCCGCTCCGCGCAGAATCGTGCCCTTGCCGCGGCAGGCGCCTCAGATCGTACAGCCGCCGCAGTCCCCGGCGATTGCCGCCAAGCCTCCCGCAGGTCCGGTTGTTGCCAAGCCGCCCGTAACTCCTGCTGGCGAAGCAAAACCGGCCATTGCCGCGGCTGTGCCGACGGCACCGGTGGTGGTAAAACCTGCGATCCAACCTACTGCTCCAGCAGCAGCTTCTGTGGCTCCTGCAGCTCCGGTTGCCGCGCAGCCGGCCGCGCCGGTTGCAACCGCGGCTCCCGCTCCTGCAGTTCCTATATCCGTGGCCCCGGTAGTGTCTGCGGGAACAGCCGCAGCACCATCGTCAGTTGCGGCGCCTGCCCCCGCTGCGCCTGAAAGCGCTTCGCCGGCAGCTCCCGTCGCAGCCGCCCCACCTGCCCCTGTTGTTCCAGCGGCACCCGCAGCCCCTGTCCGTCGCGTGATCATGCCACAGACCGGGCCGCGTCCTGTTTATACGGCTCCGCCGCCGGCACCTACACCACCGCCAGCTGCTCCCACAGGGCAGATGCAGGGTGGGTTGCAGCGCGGCCGTCCCATTTTCGACCGCCGTCCAGGCGGCCCTCCAGGCTCAGGCCAGCGTCCGCAGGGTGGCCCTCCGGGACAGTTCCCCGGCGGACGCCGTCCCATGCACCCGACGCGCAGCCAGCCCGGCGGCGGTCCTCCGACCGGCGCGCGCCCCGGCTTCGGCCAGCGTCCCGGTTTCGGTGCCCGTCCCGGCTTTGGCGGTCCGCGCCCCGGTATGGGTGGTGCTCCGGGGCTCGTTCCACCTCCAGGTGAGGCTCCACGTCCGCAGCGTCCGGGCGGTCCGGCTCGCCGCGGCCGTCAGACCTACGAAAAGAGCAAAGAAGGCCCGATGAAGGGCTTTGCGCCGCCATCGCGTTTCGGTGGAGCGCAGGTTCCGTCGGAGCCGATGCCGATTACCCGCACCATCACGGTGACCGAAGGTATCAGCGTCAAGGATCTGGCAGAAAAGCTGGGCGTGCGCGGCAAGGACCTGATCGCAACCTTGCTCATGCGCGGTGTTTTTGTCACCGTCAATCAATCGCTTGATGCGGAGCTGGTGAAGGATGTATCGCATCAGTTTGGCGCGGACACGCAGTTCATCACCTTTGAAGACCAGATGGCGAACGAAGCCATCGAGAGCATGCTTCTGCAGGAGAACCCGGACGAGCTCGAAGTGCCGCGTCCGCCGGTTGTCACTGTCATGGGCCACGTCGATCACGGTAAGACTTCACTGCTCGACGCGATCCGTGAGACAGATGTTGCCGGTGGTGAAGCCGGCGGCATCACGCAGCATATCGGCGCGTACAAAGTGCGCATCGGCAAGCAGGATTCACCGGCATTCGGCCGCGAGATCGTCTTCCTCGATACGCCGGGTCACGAAGCCTTTACTCGCATGCGTGCGCGCGGCGCCAAGGTCACGGACATCGTCGTCATCGTCGTCGCAGCCGATGATGGGGTGATGCCCCAGACGCTCGAAGCCATCGACCACGCCAAGGCAGCCAATGTGCCGATCATTGTCGCGGTTAACAAGATCGACAAACCCGATGCGCAGCCCGATCGCGTGAAGAAGCAGCTAGGTGATCGCGGACTCGTGCCTGAAGACTGGGGCGGTTCGACCGTCTTCGTCGAAGTCTCGGCCAAGAAACACCAGAACCTCGATCTGCTGCTTGAAATGATCTGTCTTGTGGCCGATCTTGGAAACCTCAAGGCGACGCCGGGACGCTCGGCTGTTGGCACGGTCATCGAAGCCAAGCTCGATCGCGGACGCGGTGCCGTGGCCTCCATTCTTGTTCAGAACGGAACGCTGCGTAATCAGGACAGCTTCATCGTCGGCAACACCTTCGGCAAGATCCGCGCCATGTTCGACGACCGTGGACGCCCCATCGAGGAAGCCGGGCCATCGACTCCGGTCGAAATTCTCGGTCTTGAAAGCATGCCGGATGCGGGCGACACGTTCCTTGTCACCGCTGATCGCGACAAGGCCAAGAGCATTGCGCAGTACCGCAGAATGAAGGAGCGCGAGGCGCAGCTGGCGAAGTCCTCACGCGTCTCTCTCGAAGGCCTGGCCGAGCAGATCAAGCAGGCTGGCATGAAGGAGCTGCCGCTCATCCTCAAGGGCGATGTCACTGGCTCGGTCGAAGTGCTGGCCGACTCGCTGCAGAAGATGTCGACCGAGAAGGTGCGCATCAAGGTCATCCACTCCGGCGTCGGCGCCATCACGGAAAGCGATGTGCTGCTGGCCTCGGCCTCGAACGCCATCGTTATCGGCTTCAATGTGCGCCCCGAGCGCAAGGTTGCCGATCTGGCCGAGCAGGAAGGCGTCGAAATTCGTCTGCACTCGATCATCTACGAGCTGCAGGACGAGATTCGCAAGGCCATGCTTGGCTTGCTCGAGCCGGTCTTCAAGGAAAACTACCTTGGACGCGCCGAAGTGCTCAATGTCTTCAAGATTCCGAAGGTTGGCACCATTGCCGGCTGCCGTGTTCTCGACGGCGTATTGCGGCGTGATGCGGAAATCCGCCTCATGCGCGACGGAGCGCCGCTCTATAAGGGCAAGCTTACCTCGCTGAAGCGCTTCAAAGACGATGCCAGGGAAGTCACCAACGGCATGGAGTGCGGCGTGGGCCTGGCGAACTATAGCGATATCAAAGTCGGCGATACCATCGAAGCCTTTGTAACCGAAAAGGTAGCGGCGGAACTGACGGCGAGCTAAAACTACAGTATGGAGCAGACAAGAGGCGTGCGGATGTATCCGGTACGCCTCTTTTTGCATCTATGCGGTTGAGATTGATCAACAATTCAATGGACAAATTCATGCATTGCAAAAGGACTGGCCGCCTCATTGGGTGCTAGTCTGCTTGTGAACTCATTCGGGTCTGATTCGCAATAAAGAGAGAGGTGTATATGCAGCTTGGAATGGTGGGTCTGGGAAGGATGGGCGCGAACATGGTGTTGCGTCTCATCAGGCACGGACATGAGTGCGTCGCGTTCGACGTTTCGCCGAAAGCCGTTGAAGGATTGGTAAAAGAGAAAGCAACCGGGGCCGCGTCTCTGCCGGAACTGGTCGGCAAGCTCCAAACCCCGCGTGCGATCTGGCTTATGGTTCCTGCCGCGGTCGTGGACGAGACGATCGCGCAGATACTGCCCCATCTCGAACCCGGCGACATCCTGATCGATGGCGGTAATTCTTATTACATTGACGATATTCGGCGGGCGAAGGAGCTTGCCGAGAAAAAAATCCACTATGTGGATGTAGGCACGAGCGGCGGCGTGTGGGGCCTGGATCGCGGCTACTGCATGATGATCGGCGGCGAGTCCGATGTGGTAAAGCACCTCGACCCGATCTTCCAGTCGTTGGCTCCCGGAATCGGCGATATTTCGCGCACGCCGGGCCGCGAAAAAGTCGGCGGCACCTCTGAGCAGGGCTACCTGCACTGCGGACCGAACGGCGCCGGCCACTTCGTGAAGATGGTCCACAACGGAATCGAATACGGGATCATGGCTGCCTATGCCGAGGGCCTGGCGATTTTGCGCGCCGCAAACGTCGGCAAGAAGCAGCATGAGATCGATGCCGAGACCACGCCGCTGCGTGATCCCTCGCACTATCAATACGATCTCAACCTGGCGGACATCTCCGAGGTCTGGCGGCGGGGAAGCGTCATCGCATCGTGGCTGCTGGATCTCACGGCAACCTCGCTTGTCGAAGATCCGAGCCTTGCCAACTTTGCCGGCCGTGTCTCCGACTCCGGCGAAGGGCGCTGGACGATCAAAGCTGCCATCGACGAAGCCGTGCCCGCGCCTGTGCTCACTGCCTCTCTCTATGAGAGATTCAGCTCGCGCAATGAAGGCGAATACGCGAATAAGCTCCTATCAGCCATGCGCTTTCAGTTCGGCGGCCACCACGAAAAACCGGCCGAGAAATAACCATGCGCGCCGGGAGGCGGCTGTGGCCGCTCTCCCGGTGTGCGTGCATTTCGTAAGATCCTGCATGCGCTGCAAGCTCCACATCGTGCCCCGAAATCATGCCAAACCTGATGAATTTTCCACTGCTCGTCTTCGTGTTCTCTTTCCTCGTCCTGTGGCTCTCAGTGCGTATTGGGGTTTTCTTTCACGTAAAACGAAAGAGCATGGACGAACAGGAGCGCGAAGATTTCAACGTAATTCTGGCCTCCACACTGACTCTGCTCGGCCTGATTATCGGCTTCAGCTTCTCGATGGCAATTAGCCGATACGATCAGCGCAAGAATTACGAAGAAGAAGAAGCCAATGCCATCGGCACCGAATTTCTCCGGGTAGAACTGCTGCCCACGGCCGATGCAGCGAAGATACAGGACCTCCTGGGCCGATACCTCGATCAGCGCATTTTGTTCTATCAAGCACGTTTTGAAAGCCGGCTAGGCCAGATCAATACCGATACCGCCCAGTTGCAGTCCGAGCTCTGGACTGCGGTCCGAGGTCCGGCGGCAGCGCAGCCGACGCCGGTGACAGCCTTGGCCGTGTCGGGCATGAACGATGTATTGAACACTCAGGGATATACCCAGGCAGCCTGGTGGAATCGCATCCCGATTGCCGCCTGGGGTTTGCTGGGAATCATCGCCATCTGCTCGAGCCTATTGATCGGCTACGGCGTCCATCGCGCCAAAGCGGGTTCTATTCTGCTGCTCGTTCTGCCGCTGACTGTTTCCATCTCCTTCCTCCTCATCGCGGACATTGACAGCCCTCGTGGCGGCATCATCCGTGTCCGTCCCAGCAACCTGATCAGCCTCTCGCAATCGCTGCATCGGCCGGTGACAAATCACTAGGGCTGTTTTCTTAGCGATAGGCCAAAATAAACAGGTGTCATTCTGAGCGGAGCGAAGAATCCATGCAAAGCTCAGGTTGCCATGACTGCCAACGGTTTCTGCCACCAATCTCGTGGTCTACATCTATAAAAACTGCCGCTAAACCTTCGCTGCCCGGTCGAGCAGCATCTTTCGGATAGCCCTGCAGATGGCCTCAACTGCCGGCCGGCGATAATCCCATCGCGAGTCTTCCCCCGGCGGAAAGAACGCCATCGTCGCATTTGCCTCAAAGAGAAGAATTTCACCCTCTTGATTCAGCCCGAAGTCGACTCCTCCATAATCCAGGCCAAGTGTTGCTTGAATCTCTTTGAGCGCAGCCAGAGCACGAGAGCCGATTACGCCACCCATGTCCCCGAGGAATGCCGAGTCTTCGGCGCGATGCTCCGGAGACTCGGTCATATCGGCGCTGAAATAATGGATCTTCCAGTGCTTTGAAATCGCGGCATGCAGCGGATAGAGCTGCCCATCGATCATCATGACGCGATATTTGCGCGTTTTGCCATCCCGTCCCCGCGCATCGAGATATTCGATGATGGTCAGCTCACGTCCCGGAAGCTCGGCCAGCGCGGCAGGAAGCTCATCGGCTGTCTCCACGCGCAGAAAATGATCGCCTCCGTGAAAACCGGGCGTTCGCAGCAGCAGAGGGAATGTAAATCCATGGCTAGCAAGCGACGTCTCAGCATCCGAGGCGTCGAGCAGCTCCCGTGGCAGGGTCACCACCTTCGGCGTCACAACTCCAGGCACGCGCGCAAGTCGCCGCGCGATATCGCAGCGCCCCGTTGCCAGCACAGCTACCGGCGCATTGATGACGGGAGCGGTCGTGTGTGTGAGCACGGATTGGGCGCCAGCCAACGCCCTGGATGCGACGTCGGCATCGCCGATGGCATTGACGATGAGCTCATGCGGCGGCAGGGCGGTTGTCGCTGGATTGTAGAACTCCGCCGCCACAAGATATTTCTTGAAGACGCGATCGGTCAGGAAACTGTCCGTCCGCAGATTGCCCCCGCAGGTTGAAATCAGCTCCAGAACCGTTACCGGAGGCTCTTTGCCTCGATAGGCCGCGGGAATCACGCATCGGCCCTGAAATGCGGTGCGCCGATGCGATGCCGCTTTTTCCGGCTCTCCAAGATCGGCCAATACAAACGATAAGCCCGCATGCGCCGGGCGGTAGCTGGGATCGATCTCGAGCGCATGCTCCAGGTGCCGGCGAGCCTCCCCCGGTTCCTTCGTCTTGATGAAGAGGTTGGCCAGGTTCACGCGGCTCATAGGATCGTCCGGATGGCTGGCAATCGCCAAGTCATACATTTTCCGGGCCTCGGCATTTTCTCCGGCTGCGAACAAAAGATTTCCCAGGCTGTTGAGCGCACCGGGATGCGCAGGCTCGAGCTCGAGCAATGCGGCCCACGCGTCCCTGGCTTCCATGCTCCGGTCTAACTGCTCCAGGATAGTTCCTCGTCGAAAGAGCAGTGCGGTCGGATCAGGCTGCGAGGTTAGCTGTTCCTCGATCCCCTCCAATTGCGACTGCAAAGCGGTGTGCAAAGGAATCTCCGGCGCGAGCGCCGTCATCTCGTGTGCCGTAGAGTTCTTCCTAGCCGCGCGGCCGAAGGACAACACGCCGTCGATCAAAGCATCGATATCCGATCGACTGGTGCGGTGGTTGACGATGGCGGCTCGTATTACCACGCGTCCATCTATCCTGGTCGTCGACAGAGCGACGATACCCGACTCCTGCAGATCGATGGCAATCTGTTCGTTGACCCGGTCGGTATCCTCGGAGCGATAGTGGAAGCAGACAATATTCAGCTCGACCGGAGCCATCAGCTCGAGTTCGCCTGTTTCGAGAACACGGTTTTCCAGGTAGCGGGCCAGTTCGCAGGTGCGGGAGATAACCGCGCCCAGCGCCTCTGTGCCGTGAACCTTCAGCGTCATCCACGTCTTCAAGGCGCGAAAGCCGCGTGAGAGATCTGGGCCGAGATCGCAGGGCCATGTTGCGCCGGCGGCCAGCCCGCGCTGCGTCCGCTGAAGGTATGCGCCCGGCGAAGCAAAGGCGTTTTTGTGCAACTCTCCGTCGCGCACCAGGATGAAGCCCGCATCGTAAGGCGCCTGCCCCCATTTGTGGAAGTCGAATGCCAGTGAATCGGCGCGCTCGATGCCCTGGAGCCGCGGTGCAAGATCGGGAGCAAGCATCGCCAGCGCGCCATAAGCTCCGTCCACGTGGAACCAGAGTTTTTCGCGCCGGCAAAGTTCGGCCACGTCATCGAGAGCGTCGATGGCTCCCGTATCCACCGTGCCTGCGCTCCCTACAACGAGAAACGGCGAAAAGCCGGCGTCGCGGTCCCTCTCGATTGCCCGCTCAAGCTCCGCAAGATCGATCCGGTGACGAGAATCTGTTGGAATCAACCGCAATGCATCGCTGCCGAGGCCTGCGATATCCATAGCCCTGCCGATGCAGCCATGCACGGCCGTCGAAGCGTAGGCCGTCAGCTGCTTCGTTTCCGCATTCATGCCGCGCTGACGCACCTTGAAGCCGAGAGCGGCGTCGCGGGCCACGATGACGGCAATCAGGTTGGCCATCGATGTTCCGGTCACGAATAGCCCGGTTGCGCTCTCCGGAAAACCGAAGATTTCGCGCGTCCACTGGACCACCTGCCGTTCCACTTCGATGGGAGCATGGTCGCGTCCGCCAAGGTTCGCATTCAGCCCGCCAGCGAGCATCTCCGCCAGCATGCCCACCGGCGTGCCGCCACCATGCACCCATCCCATAAATCCCGGGTGAACATTGCCCACGGTAAAAGGGAGAATCTTCTGCATGAACTCATCATGGACGGAGGCAATATCAGAAGGGGTGCGTGGGGCCGCGCTGCGAAACTGCGCGCGCGTATCGGCCGGCATCGGCTGCCATACGGGGCGCTCGCGAATATTCTCGACATAAGCGAGCATATCGTCCAGCATGCGATGCGCCTGCCTGCGGAAGCCCTGCCAATCTGCGGGATCGAGCGTCTCATTCGTCTTCTGCAAAAGATCTGTGGCGATATTCCGGGCCGGGTGCTCGATCACTTGAGACATCTTCTCTCCGTTTTTCTCTGTAACTTGGATTTCTCGCAGCCAGGACATTGCGATCAGTGTCCGGCCGTATCCTTACCCCAGCAAGCGAGTGACCGTGTATGAGACAACATTGCGCAGTAAGATTAGAGAATTCTTACGATCGAAAATCATCGCGTATGATATGGCGGCGGATCTAATCGTTTGCCCTGAAGGAGTGTTCATGAAGAGATTGCTGTCGGCCGCACTGCTTGCCTGCACATGGCTTGCTGTGCCTGCGTTTTCCCAGGTAAAGATGACGCGAGAGCAGATGATGTTCTACACCTCAGACTGGAAGGGCGAGCGATTCGCCGATGGCCGTCCCAAGGTGCCGGACGATCTGCTCACGCGCGCCCTGGATGTCTCAATTGAAGACGTATGGGATTATTTGCAGGATCACGGTTACAAATGCCAGTTCGAGGGCGGTTGGCAGGCGCTCCATATCGATAAGCCGTTTGCCGGCCGTGCGCTGACGGCGCAATATATGCCGCTGCGGCCGGATATGGAAAAAGCGATCAACGCCGAAGGCAAAGCCGAGGGGCGGCAGAGCTGGAACAATAGCTGGCCCATCAACGCGCTGCAGGAGGGCGATGTGTATGTCGCCGACGGCTTTGGAAAGATCGTCGAGGGCACGCTGATCGGCTCGAATCTGGGAAGCGGCATTGCGGCGCATACTCATTCCGGATTTATCTTCGACGCCGGCATCCGCGATCAGGAGGAGAATCGCGAAATCCCCAACCTGAACGGCTTTTACCGCGGCTACGACCCTTCGGCCTGGGCCGATATGATTCTGACGGCGATCAACGCTCCGGTCCGGATCGGGCGCGCCATCGTGTTGCCCGGAGACCTGGTGCTGGCCAAGACCGACGGAGTTCTCTTCATCCCCGCCATACTGGCCGAAGATGCCATCAGCTCAGCCGAATTTACTAATCTCGAAGATGCCTTCAACTTTGAATTAAACAAATCCGGCAAAAACGGAGGTGCGTTTGAAGGCGGCTGGACACCGCAAAAATATGACGCGCTGGCAAAGTGGATCGACGCGCATCCGGAAAAGCTGAAGATGCCGCGCTCCGAATTCAATGCAATCCTCGAAAAGAAGAAATCGCACTGAAGAAAGTGTCGCGTTTCAGTGAAGCGAAGAATCCCGGCAATATCGATAGATTGCCGGGATTCTTTTGCTTTTGACGCTGGCTCCGTTGTTTTCGTAATGTTCCACGCCGCGCACCTCCGGAACCAATAGCCTTTGCTCTCGCAAATGGCCGTGATGTGACGCCCAGATCACATTTTCAAAAATGGGGTCCAGTTATAGCCATATTCCGTTGCTTCTACACAACGAGCAGGGCCAGCCTAGGGAACTGCCTCCACAAACTACTTCACTTAGGATGATTTATCGCAGTAGCCAGTTAGGCGCTCTGTGAAATCAGGTCGTTTCGCATGAGCAATCAACATCTGCGATCCATAGGATTGACGCGCCTTAGCCTCTAGTCTCCCGCCAGCGCACATTCGCGCTGTAAAGGAGATTCCCCATGACTAAGTATGTTGCTCGCACACTCACTCTTGCACTTACGCTTGCTCTATTAACCGCTCCTATCTATCAGGCCAGCGCCGCTGACTTAAGCGCAGCGGCGACTTCGTCTCAAGTCGCCACTGGAGGCGGAGTGACCGGGGGTGACCCTGAGCCGATCGAGCCGGGTATTGTTCAACGGATACTGTCCTTTTTGCATTTGGGATAAAATACCGCACAAATGATCTTCAAAGGCCGCCCGCAAAAGAGTGATCGATGCATTTAACAGGCATCGATCTGGTTCTATGGGCGGCCAGTTTTATTGGCCATCTGACGCTGTTACTTGTTTTAATCATTCGTCATCGCGTGAAGCTATTTCCGTTCTTCACGGCACTTATTGCGGCAAACATCGTTAGAACAATCGCGCTGTACGCCATCCTGCACTATGGAACGAAGTCCGATTATTTCTACACCTATTGGTCGCTGGCGATTGTCGACGTAATCTTGCAGCTGTGCGTCGTCTATGAAATGTCTGCGCACATCTTTCGTCCGCTCGGAGTGTGGGCGAAAGATGTACGGCGCATCTTTATCTGGCTGATTGGCGGGAGCGTCGTAGTAGCTGCTGCCCTGACCTGGCTGGCAACGCCAAAAACCAGACTGTGGATGCAATCCGTCGTCATAAAGGGCAGTTTCTTTTCTGCCGCATTGATGAGCGAATTATTCGTCGGAATGATGGCTCTTTCCGTGGCTGTGGGGCTCCCCTGGAAAACGCATGTCGGCAAAATCGTACAGGCTCTGGGTTTCTATTCCATGGTCGATGTATTTATTGAGGCTGGGCATAGTTACTTTGGAGTGGGCCATGATATACGAATCTATGCCGAATTATCCCACCTGCGTATTGCCATCTATCTGGTTTGCCTCATCTATTGGAATACGGCGCTCTGGAAAGAAGCTCCGGCGCCCCGAAGATTGCCTGAAGATATGAGAGTGCGGTTGTTTAGCCTGTATCAGAGCGTAGAGTACGATCTTCGGAAACTTCGGTTATGGAGGCGATAGTGAACCTGCGCACTGTCTACTTTCTTGCCGCTGTGGCAATCTTTCTTGTATCTCTTGCTGCGCTCGGCATCTATTACTATTTCCGGGGCAGAAAAACATCCCGCGGGGAATGGGAAGACCTGCTGCAAAGGCTGGTCTCAGTGGATCGGGATCATGTCGCGCTGATTGCACTGGATATTATCGATGAGACCGGGGCGCCCCGTAAGGATGAAGAAGACACAACGCTTGAATCGTCGCAGATATGGACGCTCATTGGAGGCCTGGAGGGTCTGGAAAGGCTGGAAAGAAACTGCGACGTGCTGATCGATATGGCTTTTTATGTCCAGCAGTGGTATCCCGAGGCGTTAGTCGTGGCCGAGCTCCTGCGTTTAAACGCCAGAGAAATCGCCTGGCACGTGAGCCGATTGAAAGGAGCTGCGCAGACGGGAAATCTCGAAGCGTCTTTCCCAGCCTATGCCCAGCGCGCCATCGCAACTTATTATCTTATGACGCGCCGCGTGCTCACGCTCTATGAGCTAGGGAATCTGCCCATGTTCGTCGACCTGCAGAAGGCGCTCTAGCGAGAACGAAATGTTGATTCTCCTGAATCGATGGTGCCTCTAAGACGCGCGCCGCATGAAGACAGCGGCAACCGTGCCGATAACTTCAGCTTCCTTCCTGTATCTCCAGCGCTTATTAGTTTCATAGGATAGGGCATGCGGAACCAGCGTCAACCACTCCGCATCCCTGTCGAGTTCGCAGAAGCCGCAAACATAGCCGCTTCGCGTCAGGATGAAGTAGATCGGTCGATCGAATTCATGGGT
>Ga0206844_10044_pt1 | contig 44986 bp, 41 predicted proteins | sample Alteio_BWOrgCont_22_FD_152907 | JGI IMG/M metagenome (GOLD analysis project Ga0206844, IMG submission 152907) | Enriched cells from forest soil in Barre Woods Harvard Forest LTER site, Petersham, Massachusetts, United States -... | ecosystem: Environmental > Terrestrial > Soil > Temperate forest >...
TCCGGTACCATTCCTGAAAAGTATGGCGATCTTCAAAATCTTCTCCGACACATTTTTTATGCCGAAGTAATTCCGGAGCGACGTAGAGCTATCTATCTTAAACGCCCACAAATTGGTTCCGGTGTTTGTAGCCTGCTCCCAGCTTGCAGTTGTACCCCAAACTGTGCGAACATATTTCCAGTCGTTTGCCGAAGTACTTAATGTGGTTATAACACCCATTTGTACGTATACATCCGTTGTAGGCGTATAGTTAAGCAGGCCCTGGTTACCATAATTGGCATTCATGGTAATAGTTACGGGCAACGAACTTTCCTGAACAAATACAGGAGACCAGGTTAATAATTGTGCTTTTGCAAAAAAAGTCAATAGTAAAAAAATGGGAAGAATAATTTTTTTCATTGCCAGGAAGAATGAAATTTATAGTTATATTAACTACAAACAAATGTATTAAAAAAAGAGTGCCTTCCAGGCTTCAGTTGCACTGTCGCTTCTTCAGGAAGCATATATAAACACTACGCTTCCAGTAGCTTAACCGATACAGATATTAAAAAAATAAAATCCAAATAATTGTGCGTAACCTGCTATTAAACCAAATGCGGTTCGACAGAAGGGTGCTCTAATAAATATTTATTGAGCATGGCATGTAACGAATCGTAATAGGCCTTTAAATTTCTCAGCGTTACCTGCGGTTTTACATCATCAGGGATAGTTTCCTGCATTTCCTCAATATATTTCGATAATTCAGGGTATTTCTCCATTATAGTCATGGTTATTTTAAGAATCCTGGAATTAAACTCCTTTTCCATGCTATTCTTCAATATGTTTTGTATCCGGATTAGGGCTGTTTCGGTTTTTACCACATAATCATAGGCACCATTTGTAATACAGTCTTTAGCAATTTGAAGCTTATCTTCGCCAGACAACATTACCACAATTGTCCAATAATTGAGCGCTTTTATTTTTTTTAATATATCTATCCCATTCAAGGCATTTTCCGAATCGGTATTTAAATGATAATCCAGAATAACCATATCGGCTGCAGTTTCAGGGCTCTCTTTTATTCTGCTTAAACATGCTTCGCCCGTAGAAAACGATTCTATCCGAATTTCTGACTTAAACTGCTCAGTAAGCGATAGTTCCAATGTCTTTATAAATAGATCATTGTCATCTACCAGCATTATTTTTATAGCGTTCTGCATTTCCATTTTTTCTTCGTTTAGTATTGGATTAATGAATCTAATCGGTATTGCAAAATTGGGTACGCCCACCTTTACTTTACTTATATAAAGCCCTCTACGAGTTACATCATTCACTCTTTATCACAATTGAAACCACTACTCGCGAATTCTCCTCAGGCAGTGATATATGTAAGTCACCTCTTTAATTATGTAACGCTTTCCATAGCGCGCATTGCAACTTTTGCTACCCCATAATACAGGCATGAAAGGTTCATTTGAAAAAATACTTATCTTCTTTATTTCGTTTGCAACCATTGCATTGCTATCGGTATTCATTGTTTCCTACTACAACACCAAAAAAGTAAAAGAAACCGGAGATGTGGTTGAACGCACCCAGGAAGTAATAAGCAAGAGCGATAATATTTTGTTAGATGCCTTAAACCTGGAAACAGGCGCCAGAGGTTATATTTTAACCGGAGACGAAACATACCTTCAGCCGTTTAATAAAGCCAGCAGCCAGATAATTACAGATATAGATACCCTTGCATTGGTTACCCGTGGCAGCCGCAATCAGCAAATGCGCATTTCGGCATTGAGAGTTATAGTAGACCAAAGATTAGTCTATTCGAAAAAGATAATTGATGAACGGCGCCAGAATGTGGATTTGACCGAGGTAGAAAAAGCAATTTCGAACGGAAGAGGGAAAATTATTACCGACGAAATACGCGAAATACTTGCCGGCATTAACTTAGAAGAGTTTAGTTTACTAAGACAGGGAAAAATAGACAATGGAAATAGCAGTAAGTATTCTCAATTACTGTTTTTGCTATTGGCGGCTTTGGTATTTGTAATACTAGGGCTTATTATTGCTCTTAGCCGCGATCAGAAAGCAAAGAAAAAAATTGCCCGTGAACTGGAGGGGTCAATATTAATAGCTGAGCAAGCAACCCGGAAAGCTGAAGAAGCAAATAAATTAAAAGAAGCTTTCCTTGCCAATATGAGCCACGAGATACGCACCCCCATGAATGCTATCATTGGTTTTTCAGATATGCTTTCGAAAGAGAAACTGGAGGACAAGGGAAGGGAGTACGTTAAAATTATTAAATCGGCCGGAGAGAATTTACTTACCATTATAAACGACATTCTTGATATTTCGAAAATAGAAGCCGGCATGATGGCCTTTGAAGAATGCCCGTTTAGCGTGAAAGAATTATTTAAATCGTTAAACGTAATGCTGATGGGCAAAGCAACAGAAAAGAAGCTTGGCTTAACTTTTACCTGCAACGATAATATACCTGATCATTTACTTGGCGACCCAACACGTTTAACTCAGATAATAATTAATATAGTTGGCAATGCCATTAAATTTACGCAACATGGCAGTATTACTGTTCATGCAAGCACATCTAGAAAGGAAAATGGAAAAACCGTTATCGATTTTACAGTAACTGATACCGGCATAGGCATACATGCTGATAAACTCGAACATATTTTCGAAAGGTTTCGCCAGGCAGAAACTCAAACCACACGCAAGTATGGTGGCACAGGCCTTGGGTTAAGTATTGCAAAACAATTGGTAGAACTACAAGGCGGAAAAATATCAGTTACAAGTGAACTTGATAAAGGCTCTGTATTTTCATTCTCCATTCCTTACACAGAATCGGTTAGTGACCTTATATTAAAAACCCGCTCGCGAGAAAAGTACGATATGCAGGATCTCTCTAAACTGAATATTTTATTAGTTGAAGATAATCAATTAAACATACAACTGATCTTGAGTCTCTTTTCAGAATATAATTTAAAGGTGCAAGTAGCAGAGAACGGAAGTATTGCAATTGAAAAGATGAAAGAAAATACGTTCGATATTATTTTGATGGATATGGAAATGCCTGTTATGAACGGATATGAAGCAACCGCGATAATCAGGAATGAGCTAAAAAGTAACATTCACATTATTGCCATGACCGCACATGCTATGGCCGGCGAAAGAGAAAAATGCCTGGCACTCGGCATGAATGAATATGTATCAAAACCAATTAACGCAACTCTGCTATTCGATAAAATATACGACTTAACCTTAACCGATAAAAATTATGCATCAGCTTAACATCAATAAAAACGCCGCAAATGTTTGCGACCTGGCTTACCTCACCGAAATAATGGCAGGTAAAAAAACTCTAATAAAAGGAATTATGGATCGATTCCTTATTCAGATTCCTGAAGAGTTGAGTAATTTAAAAAACGCTATAGCAGAGGAAAAATATGCCAGCATACAAAGCTATGCACATACAATGAAATCTTCCGTTTCTATTATGGGTATTACTACGCTTACGCCTATTTTAAAATTGATGGAAGACCTGGCTAAGCTGGGGTTAGATATTAAGAAAATTGAAGAGTTAAACAAACAATTGAATACCATTTGTAATAAAGCCCTGAGCGAAATTACAAATGAGAGTGTCGGTTATTTATAAAAGAAATTAAGAGTGTGGTATCCGCAAGTTTTTGCTGTAACTGTGTAATACATTACTATGCAAGTTGCGACACTTTTGTTCGGTACTTATTTACAAATGTTCGCGTAAAAAAGATTACAAATGCCAGTAGAGAAAACGAATATATTTATTGTTGACGATAACTACTTAATGGTTACCGCTCTTAAACAATACCTCCAGAACAAATTCGGAGAAAGTGTGGAGATAACCACATTTAATGATGGTGAGAACTGCCTTAAAATGCTTCATAAGGAAATACACATTGTAATACTCGACTATTTAATGGCAGGCAAAAATGGATTAGAAACTCTGAAGTCAATTAAAATAACTAACCCCAAAACAACCGTAATAATGCTGTCGGGCAACGAAGATATAGCGCTTGCTATAGAATCTTTCAGGGCGGGTGCTAAAGATTATGTTGTTAAAGGAGTTGATTCGTGGAAAAAACTTACAAGCCTGTTAACTGATATTATTAAAAAACCTTTGCATTTTATTGTCAAAGGGTTTGGCGGATCGAATAAAAACTAGATATACTTTAAATGAATACAAACAGGCTTTCGAAAACACTTACCGCTGCATTAAATGCACAAATGACAAAAGAAGCACATGCTTCGCAAATTTATTTGGCATATGCTGCATGGGCCAGTAGCCAGGGTTTTGGCGGCGTTTCTAATTTTCTCTTCAGGCATGCACAGGAAGAACGCAACCACATGATGAAAATATTAGAATATATTTTAAAACGCGGCGCCGAAGTACATGTAACTGCAATACCTGCTCCGCCCGAAAATCCTGCAAACATAAACAGCTGTTTCGAAAAAGTATTTGCACATGAGGTGGATAATACCGAATCGGTTTATAAATTGGTAAAGATGAGCCTTGAAGAAGAAGATTGGGCTACATGGAGCTTTATGCAATGGTTTGTAAAAGAACAAGTAGAGGAAGAAACGCTCGCACTTGAACTGATGGATAAAATAAAAGTAGCAGGAGGAGAAAAGATAGGCCCCGACGCCCTATATCTATTAGATAAGGATATGGAAACTACATCGGGCGAAGTAAAATCGGCATTGGAAGTAACAGCTGTAAATCCGTAAACAGAATTATTAATGAAAACCCCGATCAATATTTTTATAGTAGACGACAACCAGTTATTCGCCATGTCGTTAAAGGCGGATATAGAAACAACTTTTGCTGACAGGCCCATTAAAATATCGTTATTTGAAATTGGCGAAAAGTGCATGGATAGGTTCAAAAGGTCTACACCACAGCTCGTTATACTCGATTACTATTTGAATACGAACCACCCGTCCGCTGCAAATGGCATTAAGGTGCTAGACTGGATAAAGAAAGAGAATGCAGATACTTATGTAATTATACTAACGGGAGATGATAATATAGATGTCGCTGTAAAGTCATTTCAACACGGCGCTTCTGATTACATAGTTAAAACAGAAACCACTTTCAAAAAAATAAATTACTCCTTATTGAACATGTTCAATGTAATGGAGGCCCGAAATGATGTAAGGCGTTACAAACGCTTACTCAGACTGCTATTTCTTTGTGTAGCATTTTTTATTGGCGGTGTAACAGCCATTTTCATTTACGCGCGTTAACACTTTTCTGTGCATTCCTTGCACAATACCCCCTATTCCCTTAATACATGTAAGTATTTCAAATTAATGTGTAATGCTTTAGGAGGCATGCGGTATCACTTTTGTGCCCTAATAATTAACTAACAATTAAAATAAAAACATGAAACATAATTTATTAAAAACAACAAAAATTGGCTTAGCCCTGCTAACCGCAACCATGAGTTGCAGTTTGGCATCTGCCACAGCCTTCGTAGCTAAAACCACCGGACTATGGAGCAGTGGCTCTACATGGACAGGCGGAATTGCCCCTGCATTTAAAGTAAGCTCACTCGATCAGATCACTATCGGTACAGGAATTGTGATTACTATGGATAGCACGATTGTAATGACCGGCGGAGCTGCTACATTAGCTCTAACTGGGCAACTCACATCAACTACTAATTCAATTATAGTTGCCGCGGGTACATTTTCGGGTTCAGGCACCATAAGTGCTGACAGTTTAATTTTGGACGCCGGAGCTATTTTCTCTTTTTCGGGTTCACTTACTGCTAACGTAGTAAACAATGCAATTGCCACACTTAGTACTCCTGCTGTAATTATGGTAAATTCAGTACTTACAAACAGCGGTGCATTTACAGTAATGACCAGCGGTAGCCTTACTATGGGAGCCGGTTCAGTCATTAATGTAAAAGGTGGTACAATTTTAGCTAGTGGTGGTACACTCAATTTGTCATCTCCTTATTCTGTTAATTACATATCTCCCTCTATTATAACAGGGCAAGAGTTAAGCGGTACAGGTTTAAAGAACGTGACCGTTAATGTATTAACAGGCAACACCGTAACGCTATCATCAAGCATACTATTAACCGATTCGCTGAGAATGGTTAGTGGCTCTTTGGTATTAAGCGCACATAAGCTTACTGTTGATGGAACTATTTCAGGTTCGGGTACTATTACCGGCGATGCAAAGGCAGATATTGTTCTTGCAACAACAACCGGATTATCTTCTACTATTGCCTTTCTTAAAGGTTCTCAGGTAATAAATGGGTTGACCTTAAATATTGGTTCAGGTAATTATGTTACCCTTTTATCAAACTTGGTAATCGACAGCACATTAACTCTTTCGGGAGGAAGTAATCTTGTTATGAATGGTGATATGGTTACACTTACTGAAGGTTTTGCAGGTACTGGTTCATTTACAGTAAATGCTCAATCAGCACTTATTGTAAACAATACTACTTCAATTGTTCCTACTCTATCCTTCATTGGTACAAGCATCGGGAAATTTACTTTAAACGTAGGTGCAACAAACACTGTTACATTAAATACTGACTTAAACGTAGATACTCTTAATCTTCAAACCGGAACACTTGTTTTAAACGGTCACAATCTTTCAATTGACGGTAATATTACCGCACCCGGAACCGGCATGGTATTTGCTACCAGTGCATCCAACGTTTCTGTTACCGCGTCTTCTTCTACTTCCGATTCACTTACATTTACTTACCCTGGCAACACGGTAAATAATTTTACAGTGAATATTGGCGCAGCAGGTTCTGTTATGTTAGGCTCTGACCTAATAGTTAACGGAAAGCTTAAGTTAATGAATGGTCACCTAAATACCGGTACTAACAATTTACAAATTGCATCTAGCGGTTCTGTAACCGGTGCAAACAGTAATTCATATGTAATTACCAATGCCGGTGGTTACTTAACCATGAATGCAGTTGTATCAGCAATTGATACTTTTCCTGTAGGAACACTTACCTCATACTCTCCTGCAAGCATTATGCTTAACACCGGTTCTTCTACCGGTACAGTTAGTGTAAATGTGTCGCCGGGTGTTTATTCATCAGGTACAACAGGTACATTATTATCTGCAACCCAACCTATGGTAAGTTCAACCTGGTTATTTGAAACCAGCATTACCTCGGGCCTTAATGCAAATATGCAGTTAACCTGGTCTCCGGCTAGCGAAGTAAATGGCTTTGTACACACAGGTGATTATATTGCTCACTACACTGCAGGCGCTTGGGATAAAGTATCTGATTCTCTAAACGCATCTGTTGTTGCAGGTGGTATGTTTAGTATTGAAAGAAAAGCTATTACTTCAATGAGTCCTTTTGCTGTGTTTAACAGGAAGGCTGTTACCGGTATAAGTGAAGTAGTTTCGAATAGTTCATTCGAAGTGTACCCTAACCCAGTATCTCAAAATCTTTACATAAAGAATGATGCGGGTATTACCGGTTTACTTAATGTAAGTATTTACAATGTACTTGGCCAGGTAGTAAGTACCAGCACAATTACAGGTTCTAACGCTGCTATATCAGTAAATGGATTAGCACCGGGTAATTACTTTGTAAAAGTTAACAATGATAAAATGACCGTGATTAAGAAGTTCATCAAGATCTAGTAATTTTTTTATAACAAATTCAAGGCTGATATAGAAATATATCAGCCTTTTTTGCTTAACAAAGTCCAATAAAATGAACTATTAATACTAAAATAAATACTAGCACCAATGAAAGAGTCGAAGCACTATTCCTTCAGAAAAAGGAGCGCTAACTAATAGTACGCATATAAACATGCATGTTATAAAAAGATGTAAGATAGTCACGAAATTATGTAATACATATAAGGACGACTTAGACAATCTTTGTAATATTAAATTGATAGCCCTTATGAAAACACAAACCAAAAATTCTGCTACAAAGACTGACCCCAATAAAATGAAGTCAACTAACGTGTTGGACGAGAAAAAGGTTTATTCAGAAAAGGATCTGGTTCAGTTCAAGATAGTGATTATGGAAAAATTAAATGAGGCCATGCAGGATAACGAGCTTCTGAAGAATACTCTTACCCGTGCAGGAGAAAATGGCACAGAAGACACTTCACCTTCGTTTAAATCAATGGAAGATGGCTCGGATTCAGAAGCAAAGGAAGAAACCGCAAGACTTTCCCAACGTCAGGATAAATTTATCCGCAATCTTCAAGATGCACTTGTACGTATTGAGAACAAAACATATGGAATTTGCAATGTTACAGGCAAGCTTATTCCCAAAGAACGGTTACTTAGTGTACCCCATACTACTCTTAGTATTGGTGCCAAATTAAAACAGCAATTCAATTAGTTACATGCACTTCATTACAAATAAATTGCTTTAAAAAAATTTAGACCCCTTCCTGCGCCAAACATTTCTAATCTAATCATTGGCGAACTGAGCAACAGGAGGGGGTTTTATCATCTACTAAAAAGGCCCGTATAATACGGCCTTTTTATTTACGTGAAATTAAATTTGCTCATTGCCCAAACATTAGGCCTTCAACCTCAACAAGCACAGCATATACAGTTTAATTACAAGCCAAAAATTACGATACTATAAATGGTTCGTAACCAATAGGTTTTACTCCCTAATGCATTGTGGTTTTGCTTGTTAGCGGTATTTTCTATATTATTGCAATACTAAAAACCAGAAGGGGGATCTGATTTTTGTTGCTCTTTTAAATAATTATTCTGCTACAGGGAATAAATGTTGACTTGAAAACCCAAATTCAGTTAAATAATGAAGAAAACTCCGAGCAAAATCATTAGCGCCATAGGTATGGTATGTAGTACTCTAAAAGAGAATAATTCCCAGAAAATTAACTATTTGTAAGTTTTAAAACAGATCCACTCTGTTTTAAAATGCCTTTTTTAAGCCTTGCGTTAGCTTACTGTGCTTTTAGCACACTAAGAATTACTTACGGCATTAGTAAGTTATAACCCCCAGTAATTCAAAATAAATAACATGAAATTCAGTCTTGACAGAAAAATTTTAGCAGGCTTCGTTTTTACAGCCATTGTATTGGTTGCCGTTGCCTTGTATTCGTTTAACAATAGCGAAAAGGTTATTGCATCTGACCAATGGGTGGAGCATACCCAGAAAGTACGCTATGAACTCCACCAGGTATTAATTTCAACTGTTAATGCAGAAACGGGTGTACGTGGCTATGCCATTGCAGGTACTGATAATTACCTGGAACCGTTTGAACAGGCTAAAACAAATATTGCTTCGTATATAGATAGCCTAAAGGGCTTGGTAGCTGATAACCCTGAACAAGTTAGGAATATTGACACCATCAATCACCTTATTGCCAGAAGCATTCAATATTTATCTCATAGCATTGACTTGCGCAAAACAAAATCGCTCGACAGCGCCAGGGCATGGATAGGCAATGGGCATGGTAAAGCACTTGAAGATTCTATACGTGCTGCCATAGCAAAATCTGATGGAATAGAAGAAAAATTGCTTGCATTACGCAAAACTACCAGCGAAGAAGACACCCGAAATTTCAATATTGTTTTTATTGTTCTTCTTTTCATAATTGCCATTGTACTTATAAGCGTATATATTATTATCAGCACCAATTTAAGAGCATTGCGTAAAGCTGAGAAAGAAGCATCTGATAAAAATGTATTACTTGCTGGTAACAGTGAATTGAATGATAAAATGCGCGGAGAAAAGGAACTAAAAGAACTTGCACAGGATGTTATCATTCAGTTAGCTACAACTATGAAGGCTCAAATAGGCGCTATTTACCTTAAAGAGAATGGCACGTTTGATCTCGTTGGAAGTTATGCTTTCCAATACAGGAAAGATAATGCAAACAGCTTTAAAGTTGGGCAGGGCCTTATTGGGCAGGCTGCTTTAGAGAAGAAAGCAATTCTGTTCAGCCAGGTACCGGAAGATTATATCCGCATCAATTCAGGGCTCGGAAACGTTACACCAAAAAATATAGTAGTACTTCCGTTTATGTACGACAACGAAGTAAAAGGAGTTGTGGAGATTGGTTCTGCCCATGAATTTACTGATCTTAACATGCAGTTTTTAGATATGATAAAGGATAATGTGGGGATTGCGTTTAATACTGCACAATCTCGCATGAAGCTTAAAGAGTTGCTGGAGGAAACACAAAGGCAGGCTGAAGAACTAGAATCGCAACAGGAAGAGCTGAGGCAGTCGAACGAAGAATTGCAGGAAAAGACAGGCCTGCTTGAAAGGTCGGAAAGCGTACTAAAAGCCCAACAAGAAGAATTGCAACAAACCAATGAAGAGCTGGAAGAAAAAGCAAATCTGCTCGAGGACCAGAAAGAACGACTGGAGAATGCTAAAATAGATATTGAAACAAAAGCCAAAGAACTGGAAGTAACCAGTAAATACAAGTCAGAATTTTTAGCAAACATGTCGCATGAATTGCGCACTCCGCTAAACAGTATTCTTATTCTCGCTCAACTATTATCTGAAAACAGGAATGAAACACTGGCCGAAAAGGAAGTTGATTTTGCCAAGAACATTCACAGTTCAGGTAACGATCTTCTTAACCTGATAAATGAGATCCTCGATCTGTCGAAAGTAGAATCGGGTAGAATGGAACTGGATATTTCGCAGGTCTCTTTCCGCGAGATCGATAGTGATCTTACATCTATGTTCTCTGAAATTGCCAAGAGTAAGTCAGTAGATTTTAAGATCGATATAAATAATAAAGTTCTGTCTGAAATAATAACAACCGATAAACAACGCCTTGAACAGATATTAAGGAACCTTTTATCAAATGCATTTAAGTTTACTGACAGAGGTGGTAAAGTGACTTTACACATTGATAAAGCAAGCCCTGATATAGCTTTTAAGAATAAGAAACTTTATGATGTGCCGACTGTTATTAGCTTTTCGGTTACCGATACAGGCATTGGTATACCTGAAGATAAATTCAATATCATATTCGAGGCTTTCCAACAAGCTGATGGTTCTACTAAGAGGAAATATGGAGGAACCGGCCTTGGCCTTTCTATAAGTCGTGAATTGAGCAATGCATTAGGCGGCGAAATAACTTTATATAGCGAAGAAGGCAAGGGAAGCAAATTTACTTTATTCATTCCGCTGGAGTTTGATGCTTCTACAATGGCCCCTCTTGAACGCAAGGTAGATGTAAAAGAAAAGAGAAACCACCGTGCTGAAAGAATTGCCCCACCGGAAAAAATCACAGCTTTAGAAGGTACTGCCATCGACGACCGCTATAACATAAGCGAGAACGATAAGGTAATTCTTATTATGGAAGATGAGCCTGAATTTGCAAAATTACTGCTGGGCTTTGCGAGAGAAAAAAATTACAAAGGCATAATAGCTTATGAAGGAAATACCGGCTTAAGTTATGCCCGCCACTATAAACCCGATGCTATTATACTGGATATGAAACTACCCGTATTGGATGGGGCCGAGGTGCTGAAACAATTAAAACGCGATCCTAACCTCAGGCACGTACCTGTGCAAATTATATCGGGTTACGATATGCGTAAAGAAGGAATGGAGTTGGGTGCATTTGACTATTTACGCAAACCTGTTTCTAAAGGTGATGTTAGAAATGCCTTTGATAAAATTGAAAACTTTGTAAATAAGAAACTGAAAAGGCTTCTTATTATAGAGGATGACAAGAAGCACAATGAAGCCATACGGGAGCTGATAGGCAACGGTGATGTGAAGTGCTTTTCTGCATACTCGGGCAAGGAGGCTTACGACATGATGATAAAAGAAACCTACGATTGTGTAGTGGTTGATCTTGGCCTGCCTGACATGTCGGGCTTTGAGTTGCTCGAGAAAATAAAAGCACATGATGAGTTGAAGAAAGTTCCGATAATAGTTTACACCGGAAGAGATCTGACCAAAGAAGAAAGTCAGCTTTTGAATAAATTGGCAAACACGGTTGTACTTAAAACAGCCGACTCGCAAGAGCGTTTGTTAGATGAAACAACCCTATTCCTGCACAGAGTTGAAGCAAGGTTACCGAAAGAAAAACAAAACATCATCCGCAAACTTCATAAGACCGACGAAGTATTGAAGAACAAAAAAGTGTTGGTGGTAGATGATGATATACGAAACATCTATTCATTAACCAATGTACTTGAAGATGAAGGTATACATTGCCTTACCGCTGAAAATGGCAGGGCTGCTATAAATTTGTTGAAAGAAAATCCATCTATCGATATTGTGTTAATGGACGTGATGATGCCCGAGATGGATGGCTACGAAGCCACAAAAGAAATACGGAGCATCAATAAATTCAGTAAGCTGCCAATTATAGCACTAACGGCAAAAGCTATGAAAGGCGATAGAGAAAAATGCCTGGAAGCAGGCATGTCAGATTATGTTGCAAAACCTGTTAATGTAGAACAACTATTATCTCTTATGAGAGTGTGGTTATATAAATAAAGAAAATGGACAAATTAAAGAACAAACTTATTTTACTGGTCGACGACGAAGAGAGCAACATATTTGCTCTTGGTAGCTACCTTGAAGCCAGGGAAATGGAAGTGGTAGTGGCTAAGAATGGAGATGATATGATGTTCTTATTAAATAAGGGTGTACGGCCCGACATCATTTTGTTAGATATTATGATGCCAGTAATGGATGGTTATGAAGCACTGCATATACTAAAAAATAATATCTCATTCAACAAGATACCCGTAATAGCTGTAACTGCAAAAGCCATGAAAGGCGATAGAGAAAAATGCATTGAGGCAGGTGCCTGGGATTATATAGCAAAGCCTGTCGACCTAAAGGTTTTACTCGATAAGCTAAATCAATGGGCCAGCTAAATGAGCTCCGACAGTAAGAAAATAAGAGAGCTGCTCGAATCAATACGGTTGGTATACGGTTACGATTTTACCGATTACGCTGAAGCATCTATTAGCCGGCGAATACAGCATTTTATATCAACCCGGAAGATCGAGACCATAGATGAATTGGCCAAGATCGTTTTAAAAGATGAAAAAGCCTTTGAAGAGCTGGTGCAGGAAATATCGGTTACTGTTACAGAATTATTCCGAGACCCAAGTTTCTATAAAAGCCTGCGCGAAAATGTTGTAAAGCGCTTAGCCACCTACCCTTTTATTAAAGTGTGGATAGCAGGTTGCGCTACAGGCGAAGAAATATATTCGGTTGCTATATTACTAAAGGAAGAAGAACTATTGAATCGTTCTGTAATTTATGCAACAGATATAAATCAGAAATCGTTGAAAATTGCCAAAGAAGGCTTGTACAATATAGAGAACATGAAGAGCTATACCCATAACTATCAGCACGCAGGGGGTAAAAGATCTTTTTCAGAATACTATATAGCAAAATACAATACTGTATTGTTTGATAAATCACTGAGGCAAAATATAGTGTTCTCGCCTCACAACCTTGCTGTAGATAAATCCTTCAACGAGTTTCAGCTGGTTATTTGCCGTAACGTTCTTATTTACTTTAACCAGCAACTTCAAAACAGGGCTATTAATCTTTTCTACGATAGTTTATGCCCTTTCGGTTTTCTGGGCCTGGGCAGTAAAGAATCGTTACTGTTCTCTGATAAGCAAAAACAGTTTGAAGATGTAGACAAGAAGGAAAAAATATATATGAAATCAAAATAGGGTTGACTAAAAATGCAAAATACGAAGCTATTGTAGTGGGTACCTCCGCAGGTGGCCTTAACGCCCTATTTGTATTGCTCGAAACGCTTCCTGCTAATTTCCCGCTTCCTATTATTATTGTTCAGCATCGGTCAAAAGACAAGAATGATTTGCTGGAAGAGGTATTACAGAACAAATGCAAAGTAAAAATAAAGCAGGCCGACGAAAAAGAGAAAATAGAAAAAGGCGTAGTTTATATTGCTCCGCCTGACTATCATGTATTGATTGAAAATGATCTTACTCTTTCCCTATCAGCCGATGAATATGTTCAGTTCAGCCGCCCGTCAATTGATGTTTTGTTTGAATCGGCCGCAGGCGTATATAAGGATAAACTTATAGGCATAATATTAACAGGAGCCAATAGCGATGGTGCATCGGGCATTCGGCTTATTAAAGCAAATGATGGACTTACTATTGCCCAGAAACCGGAAGAGGCTTTTTCGCCGGTTATGCCATCGGCTGCTATTAAAACAAATGCTGTAACTCACATTTGGCCACTTTCTAAAATACGCGATTTTTTACTTACTCTGAATAACTAATGGACAATAAAAACAAAGCAACTATACTTATTGTTGATGATAAGCCCGGCAATATACTGGCGCTTGAAAATTTATTAGTAACTAAGGACAGGACGATACTTAGCGCAACAAACGGCAAGGAGGCTTTGCAAACTATTTTAAACAAAGAAATTGACCTGATAATACTTGATGTGCAAATGCCCGGTATGGATGGCTTTGAAGTTGCACAGATATTGAACTCCAACAAACGCACAAAAGACATACCTATAATATTTGCATCTGCCGAAAGAAAGGAACATAAATTTATGCTGAAGGGGTTTGAAGAAGGTGCTGTTGATTACCTGTTTAAACCACTCGACCCTGACATAGCGAAGGCAAAGGTTGCAGTATTGCTAAAAGTGCAATTGCAAAAGAAGGAGCTTATTGAAAAAAATAGTTCACTTCAAAAAAGCGCTTTATTAATAAACAATTCGGCTGATATAATTGGTATCATTGATGCAACAACTTTTAAAATAGAAGAGATAAACAAAGCCTTTACTGATATAGTTGGATATTCGAATGATGAGGTTAGAGGAAAGCCATTGCCATTCTTCCTCAGCACAGAAGACAAAGAGTTTATAGAGGGGCTTGGTAAAACTGAAAAAGACCGGCTTTCGTTTGAACTGCGCATTCATTGCAAGGATGAAAGTATTAAGTGGTTACACTGGAAGATAGTTATAAAGGACGGAAAGTGGTTTGTTAATGCCAGTGATATTAGCTCGCAGAAAAAAGCTGACGAACAAATACAACAACTGAATAATGAACTGCAAACAAACATTGCTCAGCTGGAAGTATCGAATAAAGAATTAGAGTCATTTTCATATTCCATTTCACATGATCTTAAAGCGCCGTTAAGAGCATTAGGTTCTTACTCTACTTTAATGATTGAGGACTACATGGATAAATTGGATGATGACGGTAAAAAGATGCTGAGCAGAATTGGTGATAATGCAGCGAACATGACCACTATGGTCGACAGCCTCCTGAAATTCTCGGGCTTGGGTAAAAAAGAAGTTGAAAAAGTTGACATTAATATGCGATCAGTTGTCGAAAAATGCGTCAACGATATAAATTCATCAACTGAGCATAAAGCAACGGTTAACATTCATACTATACTGCCTGCAAAAGGCGATCGTTTATTGATTACTCACGTGTGGATGAACCTAATATCAAACGCCATAAAGTATTCGGGTAAAACCGAAAAGCCGCAGGTAGATATAGGCAGTACCGAAGAAGAAGATGATATTGTTTATTATGTAAAAGATAATGGCGCCGGGTTTGATATGGCTTATGCCAATAAACTATTCGGCGTGTTTCAGCGCTTGCACCGTAAAGAAGAATTTGAAGGTATGGGTATTGGCCTGGCAATTGCGCAACGCATTATTATAAGGCATGGCGGGCGAATTTGGGCCAAAGGCGAGCCATCGAAGGGTGCTACATTCTATTTTTCCTTAAAGAAGAACTAGGTAAAGGAGTGCGTTATTCGTTTTTATCACCATTTACTACCACATTGGCAGGCATAAAATAAATTGCCGGTATTAAAACAAAAATTACCAACGAAATATATACCGAAATGAAACCGCTGAAAATGGAAATAAAGTAAAGCGATGAGCTACTCATTAATTTTCTCCGCTGTTTCTTTCTAAGTTCCAACGATAACCCCTCAATAAATAGTTCAGGATTTCCATTCACATACTCACGCATTAGCAAAAAGGCGAATGCGCACATAAACATTACAAAACCATACAGTGCGGTAATTTCAGCACGGTGATAGTTTTGCCCCAGTAGGTTTGTCGGTATGGGCAGTATACTCATCCAAAATAACAAATGCAGGTTATACCACATTATATTACGGTCGGCGTGTTGCAGTTGCTTTATAAACTGATGATGATTAACCCAAAGCACCCCTATCATTACAAAACTTAATAAATATGCAACAAGCGGCTGAAACATAGGATACAGCTTATCCCAAATACCGGATGCATTTACATCGCTATCAATAACAGGAATTTTAATTTGAAAAACCATTAGGGTAATAATTATTGCAATTACCCCGTCGCTGAAAGATTCTATTCGATATAATGTTATTGGAATGCTTTTGCTCCTCATGTGGTTCAATATAGATTGAAGTATGCTAAAATAGCTTAATCTATATACCCGAGCAAATCTCTGAACTTTATGTTCGAGCTATTCCTAAGAGAATTATTCCCAGAATTTCCACTTAACAGAACTTTCAGGTTCTGTTTCAGAATCTAATATATGTGGGTTATACCTTGGGCGCACGGTCATTAATGATATTTCGGAATTGTTAACCAACTGCTCTAATACAGGGCCAATGATATATTCTGTTACCGATCTCTTATCCAGATCAGCCATTACTATTACTATATCCGCATTATATTCCTTGGCGCTGCAATCTATCTGTTGGGCATCGTAATTTCCCTCAACTACTTCCGTAGTGTTTTTAACTTTCCTTTCTTCAAGTATATGTTTTATCTGATCTGCTTCCAGTTGCATTTTTTTCACACCTTCTTCCGAAGTATCGTAACTAATACCCAATACATTCAGTGTTGCATCATATATCTCAGCTAAATGTATACCGTATTCAATACTTTCCCTCGAATGAGGCTTATCCTGGAATGGAATGAATATATTTTTTATTCCATCTTTAGAAGGATGATTTTTAATTGATATTACCGGGCACGGAGCTTCAGAAATTACTTTAAACACATCAATATGCTTTGATCCCTCATCTTGCTTACCCTTATGATCGATCATAATAGCATCGGCCTCAATTCTCCTGGCCACAGCTGCAACTTTTTTATAAATATGTCCGCGCTCTATAATATAACTTACAGTAGGTAATCCCTTACCCAAAAGCACGGTTTTACAACTATTAAGCTGGTTGATGGTATCAAGCACCTCGGTACCGTCAAACATAATATGGTCGTGCGTCGATGGATCAAAACGTTTTTCTTCAGGCTTAAGATCAGCACCATCAATTACCCCTAATAGTATTACTTCAGCTTTTGTTTTATTTGCCCAAAAAATAATATTGTGTTGCAAATTCTCAGTAAACGCTGCACTATTTATAGGGACCAATATCTTCTTTATATTAAATTCTTGCGATTCCATTTTTATTAAGGTTTTAACTATTATTACACTTATTACGATTAATATGATAACCGTGTTTAGGTCTATGTATTTCTATGCAAAGATGGTAATAGCGGCAGCATGACTTGTTGTAATAATCTCGGTAAAAGTTGTATCATTTCCATAATCGAACGACCAAGGCAAACAACAAAGCCTGTAACTTATTCAATTACAGGCCCATTTCTCTTAATATCTATCAGCCCTGTCAGAGCTATTATACAGCCTTAGTTCCCCCTTTAAAATTATCTATTCCTTCGTTGTTCTGCCTAATGGCATTTGGTAAATCCCCATCCAAATTATTCGAAATAAAATCCACTATCTTTATTAGAATTTTAAAATTTTCGGGCTTAACACAAAAACTTACGGCACCAAATTGCATGGCCATATCAATATCTCTTTGGTAACTTGATGTAGAATACATAATTACCGGGATATCCTTATACGTCTCGTTTTCTTTCAAATTCTTCAAAAGCACCCAGCCGCTCATTTCAGGCATATTAATATCAAGAAATATAACCTTAGGCAAAATATTATCTTTATTCGACATGATCTCCAGCGCCTCTTTCCCGCCTTCGGCCAGGTAGCACGTAATATCAGATCCTACTTTCTTAATAGCTTCTTCAAACAAGCCTCTCTCCGATCTGTCATCATCTATCATTAAAATTACTTTGCTCATGTATGCTTGAAGCTTTTAAATATTATTTCCTGGCTGTTTTAAAGGTAATACAATTATAAATATTGCTCCTTCATTTATTATGCCACTAGCCTCAATTTCACCTCTATGGCGTTCTACTATCTTTTTACACAATGTTAAACCAAGTCCGGTTCCTTCATACCTGTCCTTTGAATTTAGCCTGACAAATGTGTCGAAAATTTGTTTCGCATATTTCTGTTCAAACCCTATGCTATTGTCTTTCACCAAAATCTTCACGTAGTTCCTATTCCCTTTATCCATAAGTGAAGATGTAATACTAATGCGTGGAGCAATTTCGGGCTTTGAGAATTTCAAGGAATTATTAATAAGGTTATAAAATAACTGATATATCAATATTTCCGCTCCTTCAATATCCGGCAGGTGCTCAGAAACGATCTCAGCATTTTTTTGCCCGATTAATATCTCCAGGTCACTTTTTACATTTTCAATTACCTCATTCAAATTCACCTTTTGAATAGGCTGCTCTGTTGAATTAATTGAGGAAAAAGACAGAACACCATCGATCATCATCTGCATCCTTGAACTGGCGCTTGTTATTTGCCCCAAAAAGTCCATAGCCGTATCGGGCAGGATATTTGAATATTCATCATCAATACGGTTAGTATACATTTTAATTTTACGTAGTGGCTCCTTTAAATCATGACTCGCTACGTGGGCAAATTGCTGAAGATCTTCGTTTGAACGCTCCAGCTGCATGGTGCGGTCTTTTACCAGACTGTCTAATTTCTTTTCGCTTTCCAATAACTCTTCTTCACGGTATTTTTCTTCCGTAATATCCCTTATTGTGCCGACTAATTTTATTGGGTTTCGCGCTTTATCATAAAACACCTTACCCTTAGATTCTATCCAATGTATCGATCCGTCATTCCACACCAACCTGTGCTTGTGATGTATAATACCACTTACATATGCTTGCGCCAAAGTCCTTTCTCTGTCTGGCCTGTCTTCAATATGTACCCGATCAATAAGCTCTGCATATTTTACCGAGCTGCCTTTATCGTATCCAAATATTTCCAGATATCTATCAGAGTAAGTGACCTGCTCAGTTTTCAAATCAAACTCCCACATGCCTAATTCACTCGCATTAATTACAATACTTAGTCTCTTTTCGCTATCCAGCAATTCTTGCTGGCGCTCTTTTTCCTCTGTTATATCTCTTATTGTACCAATAAGCTTAATAGGGTCTTTTGCTTCATTGTATAATACCTTCCCTTCTGTTCTTACCCACCCTATTATATTGTTGGGTTTCACAACGCGTGCTTCGTATGTAAGTACACCGTTCTTTAAGGCTATTTCGAATGCTTTAACAATATCACCCTGGTCTTCATCATGTATGGAATTACGCAGATCTGAGTGGGTATATTTCTTTTCTTTATCGAGCCCATATATTTCCGACAGGCTAAGCGAATAAATGATAGCATCGGTTTTCAAATCCAAATCAAACGTGGCTACGCCGCCGGCTTCGGTAGCTAACCTTAATCTTTCTTCTGCTTCTGCTATTTCTTTCCTGGCAATAACCTGTGGGGTATTTTCAAGGACCCAGATAGCCACTTTTTTTACTTTACCCTCTTCATTCTTTAATGGCGCATAAACAAACGTCACATAAATTATTTCTTCCTTGCCATGCCTTATCAACATCAACTCTACTTCATTGGCATAAAAAGGAACTCCCTTTTCTATAACATCATTAAGCGCACTTTCGTAATAAGGTTTAGCCTCAGCAAATGCATCCCAATAATGCTTGCCTGCTATTGCCTCATAAGGTTTGCCTGCCACTTCAATAAAACTATCATTTACAATTTCAGCAACTAATGAAGCAGCATCAAGCACACAAATACCTATAGGTGCTTGTAATACCATGCTTCTTATATCATGCTCTTTTTCCTCTATTTTTTGCTGGGCAATTACTGTTGAGGTTATATCCTGTGCAATACCGAATAACTTAATTGGTTTTGCTTTATCATCATAGCTTATCCTTCCTGTAATTTTTACCCAATGTATAGATCCATCAGGCCTAATTACCCTGGCAGTATATCTTAAATGTCCTGTTTTTAATGATTCTTCGTGCGCTTGCCTTCTATGTTCCAAATCATCCGGATGAATAGCATCAACATATTTTTTCCTCTCTACAAAATTTTCAGCGCCCCATATTTCTTTAAAACGGGCATCCGTCTCCATTCTGTTTGTTGCATACGTTATTTCATACACGCCTAATTCAGCCGAATGAATGGCAAGCCTTGTTTTTTCTTCCGCCTCTTCAATTTTTTTGCGTGCAACTACCTGTAGTGTAACATTAGTGGCTATGGCCAATACACCAATAATTGTGCCTTTGGTATTTCTATATGCCTGGTATATTACATCTACATAACCCGGTTCGAGCTTGCCATTACGCTTAAACATGGTAGGAACCGATTGCGCCGAAAAAGTTGTTCCCGTTCTATAAACGCCTTCAATCATTTCCTCGAAGCCTATATTGCTTGCTTCTTTAACGCTTTCAAATAATGGCTTATTAACCATTTCCTCCGCAGTCCTGCCCCACATTTCGAACATTAACTTATTAGCCAGCTCAACTATAAAGTTTGGGCCTATTAATATACACATGGCTACCGGTGCTTGCAAAATAGTGTTGCGCAGCCTTTTTTCACTTTCTATTAATGCTTCTTCGGTTCGCTTTAGTTCTGTAATATCTGTGCTTGAACTTATGTATCCCGCAAAAGAGCCATCCGGATTAAAACGGCATTGCCCACGTGCCAATAGCCATCTGTAGGCACCATCTTTATTAATTATCCTGAATTTGCCTGTCCACGGTTTTCTTTCTTTAAATGCTCCCTGATAAATATCTAAAAATTCCTGGCGATCATCCTGGTGTATCATGTCTGTCCAGCCAAAGTCAAGCAATTCCTTTATAGGCCTTCCGGTAAGTTCGCCCCAGGGTTTATTAAAATAAGTAGCTTTTGAGGTTTCATCACTTGTAGCAATTAATATATCCGAGCTTTCCGCCATTGTACGGAACCTCAATTCGCTTTCTTCAATTTTTTGTCGGGCTACAACCTGTTCAGTTACTTCTATGGCCACAGCCACCATCCCCGAAATACTTCCGTCAGGCTCTCTTAGTGCCTCATAAGTAAAATTAACATACGTTGTTTCAATCTTACCGTTTCTTGGCAGGTCTACAGGCCGCTCGTTGGCTACAAATTTTTCACCAGTACTGTATACGTGATCAACCAATGCCTCCAAGCCCTGTCCTTTGGCTTCCGGCAACCCTTCAAAAATAGGTTTGCCAATTACATCTTCACTTTGTTTTCCCCACAATTCAAGCATCCGTTCATTGGCAATTTCAACCACATGGTTTTTACCCTTGAATATACACATGGCCACAGGCGCATGCATAATGTTATTGAAAAATCTTTTGTTGCTTTCTTCCAGCTCCTTTAAGAGTATCACCTTTCCTGTAGTTTCAGTACAGGTAACAAATACGCCTGCCCTTTTACCGGCATCATCCATAACAGGGCTATAACTAAAAGTCCAATACACATCTTCTACATGGCCATTACGGTAGATGGGTACAAGTTGATCTTCGAACCATGTCGCTTCTCCTGTTTCTAAAACCTGGTCAACAAGCGGCTTTATAATATGCCAGGCTTCCGACCACGCCTGCTCTCCGGGCATACCTAATATAGATGGGTGTTTGCCATCCTTTCCTAAACTGGGCCTATAGGCATCATTATAGAAACATATCAATTCTGGTCCCCACCATAAAAACATGGGGAATTTAGAGTTCAAAAGCAGGCCAAGTATAGTTTTTAAACCTGTTGGCCATTCTCCAAAATCTCCTAATGAGGTCTTACTCCAATCTTTCGAACGGATAAGCTCTCCCATTTCTCCGCCACCGGAAATAAACTCAGATGTGTTTTTCTTTGCAATCATTAATTTCTATTTTCTCTGAGCTGAAAAACCGGTTACTATACTTATTTGGCTATTAACCGTTGCTTACATACCAAGAAAAACCTATTTATATTAAAACTAAACCACACTCTCCAATCTCTATTTTCGGTAAACCTATTCTTGCTCCGGTTGAACACCATTATTTAATCGATGAATAATTTGTCTAAGGCTTCCGATAAATTTCGAACATGTAAACTATAAAAAAAAATGTTTCAAATCATTCTTAACTATTGCATTTAGAATTGTTTTTGTTTTCTATCTATCTGCATTAAGCTATATCTTTTGCCTAGCAGGCTTGTTGAATGGCAAGTTCACCGAATAAACAATGCCCTCCGCACAATAGCAGGATACCTTTGTTTCATCAAGATTATAAAAATTAACCCATTAAAAATAAAATTATGGAAAGGAATGATGTAAGAACGGATGGTATGGTTACAGGAATGTTCCCTGATCGTGAAAGCGCAGAAAGAGCTTATAACACAGCTGCTGAACGCGGTTACACAAAAGATGATGTGAGTGTGATCATGTCTGACGATACAAGAAAAAAATACTACACAGGAGCTGTAAAAGAAACTGTGATTGGAACAAAAGCTGCAGAAGGAGCCGGTAAAGGTTCAGCTATTGGTGGTACAATTGGTGCAGCCATAGGTATAATTGCCGCTGTAGGAACCAGCCTGGTTATTCCCGGCCTTGGTTTAATTATCGCTGGTCCGCTTGCTGCAGGTATTGCAGGGGCAGGAGCAGGAGGTGTTACAGGTGGCATTATTGGCGCCTTAATTGGTGCAGGTATACCTGAAGCACGTTCTAAAATATATGAAGAAGGTGTGAAAAAAGGACATATTGTACTTGGCGTTCACCCACGTAACCATGAAGATGCTGAGCATTTCGAAAGGACATGGACCGCGAATAACGGCCGCGAAATACACAATGGATCTACTGTTGATGTAAGATAGATAAAGAAACTCCGGAATATCTCTCCTGAGAAATTTAGAGAGAAAGCCAATTACTAAAATAATTGGCTTTCTTCTTTTATACAAGCAGTAATACTATGACAGATAAGGTAACCATATCAGGTAAGGCGAATATAATTATAAAGCCCAACGAAGTAAAGAACTGTATTCTGCGTGACGGGTTATTTTATTTAACCTTGATAGAATTGGAAGGGTTAAATAAAATTGCTCCAAAATCTGCCATAGTATATGTAGGTGAAGAACCCGTTAGCCATTATAGTACACCCAGTGGAATATTATTTCCCGATGGGGAGAACCAGGCCCCATTCCATATTCCTAACCAGGAAGTAGCCATTCGGCTGGAATTAGATGCGGATGAATTTTCTCCTGAAGAATTATTAAAAATAAAAATGGTGCTTTCTGTTATTGCCCATCAATAAAAAGAGAATTACTTTTTTCTTACCCTCTACACATCCTACATTTTACCTTTTATTCTTTCACACGTAATATACGCAAGCTTCTCATGGAAAGTTGTAATACTTAGCAGAGTGAACACATATAGTTTTGTCGTAAATAATAAATAAACAAACAAATGAAAAACTTAAGGACCTTATTTGCCTCAATTCTACTTATCGGCATAGCTACAACATCTTGTAAAAAAGCGGCAGATGCCAATTTTACATACACACAAAATGGTGCAGGAGCCGTTAACTTTATTAACACATCTTCTGGTGCTTCTTCTTATAATTGGAACTTTGGTGATGGAACATCTTCTACCGTGACTTCTCCATCCCACACATATCCAATCTCAGCAACTTACACCATTTCTCTTACTGCAGATGGTTCAGGAGGCAACAGTACAACCAGCCAAACTATTAGCGTTCAGTAAAATAAGCACCGTTTTATTGGTTTGATAAAGAAAATGATGAAGCCTGTAGCACAACTGTTACAGGCTTTATTATTTCAATAAAATTCAACAAAGAAAATTAAGCGTGCTTGGTTGCACTTTTACCCTCATGGGTGTAAATCCAATAAATTCTCCGTCCAGATCAATTGGTTGAGGTGCCGATAAAGAATCAATTGCAATTTCTTTTGCCGTTTTATATATAACCTGTGGGTGTGTTACCTTTTTACATTTTTTGAATGTAACTGACAATCTCAAAAAATCTATCAAAGAAACCTCTCCTAAAATTACAACAGAAAATCTTCCGTTGTTTATTTCAGCATCCGGTGCAATACCTATTCCGCTTCCAAAATACTTTCCATTAGCAATTACAAAATTTTTCACTCTGCCTTCAAATGCAAAGTCATCTGCTACTGCTTTAACAGGTTGGTTCCGGTAAGATAAAAGGGTATTGAATATAGCTACCAGGTAACCGACGTTAGCACCCAATGTGTTTGTGTATTTACCGATCTTCTGTACCACTATTCCACCAATTCCAATATCGGTAATATTTATAAAGTATCTTGAGCTATCTACACCTGCTTTATTTTTAAATTGAACAAGGCCCAAATCAATCTCCTTAAAAGAATTTTCGTCTATTAATTTTTTAATCCCCGAAAGAGATTGAGTGCTATTAGTTGTCTTTATAAAATCGTTGCCCGTTCCAAAAGGAAGCACCCCTACCTTTACATTAAGATATGGGTTTTGTTGTTTTGCCTCCATTACTCCGTTCACAACCTCATTTAAACTTCCATCGCCGCCCAGGCATATTATGTAATTAAACCCTTCTTGTGCAGCGTTAAACGAAAGTTTGATTGCCTGCCCCGGATATTCAGAACTTAAAAATGAAAGACTATAACCATCATGGAAAGTTGATTCAAGCCGATGAATTACATCCTGCTTTTTTTTGATTTTGCCATGAATAATGAAGGCGATCCTTTTCATTTATTGAGCTTTCGCCGACAAACTTATAGAATAAAAAATAACGTTAAAAGAACTTATCTGCTGATCTACTGGTTATTCCAGTTAATCACTGTACCCATGTTACTTTTAATAAAGTTAAATAACTGTTAATTTACTTCTGTTTTACTATTCAGTTGTGTAACTTTATTGGAATTATACTTCTATTATAAATCCAAACACAATAACTAATAGTGAGTCCATGCAAGAGCTTGGCGTTAATATTAGTGTAGCCTTTAGTATGACTGTTACATTTTAATAACTTAATACAATTGCTTATGAGAATCTTTTTGATCGTTCTTAGTTTATATTTTTTGCCTGTTAGTGGCCAGCAAATCAACAATACATGTATGTGCCACGTTAAGGACATTACATTAAAACAGAGTTGCCGGAATGATTACGCAATATTTATTGATATGTCACGCCCTTCCAATGAAAAGAGATGGTATGTAGTCGATCTTAAATCGGGTAATGTGGTATATAAAGCATACGTGGCGCATGGAAGAGGTAGTGGAGAAGGTAAAATACCCACTACTTTTTCTGACAAACCAGGAAGCCTTTGTACTTCATTGGGAGTTTATAAGATCACAGGTACCTGCTACGGAGAGCATGGGTTAAGTTATGTACTCGACGGACTTGAACAGAATAATAAAAACGCATTGAGCCGCGGTGTTATCATTCATTCTGCCTGGTACGCAGATGATAAATTTATTGCTAGTTATGGCCGTTGTGGCAATAGTTGGGGATGCCCTGCAGTATCGGCTGAAGCCTTAAAAGACTGTGCGCCTTATTTAAAGACGGGCACATTGGTTTGCATTTATAACTAATCGCTAGTTAAGGTTGCGCGCCTCTGTGTATTTGAGGGCTGCATTTATGCAGGTCATCATTTAAGCTCTGATCGTAGTTGTAAATATCGGGCACAAAAGAAATCTGTCCGTTATCATTTACCCAGGCAGTCCAATAACAAATATAGATATCGACCGGCTTTTTCAATATTATCTTCACGTCTTTCTCGTCAGAAGCAACCACTTCAGAAATATGGTCTTTTGTCCACCCTGTGTTTTCTTTTAACAGGTATTCAGCCAGATCTAAAGGCTTTTCAATTCTCATACAGCCATGGCTGAAAGCACGCGCCTGCTCTGAAAACAGATTTTTATTAGGAGTATCGTGCAGGTAAACATCATACGTGTTAGGAAACATAAATAAATATCGTCCCAGTGAATTCCATGAGCCGGGTGTTTGCCTGAAGTGGTACCTGAAATTTGAGGCGGTTAAAGTATTCCATTTTATTTTAGATGGCGATACCTCGGGTGCATTTGGTTGCAAACTTGCATACACTTTTATATTTTTCTTTTCTAAATAATTTCTGTCCTTCTTTACTGCGGGCAACATTTCTCCGGTGGCTATACTTTCTGGCACTATCCACCAAGGGTTTAATGTAATATAGGTTATGGTAGAAATAAATAAAGGCGTTTGCTTATACGGCTTGCCTGCAATTACCTTCATAGTTAAGGCAGGCTTATTACTATCAACAACAACTAAATTAAAACCAGCAATATTTACCATTACAAACGTTTGCGGCATTTTGCGGGGTAGCCACCTCATCCGCTCCATGTTTAGCTCTATCTGGTTTATGCGTTCATTAATATCTTTATTAAGTTCTTTCGCTTCCGGATCACTGATCTTTCCGGTAATTTTCAAACCATTCCTGGTTTGATACCGCTTTACAGCTTCCGCTAAACTATCGTCGTAAACAATATTTGCAGCGTTATGGTTATCTGTAATATCACCTGTAAGCAGTAGGTGTTTGTACAATAAGGTTACACGCGCACCTGTATCACCTTTCTCTAAATGTGTATCTTCCGGTAAAGTAGTCCAGCTTCCTTTGTTCCTAAAATCTAAAAAGCGACTAAGTACTTTTTTTAAAGCAATGTACTGAGGTTGCGTACAAACAAAATTCTTTAATATGTTTCCAATCTGCCCACTTTCACTTGCCTTTTGCAGCGAATCAGTTAATGAAATAGATTTAAAATTTTGGGCCCAATCAACATTTTGGGTTGGAGAATGTATACAGCCTGCATATTGTTGTGCAGCGTATGTAAAAAATGCATCTGTAAGCAACACATCAAGATGGGCTATTGAACGGCTAGGTTTTGTAATCTTTTTATTAGCAAATGCCTTTTTACACAATGCATCAATATCGGCAAGATGATATTGTGCAGAATCAAGCCCGTCTTTATAACAATTCCTGATAACAGATACAAGTGTATCACCCATTGCAGATAATCCATTCGTCCCAAGCCATATTGGATTATAATTTGTCTTGGTGTAATATTTAAGAATAAGACTTGGTGATTGCAGGTAGTCGCAATAAATAATTGTTGTATCTGCATGCACTATGCTGTCCATCTCACCTTTAATCAATGGGCTTATCTGTTCGTTCAATTCCGATTGAGCTTCACTATTTCCCTGTTGCTTATTGCTTCTGATTGACTTACATGCAGTAAATGCAATTACAACAATAAACAAAACAGAAAGGCTTTTTTGTCTCATACTTAGTATGTGATGCAATTAAACTTTCCTGCCTTGTATAAGGCGAAGGATCACTGCAATGAGCGCAATTACAAGTAACAAGTGAATAATTCCGCCCGCTCCATAACCTACAAAACCTATCAACCAACTTATAACCAGTATTACTGCAATTACGTACAAAAGATTTCCCATGACATTTTAATTTTTTATTATTTGTACAAAGTTGCACGTATACAGGCATTAACGTGTTGTACAATTTTCACAATAACCTACATCTTTCCCATACTTCCATTCAGAAGGGCCTCTGCTCTCACTTTCTATACCCGTAAATGACCTTGTTTAACCTTTATTATTTAATGAATACCGAAGCTTTTGGGCTGCTTATCTACTAAACAAAACCTTCCTGCATGGCATACGTAAATTGGGTTGTAACAAGAAAGCAATGAATTATAAATTCCATATAAAAATAAAACATCATGAAAACATTTTCAATTAAACGCATACTGGTGCCTGTCGATTTTTCTCAAACAGGTATGTTGGCTATTGATCACGCAGCTTCTATAGCCAAATCATTCTCGGCACACTTATATCTTCTTCATGTTGCAAAATCTATAGAGTATGCATATACCGGAGAAAGGCATGGAACAGAGGCTGAAAATGTGTCAGAAGGTCATCATACAGCATCTGAAAGAATTGATAAGGTAGTAGAAGATTTAAGGAGCAGGTATATTATAAATGTTAGCCCCTTAATTAATGTTGGTAAGCTGGCACAGGGAGTTAACACTATCTGCAAAGACGAAAATATTGATCTGGTGATTATGGGTACCCATGGGGCGAGTGGTTTTGAAGAATATGTAATGGGTAGTAATGCCGATAAAGTAGTTGATGCAGCTCCATGCCCTGTTATTACCATACAATCTCCGGTTACAAAAACTGAATTAACCAATATAGTTATGCCTATTGACAACTCTTTCCATTCGAGGCAGAAGATTGATTATGTTATAGCATTGGCAAAACACTATAACGCTACCATTCATTTACTGGGCCTTTATAATAACCTGGTTAACGAAAAGAAATTCAATATTAAACTTGAATCGGCTGAAGATGCTATTAAGAAAGCTAAACTATCTTATGTTAAAAAAGTAGTTAATTGCCATGATGTTGCAATAGAGGCAATGAAATATTCGTACGAAGTCCGGGCCGATCTGCTTGTGATAATGACTGATCATGAAGAATCAAGGTATTCAGGTTTCCTCTTGGGGTCTAAGCACGTTATAAATCATTCTAAAGTACCGGTTATGAGTATTAAGCCTACTGAGTATTACGTTACAGGAGGCATGTATTCAAACTGATAATACCCGCAAAAACCCGTGCAAAATAAATAGTGTTCAATATAATACGTTCCGCATTCCTACGGAACGTATTATATTTTACAAACGCTAGATTTATAGATTGATTTCGTTATATTTGGTTTAGAATAATATTTCTTTTGAAACCACTTCTTACATCGGTTGTTTTATTTTTTCTTTTTGAATCTACATTGTACGCCGCATGGACTGCTGATACAAGTATAACTAATGGTTCATGGAATAACCCTGCTATCTGGAAGACAGGCAAGGTGCCTAATGATACTGATAACGTAGTTATTAATACTACTGTTTTATTAACCCAGAATGTGACCCTCAGATATCTTGAGATAACTACAAAGGGAAGCTTGTGTGGTGACTTTTCATTATATGGTACTTTTCAATTTTTTGGCCCCGTAAGCTGTAAGTCTATCACCTTTAACGGCCCTTCTAATAGTACTTCTAACGTAATAGTGACGGACCAAATCACAGCCACCCAATCGGGATTTGAGTTTGTAGGGTCATACTGCGTAAACATTGGTACCGGGGTGCCTGCCTCATGCGGTTCTTACACGGTTCCACAAGCTAATTTTACTTCCTCTACCGTTTGTGCAAACCAACCCATAACGTTTGAAGATAAAAGCTCAGGCTCTTTTTTATGCATACAATGGCTTTTCCCCGGTGGTTCACCTTCTTCATCAAACTTGGAAGATCCTACAGTGATTTATAATTCTCCGGGATATTATACTGTAATTCTTATTGCATCAAATCCAAAAGGAACAGATACACTATCACGTACCATTTACATAAATCCATTACCTGATGCGTGTTGCAATTCAACTATTACTATTGGTCAAAGTATTCAATTAAACACTATAAATTCCATATCATGTACATGGGTACCCTCCTCAGGCTTAAACTGCACTAATTGTTGCAATCCAATAGCTTCGCCTGATGCTAGTACAACCTATCTGGTTTCTATGATAAGCGATAGTGGCTGCCGAGTAACCAACCCAATTACAATAGATGTAAATTGCAATGTATTTATCCCAAAGGCATTTTCTCCAAATGACGACGGCCAAAATGATAAGCTTTACGTTCGCGGCGATTGTATTAATTCTATTGATTTTATAATATTTGACCGTTATGGGAATAAAGTATTTGAAACAAATAATAAGAATATCCCATGGGATGGAACCTATAGAGGCGAACCTATGAATGAGGGCACTTATGTGTATTATATGAGTGCAACCATGTACGATGGCATTTCACAAACCCAAAAAGGGAGTGTAGAATTAATCAGATAACTTAGAAAATAATGATAATAGCACTTTGGATTATTGAAGGTTTACTCGGACTAATATTTGTAATGACAGGCAGCTTTAAATTTTTTCAAAGCAAAGAAAAAGTTATAGCAAGCGGTGGTACCTGGGCAGAAGATTTTAAACCCGGTGTAATTAAAACAATAGCCGCCCTCGAACTAATCAGCGGGCTTGCGGTAATAGTGCCACGGTTATTAGGCCATGGGCATTACCTTACTTTTATTAGCGCAGCATGTATTGCAATTATCATGATAGGTTCCATTTACGTACACCTCAGGCGTAAGGAATTCCAACATGCAAGCATAAATTTGTTGTTTCTGCTTATGGCATTGTTTGTGGCTTATGGCAGTAGGCCTTTTTAATTATGGAAGCCGATCGCCACACGTAATCGCGGCATGGTTACAGCACTTTTAGTTTAAGGATTGATTCTCATCAAAAACAAAATTGATTGAGTTTTTGCTGTCAAACTTCGCGAAACTTGGACTATATTTGCGTTAACCCCATTATAATGCAACAGCACAATAAAGCCCAACGTTCTATTACAGTTTGTGGCGAAACCTTAACCGGATCTCACCACATTTGTGGTTTCTTCGATTCACGTGAAGAACAATTTGATGTGATATTGCCTTTCTTCAAAGAAGGGCTTACTAACAACGAAGAAGTTATTACCATTTGGGAGAGTAACTTGCATACCAAATTGCGATCAAAACTTTCGAATGCAGGGTTACCCGTTAACGAATCCTTATTAAATGGCCAATTAAAGATACTGGCTTCAGAGGATACTTATATTCAGGATGATGTTTTTGTAGCACAACGCATGCTCGACAAACTCGAAAAGGCCTTAGCAACTTCTCAGGATGGACCGCATGGGCATGTCAGGGCTTGTGGCGATATGGTATGGGCTCTCAAAAACCTACCCGGGACAGATGAGTTGATGGAATACGAAGCAAAGATTAACCTGCTGACTCCGAAGTATGATTGTACATTAATCTGTATGCATAATATTAATACACTCAGCGGACGTGCCATTGCGGACCTGCTTGCTTCACATCCTTACGTTATTCTGCATGGTAAAATACATGTTAATCCTCATTATATAGAACCTACTGAGTTATTGAAAAAGTTCAGTGGCCGCCGTAAAGATCTACTGTCTAGTGATCTTAGTGTATTCTAACAGATTAAGGCCTTAGGTTCTCTTATCTTATATCTCCTGTCCGGCAGAGCATAGCTATCGTTTCGTCAAGCCTGACAGTTGTATTTAGGTCAGGAGACGATTTCAGGTAATGTGGGTTTATACGACTTAAGGTTTCGTTAATAACAACACCTGGGTGCATTAACAAACCCTGACGCATTGCATCTTTCGGTAACGAATCGTGATGATACTGGCAGATGCCCGACAATTCCTTTCTTCGGTTGAACATTTCTTCCAGCTTCAATTCGTATTCCATCAGCTGCGAAAAATCCTGCTTCGGCCCGAATTCCCACGTCATATCTCCTGAAGCCCACAAGCCTTTATACCCATCTTTAATTGCCTGATCTAATGAATCCTCAAGTCCGGCCAACATTACATCGCAATTAAATTCTCCTGTTGCTGAAACAGGATCGGAAGACATTACCAGGCGAGTTTTTGTTATCTCTTCTTCCACATCAACACCTATAGCAGCCAGCGTAGAACGCAGGCCGGCTACCATTGGTGCACTGTTCAAATAGAGACAACGATATCCTTCATTTAGCTTGCGTTTTATTGTAGCAGCTAAGAGAGGTAGTTTTTGAGAGGGTGATCCCTCATAAATTAAGCACTGGTGTCTGGGTTCCGGTTCCATGTACAATTACGCAAATCTTTCATCTGCTATGTTGGTTATAATGCAAATTTTAAGAATTATTCTCGAATTAAAATGAAAAATTGGGTGTCCTTTTTTTCATCTATCCTTATGCTATTAATTATCAGTTCGTTGCAAATTCTATATTTACAGTGCATGAAAAAAGTTTCGCTATACCTAATGTCCTTATTATATGTGCTGGCAGGGATAAATCATTTTTACAATACTCATTTTTATGAGGCAATAATGCCCAATTACATTGGCTATCATACTGCACTTATTTATACAAGCGGTTTATGTGAAATAGCACTCGGACTTTTATTATTACCTCAATACACACGCAAAACTGCGGCCAACCTCATTATTTTAATGCTTGTGGTTTTCCTGTGGCTTCATGTGCAGATGTTTATTGATTATTGGCACAACCACGACAAATACTTGTGGCTTGCCACTGTAAGAATACCCTTGCAGTTTGTTTTAATATACTGGGCGTTTACATTTACAAAGCCTGTAAATAAAGGTGTCTGAAGGCCTATGTGGTAAAATGTACGCACCATTATCAATCTTCATTTTTATGATCATACTGTCTAATTAATAATAAAATCGTACATTGCGGCGCGGTTAAGGCCGATACACAAGTAATTAAGAATGAAATATTAATCAACAAATAAAAATAATCATGAAACAACTTGTAAAGAAAAATATAAAAAGAAAGAAGCGGATTGTTAAAAGAGAAGAGAAGATGAAGGCTATGAAACTTCAATCGGCGAAGAAAACTAAGACTTCTAAGGCTTCCTAATATAGAAGGCTCTCTTTTGACCTAAAAGTCAGAAGTTAATTATTGCAAAGGGTGGAACGTAAGTTCTCACCCTTTTGCTTTTTTACACCAAAGCCATTTTTATAGCTATTTTAAATGCACTGTTATTCGCTCCACCTTATCTTCCGAGTCTACCCACAAATAATATAACCCAGCAGGCAGGTCAGTTACATCTACGCCTATTCCTTGGTTTATATACATGCACTTGCTTCCTAGTGAATCTATCTTAAACAAACTAATGCCTGTAGGTTTGTCATATGGTGGCAACCGAATTATATCCACACCACATTCATTGCCTTTTTTAAAGGTAGTATCTGCTTTTTCAACAACTTTCTTATTCTTGTTTTTTACGAAATGTATTTCAAATAAACATGTATCTCCACTATGAATCTTTGTAGTATCTATAAACATTGCTCTATATTTTCTCTTAACCCTCCAATATCCCGCGTTACAGTCGTCACAGTACTCGTACCTTATAAAGTGCAGTAAAGTATCTCTTGCTATTCTTTGTTCTTGTTTATGAATCAAGTCCATAGCCTTAACACTATCAATACAACCTGACTTAATACATTTTTTCAGAAATGATATAGCACCACTACTTCCCATTTGCAACTCACAATCTGTCATCTTACTAATAAGCTGGGGTTTCGTCACAATATTATTTGACTTAGAATCATCCAACTCATTATAAACTGACTTATAAAGTTCCTCCGCATCAAAATACCTTCCCTTCATATAGTCTTCTTCCGCCAAGTCATAAGCTTTCTTGTATTTCTGTGCAATAAGAAAATAGGGTATCGCGGTAATCAGCAATAAAAGCAAATAAAATTTCTTATATACTTTAGTGGTTATCATAAAGTAAAATTACCTGTTTTCTATTAAATAAAAAAAGCCCCGCATTGCTGCGGGGCTTTTTTTATTCTGAGTGTGGTACCAGCTGGAATTGAACCAGCGACACAAGGATTTTCAGTCCTCTGCTCTACCAGCTGAGCTATGGTACCATAAAACAGGGGCGCAAAAATAATAAATTTGTTTTATTACCCTAGTTTTAATTTAAACTTTAAAGCCCACCACCAAAACATCGTCGGTTTGAGGCTCCTTTTGTCTCCAATTTAACAAAGAATACTCTAAAAAGGACCTCTGTACCTCCGGTTCCATATCATTCACTGATAACAAAAGGTCCTTCAGGTTCTTTTTATTGAATTTTTTACCCTCTTCGCCCCCAAACTGGTCAGCATAACCATCGCTGAATATATAAACCTGGTCGTTTGGCTTAACAGCTATAGTTATCTGCTCAAACTGCTTAACCACGTTGTGGTAAAAGCCTATCGGGTAGCGAGATCCTCTGTATTCAGTTAATACGCCGTCGCTTACTAAAACTATTGGCCTGAAGGCCCCTGCAAAGGTTATCTGGCCCACACTTTTATCATACTTTACAAAGGCTATATCCATACCATCGCTGGCCTTTACGCTCTTACCCTGGCCGTTTATTATCTGTTGCAACTCTTCGTCCAATGCGCTTAGTACATCCTTTGGCTCGCTTATCTTCCTCTTTATCACTATATCCTTAAGCATTGCATTGGCCATTATGGTCATAAGTGCACCCGGTACGCCGTGGCCGGTACAGTCAACCACAGCTACATAGCTGATGCCAGCCCCATCCCTACCTTCCCCATTGGGGAAGGAGCCCGACATTGAATTTGAAGTCTTCCCTAATAGGGGAGATTTAGAGGGGGCCTCATACGCCCAGTAAAAATCACCACTCACCACATCTTTAGGCTGGTAAAAAGTAAACACATCTGAGAAACCACCTTTCAGCTTCTCGGCCGATGGCAATATAGCTTGTTGTATGTTCCGTGCATATTCCAGGCTTTCGAATATCTCTTTGTTCCGGTTGGTCAGCTCTTTATTCTTTAATAGTATTTCCTGCTCCTTTAACTTACGCTCGGTTATATCATACCCTATCTGCACCAACGACCCATCGGGCCCGGCAGAAAGGTTCCATGAGAACCAACGAGCATCACCTGAAGATGTGTTTATCTTATGTTCTACAGGGGCCAAAATAGGCTTGCCTGCTGCTATTTGCTGTAGTATATAATTCACCTCGGTTTTACGCTGGCCTGCATCAGCAATATTGTGGCAGGTTTTCGTCCACCACTTGTCGCCAAGCAATTCACCTGTTTTAAAACCCAGCATACGTTCTGCCGAAGGGCCAACGTAAGCAACTTCTCCATCGGAGCCAACAACAACCACAAGGTTGTTCAATTGTTGAAGTACAGCATTAAATACACGTAACATAAGTAAAGAATTTAAGAATTAGTAAACCGGGAAAACCTTAAAAGGGTGCGGAGGATTTATTGCTTAGATGCAATAGGTAAAGCAGTGCATCATGCCGCAAACGGAAATAGACTTCCAGCCGATGTATCGGTTGAAGTTATTGGTTTGTGTATGTGTTGTTATCTGCTTCACTTTACTTAATGTGAGGGCGCAAATGTATCATTTTTTCCTTTGTCCCGCCACTATCTGCAAGCTATTTAGTACTTTGGTGCTCCATTTAATATGAATTTAACAATAGATATAGGCAATACCAGTGTAAAAACTGCTGTATTTAAAGGCTCCAAAATATCTGAGGCTACTGTGCATAAAGCTTTTGATAGTAAAGCACTTAAAGCTGTGGCGCACAAGGGCATTGAAAATGTTATTTTATGTACGGTTACAGCCTACCCTATTGAATGGAAAAAGTACCTGAGCCAGCATTTTAACTTTATAGAATTTGGTGACAAAACGGTTGTTCCTATAAAGAACAATTACCAAAGTCCCGCTACTTTAGGCAAAGACAGGCTGGCTTGTGCTGTAGCTGCAAACGCAATGTTTCCGGGCAAAAATGTACTTACTATTAATGCCGGAACCTGCATAACCTACGATTTGATTGATCAGAAAGGCGTCTATCAGGGTGGTGCAATTTCACCGGGCTTAGAAATGCGCTTTAAGGCCATGCATACTTTTACCGACCGTTTGCCGTTAGTTGAGGCTGACACAAAATTTAAGGCATTAGTGGGCAAAACTACAGAACAAAGCATGCGCATAGGCGCTCAACAAGGCATGTTGAGGGAAATTGAGGGCACAATAGCAGCCTATAAAGCCAAATACCCCGGTTTACAAATAATATTGTCGGGAGGGTCGCACCAGTGGCTCAAAGCAAGCCTTAAGGGAAAAATAAATACACAACCTTTCTTGACGCTTAAAGGACTTAATGTAATTTTGGCGTCCAATCTTACAAAAAGAGGGTTAACTAAATAAACGGGCAGCAGCATAATTATGATAGCATTTGTAAAACGTATTTCTTTTTTTGTTGCATTGCTCGGCATACTTTCTGCTGATAATGGCTTTGCCCAGTCGGCTACTGTATCGCCTTATTCGCGTTATGGCGTAGGTGACCTGCAAAACCAAAACGGAGTAGAAAGTTTCTCGATGGGTAATACAGGTATTGCTTTACATAACGATACGCTTACACCTGATTTTATAAATCTTAAAAACCCGGCTTCTTACTTTTATAACCGTGTTACCACATACGAAGCTGGTGTACTAACCAACAATATTGAATTCTCGACCGAAGGAAGCAGGCACTTTAATAACAATACCTATTTCGGATATTTCGCCATTGCCTTCCCTATTGGTAAACGTTTTGGCGGTAGCTTCGGCTTGCGGCCTATGAGTAGTGTTGGATATAATATTAACACACTTGGTAATATTGATAGCGCCGGAACCAGCATTGGTAATACCGATAACCAGTATGTGGGCAGCGGCGGTATTAATCAATTACATTTTGGACTGGCATATAACGTGCCGCACACCCGCCTTGTATTGGGCGCTAACCTGTCCTTTTTGTTTGGCTACCTCAATTACCAGCAAAACGTAATATACCCGGATAATATAGCTGCATATAACAGCCAGGTTACCGAAAATATTAACATACACGGATTTACCAGTGATTATGGTTTTATGTGGACCATATGCAAAACACGCGATAGCGGATGGCAGGCTGTAGTGGGTGGAACATTATCGATGGGTAGTAGCCTCTTTGCCAATTATAACATGCTAGCAATTAATTACCTGTCGGCTAACCCTCAAACTAATGTTGATACTATAGCAGATAGCAGCGCCAGCGGAAGGATAAAACTTCCTATGACCTATGGTGGAGGTATTACTATTATTAAACGTGATAAGAACAATAACGACATGTTTACCTTTACTGCTGATTATTCATTGCAGCGCTGGAGTCAGTATTCGGTATTAGGTGAGGCTCAAAATCTTAATAATACTACACAAATGAGTTTTGGTGCACAATATATTCCGGCTAAAAACACAACTTTTTTCAGAAGGATGCATTATCGCATAGGCTATTCGCAAACTCAAACTTATCTTAACCTGGGTACTCCTATTATGGATCGTTGTATTTCTTTTGGCGTAGCCATGCCGGTAGGTCCTCCGTTTGCGCCGCCTATCAGCAATCAGCTGGGTGTATTAAATATTGGCTTCCAGTTAGGTGTGCTCGGCACAACCACTAATAACGAGCTACGGGAAGAATATGGTAAAATCCTCGTTGCCTTTACATTCAACAGCAAGTGGTTCCAGAAACACCTGTACCAATAGGTTTCTGTATATTTGCCCAAGTACTTTTTAACCGAGCAATGAATTATTCCCGTCTTATTGCTTTTATCTTTTTTATCCTTGTCTCCACTTGCCTCTTTTCCTGTGAAAACAACCTGAGCAAGGTCGATCTTTTAACCGCTCCCGATAAAACACCTTTGCTGGTTGAACAAAATGCCAATATTGTGTACAACGACTCCGGCAAAACAAAGATGCGTTTGGTTGCGCCTTTAATTGCACGATATGGCGGTACCGAACCTGTTGACTCCTTTACTAAAGGCATGAAGGTCGATTTCTACGACGATTCAATGCACGTTACCAGCCATGTAAGTGCAAACCAGGGCATAATGCACCACTATAAAAACAGCCAGCTTATGGAAGCCAATAATAATGTGGTGGTGGTAAATAAAAAAGGCGAACAGCTGAACACCGAACAGCTTTTTTGGGATCAAACAAAACACTCCATCTATACTAACAAGTTTGTAAAGATCACTACTGCATCCCAAATATTATATGGCGATGGCCTGGTATCGAATGAAGACTTTAGTGATTATAGAATCAAAAATATTAAAGGCGAAGTAATGATCAATAATAACCAGAAGAAATAAAGTATGGTTACATTTTTTGTTATACTTATTGCGGTATTGTTTTCCTTCTTTTTCTCAGGGCTCGAAATTGCATACGTATCATCTAACAAATTGCAAATACGGGTAGAGAGTCAAAAGGAAAGCCTTTCGGGACGTATATTTTTACGCATAACACAAAGCCCGGTACGTTTTTTAACCACCCTATTACTAGGCAATACGTTAGCTATAGTAGTGTTTAGTATTTTCACTGCCGACCTGTTACAGGAGGTGTTTTCGCCATACATTCATTCGCGAGTAGAGATGCTGGTATTACAAACCATAATACCAACCGGAGTTATTTTGGTGGTAGCTGATTTTATTCCAAAAAATCTGTTCCGCTCAAACCCTAATACCATCCTCAAACTGTTTGCCTTACCATGCATGATCATTTATTATTTGCTTTTGCCGCTCACCACTTTTGTGCTTAGCATTGCGCATTTTATAATGAAACATACTATTAAAACCAACCTGTTCCGCTACCAGAGTTCTTTTACAAAAACAGATCTGCACGAATATATTGATGAGCACACTATTACCACCACCGGCAAACAGGAAGTAGAGAACGAAGTGCAGATATTCCGCAATGCCTTAAGCTTTCCTGATGTAAAGGTGCGCGATTGTATGGTGGCATTGGTTGATGTTATAGCCATGGATATAAATGATGGCCTTGCTAAGATCAAAGAACGGTTCCAGCAAACACGCCTTTCGCGTATACTCATATACAACAACAATTTAGACAGTGTACTTGGTTACATACACTACCACGAAATGTTTAAACAGCCCGGCGATGTAAAAAATATTCTGCTTACTGCACCTGTTATACCCGAATCGATGCCGGCCCGTGATGCATTGCGTATACTTATGCAGCAACATAAAAGCCTTGCACTGGTGGTTGATGAGTTTGGCGTAAACGCAGGCATACTTACCACCGAAGATGTGATTGAAAAAATATTTGGCCAGATAGATGACGAGTACGACAGAGAAGATCTGCTGGAGAAAGAATTATCGCCCAATGAATATCTGTTTTCAGCCAAACTTGATATTGATTACCTGAACCAGAAATACCAACTGGATATACCCGATCGTGATGATTATAAAACACTGGGTGGTTTCATTCTGCATTCAACCGGCACCATACCTAAAACAGGGGAGAATCTTAGCATTGATAATTTCGACATAAAAATAATTTCCTCTTCGGCCACACGAATAGAACAGGTAAATATTAAGGTAAAGAAGAACAGCTGATATTTGCAATACCCACAGAATGGAGCAAGCTGTTCAATCAAAAAATACATTTAATAAACAGTTACTTTTTATAATACTGCTTTATGCTGCAAGGCTTATTTATTGCTATGCTGGTTATTTAAAAAATTACTGCTGGTTAGATAACCAGGATGAATCGCACGTATACCTTTTAGGCCTTAGCTATTACACCACAGGCCAGTTTCCGCTTTGGGGACCCGATGTGGTTTATACCAATTCGCACCTGGCAGGCGGTTTACAGGGCTTTTTAATTGGGGCACCACTATCTGTTTGGGCAAACCCTTTTGCACCTTATTTGTTCCTTTTTATTTTAGAATCTATTGCACTCATTTATCTGTCGTGGTATGTAACTAAGCTATTTCCAAAAATGCCGCAATGGGTGGTTTACTCCATAATTGCATTTGCGCCATTTGCCGTGCATACAGGCTTAAAGGTTATTAACCCTGCATATGTATTGATACTCTCAGTGCCTTTTACATTATCGGTATTTGAATCGTTCGAGTTATTCGATAAGCAACTTATAAAACCCGAATGGCGTTTCTTTTGGATGAGCTTCAGCATCATTTGTGCTTTTCAAATTCACCCATCTTATATTGTATTATTGCTGCTTTGGTTTGCTGTTCTGTTTTATGTTTTAAAGAAAAAGCAATTATCACTTTCGAGCTGGATGAAAGTTGCGGGGCTAAGTATCCTGGGCTTTGCAATTGGCTTTGCTGCTATTGTTCCCGCACTGGAGCATTATGGGTTAAGTGTATTTGTACAGCAAGGCAAGAACCTCGATTTCAGTTTTAGCCATATTGCAGATATAGGTTCGGTGTTCTACTTTTTCGTAACACTCGCAGGGTATGATATGAATACCTTTTCTCCGGCCTACACCTTTAACAGCCTGTGGAAATATTTACCAAAACCATTTGCCATTGTGTTTGGCATATTACAGGTAATGGGTCTGCTTATTGCTGCTAGTCAAATTATCATTTACTTTATAAAAGGTGCAAAGGCATACATGGCCCAGTACAAGCGCTTTCTATATGCATCTATAATACTAACTGTTGCGCTGGGAATACTTTATATGTTCTCGTTTGTGCGGCCCGGGCAGCATGCGCTTATCATCTTCTTCCCGCTGTCGGTTATTTATATATGCATATGCATACAATTTTTTATTGAACGGAATTTTTTAAAGCCCCTATACATTGGCATCTTCTTTTCATTAGCAGCCATCTATTATATCACCGTAAGTATTGCCACTTACCGATTACCTGATCTGGGTTATAGGGAAAAAGCATTCACTGCCCTGCAAGATAAAAACTCAGACTTGTTTGAAACACCAAGGATTGCTGACCCAAGCACAAACAATACTCCGCCGCCACCTGCACCTAAAGTAGATACTGCAAATCATCCATCTGTTTCATCTGCTCCTCCACCACAAAAAACAGCATCCTTAAAACATCATAAACGTCGTCGCCGCAAACATCATAAGCGCAAAAAGCACCGTACGCATAAAACAAAAAGCACGAAGACAAAACCCACAACAACTCAATAGCTTTTGTAAATTAGCCTTATGGGATTGAAAGATTATTTTGCTTTTAACAAACGGCAACGCAATGGTATTATGGTTTTGCTAACCATAATTGCGGGTATGATGATATACCTAATTGTGAGTGATTATTTACCACCTTCCCCCGCTACTGAAGATTTTTCTGCCTTTAAGGCCGATATGACCAAAGTAAAGTTTAAGGCCCCTGATACCACAAAGCAGATAGTTAAGCAAACGGATACCCTTGGCCGACCAAAAAAGCTAAAACAGCTTACTACCCTTGAACTAAACACAGCAGATTCAACCGACTTTGAAGATTTCCCTTTAATAAGCCCAAAGGTTGCCCGGACCATAGTCAGGTTTAGGAATGCTTTAGGAGGATATTATGACAAAAAGCAGTTATTAGAGGTATATGGAATGGATACAAGTGCCTATAATTCAATGATTAACCATATAACTTTAGATGTCAGCCTGGTAGAAAAGCTTAATATTAATAAAGCCACTGAAAAAGCGCTAACACACCACCCTTATATACACAAGGTACTGGCAAAAGCCATTTATAACTACCGCAAAACCAACGGACCTTTTAACAAGGTGAGCGATATTATGAAGGTGGAAGGAATAGATAAAGAATTGTACCAAAAACTATCTCCCTACCTAAGCATTACCAACTAATGCAGCGAAATATTACATTTGCACAAAACAAGAACATATGAGTACTGCAGAAGCAACTATATCTACCGGCTTAGATTTTGGCATTACCGAAACACAAAAGATGATTGCCGATACCATTCAAAAATTTGGAAAGGATCATATCCGTCCGAAATTGATGGAATGGGACGAAGCGCAAATTTTTCCTGTAGAAGTATTTAAGAAATTAGGTGAGCTTGGGTTTATGGGTGTGCTTGTGCCTACCGAATACGGTGGAGCAGGTTTAAGTTATTTCGAATATGTTACAACCATTGTAGAAGTATCGAAAATATGCGGCTCTATTGGTTTATCGTTAGCTGCACACAACTCACTTTGCACCGGGCATATTTTGCAATTTGGTAGCGAAGAACAAAAGAAAAAATATTTACCTAAGCTCGCTACTGCTGAATGGATCGGGGCATGGGGCTTAACCGAAGTCGGTACCGGATCAGATTCGGGTAACATGTCGACTGTAGCGAAAAAGGATGGAGACTATTATATATTAAACGGAGCCAAGAACTTTATCACTCACGCTATTTCGGGTGATGTCGCTGTGGTTATTGCACGTACCGGAGAGAAGGGAGATTCGCACGGAATGAGTGCTTTCATTATTGAAAAGAGCACTCCGGGTATAAGTGGTGGCAAAAAAGAAAACAAGCTTGGCATGCGCGCATCGGAAACAGCTGAGTTAATTATGACAGACTGCAGAGTACATAAGAGCCAGATGATGGGTAAAGAAGGCGATGGATTTATACAAGCTATGAAAGTATTAGATGGCGGTAGAATTTCAATTGCTGCATTGGGTGTGGGTATTGCTAAAGGCGCGTTTGAAGCCAGTGTAAAATATTCGAAAGAAAGACAACAGTTCAATAAACCAATCAGCGAGTTTCAGGCTATTGCCTTTAAACTAGCTGATATGGCAACCAAAATAGAAGCAGCAGAATTGCTTACCATGCAAGCTGCCGACCTGAAGAACCGTCACCAAAAGATGACCAAAGAAGGTGCGTTCGCAAAATATTATTCATCGGAAGTAGCTGTAGAAGTATCGACCGATGCAGTACAAATATTTGGTGGCTACGGCTACACCAAAGATTTCCCTGCTGAAAAATATTACCGCGATTCGAAACTTTGCACCATTGGTGAAGGAACATCTGAAATTCAGAAATTGGTTATTGCAAGAGAAATATTGAAGAAGTAAGCTTCTTAATTATTTAGAATACGCTCTCTATGCAAAAAATAAGAGTACATAACTTTTCACTTTCTGCAGATGGTTTTGGCGCAGGACCAAACCAGGACCTCAATAACCCTTTAGGGATAGGTGGCATGGCTGTGCATGAATGGTTCTTCCCAACCAATGTTTTTCAACGGATGATTGGCAATGCCGGCGGAGAAACAGGACTAGATAACGATTTTGCATTAAAAGCTTTTATAAATGTGGGTGCCTGCATAATGGGCCGAAATATGTTTGGACCAATTAGAGGAAACTGGCCAAACGATGAATGGAAAGGATGGTGGGGCGAAGAGCCTCCATATCACTGCCCTGTATATGTTCTAACCAACCATGCCCGTGAGCCTATTGTTATGAAGGGCGGTACAACTTTTTATTTTGTTACAGAAGGAATAGATATAGCACTTCAACGTGCAAAAGAATCGGCAGGCTCAAAGGACATACAGATCTGTGGTGGTGTGAAAACTATTCAGCAGTATTTGAAAGCGAAATTAATAGATGAAATGCACCTTGTAATTTCCCCAATCATTCTGGGTTCAGGAGAAAGACTTTTTGAGAATACTGATCTGGTTCAATTGGGATATAAAGTCATCGAACATAAATTCTCAGGAAAGGCGATGCATTTAATAATTTCAAAAAGCTAATTAGAACTAATTTTTAGCCCACTATTCGCAAACAATCTGACGCCGGGGTAAAGAAGTTTTTCCAGGGATTAAAACAATATGCTGAAAGAACATAAATTAGCTCATGGCATTTAACGAGAAGTTAGCGGATAGAATAAGAGAATCTTTGGTGGATATACCAAAGGTTGAAGAAAAGCAGATGTTTGGTGGAGTTTGCTTTATGGTTAACGGAAAGATGTGTATTGGTGTGGTTAAGGATGAGATGATGTGTAGAATTGACCCAATACTAAATGAGAGCGCTCTTGAGAAAACCGGATGCAGGCCAATGGATTTCACAGGAAAACCAATGCGAGGTTACTTTTTTATAGATGAAAGTGGTATGAAAACAAAGGAAGCATTTGAATATTGGATATCTCTTTGCCTTGAGTTTAATTTAAGGTCAAAAGCTGCGAAGAAAAAAGTAAAAAAGTAGCGAAATCAACTATTTTTATTCTGCATCACAATTTGAACCGTATAACGACTCTTGTGTTCGAGTAATATCTTTTTATCAATGCATACCCTATCGACAGTTGGTTGATCGTAGTACCTTATGGTTACCAGCTCAAGCTTGGTATTGTATAGTACCCTGAAATCTTTTTGCAATGCTTTTATCAATGCCGGTATTTTATCCGGGTCATCATCTATACACAACGAAAAATTAATGGCCGAATTTTGTATTACATTGGTCTTTACTTTGTGCTTAGCCAGTATTTCGAATATGTGGCTGAGGCTTTCTTCTACTATAAATGAAAAGTCCTTAGGGGATACAGATATAAGTACCTGGTTGACCTTAAAAATAAAACAAGGTATAGGCAACTGGCTGTTTTCATTATCAATCCGTGTTCCTTCAGCTGCAGGGTCAACAAACGATTTTACAAAAAGCGGAATATTTTTATTCTGCAAAGGCTTTATCGTCTTTGGGTGAATGACCGTTGCACCGTAGTATGCTAACTCAATAGCATCCTGGTAACTTAGGTGGTCTATCTTCACGGTATTATCGAACCATTTAGGGTCGGCGTTTAATACACCCGGTACATCTTTCCAAATGGTAACCGATTCTGCACTGCTGCAATACGCAAGTATAGCTGCCGTGTAGTCAGATCCCTCACGCCCGAGTGTAGTGGTTTTCTTCTTAGGTGTTTGTCCAATGAATCCTTGCGTAATGACAATCTTACTTTTCTTTAATGCTGGAATTATATGCGCCTCTACTTTTTCTTTTGTCTTTTCGAAATCTACTTTAGCATCGCGGTAATTATCATCGGTGCAAATTATTTCACGGGCGTCTATCCACTCGTTCTTAATATGCTCCAATTCTAAATATGCACTAACAATGCGGGTAGAGAGTATTTCACCTATCGATACTACCTGATCGTAATGTTCGTGGTAATCTTTCGATTCAGCCTCAGCATTCTTTTGTAGCTGGGCAATATCTTTTTTTATCTCTGTAAATATGTCTGCGTTCTTATCGGCAAAAAGTTCTTCGGCAATTTTATAGTGGTAGCTTTCTATTTCTTCGAGCGCTTGCTTTGCTT
>Ga0206844_10045_pt1 | contig 44848 bp, 55 predicted proteins | sample Alteio_BWOrgCont_22_FD_152907 | JGI IMG/M metagenome (GOLD analysis project Ga0206844, IMG submission 152907) | Enriched cells from forest soil in Barre Woods Harvard Forest LTER site, Petersham, Massachusetts, United States -... | ecosystem: Environmental > Terrestrial > Soil > Temperate forest >...
AGCGGAGCCAAACTGGCGCAAAATCCCGATAGCGCTGATCGACCCGGTTCGTGAGTGGTTCTCGCCTTTTCGCGTTCTCACCAGTAATTGTCGCTTGCGGCCCGCGCCGCCTCGCGGCTTCGACGGGCGAGCACGCCCATCGCTCCATCGATTCTTCATGAAACAGCGCACCCCGAACAGCCGAGGTGCGCTTCTTGACGAGGATTGGTCAGATGCTGAGGATGGCGAACAATACGCTAGTACTGGCCGTAAATCAGCACATCCAGAGAGGCTGCGGTGCCGGCTGCGCCGACACTATCGGCGTAAATGCTGAGCTGCGTGCCGGGAACATCGTAGACGCGAGTGATCTGTGAATGCGGCGTCAGCATGATGGTGTCGAGTTGCGCTACCAATTCTTCGCCCTCGGTGAAAGTCAGGCGCAAAACAATGTTGGCTGTCGAATCGATACGCTCATCGGTGACCAGGCGGATTTTGTCGTACGTGCTGACATCGACTACACCGAGCAACTTCGTCTGCCCGCCCGGAATAGTGACGGAACCGGCGGTGGTGCGGAATGCCAGCACGTTTTCGACGTTAGGAGTTTGATGAGGTTGAATAGGGGTAGGAGAGGTTCTTGGTGCTGTTGCCATATATGCCTCCATATTTGGCGCGCCTGAAGGGCGCGTTTGATTTGTGTTCTACGCGATGGGGGAGACTATTTCGTGAACCAGTAACAAGCGGATCATAGGTCTGGGTTGTGGGAAAAACAATGCTTGCGGAAGAAAATAATAGAGTTGCGGACCGAAACGGGAATGTCGATGGCGTGGCTGGCGACAGCAGATTCCTCGCTTCGCTCGGAATGACAATTTGGCTGTAAATGAGAATGGCGGGTGGCTGTCACATAATCTTCATGAATGCATTTCCTCCATCAGCGGTTATCATATCCGGACACTAAAAGGAGATCGTCGAGCGCTGCGGCACTGCCTCGACAGCAATAAAACGTGAACATCGCGGATGCGCTATTCGGCCGTCCTTTGGCCACGGAAGAAGAAAAAGCAGAACGAATCGGGCCGTTGAAGGGCATTCCGATATTTGGCCTGGACGCACTGAGTTCCGCTGCTTATGGTCCGGAGGCCGCGCTGACGCTATTGATCCCGCTGGGCATGGCGGGCGCTGTCTATGTGTGGCCGATTACGATCGGCATCGTGGTCCTGCTCGGCATTGTGTACTTCTCCTACCGGCAGACGATTTCGGCCTATCCGCGCGGCGGCGGCTCTTACACGGTGGCGACGGAAAATCTGGGTGAGAGAGCCGGCCTGCTGGCTGCGGCTGCGCTCATGATCGATTACGTTCTCACCGCGGCAGTCGGCATCTCGGCCGGAGTGGGTGCGCTGGTTTCGGCCGTGCCGTCGCTGCAGAGCCAGACGCTCCACCTGTGTCTGGGGATTCTCATTCTCATCACACTGATTAATTTGCGCGGAGTGCAGGAGACGGGCGGAGTATTTCTGCTGCCCACGTATGTTTTTATCGCGTGCCTTCTGGGCTTGATCGCAATCGGCATCTTCAAAACGCTGGTTGCGGGAGGACATCCGGTCCCTGTGATTGCTCCTCCGAAGCTGACGGGAATTACCGGATCGGTTAGCGCATGGCTTCTGTTGCGTACCTTCTCCAGCGGTTGCACTGCGATGACCGGCGTCGAAGCGGTGAGCAACGGCGTCATGGCCTTTCGCGAGCCATCGGACAAATGTGCCAAGCTCACGCTGACGATCATCATCGCGATCCTGATGGTGATGTTGCTGGGAATCGCGTATCTCGTCCCGGCGTATGGAATCGCGGCGACGGACCCGGGAATGCCGGGATACGACAGCGTGCTATCGCAACTGCTGGCTGCGGTCATGGGGCGCGGCGCTTTCTACTGGCTCAGCATTGGCTCGATCCTCGTGGTGCTCTCGCTTTCGGCAAACACCGCATTTGCCGATTTTCCCCGCCTGGCCCGTGCGATTGCGGAGAACGGATTCTTGCCGCATGCTTTCGTCATTCGCGGACGGCGGCTGGTTTTCGCCCAGGGTGTCTATGCTCTGGCCCTGCTTACTGGCTTGCTGCTGACTATCTTCGGTGGCGTTACCGACCGATTGATTCCTCTCTATGCAGTGGGCGCGTTTCTGGCATTTACGCTTTCGCAAGCCGGCATGGTGATGCACTGGAGGCGAACTGGCGGGCCCGGTGCTGGGCGCAGCATGTTGCTGAACGGGCTGGGAGCCGTGGCTACCGGAGTTACGACCGCTGTGGTACTGGTCGCGAAGTTCGTGGATGGCGCCTGGATTACGGTTCTATTGATTCCGGCCCTGATTTTGATGATGCGGTCGGTAAGACATCACTACGCTCAGGTAGCACAGGAAATCAGAACGAGCGCCCCGGTGCAAACGGATGGTCTTGCTGAGCCGGTCGTGCTGTTGCCGATTGACCGTTGGAGCCTGGTATCGGAAAAAGCTTTGCGTTACGCCTGGACGTTATCGCGAGAGATCCATGTGTTGCATGTTGGATGCGGAGAAGATACGGATCAACTATGCCGGCAGTGGAGCGAAGTTGTGGAGAAACCGGCGAAGATGGCGGGACTACCGTTGCCGCAATTGGTGGTGCTCGATTCGCCTTATCGCTTTATTGTAAAGCCAATCGTTAACTACGCGATTCAACAACAGATCGCGCAGCCGGATCGAAATATCACCGTGCTGATTCCGGAACTTGTGGAGAGCCACTGGTATCACTACTTGCTGCACAACAACCGGCCGGAGGCGATACGAGCACTGTTGCTGTTCAACGGCAACCAGCGAATTACCGTCGTCACTGTGCCGTACCACCTGGTGAGTTGAGTCTTTACTTGATTTTGTCTTCGCCTTCGGCGCCTGCGACAGGGTGTTCCACTCCCTGCTGCTTTTCGGCCTCTTCCATCGCTCGCTTCGTCTCTTCGGCACGTTTGGAACGGGCTTCGCTGCGCTTCTGGCGCTTTTCGTCGAGTAGTTTTTCGCTGCCCAGGAGTTCGACGAAGGCGTTATCGGCGCCGTCGCCTTTGCGCCATCCTGTGCGGACAATGCGCAGGTAGCCTCCATTACGATCGCCGAAGCGCGGACCGATGGTGTCGAATAGTTTGTCGACGGCGGCGCTGGTCATGAGGTATGCGAGAGCCTGGCGACGGGCGGAAAGATCTCCGCGCTTGCCGAGCGTAATCATTTTCTCGACCTGGGGACGCATGGCTTTGGCTTTGGGGACAGTGGTCTCGACTCGCTCTTCGAGGATGAGCGAAGTGACCAGATTGCGCAGCAAGGAGCGACGGTGCGCGGTGTTACGTCCCAGTTTCCATCCGGCTACTTTGTGGCGCATGGCTGAATCCTTTGTTCCGGCGCGGGGAAAAGCAGATTCCTCGCTACGCTCGGAATGACAAAATTAAGGTGCTCGTAATGACAAAATTGTCAGAGTGACAAAATTTTGGGGACGGTTGCCCGTCCCCGCACTAGCTTTCTACAGATCGTTGTCGTTGCCGTAGGCTGACGCGGGCAGAATCTGGTTCGACGTCGGGCCGGGTACGGCGTTGCCTTGCTCGTCGATTTTCATTCCCAGACTCAATCCCATGGTGCCCAGAATTTCCTTAATTTCGTTTAGCGACTTGCGGCCGAAGTTTTTGGTCTTGAGCATTTCGGCTTCGGTCTTCTGTACCAGTTCGCCAATCGACTGAATGTTCGCGTTCTTCAGGCAGTTGTAGCTGCGCACCGAAAGCTCGAGTTCTTCGACGGAACGATTGAGGTTCTCGTTCTTGATCTCGGGCTTGCGTTCTTCGGACGACGTCGAGGTCTCGATATCTTCCTCGAAGTTGATGAAGATATTCATGTGGTCCTTTAGCAGCTTCGCCGCCAGACCGATGGAATCGGCCGGGGTGATGGAGCCGTTGGTCCAGACTTCGAGGGTGAGTTTGTCGTAGTCGGTGATCTGCCCGAGACGCGCGGCCTCCACGGTGTAGTTGCACTTGCGTACCGGGGAGTGGACGGAATCAATTGGAATGAAACCGATGCCGAGGTCTTCGTCGAAATTCTTGTCGGCGGATGTGTATCCGCGGCCGCGCTTGAGGCGCATTTCCATATCGAGCTTACCGCCTTCACTGACGGTCGCGACGTAGACGTCTTTATCTAACACTTCGACATCCGCGTCAGCCTCAATCATGCCGGACGTCACGACACCAGGCTGATCGGCGCGCAGATAGATGGCTTTGGGCGCATCGCCGCTGAGCTTGAAGGGAATCTGCTTCAGGTTCAGGATGATGTCGGTGGCGTCTTCGACTACGCCGGGGATCGACTGGAATTCGTGCAGGACGCCTTCGATCTTGACGGCGGTAACTGCAGCGCCTTCGATCGAAGAAAGCAGCACGCGCCTGAGGGCGTTGCCGATGGTGGTGCCGAAGCCGCGTTCAAAAGGCTGGGCCCAGAAGATGCCATATTTATCGGTGAGGGTCGAAGTATCGACCGCTAGACGTTTCGGTTTTTGAAAACCTTTCCAAAGCATTTGTTATTCTCCTTCGGCCGTTTGGCTCAGTCCTGACTCCCTGAACTGGTCCGTGTTGCGTTCAGGTCTGACGTCAGGACAGGCTGATCTGGCTCGAAATGTGGACCAGAAAAAATCCGATGCTACACGCGAGATCCTTCGCTCCGCTCAGGATGACGCCGGCTGGGCTCGCGCGCCCAGCCAAACTACGTTTACTTGCTATACAGTTCGACAATCAACTGCTCGTTCACCGGCAGATGGATGTCTTCGCGTTTGGGCAACGATAAAACTTTTCCCTTGTAGTGGTCGCGATCGATCTCTAGCCACGTCGGCGCGTTTTGATGACTGGCGAATTCTTTTGCTGGTTCGAGGATCGCCAACTTCAGGCTGCCCTCGCGGATCCCGATCTCCTCGCCAACACTCACCTGATAGGAAGGAATGTTGACCTTGCGGCCATCCACTTGAACGTGGCCATGGCGAACAAGCTGGCGCGCTTGACGACGAGACACGCCGAATCCGAGGCGGTACACGACGTTGTCCAGGCGGCGCTCAAGCTGCTGCAGAAGCAGTTCGCCGGTCACGCCCTTGGTACGCGCGGCCTTCTCGAAGTAATTTCGGAACTGGCCTTCCTGGGCGAAGTAAATGCGCTTGGTCTTTTGTTTCTCGCGCAGTTGCAGGCCATAGCCCACGATTTTCGATTTGCGGTCCTTGCCGTGCTGGCCGGGAGCAAAATTGCGTTTCTCGATGGGACACTTATCGCTGAAGCATTTGGTGCCTTTGAGGAACAGCTTCATGCCCTCGCGACGGCAGAGACGACAGACGGGATCAGTATGACGTGCCAAGTTGCTTCTCCTTTAGATGACCGGTTTACAGGTTTGGCTTCACCCTTCATCCCGGACGTTCTTGCTGTTGGTAAAAATCAAACTCTCCGACGCTTTGGCGGACGGCAGCCATTATGCGGAATCGGCGTAGCGTCTTTTATATTGCGCACTTCGATTCCAGATGCAGCGAGCGCACGAATTGCAGACTCGCGCCCTGAACCCGGACCGCTGACTCGCACTTCCACGCTCCGTACGCCATGATCACGCGCCATAACTGCGGCGTTCGATGCTGCCTGCTGGGCGGCAAACGGCGTGCCTTTGCGGGATCCGCGGAATCCCAGTGAGCCGGAACTTTTCCACGAAAGCACATTTCCGGCCTGATCGGCGATGGTCACGATCGTGTTGTTGAACGAAGCCTGGATGTGCGCAATGCCATGCGAGACGTGCTTGCGCTCCTTCTTCTTGAACGTCTTTTTCTTGCCTTTTTTCTCTGGTGCCGCGGGGCCGCCGGCTGCTGCTGGTTTTGCCATAGTGAATCGTCCTTGATTTATGTCTTCGTCGCTGTCTTCTTCTTCGCCGCTACCGTACCTTTGCGCGGACCTTTACGAGTGCGGGCATTGGTGTGCGTACGCTGTCCGCGCACTGGTAAGTTCCGGCGATGGCGATAACCACGATAGGAACCAATTTCGATGAGCCGCTTGATGTTCATCGAAACTTCCTTGCGCAGATCGCCTTCCACCAGGCCTTCAGCTTCGATGACTTGGCGGATGCGATTCACCTCGTCCTCACCTAGGTCTTGAACCTTCTTCATGGGTTCGACCTTAGCCTGATCGAGAATGCGGGCCGCGCGCGGGTTGCCGATTCCGTAGATGTAAGTCAGCGCAATATTAATATGCTTGGTGCGCGGAAGGTCGATGCCTGCAATACGTGCCATAAATCGTGTGTCTCCTGGCCTTAGGCCTTGGCTCCAGCCTTTGGCTCTTAGCTTTTGGCCTTTAGCTAACCTCCTCGAAAAAAGCCAACCGCTAAGAGCTAAAGGCTAATGGCTGTCCTTCTTATCCCTGGCGTTGTTTGTGTTTGGCGGTTTCGCAGATCACTCGCACCACACCCTTGCGGTGAATGACCTTGCACTTGTCGCAAATTTTCTTTACTGAGGCTCGTACTTTCATAAATCAGTCCTTGGTCGTTCGTCGTTAGCCGACTGCCGAGCTCTGCCCGGCGCTACACAATTATTTATAACGGTACACAATGCGTCCGCGATTCAGGTCGTAGGGCGAAAGCTCGACGGCGACTTTGTCGCCTGGCAGGATGCGAATGAAATTCTTGCGCATCTTTCCTGAAACGTGCGCCAGCACCTGGTGCTTGTTTTCGAGTTCGACTTTGAACATGGCATTGGGCAGCGGCTCAAGAACCGTTGCCATCACCTCAATCGCGTCTTCTTTGCTCATCGACTCCTTAGAATCAGCTGCTAGCTTCTAGCTCCTGGCTACCGCGTCCTCAGCTAGGAGCTAGCGGCTAGAAGCGCTTACTGCGTCAAAATTACCGGACCTTCTTTTGTCACCGCTACGCAGTGTTCAAAATGCGCGCTGCAACTGCCGTCGGCGGTGACGGCTGTCCACTTGTCGTCTAACACGCGGGTCCCGGGCTTGCCAAAATTTACCATCGGTTCGATCGCTAGAACCATCCCCTCTCGCAACCGGGCACCCTGTCCACGCGCTCCGAAGTTCGGGACTTGCGGTTCCTCATGCAGCCTGGTCCCGATGCCGTGTCCCACGAACTCGCGCACCACACTGAAGCCGTTGGCTTCGACGAACTCCTGCACTGCCGCGCCAACGTCGCCAACCGCATTGCCGACCCGCATCTGCTCGATGCCCTTATATAACGAAGCCTCGGTCACTTCGAGCAGCTTGCGTACTTCGGGCTTGACCGAATCGTCTACCGGCACGGTGATGGCAGCATCGCCGTAATATCCATCGAGCACCACGCCGCAATCGATGGAAACGATGTCGCCCGCTTTCAGCACCCGTTTTTCCGACGGAATGCCGTGCACAATCTCCTCGTTCACCGAGGTGCAAAGCACACAGGGGTAATCGTAATAACCCTTGAATGCAGGCTTCGCGCCCAACTCCCGAATCTTTTTCTCGGCGGCGCGCTCCAGATCCATGGTCGTAGCTCCTGGAGCTACCAGCGCACGAACATGATCGAGCACTTCCCGCACGATGCGGCCGCTCGTCCGCATCCGCTCAATTTCTGCCGTCGATTTACAGACAATTGCCATCCCGGTGCTCAATCACCCAGAACATCTGCCCCGTGACTTCGCCAACTTCCAACTCGCCATTCACCGGAACCAGCCGACCCTTCCGCTCGTAGTATTCCGCCACGGGCCGGGTCTGCAGGTCGTACGTCTGCAGGCGCTCCCGGATCACTTCCTCACGATCGTCGCTGCGGATTACCAGCGGAGAACCGTCGATATCGCAGATATCCGGGACGCGAGGTGGCTGGAAATAGACGTTATAGATGTGTCCGTTGGCGAGACAAGTCCTGCGCCCAGTGAGCCGCTTTACCAATTGATTATAGTCTACGTCGATGCGGATCACAATTGGCAGGCAGCACTTGCCACCATGCGAGTTTTCAAAGATCTCACTCTCAAAAAAAGCATCCAGCCAGCCCGCTTGTCTGGCGGTGCGCGGGAATCCGTCGAGGATGAAACCGCGCTCGCAATCCGCGTCCCGAACCCGCCAAGCCACCATGTCGCAAACCAGGTCGTCGGGAACCAGTTCGCCGCGCGCCATTAGTGCCTGAGCTTGCAAGCCCAACTCGGTGCCGCGCTGCACGTTTCCCCGCAGAATGTCTCCAGTAGAGATCTGCGGGATGCCATAATGTTCGGCGATCCGCTTAGCTTGTGTACCTTTGCCCGCGCCCGGTGGACCGAGCAGCACTACGGGCCCGATGTTTTGCGAGGTTCCCATCGAACTGACCTTAGTACGTTCCCTGCTTCCAGGCGCACGCGGCCAGCACCATCACCACCCGCCGACCGGGCGGTACGGCAACCTCAACCTTCGTTATGTCCAACTGCGGCGGCCGCGGATGCGCCCGCTGCGTGGAGTAAATCCATCGTAGTGACGCATGATGAGCTGTGCTTCAATCTGCGTCACCGTATCCATGGCTACGCCGACCACGATCAGCAGGGACGTACCACCGAAGTAAAACGTTACGCCTAGACCATTCGTCACCCACGCAGGCAGCCGCTCGAAAAACGCTCCGATCGGCCCGTAAAGGTGGTTGAGATGGATGCCTGTGATCATCCACTCGGGAATGAAAGAAATAATGATCAAGTACAGAGCGCCCACGAGCGTGATTCGGGTCAGAATCTCATTGATATGATCGGCGGTGCGCTTACCGGGGCGGATGCCAGGGATAAATCCGCCATACTTCCGCATGTTGTCGGCAACCTCGTTGGGGTTGAAGACGATGGAGACATAGAAGTAGGCGAAGAAAATAATGCCGACGGCATACAAAAACGTGTAGAGCGGTTCACCCCAGCCCAGCCAGTGGATCAAATCGCCAAAATACCGGTTGTTGCGCAAGCCATATCCCATGGTCTGAGGCATGGTCAGGATGGAAGAAGCAAAGATGACGGGCATCACGCCGCCTGCGTTTACGCGCAAGGGCAGGTGGGTGGACTGTCCCCCCATGACTTTGCGTCCGACGACGCGCTTGGCGTATTGCACCGGAATGCGCCGCTCGCTTCGCTCCACATACACGATAAAAGCGACCACCAAAACCATGATGCCTACAAGCAAAATCATGGCCGGCGCGGTGAAGGCGCCCCAGGCATCGGTGCGAACTTTGTCGATCAAGTCAGCGACGCCGCGCGGGAGGCCGACCACGATGCCGGCGAAGATCAGCAGCGACATGCCGTTGCCGACGCCGCGTTCCGTAATCTGCTCACCCAGCCACATGATGAATGCGCTGCCCGTGGTCAGAGTCAGCATGGTCATCAGGATGAAAGGAACGCCGGGGTTGACCACGAAGTCGCCGGACTTTTCGAGACTGATAGCAATGCCGAGCGATTGCACTGCGCTCAAAATGACGGTGAGATAGCGCGTCCACTGGGTGATTTTCTTGCGTCCCAGTTCGCCTTCCTTCTGCAACTTCGCCAGTGGTTCATAAACCACAGTCAAGAGCTGCAGAATGATCGACGCCGTAATATACGGCATGATTCCGAGGGCGAAAATGGTCAGGCGGCGCAGTTGGCCGCCGGAGAACAGGTCGACGAAACCTAAGAAAGTGCCTTTGTTCTGCTCGAAGAATTGCTGCAGCTTGTCCGCATTTACTCCGGGCGTGGGAATGTGCCCACCAAGCCGGTAAACCGCCAACAGCCCCAGCGTAAAGAGAATGCGCCTGCGCAGGTCGGGGATGCGAAATACGTTGGCTAATTTCTCAAGCATTACTGCAAGACCTCGAACTTGCCGCCCGCTTTGGTGATTTTTTCCTGGGCTGACTTGGAGAATTTGTGCGCGTGAATAGTGAGCGCAATCGAGAGCTCTCCGTCGCCCAGGATCTTCACTGGATGTTTGGTGCTGATGACGCCAGCCTTCCGAAGCACTTCGGGAGTGATCGTGGTTTCACCGAGCCCGGCCAGCCTTTCCAGATTCACGATGTTGAATTCTTTGCGGAAGATGTTGGTGAAGCCGCGCTTGGGCATGCGGCGATGGAGCGGCATCTGGCCGCCTTCAAAGCCACGCATCATGCGCGAACCGCTGCGCGAACGCTGGCCCTTGTGTCCGCGGGTCGAAGTTTTGCCCATGCCGGAACCCATGCCGCGGCCGACGCGCTTCTTGCCCGAGTTCGCCTTCTTGGGTGCTCGAATATTCGACAGATTCATAATTGCTCGCTGTAGAGACGTAGCTTAGGTCTCTACGGAAGATTACAGGTGCACGATCTCCACCAGATGCGGAATCTTGGCCACCATTCCTCGAATGGCCGCGTTGTCTGGGCGCTCAATTACCTGGTTCAAGCGTGTGAAACCCAGACCTTTGACTACCAGCTTCTGTTTTGTTGGGGCACAAATCGCGGAACGCACCCACTTCAAATGGATTTTTCCGCCGCCCGCATTCGATTTTTTTGCCGTCATTCAATCCGTCCTTACTACAACTCTTCTGCGGTCTTACCGCGCATGGCGGCCACGTCAGCCCGGTTCTTCAGCTTCTTGAGTGCATCAAACGTTGCCTTGATGACGTTGTGCGGATTCGTTGTCCCAATCGATTTGGTCAGCACGTTCTGAATCCCCGCCGAAGTCATGACCGCACGGACGGCCCCGCCCGCAATCACTCCAGTGCCTTCGGGAGCTGGCTTCAGAAGCACCATCCCCGATCCAAAACGCCCCAGCACAATGTGCGGAATGCTGGTTTGGGTGAGGTTGATCCGCATGAGATTCTTCTTCGCCGACTCAATTCCTTTACGGATGGCTTGGGGAACTTCCTTCGCTTTTCCTGAACCGTAGCCGACCACAGCAGAACTGGGATCTCCCACCACGACCAGAGCGGCAAAGGAAAGATTCTTGCCTCCTTTGACGACCTTGGTGACGCGGTTAATTGCCACTACCTGGTCTTTCAGTTGGTAGGACGCCGCATCGAGCTTTTTAATGATTGTTGGCATTCTTTAATTTCTTCTCTCCGCCGAGCTTCGCCCGGCCCAACCGGGTCGAGACCCGGTTTCACAAAATTCTTAGAACTGCAGGCCCGCTTCGCGCGCGGCGTCTGCCAGGGCCTTCACTCTCCCGTGATAGATGTAGCCGCCGCGGTCAAACACGACCTTGTTGATTCCCTTGGCCTTCGCGCGCTCGGCAATTAGTTTGCCGACTTCCTTGGCTGAGGCCACGTTGCCGCCAGTGCGCCGTTCGCCTTTTTTGCCCTCTGCGGAATGCGCGAAGACTACAGTGTTGCCCTGCTGATCGTCGATCAGCTGCACGTAGATGTGATTCAGCGAGCGGTAGACGTTCAGCCGAGGGCGCTCGGAAGTTCCGAGAATCTTCTTGCGGATGCGCTCGTGCACGTGCCGCCGGTTTGTGTTTTTCGATGTTCGCGTAAGCATTGTCTTGGTCCTTACTAACTATTTCGCTCCGGTCTTGCCCACCTTCTTCTTCAAACGCTCGCCGGCATAACGCACACCTTTGTTCTTGTAAGGATCGGGTGGGCGCAGGCTGCGCATTTCCGCGGCGACCTGTCCGACTTTCTGGCGATCGATTCCGGTGACGCTCAGCTTGGTCTGCTTCGGATCGACGGTCGCTTCAATGCCAACCGGCAGCGGGTACTCGATGAGATGGGAGTAACCCAGGCTGAACACAACCGTGTTCTTGCCCTTCATTTCGGCACGATAGCCGATGCCGACGATTTCGAGGTCGCGGGTCCATCCCTTGGTGACGCCTTCGACGGCGTTGTTGACCAGAGCGCGAGCCAGACCGTGGACGGCGGCTTGCGAATCGTTTTCACGGATCGCAACCAGATTTCCGTCCTGCTGCTGGACTTTAATGCCGGCAGGCAGATGGGTGTCCAATTTGCCCTTCGGTCCCTGGACGGCAACATTGTCGCCATCAATCTTGACTGTAACTCCCTTAGGGAGCAGGATCGGTTTTTTTCCAATTCGTGACATAAATTCAGCTCTCGGCTTTCATCTGCCAGCTAAGGTGCTGCCTACCAAACTTCGCAGAGCAATTCGCCGCCCAGGCCCTGCTTGCGCGCCTGGCGACCGGTCATCACGCCGCGGGGCGTAGTGAGAATGTTGATGCCCATCCCGCCCAGTACGCGTGGGATCTCGGTACGCCGCACGTACACACGGCAACCCGGCCGGGATACGCGGTTTACATTCGAGATCACCGCCTCGTTGTTGTTGGCATACTTCAGATAGACACGCAGTATCTTGTGCCCTTCTTCTTCCGTTGCCTTGAAGTTCGAGATATAACCCTCTTCCTTCAGGATGCGGGCAATCTCCAGCTTCAACTTGGAGGCAGGAATATCCACCTTCTGGTGCCGGGCGCTAATCGCATTGCGAATTCGCGTCAGCATATCTGCGACCGGATCGGTCAACCTCATGCGTTCCTTCTCCTCAATCGCCCGTTTGCTTCGCCCATTCTTGCTTTGCGCCGAAGAACCTGCGACGACGTATTCCGCCTAGCCTCGGGGGCCGAAGCCCTCACGCCAGGCACTCTTTACGGGCCGGCTGAAGCCGAGCCCTCACAACACCACTACCAGGACGACTTCGAAACTCCGGGGATCTCGCCACGCAACGCCAAGCCCCGAAAACACAAGCGGCAGATGCCAAACTTGCGCAGAAACGCGCGCGGACGTCCGCAGATCTGACAGCGGTTGTGCCTCCGCGTCGAGAACTTGGGCCGCTTTTCTTTGTTGTCGCGCGCCGTCTGAAACGTCTTTTGGATTTTCTTGTCCTTAACTCGCTTCGCTGTAGTCATGAAACCTTTCTCTTCATACGCAAATCAACGGCTCTCAATTCCTGCTTTTCTACGCCCGGAACGGCATACCGAGATGACGCAGCAGGGCACGCGATTGGTCGTCGCTGCGGGCCGTGGTCACAATCGTGACGTTCATGCCCTTCTGCTTGTCCACCTTGGCGTAATCAATCTCCGGGAAAATCAACTGGTCGTGCAAGCCGAGGGTGTAATTCCCGCGGCCATCGAACGACTTCGTCGAGACCCCTTTGAAATCGCGCACGCGAGGCAGCACAACATTCACCAACCGGTCGAAGAATTCATACATGCGATCTCCGCGCAGAGTAACCATGGCACCGATCGCCTGGCCCTCGCGCACCTTAAAAGCGGCGATGGATTTCTTGGCTCGTGTGACCACCGGCTTCTGGCCGGTAATCTGGCCAAGCTCATTGACAGCGGGATCGAGAATCTTCGCGTTCTGCGTGGCTTCACCGACGCCCATGTTGACCACGATCTTGTGCAGGTGCGGCACGGCCATGGGATTCTTGAGATCGAATTCCTTCATCAGCGTGGGAGCAACTTCCTTCTGGAAGCGCGCCTTCAGCCGCGGCGTCTCCTTGGCGCTGTGACGCGCGACTGCGGGAGCTTTCTGCTCTTCCGCCTGTCCGCCTTTTTTTTCTCTTTTATCTTTCTTGTCTTGTGCCATTGCTCGGTTACCTTCTCAAGGAATCGGGTAATTTCGTCTGTCGTCTGTAAATTGCCCAATTACACAATTACTGAATTACTCAATTTACTTATCCAGCGTCGTTCCGCACTTCTTGCAGACGCGCACTTTCCGGTCGCCACGGACTTCATGACCGATGCGCACAGGTCCACAGGTCCCGCAAACCAGCTGCACGTTCGACAGCGCGATCCGGCTCTCTTGCTCTGCGATTCCGCCCTTCACGTTGCGCTGCGGGTTCGGGCGCACGTGCTTTTTCACGATCATGACGTGCTCGACCAGAATCTTGTTGTCGTTCGGAAACACGCGCAGAACGCGGCCTTCCTTGCCTTTGTCCCGGCCGGTAATCACCTTCACGGTGTCATTCCGCCGGATATCGACTCGTTTATGTTCCGTACTCACTATTCTCATTTCAAACCCTTCCACTTTTCGCGGGAGAGACGCAGCTGGCTACGTCGTCTACAGTACTTCTGGCGCGAGGGACACAATCTTCAGAAACTTTTTCTCGCGCAGTTCGCGGGCTACAGGCCCGAAAACGCGGGTTCCAACCGGCTCGCCAGCTTCATTGATCAGCACCGCCGCATTCTCATCGAAGCGGATATAGGTCCCGTCGCGGCGGCCATACTCCTTGTGCGTTCGCACGATCACCGCTTTGACCACCGTCCCCTTTTTTACCTGCCCGTCCGGAGAAGCTTCTTTTACACTGGCTGTGACCACGTCTCCAAGGCCGGCTCGCAGCCCAGTCGACCCGCCCAGCGGCAGAATGACCTGCAGTTTACGGGCGCCGGAGTTATCGGCGACCTCGAGCCAAGTTCTCATCATCACGGCCATAATTCAGTCTCCCTCAGGGCTCTGCGCTTACTTCACGGCGCTTACGTTAACTTCGGCCGAGATTTCCGGCACCAGCGCGGTCTTGCGAACAATCTGTTTGAGACGCCAGCGTTTCAGTTTGGACAGCGGACGAGTTTCTTCGAGACGTACCACATCGCCGATGCGCGCTTCGTTCTTTTCATCGTGGGCGTAAAACTTTTTCGCCTTAGAAACCACGCGGCCATAAAACGCATGCGACTTCTTGCGTACCACCGAAACCACGATGGTCTTCTTCATGCGGTTGGAAACCACTTCACCGACCACTTCCTTACGACGACCCGCATCCGCTGGTTGACTCTGCTGTGTGCTCGTTTCTGGCATCACTTACTCTCCGTTTTGCCGGCGGCAAGTTCACGCTCACGGCCGATGGTCTTCACCCGCGCGATGTCGCGGCGCATGCCGCGAAGTTTCTTCAGGCTCTCCGTCTGTCCCATGTTGAGCTGAAACTTCAGCTTGAAGAGCTGATCATTGAGATCACGCTCCTGGTGACGAAGCTCATCGTCGGTCAAGTTACGAATTTTTTCCGATTTCATAAGTCGATCCCTATTCTTAGTGCGCCGCTGATTCGCGCTTCACAAACCTTGTTCGCAAAGGCAGCTTGTGCGAAGCCAAACGCATGGCTTCCGAAGCATCCTGCGGCGTGACCCCTTCCATCTCGAACAGGATCTTGCCGGGACGAACCACCGCGACCCAGTGATCGGGCGCTCCTTTGCCTTTTCCCATACGGGTTTCCGCCGGCTTCTTGGTGACCGGCTTGTCGGGGAATAAGCGAATCCAGATCTTGCCACCGCGCTTGACGAAACGCGTCATAGCAACCCGGCTGGCTTCGATCTGACGGTCGGTAATCCAACCCGGCTCCAGCACCTTCAATCCGAAATCTCCGAAAGCCAACTCGCTACCGCGCCAGGCTTTGCCGGTCATGCGTCCGCGCTGCTGCTTGCGGTACTTTACTTTCTTTGGCATCAACATAAATTTGCTCTCTTGCTTCTAGCTCTTTAACCCGAGGCGTAGCGAGCTACATCTCCAGAGTTCATTCCTAAAACGCGCCGCCGACTTGCTGGGGTTCGCGTTTCTTTGCCGCGGGCAAAATCTCGCCTTTGTACACCCAAACCTTCACGCCGATCACGCCGTAAGTAGTGCGTGCTTCGGTGAAACCGTAATCGATGTCGGCTCGTAGCGTGTGCAAGGGCAAACGGCCCTGCAGATACCATTCGGAGCGCGCGATTTCATTTCCGTTCAGACGTCCGCTCACTCGCACTTTGATTCCCTTGCAGCCGAAGCGCAGCGCGGAATCTACCGCCTTGCGCATCGCGCGCCGGAAACCTACGCGCTTTTCCAGTTGCAGCGCAATCGATTCCGATACCAGTTGCGCATCCAACTCTGGCTTGTGCACTTCCTGAATGTCGATATAGATCTCACGGCCATCCATGCGCTTCTGCACATCCGCCTTGAGCTTGTCGATTTCGGCACCTTTGCGTCCGATGATGATCCCCGGACGTGCGGTCTTGATGATGACGCGCAGCTTGTTGCCTGGACGCTCGATCTCAATTGAGCTGACGCCCGCCGACTTAAGCTTGTCCTTCAGCTCGTTCTTCAGCTTGACGTCTTCGAGCAGCTGCTTGTCATAATCGCGCTCGGCAAACCAGCGCGACTTCCACGGCTTGGTGTAGCCGAGGCGAAAACCATACGGATGAACTTTTTGTCCCATCGTCTCTCCTAGATCGACCCTGACGAATCCTATCGTGCTCCCGCAAACTTCTTGGCAGGCTTGGCCTTGCTTTTCCCTGCCGACGCTTTCGCTTTGCCTTTCGCCCTGGGCTTCGACGCGCCCGACGAAGTGCCGCTCACTCGCTCCGCGCCAACAACATTCGCCAGCGCCTCGCCATTCTTGCCCCGCTCCGCCAGTTCAATCTCGATGTGCGAGATACGACGCACGTAGTGATAAGCGCGGCCCATCGGCGCCGGACGTATGCGCTTCATCCGTGGCCCGTCGTTGGCGACCGCCCGCTTCACGTATAACTTGTCGACGTCAACGTCAATGCCTTTCTCCGAACTCAGGTAGTTGGCATTTTCCAGCGCCGAGCGCAGCAACTTCTCAACCGTTGCCGCGACCCGCTTCTTGGTGAAGATCAGCGTATTGAGCGCGTCCTCTACCCGGCGGCCCTTGATCAGATCCAGCACCAGGCGAGCCTTTTGCGGCGAGACGCGCATGAAACGTGCTTGAGCTCGAAATTCCATCTTGCGTCTCCTTTACGCCTTCGGCGCGGGGGCTGCCGGAGCCGCTCCCGCCGCTGGACTGGGAGCACCAGGTCCACCGGGGATGCCAGCCGGTTTCGCCGCTGTCTCAGTCGCAGCCCGCATTGAGTGCCCTTTAAACTGGCGGGTGAAACTGAACTCGCCCAGCTTGTGGCCCACCAAATTCTCGGTGATGTAGACCGGAATGAACTTCTTGCCGTTGTGTACGGCGATCGTGTGGCCCACCATTTCCGGGACGATGGTTGAACGCCGCGACCAGGTGCGCAACACCTTTTTCTCGTTTCGCGAATTCATGCCTTCCACGCGGGTTTGCAGGAAGCCATCGACGAACGGTCCTTTTTTTGTTGAACGTGCCATAAAGTTTAGCTCTCAGTTTCGGAGATCCCTCGCTCCGCTCGGGATGACGCCGCTGGGCTCGGACGCCCAGCAAACGGCGTCATTTCTTACCGCGCCGGTTCACGATAAACGCGTCCGTACGCTTGTTGTTTCGCGTCTTGTATCCGCGGGTCGGTTGACCCCAAGGGGTCACCGGATGCCTGCCGCCGGAAGTCTTGCCTTCACCACCGCCGTGCGGGTGATCCACCGGGTTCATCGAAACGCCGCGATTATGCGGCCGCTTTCCCAGCCAGCGCGAGCGCCCGGCTTTGCCGATCGTGACGTTTTCGTGGTCGAGATTGCCGACTTGGCCAATTGTCGCCATGCAGCCCTGCGCAACTTTTCGAATCTCGCCGGAAGGCAGCTTGACCAGCGCATACTCGCCTTCTTTGGCAACCAACTGCGCTGCGCCGCCAGCCGAACGCACCATCTGCGCGCCTTTGCCCGGCTTCAACTCGACATTGTGAATCGTTGTGCCCGGAGGAATATTGTGCAGCGGCAGCGCATTGCCCACGAGAATATCGGCGTCCGGACCGCTCAGCACTTTTTGTCCAACCTTCAATCCGTCGGGCTGTAGGATGTATCGCTTCTCGCCATCGGCGTAACTCAACAATGCGATGCGGGCCGAGCGATTGGGATCGTACTCGATCGTCGCCACAATCGCCGGAATGCCGATCTTGTCACGCTTGAAATCAATAATGCGCAGCTTGCGCTTGTGGCCGCCACCAATAAACCGCATGGTGGTCTGGCCCGAATTGCGGCGCCCACCGGTGCGCGGCTTCGGTTCGAGCAACGGCTTGTGCGGTTGCGTGCTCGTAATGTCGTCGTTCACCAGCGTGGTGCGATAACGCAACGTCTGGGTTGTCGGTCTGTAAGTCTTGATTGGCATATAGCTCTCAGCTCTCAGCTGTCAGCTTTCAGTCACCGTCGCTCTTAACTGAAAGCTGACGGCTGATCGCTGATAGCTCGGTCTACAGATTCTGCGCGTACTCCGGCATCTTTTCACCGGCCTTCAACCGCACATACGCCTTCTTCCAATCGGGACGGTAGCCGGCAAACTTTCCCCGCCGCCGTTCTTTTCCCGGATAAACGGCAGTGCGGACCGAATGCACTTTCACTTTGAAAATGCCTTGCACTGCTTCTTTAATTTCTGTCTTGGTCGCCGCGGTTGCCACTTGAAAAACCAGGGTGTTCTGGTTTTCCTTGATGGCAAGACCTTTCTCGGTAATGACCGGACGCCGAAGTATCTGGTATGCGGATTTCATAATGATTAGGCCCTAGGCCACCTCCGCCGCTTTTTCATGGCGCGTCCGGCGCCGTGGAGAACGCGAAGCTTTCTTCGGCGCTGCTCCCTCACCTTCGGCCGGTTTGTGCTGCCGCTTCGAAATCGAACTCTTCAGCGAAATCTGCAGCTTCTCAATCGCGGGCTGCGAGAAAATTGCGCGATCGTAGCGCAGCAAGTGATACGGATGAACCTCGTTGCCGTTTACCAGTTCAACGCCATGAAGATTTCGCGAGCTCAACGCTAGATTGCGATTCTCATGTTTGGGAACTTCCACCAGCAACGCCGTGCCATCGACTTTAAGTGCATCGAGCGCTTCGCGGAACTGTTTGGACTTGGGCTCTTTCACATCAAACGCATTCACGATAATCAATTTGCCATCGGCAAATTTCGACGCCAGCGCAGAACGTAGTGCTCCCAATAACTTCTTGCGCGGAAACGCGTAATCGTGAGAGTGAGGCTGCGGACCGTGCACCGTGCCGCCGTGCCGCCACAGGGGTGAACGAATCGAACCTACGCGAGCCCGTCCGGTGCCCTTTTGTTTCCAAAGTTTCTTGCCGGCGCCGGAGACTAGCTTCTTGTTCTTGGTCGCGTGAGTGCCAGCCCGACGGGCAGCGCGATAATGTTTTACCGCCTCCCACAACAAGTCCTCGTTCACCGCGCCAAAGACCTCGTCAGCCAACTCGAGGCTGCCGACTTTGGCTCCGCTCAGATTGTGAATATCAATGCTCGCCATAACTCTAACCTTGCTCCGAACCTAACTAGCCACTGAGAACCGAGAACTGCTTTTATTCTACCGTCTTGCTTGCCCACGACCGATGGCCAACGACCGCCCTTAAGCTTTCTTGGCCGCGCGCTTGGCCGCCTTCAACGGATCAACCGTAGCCGAACCTGCGAATCCGCGCCGCTCTCTGGGTGGTTTCTTCGCTTTCGTAATTACCAGGTATCCGCCTTTGGGTCCGGGTACACTGCCTTCGACCACCAGGAGATTGTCTTCTTTGTCCATACCCAACACGCGCAAGTTGCGTACCGTCACGCGATCGACGCCCATGTGTCCCGACATGCGCATACCTTTAAACACACGCGATGGAAACGCCGATGAACCAATCGATCCCGTAATCTGAAACATCGAACCATGCGACTTCGGACCGCCAGCAAAATGATGCCGCCGGACTACACCGGAAAAACCACGTCCCTTGCTGATGCCGACGACATCCACGAACTTCTCGCCGTCGAAAATGTCGACCAGCACGCGATCTCCTGCTTTCACGAGCCCGTCACCGTTGGCTTCTGCTTTCTCTTCGACTTCGATTGGAACCTCGCGCATGAACTTGACCGGCGGCAGATTGTTCTTGCCTAAGTGTCCTCGAGCCGGCTTGGTCAGCCGCGACTCTTTCACGAACTCGACCAGGCCGATCTGCGCGGCAACGTATCCGTCTTTGGTCTGCGTCTTGTGCTGCGTGATCACGCACGGTCCAGCTTGCAGCACGGTCGCGGGATGAACGTCGCCCTTGTCGTCGAAGAGCTGCGTCATGCCGACTTTCTTGCCGAGGATTCCAGTTACCTTTGCCATATCTCTTTTTCTCCGCTAACCCAGCGTGGCCGTTTGGCTATTGGCTGGCGCTCTCGCTTCAAACTGACAGTTGAGAGCAGACGGCTGAAAGCTATTTGTGTTCCTTACCGAAAGCCTTGATCTCGACGTCCACACCTGCGGGCAAATCGAGCTTCATCAGTGCGTCCACGGTTTGCGGCGTCGGATCTAGAATATCCAGCAGCCGCTTGTGGGTGCGGATCTCGAACTGCTCGCGCGACTTCTTGTCCACGTGTGGGGAACGCAACACGCAGTACTTGTTCTTGATCGTGGGCAATGGAATCGGGCCCGCGATTTGCGCCCCGGTGCGCTTGGCAGTTTCGACAATCTCGCCCGTGGACTGATCCAGGATGCGATAGTCGTAAGCCTTCAGCCGAATGCGGATTTTTTCGTTTCCAATCACTATTGACTCTCGCTAACCCCTCCCGGCTGTCCGAGAAGAAAGAACTGGCGGCAAGTTGCAGGCCGCGATTTATTTTTCCTAAACGCTACGTCACAATCTCGCTGATGGTACCCGCGCCGACCGTGTGGCCGCCTTCGCGGATGGCGAAGCGCAAGCCCTTTTCCATCGCCACCGGCGTGATCAACTCAATTACCAGGCTGACGTTGTCGCCCGGCATTACCATCTCCGTTGCCGCCGGCAACTCCGCCACACCCGTCACGTCCGTGGTCCTGAGATAAAACTGCGGACGGTATCCTTTGAAGAATGGCGTATGCCGCCCGCCTTCTTCTTTGGTCAGAATGTACACTTCTGCCTTGAACTTGGTGTGCGGAGTGATCGATCCACCCTTCGCCAGCACCATGCCGCGCTCGACATCGTCCTTGCCAATGCCGCGCAACAGCAGGCCCGCGTTGTCTCCCGCCAGGCCTTCGTCCAATTGCTTCTTGAACATTTCGACGCCGGTCACGACCGTCTTGCGGGTGTCGCGGAAGCCTACAATTTCTACTTCCTCGCCGACTTTGACCTTGCCGCGCTCGATGCGTCCCGTCACCACCGTGCCGCGGCCCGAGATCGAAAAGATATCTTCAATCGGCATCAGGAACGGCTTGTCCAGCTCGCGCGCCGGCTGCGGAACGCTCTTGTCCACCGCATCCATCAACGCGTCAATTTGCTTCTCCCACTTCTCTTCGCCATTCAGCGCGCCCAATGCCGACAGACGAATCACCGGCACATCGTCGCCGGGAAACTGATAGGTCTTCAGCAATTCGCGCACTTCGAGCTCGACCAGATCCAGCAACTCGGGATCGTCGACCGCATCACACTTATTCAGCGCGACCACGATATACGGCACGCCGACTTGACGAGCCAAGAGCACGTGCTCGCGCGTCTGCGGCATCGGACCATCGGTCGCCGCGACTACCAGAATCGCGCCATCCATCTGGGCCGCGCCCGTGATCATGTTCTTGATGTAATCCGCGTGGCCCGGGCAATCCACGTGGGCGTAGTGCCGGTTCGCGGTTTCGTATTCAACGTGCGCGGTGGCAATCGTAATGCCGCGCGCCTTTTCTTCCGGCGCGTTATCAATGCTGTCAAAAGATCGGAACACGATCTTCGGGTTGTGCTTCTGCAACACCTTGGTGATGGCCGCCGTCAACGTGGTCTTGCCATGGTCAATGTGACCAATCGTCCCCACATTGCAGTGCGGCTTATTCCGCTCAAATTTCTCTTTCGCCATTGCCTAGCTCCGTACTTTTCTTGAACTGTTTCAAAGGGCAAAACAATGCCCCACTGTTTATCTCTTAACCGTGCCCTGCACTCGGGCGATAATTTCTTCCGACACCGAACGCGGAGCTTCTTCATACCGCGCAAAATGCATCGAGTACTCGGCGCGGCCTTGCGTGCTCGAACGCATATGAGTTGCGTAGCCGAACATTTCCGCTAGTGGCACGATCGCCTTGATCACCTGCGAACCGGCGCGATGTTCCATACCCTCGATGCGTCCACGGCGTGAACTCAGGTCGCCCATAATCACTCCGGCGTAATCCTCGGGAGTGACTACCTCGACCGACATCACCGGTTCGAGCAGAACCGGCGACGCCTTGCGTGCAGCTTCCTTGAAGGCCATCGAACCAGCAATTTTGAACGCCATTTCGTTCGAATCGACGTCGTGATAACTGCCGTCGTAGAGAGTGGCCTTGACATCGACCATCTCGTAACCGGCCAGAACGCCGCCTTCCATGGCCTCTCGAATGCCCTGATCGATCGGCTTGATGAATTCCTTAGGCACCGAACCGCCGATGATATCGTTGACAAATTCGTAACCCGTACCTGGCGCTTGCGGTTCAAGCCGAATCTTGGCGTGACCATATTGTCCGCGGCCGCCGGTCTGCCGGATGTACTTGCCCTCGGCTTCCGCTTTCTTACGGATGGTCTCGCGGTAGGCCACTTGCGGCTTGCCGACATTCGCTTCAACCTTATACTCACGCATCATCCGGTCGACGATGATTTCAAGATGCAGTTCGCCCATCCCGCTGATGATGGTCTGTCCACTGTCAGGGTCGGTGTGAACTTTGAAAGTGGGATCTTCCTGCGCAAGACGGCCCAGCGCCATTCCCATCTTTTCCTGATCGGCCTTGGTCTTCGGCTCGACCGCAACCGAGATCACGGGAACCGCGAACGTAATCGATTCCAGGGTGATGGGATGGGATTCGTCGCAAATCGTGTCGCCCGTGCTGACGTTCTTGAGACCGACCACAGCGCAAATATCGCCCGCCAGAATCTCGCTGATATCTTCGCGCTTGTTGGCGTGCATTTTTAGCAGCCGGCCGATGCGCTCCGTGCGTCGTCGTCCGGCGCACAACACCGAATCGCCCGATTTAATCTGACCGGAATAGACGCGAATGAAGGTCAACTGCCCGACAAACGGGTCAGCCATGATCTTGAATGCTAACGCCGAGAACGGCTCTTTATCGTCCGGGTGACGGGTAATTTCCGCACCGTCGTCCGGATTCGTGCCTTTTACTTCGCCGGCATCCAGCGGAGAAGGCAAATAATCTACGACTGCATCGAGCAGCGGCTGCACGCCCTTGTTCTTGAAAGCAGTGCCGACTACGACCGGAAACAGCTTCAGTTCGATCGTCGACTTGCGTAGCGACGCCCGCAGCTCCTCGGCGGAAATCGCTTCGCCTTCCAGGAACTTGTGCAGAATTTCATCGTCATTTTCAGCAACAGTTTCGACCAACTGAGTATGGAACGCTTCGGCTTTTTTCTGCAGCTCGGCAGGAATCGGGCCCGTAATATACTCGGCTCCAATGGTATCGTCCTGCCAGATGATCGACTTCATTTCGATGAGGTCGACCACGCCTTTGAACTTGTCTTCCTGACCGATGGGAATTTGAATCGCAATCGGCTTAGCGTTGAGACGCTTGCGGATAGTATCGACCGCATGTTCGAAGTCCGCGCCCATCTTGTCGATCTTATTAATGAAGCAAATTCGCGGCACGCCGTACTTATCAGCTTGACGCCACACTTTTTCCGACTGCGGCTGCACACCGTGAACCGCGTCGAATACAGCAACCGCGCCGTCGAGCACGCGTAGCGAGCGCTCGACCTCGGCCGTGAAATCCACGTGGCCGGGCGTATCGATAATATTGATCCGAATGTCGCGCCAAGAGCACGTGGTCGCGGCAGACGTAATGGTGATGCCGCGCTCCTGCTCCTGCTCCATCCAATCCATTGTGGCCGTGCCTTCGTGGACCTCTCCGATACGGTGCGTCTTTCCTGTATAGAAAAGGATGCGCTCCGTCGTAGTGGTCTTACCGGCATCGATGTGGGCCATAATGCCGATGTTCCTGCACCGTTCTAATGGGACTGTTCTGGGCACGACTTTATTTCTCTTTCTGGGGCTCTAAAAACTAGCTCTTGGCCTTTAGCCTTTAGCAAAACCAATCTGATTTAAGCTAAGAGCCAATGGCTAAAAGCTGATTTACCACCGGTAGTGTGCGAAGGCCTTATTGGCTTCGGCCATACGGTGAACGTCTTCTTTCTTCTTGATGGCTGCGCCTTTTCCGTTGGCGGCATCCAGCAATTCGTTGCTCAACTTGTCGATCATGCCTTTCTCACCCCGTCCGCGCGAGTAGGCAATCAGCCAGCGAATCGCCAGCGACGTGCGACGGTCGGCATTGACCTCGACCGGCACCTGGTAGTTCGCGCCGCCTACGCGGCGGGTTTTGACTTCGAGCAGCGGCTTGGCATTTTCAACGGCTTTCGTGAACAGCTTCAGAGCTTCGTCGCCGCCGCCTTTCGCCTGCAGGCGCGTCAAGGCCTCATAAAAGATGCCTTCCGCCGTGCTCTTCTTGCCTTGCCACATCATCGAGTTGACGAACTTTGTCACCAGATCCGAACCGTAGACCGGATCGGCTTCGACTGTCCGCTTGGGCGTATGTCCTTTTCTTGGCATTCAGCTTTTGCTCCTGGCTCACTTCCTGAGCCGCGAGACGTAGCCGAGCTACGTCTCTACAGAAAATATCTATGCCTTCGGGCGCTTGGCGCCATACTTCGAACGACTCTGCTTGCGGCCCGCTACTCCAACCGCGTCCAACGTGCCTCGAACTACGTGGTAACGCACGCCTGGCAGATCTTTCACGCGGCCGCCGCGGATCAGCACAATCGAGTGTTCTTGCAAGTTATGACCGACGCCGGGGATATACGTTGTCACTTCGATTCCGTTAGTCAAACGCACGCGCGCGACCTTGCGCAGCGCTGAGTTCGGCTTCTTCGGCGTTTGCGTGTACACGCGGGTGCAGACGCCACGCTTCTGCGGACATCCCTGCAATGCCGGGCTTGCCGTCTTGTATCGCGGCCGCTTACGGCCGTCGCGCACTAATTGATTGAAGGTAGGCACTCTTTGCTGCTCCCTCGGCAACATCGGTTCGCACGCCAATAGGGCGCGTCGACACACAGACGCCGCTTTGATTCTGCCCTGCTCAGGGCCTGGATGGCTATCGGCCAACCATGCTTCTCACCGCGCACCAATGCGATGAGAGATTTTCGGTTTCCCGTTCAGACTGATCAGCGACGACGGTGGCGCCAGGCCCGAGTTCAAAAACCCGGGAGGTGCTCCGTTTCGTCAGCTTTGCCCCGCATAGCCTTCCAAACGGGCGGAAGGTGCGCGCAGGGCATTTCAGCGAGGGCATCTCCGGAACTGCTTCCGAAGACGTACATCTTTAGAGCTTAGCCGCTTTCTTTGGGTCTTTCGCTGCGCCGAAAACGCGCGGCGAATGATTCCACTGTCTACAGGCAAGCCAGAATGAACTCGCGGAACCTTTCAAATATAGCAACACTCTTCACACATCGTCAACCATCGTTTGCTGCATCCCATGAATGATGCTAAATACGATAGCAAGCATGCTTGTGAATTGCGGCTTAGGCTGTTCGGGATTTCGCACTGTGGGTTCGGACACCCGAACAACGGCTTCGGGAGATCCTTCACTTTGTTTCAGGATTTCGCCTGTGGGCTCGGACGCCCGCAAAGCGGCTCAACTTGCTCAAAAGATTCGCAGCCTCTACACTGGAAATCTTTCACAGCGAACACATTCCTAGAGGCTTTGCTCGCCTCGTGGGCGACCGCGAGGGCGGGGAGGATGAATGGGTAGGTCCGGTATTGCGTTTGCGGTCTTTGGTGTTCTTCTGATTCTCCTGGTAGGCATTCTCCCCGGATGCAGTAGCGGTAGCGCTGTCCACACGGCAAGCTACGCTGTTCCTGCAAGTCTCACCCTGTCTCCGAGCCCGTACTTGTCCTTGGAGATCGGTACGTACCAAGCATTAACCGCGACCGCTTTGAGTGCCACCAAGACGACAATCACGCAGCCAATTTCCTACCAATCGAGTAACACTGCGGTGCTCACCGTAGCCAATAACGGACTCGCATGTGCTGGCAGTTGGGATTCGCTGAGCAGTCCGCAGATATGCACGCCAGGCGGAGTGGGCGTGGCCCAAGTAACCGCGTCCGCACAAGGTGTAAGCAGCCCGACGACGACAGTTTTCGTTCACCAGCATGTGGACAAAGTCACCGCAAGTTTGCTGGTGCTCCCGAACCAACCGCCGCCCACGAATCCTTGTTTTTCGGTTGGTCAAACTTCCAACTATCAGGCGACTGCTTACAGCAATGGTGTCGATATCACTTCCACGGTCGGAGTCTTTACCTGGCAAACTCTCGTCGCCAACGTCGCGACGCTGACTACTGCCGACAGTCTTTTGCTCCCTGGCCAAGTTGAGGTGACCGCCAAAACCCCCGGCCTGACTCCCCTTTTCGCCACCATCGGCAACGTTAATAGCGTGCCAACATATTTCACCACCTGCCCGGTACAGTCGATCACGCTCGCCGTTACGACCGCGTCAAGCACTTCGAGAACGATCACGCCGACCATCTTCGATACGCTGGGGTTACAGATCACAGGAATTCCGCTGACGTGGAGTTCGTCCAACTCGGGTTCAGTAAGCGTGAGCGCCGGCGTGGCAACTGGATCTTCGACTGGCGGCGGCGCCACCATTATCGGCTCTTGCACTCCGCCCACCTGCAATATAGGCTTCGCCCCGTCGTTGCCGATCTACCCCGAGAATGTCGTGAACGTTGTCGTACCTGTGTCTGGAACGACAACTCCGACTTCCACCGTGTATGTAAGCAGCGACAGCTGTGGTACGACCGACGGGTGCATCAACATGATCGTGCCCGTTACTTCCCCCGCGAATACAGTGGGGAACTTCATCCCTTTGCCGGCAACCCCCAACTCACTGGCGTTCAATGGCCTTGGGAGCACCGCTTATCTGGGGACTAATTCTTCGTTGCTGGGCAGTGTGGGTCTGGCGGTGCTTGATGCCTCGTCGAATACTGTGGAACAGTTCGCAGGACTAGGAGGCAAAGTATTGGCGGTTGCTCCTGACGGAAGCAAAGTCATCATTTCCGATACTTCGCCTGCCGATGGACCCAACCACGTATTTGTATTTGACACGGCCAGCAATACCTCTCCGACATTTCAAATCACAGGAGCAACCGCAGCCGCATTCTCTCCAGACAGTCTGAAGGCGTACATCGTGGCGGGCAGTTCCCTGTATGTGTACTCGAAGCTCGATGGGCTGCAGACCATTGCGCTTGCCGCCCCAGCCGAGGATGTGTCTTTTCTTTCGGAGGGTGCCTTTGCCTATGTAGCTGGAGGCGCTTCTTCGGCGCTAAGCGTTTGGAGAACTTGCGACAATGGCCGCGCTGATACTGTAGCTGTGCCCGCTGTGCCGACATTCATAAGGACTCTGCCGGGCACCGCTAAATTGCTTCCGGCAGACACCTCGGCCACATTTCATATGTTGGCGGTGGACCCTCCTGGAATCGATATCCTCAGCGTTAATACCGCACCCTCCGGCTGTACGCCGCCCGTAGCGGATGGGCCGGTTGCATCCTTCAGCCTGGGTCACGGTAATTTTGTGCCTACGCAGCTAATCATCTCGCAAGATGGAACAACCGCTTACATAATCGCTTCCAATCTCAACAGCATTCTCGTGTTCAATATTCCCGGCCAGGCAGCCTCAGCCATTGCTTTGTCGGGAAATCCGATACCACTCAACGCGGCACTCATTGCCGATGGCACACTGCTCTACGTGGGCGCCAGCGACGGGACCGTACATGTTGTGAATACGGCAGCCGGCGGTGACATTCTGCAGATCCCGTTTCCGGAGGGCCTGTGTCAGGATTCTTCAGGGCGGCCGTTCCCAATCACATGTAATCCGGACCTGCTTGCGTTAAAGCCGTAGGAAGAGTCGTCGGTCGCGGGAGCGCGTCCGGTTCTCGTCAAATAGACAAATCAACTTGAAATGGAGTGGTTTTGGCCAACGACTAATGGCCAACGACCTCTCATGCCTTTTCCAGTTCTCGGCCTACGCTGTCCAGGACCCCGTTGATGAAGTTTACCGACTCAGGACTGGAAAACTTGCGCGCTATCTCAAGGGCTTCGTTGATGACCACGGCGCGAGGCGTGGTGGGAAAGCTCATCAACTCTGCCACTGCAGAGCGCAGCACGTTGCGATCGACCGTGGCCATCCGGTCCATGCGCCAGTGTTCGGCGTGACGCTCGATCAATCCGTCGATCTCCGCAGTTCGGTCGGTCGCCGTGCGGAAGAGGTCTTCGGCAAAGCCGCGCACATCTTTTTCGATGGAATGATGTTCGCGCCAGAATGTTCGCCGGACCTCCTCGGGAGTTTGCCGGCCCATGTCCGCTTGAAACAACATTTGCAACACAAGTTCGCGGGATTTTCGGCGCGTGCCCATGGGAATGTAAGCGATCAGTCTTCAGTTTACAGGAGATAAGAAGCGACATCAGCGAGTGCGTTTCTTCGAACGAGGGGACAGCGTGGGTTTTCGCTTCTTGCTGACAGCTGATAGCTGAGAGCTGACAGGTTTCTTGCCAACGACCGCTTGCTTTAGATTCGCCATCTCTACCGCTGCCAGCGCGGCTTCGAAACCCTTGTTTCCCATCTTCAGGCCGGCGCGGTCGATCGCCTGCTCCAGCGTTTCGCAGGTAAGCACTCCGAAAGCGTGGGGCACCCCAGTCTCCTGCGCAGACTGCCCGATGCCGCGTGCGACTTCGTTGACGATGACATCGTAGTGCGCGGTGTCGCCGCGCAGCAGGCAGCCCAGACAAATAATGGCATCGTATTTCTTGGTTTCGGCCAGCGTGCGAGCTGCGGATGGAATTTCGAAAGCGCCCGGCACGCGAACCACCTGAATGTCTTCGCGTTTCGCGCCGCAGCGCAACAATCCATCGAATGCGCTTCGAAACAAACGCTCCGTGATGAACTCGTTGAAACGAGAGACGACGATGCCAAAGCGTTTGCCAACGGCACTGAGATTGCCTTCAATCGTTTTGATCTGAATCGGAAACGATGGCAATCCTTGTTTGTTGTTGTCTTTCTCCGTGACTCCGTGCCTCCGTGGTGAAATAGGTTTCGATCGGTAGAAATTTGCGGCTGCGTTTACTTGCCTTTGAACTGCGGAGGTCGCTTCTCCAGAAACGCTGTAGTTCCTTCTTTCTTATCCTCCGAAGAGCAAGCAACGGCGAATAATACGGCTTCCAGATACAACCCCTCCGCTAACGTCATCTCCATACCTTTGTTCACCGCTTCCATCGCGTACTGAACGGCCAGCGGAGCGTTGGCGATGATTTTCTGGGCAATCGCTTCGGCGCGGGGAATGAGATCGGCGGTCGGCACGACTTCATTCACCAGTCCGATGCGATGCGCCTCCTGCGCGCTGATCATTTCACCGGCGAGGACAAGTTGCATCGCAATCCCTTTGCCGACCAGCCTCGGTAAACGCTGGGTGCCGCCGTAGCCGGGAATAATTCCGAGTTTTACTTCGGGCTGTCCGAGCTTCGCGTTTTCGCTAGCCAGGCGCATGGTGCAAGCCATCGCGATTTCGCATCCGCCGCCGAGTGCGAAGCCGTTGATGCACGCGATCACCGGCTTGCCTAGATTTTCGATCTGATTTAGCACGCTCTGCCCGCGGTGCGTGTACTCTTTGCCCGAGACCGCGTCATGCTTGGCCAGTTCAGAAATATCAGCGCCCGCAATGAAAGCCTTCTCGCCCGCGCCCGTCATGATGACCACGCGGATGCCGGAATCGTTCTTGATGTCATGGAACGCCGCGCGCAGCTCTTCCATGGTGGCCATGTTGAGCGCGTTCAGCACCTTGGGCCGGTTGATGGTTACGTAGGCAATCGCGCCTTTTTTTTCGAAGAGAATGTTTTCGAAGTTCATAATGTTCAACCTGCTACAGCTTCGTGCCTGCCTTAGAATCAGTATCTGTCATTCGAGAGCGATGTGAAAAACCTATGTAATTTGCTTGTCGCGCCAGATGCACAGATCCTTCGCTACGCTCAGGATGACAAACTCTGCAACTAATCCGGGCGATAAGACTTTTTACAGCTTGTTCGGCTTTGGATTGTTCGGATCGGAATAATCGTAAAATCCCTTGCCTGTTTTTCTTCCATACCAACCTGCCATCACCAGACGTTTCAACAATGGAGGGGATGCGAATCGCCGCTCTTTGAATTCGTCGTACATCACGTGGGTGATGTAGTAAGTCGTATCGAGCCCGACGAAATCGAGCAGCGTAAACGGTCCCATGGGATAGCCGCAGCCTAGCTTCATCGCGTTATCGATGTCGTCGATCGAACCGACACCCTCCTCGTACGCGCGGATGGCGTCGAGCAGATAGGGCACCAGCAGCCGGTTCACGATGAATCCGGTTTTGTCGCTGGTGCGGACCGGAACTTTGCCCAGCTTCTTTCCGAACTCGTAGGCCGTTTCGTAAGCCTCGTCAGCAGTGGCGATCGTTCGCACGACCTCGACCAATTTCATCAGCGGCACCGGATTGAAGAAGTGCAATCCGATAAACCGCTCCGGGCGTTTGGTCGAAGTCAGAAGTTCTGTGATGGAAATAGACGAAGTGTTCGAAGCAAAGATTGCATCTTTCTTTACGATGCCATCGAGAGATGCGTACATCTTTTTCTTGTCCTCGACATTCTCGATGATGGCCTCGATGACGATGTCGCAGTCAGCCAGGTCTTGCCTATTCGTCGTGCCTTTGAGGCGTGCGCGAATCGCATCTTTCTGTTGTGCCGTGATACCGCCCTTCTCCGGAGGCCGCTCGGCAAACTTGGCCAGCGATTTTTCAATCCCCGCAAAGCCCTTATCGAGAAACTTCTGCTCAACCTCGAGGACAGTCACATCGAACCCTGCCATCGCGCTTACTTGCGCAATGCCGGAACCCATCAACCCACAGCCCAGCACTCCAACTTTCTTTATTTCCATTCGCTGTTCCTTTTATGATTTCTCCGTGTCTCGTGGAAAATGACTTAGTTCAGACTTTCCACGATCATCGCGATTCCTTGCCCGCCGCCGATACATGCCGTCGCCAGCCCGTATTTCTTTTTCCGGCGGCGCAATTCATACAGCAACGTGATCACCAGCCGTGTTCCCGTCGCACCCAGCGGATGTCCCAATGCAATCGCTCCGCCGTTGACGTTGACTTTGTTGCGGTCGAGGCCCAGTTCTTTTTCGACCGACAAATACTGCGCAGCGAAGGCTTCGTTCACTTCGATCAAATCGATGTAATCCAAAGTCAGTCCGGCTTTCTGCAGAGCCAACTTCGTCGCTGGTACCGGACCGCGGCCCATCAGCTTGGGCTCAACGCCGGCGATGCCCCAGCCTACGATTCGGCCCAACGGTTTCAATCCCCGCTTGCCCGCTTCATCGAGTGACATCACTACGACCGCCGCAGCGCCATCCACGATGCCGCTGGCATTTCCAGCGGTGACCGTGCCGTTCTTCCCGAATGCCGGTTTTAGTTTGGCCAGCCCTTCCATCGTCGTTTGCGGACGGCGATGATCGTCTTCACTCAACATCTCACCGGATGGCTCACCTCTGCGATCCTTGAGCGGCACCGGAATCAACTCTTCCTGCAGCCGGCCGTCTTTGTATGCGGCGTCCGCCAATTGTTGCGAGTGCAAGGCAAACTCATCCTGCGCCTGCCGTGTGACGCCCTGCTGTTCCCCGTAAAGTTCCGCGGTGTTGGCCATATACAGTCCGCAAAAGGTGTCGAGCAGCGCGACCATGAGCGAGTCTTCCAGCTTTCCGCCGGGAGCCAGCGTAAAACCGTCGCGCCCGCGGATCACAAACGGCGCTTGCGACATCGCTTCCATGCCGCCAGCAAGCACGACATTCGCTTCACCAAGCTGAACCATCTGGGCCGCATTCACGATGGCCTGCATTCCCGACCCGCACAAACGATTCACGGTCAAAGCTGGCGTTTCGATGGAAAGTCCGGCGCGCAGTCCGACATGACGAGCACCGTAGAGAGCGTCACCGGAAGTTTGCTGCGCGTTGCCAAATACGACGTGGTCGAATTCTTTTGGGTCCAGACCGGCACGCTCAATGGCGCCCTTACCTGCAATCGCGCCGAGTTCCTGAGCGGTGAAATCCTTCAGCTTGCCGCAATAGCGTCCGAAGGGCGTGCGCGCCCCGCTGACGATTGCGATATCCCCTGGTTTCAACATTGGCTTCCTAGTTTTAACTTCGAGTATGAATGCATGCAATGAGAAGAGTTCCGAGTGGACCAACCAAACTTGTTAGTTTAACAGCGAAGAAAGGAAGCAGTAAACCGGAGGCGATGAAGTTACAGAACACGAAGCGGTAAGGAAGACCAAGCAGAAGGCAGAAACAGCCCTAACGTTTTTCGACGACTCGACAACTTATTTGTTCACTTCTTACGCCACAGCAGCCGCTGCGTAAGACGCAGCCAGCGATACAACCTTTCCCCCGCCCTGCCCAATCGCAGTTTGCAACGATTGTTCAGCGCGATTGATCACTTCGGTGACGATGTCCACGGCGTCGAATTCGCCGCGCACCACGGCCTCAGCAATTCCCGCACTGAACTGCACGGCCTCTTGTTTATCCGGCATTCGTATTTGAACCAGCAGTCTTTGCAGTTTCTCCGCCGCCATGACGCCCTCCTTTTCGGGCGTTTCCCCGAGAACGATGGCGATGGTTGTAGTCTCGTAGCGAAAGGCAAGATCGTTCTGCCGGATGTTGGCGGCGAAGAGCTGGCCAATCTGCTGCATCACGGCTTCGACCGCCGATTCGCCAAATTCCTTTACCAATGCAGCTTTTTCCCCGAACTGCATGAGCAGAACCGTGAGCGGAGTGCTCTGCTGAGCGTTGCGCCGGGTTTCCGCCATGAGGAGATCGATGTAGGATGCGCGTTTCAACAAGCCAGAGCGCTCATCTGTCACAGAAAGATTCTTTACCAGGCGGCGAAGCCCAGCGTTATTCAGAGCGATCACAATTTGGTCGCTAATGGTTTTGAGAACCATCACGTCATTTGAGCCCCAGGTGTGCGGCTTACTATCCATCAGAAGAAGTACACCAACGTGTTCTGCTCCGTCGCTAAGAGGCAAGGCCAGCAGCGAAGTGACCGCCAATTGCGACAGAGCCTCACGGACAGGTTGCAGATCAGGGCCAGCCTGAGTGTCAGAGATGGTGAGAGTACCGCCGCGGTTGATGGCCAGATCGTGCACCGTGGTTGCAATCTTCTCCAGCGAACGCGCTTCTCCGGGCTTGCTAGTTTCGCTGCAATACTCCTTCACACTGGTCGTGTGCAACCCGGGCTTCCGCATAGCGACCAAACACCGGTTTACCTTCCATTGAGCTCCAATTTCTTTGGCGGCGGTCAGCATCACCGCGTCGGCGTTGCTTTGGCGATAAAGCTTGCGGGTAATTTCCGCGACTCGCGCAAAGCTGCTCACGTCCGCCGCTTCGCTGGATTGCGCCGTCGCAGGTTGTGGCGTCCGCGATTCTGGAGGTGCGGGGGCTACGACCGCCGGCGCCGGTCCTGACCCGGCATAATGCGGAATCAGTCCCGCCGTCATGTACAACTGTCGGAGGTCCTGGTTGCGCTCTTCCTCGCGCGGAAACAGTTCTTGAATGCGTTGCAAGCGCTCCACCGCTTTAGAGCGCATGCCGTATTGCACCAGAATTTCAGCCTGCAACATCAGATCTTGAAGGGCGGCCGCGCCCAGCATTTTGTCCTGATCGGGAAGCGGCGCTGTACTGGCATCGGCCATGCTGGAAAAGCGCGAAGCGATCACCTTGAAGCGGTTGTCGTCAATCTTTCCACGCAGCATTTCCAGGCGCTTCTGATGTCCGGGTTCGTACGCATCCACTTCGGCGGCGCGATCCAGCGAATCAGCCGCCTTTGCGTAGTTGCCGACGCTGCAGTAGAGGTCAAAGAGCTTGAGCAGAGTCTGGCAATAGTCGCTCTCTCGATTGGAGGCATTAAACTGCTCGCCCATGAACTCGAGCATTTCAGGGGACGCGCGGTGGCGCGCCGCGATGTCCTGAATCATCCCGAGGAAAGCCCGGCGATCACCTTTGCGGCGATGATATTGCTCCAGCTTCCGTCCCAGGGCGACGGCTTCTGCATCCTGCTGAGCGTCGATGAAGAGCCCAATCAGGTTCGAAATCTCCTGCACGCGCGAGGAATTTGCTTCGAACAATTGCCACTGGATTGGCTCAGCATCGGTCAAACGATTGGCGGCCTGCAGCGCCTTTGCGTAGGTTTCGCGCAACTCCTCCGAAGCCGAGCCGGCGTTGACTTGAGACTCGAGTACGAAAATGGCCGCGCCCGACTGCCCTTGCTCGAGCAGGTTCTTGCTGTATCCCAAGGCGATCTGAGGATCGGCGGGGTCCTCCGCGTAGGCGCGTTCCACCCATTGCGCCGCGTTTCCGCCAGCAGCCTGGGTCAGCTGTGCCACTTTCAGAAACGCCGCAGCCGCAGCTTTGCTCTCGCCCAGTTCGGACGAGAGTTCGCCCAGTTGTTGCAAATTCTTTTCGCTGGAATCAAGCGCCAGGACGCGCTTCAAGGCCACCAGTGAATCTTGTTTGCGCCCCTGTTTTGCCAGCTCTTGAAAGACGCCTTCGTAAGTCTCGAGCGCTTGTTTGGGGTGGGACTTTTCCAACAACTCGCCGAACCGAAGCTTCTGTTCCCAAGTGGGAGTAACGAAGCGAGCTAGCTTCTTATAAGTCAGGCTCGCGCGCGTAGCATCGCCCGCTTCGATCTGGCGCTCGTACAGGTCGCCCAACAGCTTTACCGCTTGAGGAATGCGTTGCAGCGAAAGGCACAGATCGGCGGCCATCTGGCACACCGTATCGTTACCCGGCTCGGCCGCCAGGACCTGCAAATAGTCCTCAAGCGCCTCAGCGGTTTTTCCCTTTTGGAGAAGCTTCTCAGCACGCTCCACGCGTTTTGTAATTTCAGCCCGGTCCATTCGCCTAACAGTGTCTGCCATGAGAGCTAACGTCGCGCGGAGTAACCCATACAGAGTCTAGGAGGAGGTTACTAGGACGGGCAACGACGTAACGCCCGAACGCGATTACGAAGGTCATAGGCGGAATAACTCTTTGGGAAATAAGACCTTTCTGATATACGTCCCGGAATGCCCCTGGAAGATGGGACGAATCAGGAAAGCGGGCTGCGCCATCAACTCAGCGCCGGCCAGATGGCCATGGTCGCCGTGGGCGGTTCGATCGGGGTTGGCTTGTTGCTGGGTTCAGCCGCTGCGATGGAGATCGCGGGCCCAGCCGTTATTATCAGTTTCGCTTTGGCGGGTTTTATCAGCTGGACTGTGACTATGGCTCTCGGCGAGTTATCCAGCCTGCATCCTGGCGCCGGATCTTTTGGCCTGTATGCCGATCTCTATCTGAACCCGTGGGCTGGATTCATCTCGCGCGCCGGATATTGGGTCGCTATTTCCGTTTCAGTAGGCGCTAACCTCGTCGCATCCGCGACCTACATGCGCTATTGGTTTCCCACGGTTCCGGCCTTGGTGTGGGTGGCATTGTTCTCACTGGTATTGATCGTGATCAATCTTCGCAGTGTCGGGGACTATGGCCGCTTTGAATTCTGGTTCGCAATGGTGAAGCTTGCAACCATGGCAATGTTCATTGTGATTGGGGCGGCGCTATTGGTAGGCGGACGCGTTCCTGCGCAATACACCGCACACGGAGGCTTCTTCCCCAAAGGCGCGTTAGCGCCCCTACTCGCGATGACCTTTGCGCTGTACACCTTCGGTGGAATAGAAATGGTGGCCATCACGACGGGCGAGTCTCGCTCCCCGGCAGAGATTCCCCGCGCCGTGAAGTTGACCTTTATCACCCTTGCCGTCGTTTATCTTGGGGCCATCGTGGTGCTTGTAGGAGTCATGCCGTGGAATCGCGTAGGCGTGACGGAGAGCCCGTTTGTGACTGTGTTTCGCAACGTCGGAATTCCAGCGGCCAGCAGTCTGATCAGCTTTGTGATCCTGACGGCAGCCCTGTCGGGCGCGAACGCGAATTTGTACTCCGCATCGCGCATGTTGTTCTCCCTGGCACGCGGAGGATGGGCACCCGCCGCGCTGGGCCGGCTGAATGCAGCCGGATCGCCACAGTTCGCGCTGGTGGCGTCTTCTTACGGGATCATCGTGGCAGTCGTTCTGGAAATGTGGGTTCCGGGAAACGCCTTCGTGTACATTCTCAGCGGCGCGTTGTTCGGCCTGATGCTCTCCTGGCTGGTATCCCTCGCCGCGCACGTTGCCTGTCGGCGGCAGATGAGTTCGGACCAGGTGAAGGCACTCGCAATGCGCTCGCCCGTCGGCGCATGGGGATCGATTCTAGGCCTTACGCTCGTCACTGCTGCCATTCTGAAAACCTGGTGGGACTCGCGCGTGAGCCTGATCAGCGGCGTGTCAGCCTTGTTGATCCTCACCGTCGCCTATACGTTCTTAAGGCACGCCCAAAGTTCGCCTGTCGAGTGATGCTTCCCGTTGGAATGGCATTGCACTCAGCCCTTGTCCCCGTACCTGCATATGGCATTACGGATGGGGCCGCTTTGGAGTAAATTTAGGCGTCCGTTATTTATGTCGCTCACTCAGGCTGAGGCCGACCTGCTTCTTAAGTTGCCCAAGCGCGCCAAACCGGGCGCTGTGTTGGAGCTGACAACGTCAATGCCGATGGATGAAGATTGGGAACTGTTGTCCCATGACAGACGCGAAGAATTCATCCTAACAATCGAGCGTGGCAGGAGAAAAAGCATCCGACTAAAGTTTCAGACGCGGGCAAGAAAGGTGATTGTCCTGGCAAGGCTCGACCTAAACGGCCCTCCGCACCGGAATCCCTCCGGCCAACCGTACCGCCCGGGTGAGTTGCTCACTAGCTCGCACTTGCATCTATATGTTGAAGGTTTCGACGATCGCATAGCTTACTTGATGGACGAGATACCGGGTTTTGCATTCTCGTTTTCCGACGACGTGGCCGCTCTCATGCAATTTCTGACGTTTACGGGTGTCGAGCCGATTCCAGTGATTCAGCAAGGGATATAAGCCGATGAGAACAGATTGTCAGCAACTGATTAGTGGCTACATCAACTGGTTAAGAGAGGGATTTATTCTTGCTGAAGTTGGAGAGCATTGTGAGGTCACTACTCCCTTTCTTGATCGCCATAACGACGCAATTCAACTTTACGTGCAAGAAAGGAACGGCGCGTTTGTACTGTCAGATGATGGTTATACAGTAAACGATTTGCGCTCGACGGGTTTTGAATTCACTACACCCAAGCGCAAAACAATGCTGACAGGCATTCTCAACGGATTTGGTATCAAGTTTGAAGACGGCGAATTACTTGTCACCGCCACTCGGACAGATTTTGCTCAAAAAAAACACGATTTGGTTCAGGCGATTCTTGCAATTAACGACCTCTTTGCATTAGCCGAACCACACATCCTATCGTTCTTCAAAGAAGACGTGAGAGCCTTCTTGGAGCTACATGAGATACAGAAATTCCAAGACTTCAAACTTGCAGGCAAAAGTGGGTTCGATCACAAGTTTGACTTCGCCTTGCCTAAAACCCGCAACAAGCCAGAAAGAGTATTAGAAGCAGTAAATATGCTGACCAAGGACCGAACTGCCACTCTTGCCTGGGCCGTAACCGATGTTAAGGCAATTCGGGCGGAACCGCTCGATGTGCTTGTTTTCATCAACGACATCCTCTCTCCTCCTGAACCCGACAATATCACTGCGCTCCAGGCCTATGACATTAGCGCCCTGATGTGGTCAAATCGTGAACAGTCAGTGCAACTACTAAATGGAAGGTAGAGGTCGTTTAATACCAATGACAGACGAACTACTCCGTTACCGCTCTGAGTTTCCCATCCTCGAGCGCACCACCTACCTGATCAGCAATTCCTTGGGAGCCATGCCCCGCGGCGTTTACGACGCCATGAAAGGCTATGCCGAGGTCTGGGCAACTCGCGGCGTTCGCGCTTGGGAAGAACGATGGTGGATGCTGGCGGCCGAAGTCGGCGACGAGATTGGCGCGCTTATGAATGCGCCCAAAGGATCTGTCTCGACCCATCAGAATGTCACGACGTGCCAAGCCGTGGTTGCCTCGTGTTTCAATTTCTCAGGCAAGCGCAACAAAGTCGTTTACACCGACATGAACTTCCCCTCGGTCATGTATTTCTGGGAGGCTCAACAATCCAACGGCGCGCGAGTCCAGATGGTGAAGACGGACGACGGAATCACTGTCCTGACCCAGCGCCTCCTCGATGCCATAGACGAACAGACTTTGCTGGTTCCGATTTCGCACGTAATTTTCCGCAGTGCCTTCATCAATGACGCTAAGGCGATCATTGAAAAAGCCCACAAAGTTGGAGCCTACGTCGTGCTCGACACTTTCCAATCGCTCGGCACCGTGCCAGTGGACGTGCAGGCTCTTAATACGGATTTCGCCTGTGGTGGAGTCTTGAAATGGTTGTGCGGCGGTCCGGGCGTAGCCTACCTGTACGTGCGCCCAGACTTGGGTAAGAAGCTTGAGCCGAAATTCACTGGCTGGTTCGCGCATCAGGACTCGATGGCTTTCGAAACCGGACCGATCCGCTACACCGATCCGCCGTTCCGTTTCATGAACGGCACTTCGCATGTACCGTCGCTCGAAGCCTGCCGGCCCGGGCTGAAAATCATCACCGAAGTAGGAGTTCAACGCATCCGCGAAAAATCAAAACGCCAGACCGCGCGCCTGATCGAATTAGTGGAAAAACAAGGCTGGAGGGTGAATAGCCCACGCGATCCGGAAAAACGCGGCGGAACAGTTTCCATCGACATGCCAGATTCGCAAGAAGTGTGCCGCGAATTGCTGAAGCGCGAGATCATGGTCGACTGGCGCCCCAGAGCCGGCGTCCGCATGTCCCCGCACTTCTACAACACCGATCAGGAACTGGAAACCGCGATCACCGCAGCAGAAGAAATCCTGAAAGAACGCGCCGTAGCCGCGCGATAACCAAAAATCGTGTGAGGACGGGCGCGTCGCCCGTCCAAGCGGAGCAAGGCTCCGCAGGCTTTTGGCGGAAAAGCAGCCTCGAAGTTCTTATGCTCACAACGCCAGATCCCAAGTCTCCGCCACCTGATCATGCCCCCAGCTATGGTGTTTCTTCTTTGCAACCAGACGGAATCCAGCTTTCTCATAGATACCCCGCGCAGCATGAAGCGAACTCTGCGTCCACAAAGTGACTTTTCTGTAACCAACCTGCCGCGCGAATCGCACGCATTCTTCCACCAATCGCTTTCCGATTCCAAATCCACGAGCGCTTGGTTCAACCAGAAGCAGCCGCAATTTGGCGATGGTCTTCGAGTGTTTCACCAGAAACACAGAGCCGACGATATCTCCATCCTTCTCGGCGATCCAACAACGCTCCCGTCTGGGATCAAAATTCTGAATGAACTTCGCGACAATCTCCGCCACCAACGCCTCGAAATGCTCGTCGTAGCGATATTCCTGGGCATAGAGCGCTCCGTGCCGATGAACCACCCAACCTATGTCTCCCGGTTGGTGGGGGCGAAGAATGTAAGAGGGCGTTTGTGTGGACTGCGTGCCGAGCAAATTCTCAATGGCACCCATCGCATCGATAAGGCGGTCTTGCTCCGCACCGGACAGCCCACCTAAAATCGTGCCGACTTCTTCCCGAGAACGAGCATCGAGCGGGGCCAGAGCCTTCTGCCCATGCGCCGTTAGCGACAACAAGCTTTGGCGGCCATCCGCGTCGCAAGGCTTCTTGTTGAGCCAGCCGCGTTTTTCAAAACCGGAGAGAATTCGGCTCAGGTAGCCCGCGTCCAAACCTAAGTCCCCGCTGAGTTTGGTCGCAGTCGTCTTCTCGCCGTGGGCAATCTCATACAGAACTCGAACTTCAGTCAGGGAAAACGGGCTCTTGTACGGCCGTTCCCGCAAGACTCCGATCTGTCGAGTGTAGAAGCGGTTGAAGCGCCGTACGGCTGCAACGCGTTGATCGAGATGACTCATAAAATCCCTATGGTTGCTTAGGTCAACTATATTAGTTGCTGCAGTCATTAAAGACAAGACCAAACGCGCCCCCTCGAATGCACGGTTTCGGGGTGCGGCGCCCAACCTGTCGCGGAAGCGCATTACCAACGTAAGGCGTCCCGGCGGCTTTTTGCTGCGACCTGATTTTTCCGTCGGCTATGCTCGAAACGACACACCTGCCACTTTCATGGGTGTCGAGACAATCCCGTGATCTCGCTGCTGGCATTCTTTCGCTACTCAGGAAACGATGGCGTCGCCGTCGCCGTTATCGGCGCCTTTGCCGGCGTGTATGTTTTCTACCGCGGATTCCGCTTATTGCAACGCAAGCGTCTGATCCTGAACACGCCTGCTTCAAGGGTCCGCAGCGCCGCAATGGGCCTGGTGGAAATCAACGGCCTCGCCGTCGGTCCCTTTACAATGACGGCGCCTATTACCGGCGTTCCTTGTTACTACTTCCATAGCACTGCCTGGCAATGGCAGCAACGGGGCAAGAACAGTCAATGGGTCAAGGTTGCCGAGGAGCGCCTGCACGTTCCTTTTTTTCTCGACGACAATACCGGGCGCGTGCTGGTCGACCCCCAAGGCGCCGAGATGGACATCCATCGCGAGTTCCACGATGAATTCAGTACGTCGCTCTTTTCCAGCACGATGGAGATTCCTTTTAATATTTCCAGCTTTCTTGCACGCCATGGCGTTTCTGCCGACAAAAAAATCAAGGTCGATGAATATTGCATCAAGCCGAAAAACTCCCTCTTTATCCTGGGAACGTTGGCGCACAATCCCGGCCTGAGTGTCAGCGCAACGCCGGTTCTCAGCCTGACTGCCGAGCAGAGCGCGCTCTCGTTTCATATACCGGATGTTTCAAACTTGTCCGCTCAAACCGACGTGAGCACTGCGGGAAAAGTGTTGTTTTCCGCGTTCAAGGGTCCCTCTGATGCTCATTTATTGGGCGCCAAGCCTTCCGCCCAAGTTTCCGACCCGGCAGAGCAGCAAAAGATCACCGCAGCCCTGATGAAAGCAGGCATCACGAATCCAGCCGCCTGGGCTGCCGCGGGTCTGAATACCGCTGTCGTCGCGGCTCCTTTTTCCGTTTCGGCGGGCGGAGGAACTGCGGCGGCTCCGGCGCTTGAGCAATTCGACCTGCATCCCACGGTCGTACTGATGAAGGGCACGCATAATAAGGCATTCTTCATTTCGTGGCACAGCCAACGCGATGTAGTGAACTCGCTAAGCTGGAAATCCACACTGATGATCTGGGGTGGGCCCGCGCTCACACTATTGTGCGTCTACATTGTGGCTGCGCGGCTCGACTGGCTGTAGAGAAAATCGGAGGAACAGAACACTTATGGACACCATCGTCACACTTGGATTCCTGTTTGCAATCTTCGGCTTGATTGCGTATGTGGTCACGATCTTCAACGGCTTGATCGCCCTGAAAAACGACATCGCCAAAGCCTGGGCCAACATCGATATTCTGCTCAAGCAGCGGCACGACGAACTTTCCAAGCTGCTCGACGTATGCAAGGGTTATATGGACTACGAGCGCGACACCCTGCAGAAGATTACGCAGGCCCGGAGCCTGTACCAGCAAGCCGTGAGCATCGATCAAAAGGCGCAAGCCGATCAAAGCATGACATCGGCGCTGCGCGGCTTCTTTGCCGTTGCCGAGAACTATCCTCAACTGAAGGCCAACGACAACTTTATGCGACTGCAAACTCGAATCATAGAATTGGAAAGCGAGATCGCCGACCGTCGCGAGTTCTACAACGACTCGGTGAATACATTCAACATCCGTATCCAGCAGATGCCGGACACTTTCGTGGCCAGCTTTATGAGCCTGACTACGCAACCAATGTTCAAAGTAGAAGAAGCCGACAAGGCCGACGTTCCCATGACCTTCAGCGCCGCAAAATAGACACTTATGGCCTGCAGCCTGAAGCCAGGTTGCAGGTCACCAGCCTTCACACCTGCGTAACCTCCACAAGCAAACCATCTCAATTTAGAATTACTCCGTGAGCAACGCAGTTCGCATTGGCATTCTTGGCGACTTCGACCCCGGATCGCGCGGTTACAACGCGATCAATGAGTCGCTGCAGCACTGCGCCACCAAGCTACAAATCAAGCTCGATTCACAGTGGATCGCAACTCCCTCCGTTCTAGCCCCTGACGCCAAGAAAATGCTGGAAACCCTGGACGGAATCTGGGCCGCGCCCGGGAGTCCGTACAAGAGTTTCGACGGCATGTTGAAGGGGATCGAATTCGCGCGTCGTCGCGACTGGCCTTTTCTCGGCACTTGCGGAGGCTTTCAATACGCACTGATCGAATGCGCCCGCAATGTGTTAGGCATCAAGGACGCGGACACGGCCGAGAACAATTCGGGCTCCACAAATATCGTTATTTACCCGGTGGCCTGCGCCGTTTCCGACCGTAAGAAAGACGCGCCCAAACTGTCCGGCGCGATTCCCGAAATCCGGTTGCGGCCAGGATCGTACCTTCAATCTTTCTACACGCAGGACACCGCCACGGAGGAATTTTTCTGCAATTTCGAAGTCAATCCCGACTACGAATGGGCTGCGATGGAAGCCGGATTTCCCGTCGTAGCCCGTGGAACTAACGGTGAAATTCGCGCCATAGAATCGCCCACTCACCGCTTTTATATCGCTACGTTGTTTCAACCACAGCTTTCTTCCAAGGCTGGGAAACCGCATCCTCTGGTGCTGGCATTTGTGCAAGCCGCCGCCGACTGGGGACGAAAAAAGCTGGACGACAGCGTGCTGGAGTAAGTCCCGAGGGAAGAACGCACGGGAACAGCCGCTGTCGGCTGCCCATAGCAAACGGAATTCCAATTCATGGACGACGAAACAACACGCTCCATCCGCGAAAGCTACGATCGCCTGGCCGAGGAGTACACGCGACGGATTGCCGATGAACTCCAGCACAAGCCACTCGATCGCGAACTGCTTGACCGTTTTGCCAAACAGACCAAAGGACGAGGCGATGTATGCGACATGGGATGTGGTCCCGGCCATGTAGCGCGCTACTTACGCGATGCCGGGGCGTCCGTCTTTGGCCTCGATCTTTCGCCCGGCATGTTGGAGCAGGCTCGAAAGCTGAATCCTGACATCTCCTTTCGCGAAGGAAACATGTTGTCACTCGACATGCCCGATGGAACTCTGGCCGGCGTTACAGCCTTTTATGCCATCGTGAATATTCCCAGGAAGTCCGTGCCCCTGGTGTTCAGTGAAATCAGGCGCGTGCTGCAATCTAGCGGCCTCCTGCTACTGGCCTTTCACATTGGCAACGAAGTGCTTCACGAGGATGAACTGTGGGGCCAGAAGATCTCGATGGATTTCTTGCTCTTTCAGCCGTCAGAGATCGGGCTCGATCTCGAAGAGGCTGGTTTCAACATTGAGGAAGTTGTCGAGCGCGAACCTTATCCAGACGTTGAATACCCGAGCCGAAGGGCGTATATATTTGCCCGAAAGACGTGATTCTAGTCCGTCAGACCGCAATCAACTCAAACGCCGGGTAACTTCGTACCAGCGGCTCGAAAGCCTCCGACGGCGAACCCGCCGCCACCGGAAAGTACTGCTGCACTTCGCGCTTGAAACTGTCTAGATAAGCTTTCAATATTTGAGGCTTGTCTGCATCCGGAATTGTCCGCAGGCGAAACTTCAGCCTCGTCTTTCCCTTCTTCAGGGTCACCTCTCCCGCGGCTTCTGCATTGCGAACCCATTGCGTCCGTCCCCTCGGGGCCACCAGGAACCGCTTGCCTCCGAGTTCCAACAGATCGATTGGCGTGGAGTAAATCTTCCCGCTCTTGCGACCGCGCACTTGCAGCAGGTAGTTTTGGGAAAAACCTAGGCCAAGGCCAACCAGAAATCCGAAGACTTGGTTGAATGCACGTTCGACAGATGTGGGCGCACGAAATTCAGGCAAAGTCGAGTTCATAGAAAACGACAGGCCTGATTGTCATCAGGCCCGTCCGATCAACGATTCAATACGCTAACTTACTATTCCCAACTCTCATCGGGAAGAACTGGATCTGCAGTAGCACTATTGGAAGCGGTTCCACTGAAGCCGAGAACGGATGTGTTTCCAAAAACCGTGTATTTGATCTTGCATCCCGGCCCTGTGGCCGTCTTGGCCGCCGTCAATTTCTGCGGAGACGGTGCGAAGGTCGTGGGATGCTTCAGCACCGCAGTCGTCCAACTGCCCGCCTTCAAATAGGTAGTATCCGTGACCATCACACTCGCCCCCTCCACTTTACCCGCAATGATCAAAGTGAAGGTGTCGGCGGTGCTCGTCAGATTGATGACCATCTTGGATGGCGATTTGGTCGAAAACTTCGTGGTTCCAGCAGTAACCGTGATCGCGCCTGCGGGAAGCGTGTAGGTGGCAGAGGTCGCAGTGTGTTTCGTGGGATTCAGTGACTCGCTTGCCATTATCTTTACCGTGCCGGTTTTCCCATCGAGGCCCAGCGGATCTGAGCCTGACAGAACCGGACCAATCGTGCCTTTAATGGTAATGGTAAGCGTGTGGGTTGCAGGGGCTACCGCTGTATCGATTTCAGCTGTTTGCGCCCAGACTGCGCAACCTAGCACAATCACGGCGGCAAACACCCAGGCGAACTTATGCCCTGACTTGGATAACATTGGAATTCTCCTTCTTCGATGAATGCACGGAACGGGGGGCTTCCGTGGAGCCTAGGAAAGCTACCACGGTATTCTCTCGGACTCAACCGAAAAATGGGAGGAAGGCTCGATCGTTACTGAGAACCAAGAACTGGCAACTTTAAACTCGATCCTCAATCCAAGCACGTTAGTATTTTCGCCAAGATGCCTGGCCGCGAAAGCGAGTCCTTCGGATGTGACATTTTAGTTCTCTACATCGCCTGGTTAACGATAGCTTGGTAAAATCTCTAGACGCTTTCTAGGATTTAACCCCAATGCGACTTGTTACTTTTGAAGATCCAGTACAGCGCACGCGCATCGGCGGCGTGACCGACGACCTTCGATTTGTCGACCTGCACTCCGCTTGCGCGCTCTATCTGCGAGACGTCGAAAACGAAAGCGCCTTCG
>Ga0206844_10046_pt1 | contig 44486 bp, 33 predicted proteins | sample Alteio_BWOrgCont_22_FD_152907 | JGI IMG/M metagenome (GOLD analysis project Ga0206844, IMG submission 152907) | Enriched cells from forest soil in Barre Woods Harvard Forest LTER site, Petersham, Massachusetts, United States -... | ecosystem: Environmental > Terrestrial > Soil > Temperate forest >...
CGAAAGATGCTGAACCTCTGTGAAAGTCTTTTTAAGATGGGTAGCTATACGCTCTGCCACATGCTCTATCAGGTGTGAGCGGATTTTCATTTCAAGTTTAACTATTTCGTAAACCTTAACGTAGTCGGCGGCATCGCTAAGTTTATCACTTGCTGATGCCACAGAGAAATCTCCTTTCAAAACTACATTCACCACATAGTCGCCACCAATGCGGGCTTCTTCTTCAAGGCATCCGTGGTGTGCCCGTAAATGTATTCCTCTAACGTTGATTACTTGCATTATTTTAAAATTTGTAATGCTCTATCCAATCTCTTTACCACTTCATCTTTACCCAATGCTTCAATAGTATCGAACAATATAGGACCGGCAGAAAGGCCTGTTATAATAACCCTGAACAACTGCATTACCGAACCCGGTGCAATGCCACTTTCTTCAGCTGTCTTTTTAAACACAGCCTCCACATTAGCCGATGAAAAATCAGTAGTATTCGCAAGCACGTCTTTTACTTTAGCAAAGAATGCAGGGGCTCCGTCTTTCCATTTTTTTACAATCACGCCTTCATCATACTTTTCAGGAGCAATGAAAAAGAAACTTCCCATATCCCAGAACTCACTTACAAAATGCGCCTTTTCTTTTATCAGCGAACACACACGCTCTACATAGTTTTCGGTAGTCAGTGATATATGCACGCCCTTATCTTTAACAGTCGGCATAAATAATGCAGCCAGTTCGGTATCGGTCTTTTTACGTAAGTATTGCTGGTTGTACCATTTAGCTTTATCCGGATCGAACTTAGCACCGTGCTTACTTACACGGTCTAACGAAAAAGCACCTATCAATTCCTCCATCGAGAAAAGCTCTTGTGTTGTACCCGGGTTCCATCCTAAAAATGCTAATAGGTTAACCACTGCTTCCGGGAAGTAACCACGCTCTCTGTAACCCGATGATTGCTCACCGGTTGCAGGGTCTTTCCAATCGAGCGGGAAAACAGGGAAACCAAGCCTGTCGCCATCGCGCTTGCTTAACTTGCCATTACCGTCAGGGCGCAATAAAAGAGGCAAGTGAGCGAACTCAGGCATAACTTCTTCCCATCCCATAGAACGGTATAACAATACGTGCAACGGTGCCGATGGTAACCATTCTTCACCACGTATTACGTGAGTAATCTTCATCAGGTAATCATCTACCACATTAGCCAAATGGTAAGTAGGCATACCATCTGATTTAAACAAAACTTTATCATCAAGCGATTGGGTATGTACTACCACCCATCCTCGTATCACGTCATGAAAACGTACTTCTTCGTTACGCGGTATTTTCATACGTATCACGTAAGGCATGCCTGAATCCATTAACTTTTTCACCTCATCTTCCGACAGGGTAAGCGAGTTCTTCATGGTGCCACGTGTAACCGCATTGTATTGCGGAGCAGCCACTTTAGCAGCTTCTAAACGCTTGCGCATAGCTTCCAGTTCTTCGCTGGTATCAAACGCATAATAGGCATGTCCTCTTTCAACTAATTTCTCAGCATACTGGCGGTACATAGCCTTACGCTCTGACTGGCGGTAAGGTTCATGCGGACCACCCACACCAATACCTTCCTCTACCTGAATACCACACCACCTGAGGGCTTCAACAATATATTCTTCGGCACCGGGTACAAAACGGTTCTGGTCGGTATCTTCAACACGCAGCAAAAAAGTGCCATTGTGCTTTTTAGCGAACAGGTAATTATATAAAGCCGTGCGAACCCCGCCAATGTGCAAAGGGCCGGTCGGACTAGGAGCAAATCTTACGCGTACTGGTCTGTCTGACATAGTTCTTTTTTTAAAGAGAGCAAATATATTAATTAGTGGTCAGTGTTTAGTGGTCAGTGCCCAGCCATTTTAGGTCGTTTTTTGATTTAACTGATGCAATTACTTTAACTTAGGGATTCCTCACCGCCAACCCGCGTTTCGGAATGACAGGTTCACTGTCTGTCCTGAGAAGAGGGAGGGGTGCGGGCGAAGCCCGCACCCCTCCCTCTCAAAAAACCAAAATCTCTGTCATTCCGAACGAAATAAAATGTAGTGAGGAATCTCAGCTACTACTTATTGCAACGTTCTGGAAATGAAATTTAGAGAGCTTTCTCATTTAAAATTCAAAATTTAGAATTTAGAATTCCTTTTTAATGTACGTTTGCATCATGGCTACACTCCGACAAAACAAAGTTGCCCGCCTTATACAAAAGGAAATGGGCGATATATTTCAGAAAGAGGCAAAACACCTGTTTACAGGTGGGCTTGCTACAGTTACCGGTGTTGAAATAAGCCCCGATTTAGGTATTGCCAAGGTTTTTATCACCTTCCTCAACCTTGACCCTAAAAAGACCATAGAACTATTGATGGAAAAGCGCCCCGAAATACGCAATCATTTATCTACACGGGTTAGGAGCCAATTGCGCATTGTACCTGACCTGCGCTTCCATATCGACGACTCTTACGAGGCCATTATGCATATCGACAAGTTGCTGAAAAAGTAACCTGATTGCCGATTTCGGTATTTAATGCATATTTGCATACTTTTTTACGATAGCTATCCATGGAATACGACCCGATTAAAAACAAACTAGGTGTGTTTTTCAACATGTCGCCAGCGTTGCGCAAGTTGTTCTATAACCTGCTCGACCTATTATTATTACGCACCTGGCACATACATAAGGAACTCCGCATTTGGGAGAAAACCGCTCCTGCTAAAGCAGATATTTTAGATGCCGGTTCGGGCTTCGGTCAATACTCATGGTATATGGCGCGCAAGCACCCAAACTGGAACATTTTCGGCGTTGATGTAAAAGACGACCAGATTGCAGACTGCAACAACTTTTTCAGCAAATGTGGCGTTACCAATGCCAAGTTCGAAATAGCAGATCTTACCAAATTCAGCAAGCCAGAAAGCTTCGACTTTGCTTTGTCGGTGGACGTAATGGAACATATTTTAGAGGACGTAGAAGTATTTAAGAACATACACGCTGCACTGCGTAAAAATGGCATGTTGCTCATCTCTACCCCATCGGACCAAGGCGGTTCTGATGCAGACGGTTCTGAAGATGGTTCGTTTATAGGTGAGCACGTGCGCAATGGCTATAACATTAACGAGATACAAGACAAATTAAAGACAGCAGGCTTCTCTAAAATAGAAGCGCGTTATTCGTACGGTGTTCCGGGTCACATTTCATGGGTGCTTTCTATGAAGTATCCTATGAAAATGCTTTCGGCCAGCAAGGCATTGATCATTTTACTGCCTTTCTATTACCTGATCACTTTCCCTTTCTGCTTAATACTTAACCAGGCCGATACCAATGGCAACCATGCCAAAGGCACAGGGCTGATAGTGAAAGCTTACAAATAAAGCCCCATCCCGACCTTCCCCATTGGGGAAGGAGAAAAGAATATCCCTTACTTCTTCATTAAGTCCTCCCTTATGGGGAGGATTTAGGTGGGGCTGTTATACTTTCTTACTTTTGCATATATGAACCTGCCTTTATTTATAGCACGCCGGTACTTAGTATCTAAAAAGTCGCACAACGCCATTAACATTATTTCGGGTGTGGCTCTGGGTGGTATTGCCTTGGGTACAATGGCACTTATTATAGTGCTATCGGCATTCAATGGCATATCTAACCTGGTTCGTTCGCTTTACAATTCGTTTGGTGCCGACATACAGATAACGGTTGTAAAAGGGAAAGTATTTATACCCAAAGGGCCAAAGTTCGAAAGTATTAAGCATTACGAAGGAGTAAAGAATTTTAGCGAAGTATTGGAAGATAGAGCATTGTTAAAATTCAACGACCAGCAAACGCTCCCAACCATAAAGGGCGTAGATAGCAACTTCTTAGCCATGACCCATTTTGACACCTTGATGCGTGGTGGCAGTTTTTATTTGCAAAAAGGCCAACTCGATTATGCAGTCTTTGGCCGTGGTATAGGTTATCAGTTGGGTATTGCACAAACTAATGCCGACTATTATTCCATTTCGTGTTATGCGCCTAAACGTGGCATACAACAAGGCTCGGTTAACCCCGGAGATGCCATTACCGAAGAACATATTTACCCGGCAGGTATATTTTCTATTAACGAAGATTTTGATTATAACTATGTAATAACATCTATTGGCTTTGCACGTAAGTTGTTCGACTATAAAGACAGTTCGGTAAGCGCCATAGAAATTGGCTTGGCAAAAAACGCAGATGCCGAAAAAGTAAAACAACATATACGCGAAGTATTAGGCAGTGATTATAAGGTACGCGACCGTTACGAACAAAATGAAACACTCTTTAGAACCTTAAAGACAGAAAAACTTTTGACCTTTATAATACTGGCTATGGTATTGGTCATAGCCACGTTTAATATTGTCGGCTCTCTCTCTATGCTCATCCTCGACAAGCAAAAGGATATGGATATCCTCTGGAAAATGGGCCTGGATAATGCAACCATTCAAAAAATATTCCTGTACGAAGGATTGCTCATTAACTTTATTGGAGCCTGCATAGGGCTAATACTTGGTACGTTTATTTGCTGGTTGCAAATACAATTCCACTTAGTGCGTTTTAGCCAGAACTTTGTGGTCGATGCCTACCCTATCGACTTGCAGGTTATGGATTACGTTTATGTATTTGCATCCGTGCTTGTTATAGGCTTTCTGTCATCATGGTACCCGGTAAGGGTGTTTGCGAAAAATGGGATAAAAACATAATTACATGACTAGAAAAATAGTAATATTTGGATTTATTACACTGCTGGTTATTGCCTTTTTTTTATCACCAAAACTAAAAGGTGGAGGGCAGTCATCTGCAGAAATGTACGATTATATTTACTCTTACTCAACTCTTAAGCAAGATATTTCTTTATTAAAGAAAAACGATTCTAGCTTTTCCTTGCCAAAATTATATTCTGCAATTAATGGGAGCCCTATACCACCTAATGATCCAATATATAAGGACCCAAGCATATCCTGTGACTATTATTTTTATGACAAGAAAGAAGATAATATTATGTTTTTTGAAGTTCAGATAAGAGATACTTGTAGTGGTATATTTTTCATAGGAATTAATCATGGTAATAAGTTGGGGTATTGGAAAGATATTAATAAAGATTTCTCTAAAGAAGAAAACAAAGAAGTAATGAATCGCTTCGAAGAGCTGGTCATCAATAAATTACCTGTGAAATACAAGAAAAAATATAACGTAAATTCGTTATGGGAGATTTTTTTTAACTAATGTCAATCGTATTTTCATTACCCCAAAAAGCATTTTAGGGTTTTACACATCCTAACGTGAATAAAATCAAGTCTGCTTCGTTATATATTGGCAGCTCTATCCTTATTTTTGATAGATTATAAGTATTATGCCTAAGCGCCAATCAAATAGACTTAAAGACGACACCAAGCCCCTCGACAAGGAGCTGGAAGAAGTTGTTGTGGAGAAAGAGCCGAAGAAAGAGAAAAAGGCTCCTCCTGCTCCAAGTGCTTTTATGCAACGCTTTAGGGATGGTTTAGAAAAATATAAAATAGCACAACTATCAGGTCTTTTCCTCATACTGTTTTCTATTTGCCTTTTACTGGCCTTCACTTCGTTTCTGTTTACCTGGCAGGTAGATTATGATAAAGTAACAGGTTCACTTACATCATTGCTCTCAACAAACGTAAAGACCGCCAACTGGCTGGGCAACTTTGGGGCAAGGTTATCTTACCAGTTCATCAACAACTGGTTTGGTATTGCAGCGTTTGGTTTTGTATTGGTATTTGCTATACTTGGCGCAAAACTGTTACTCAATATTGCGTTGCTGCCCATAGCAAAAACAATGCGCATTACTTTATTTGTAATGCTTTGGACCTGCCTGATGATGGGTTATATATTCAACAAAAATTATTTATTTATGGGTGGTGGCATCGGCTACTTCTCTGCCAACTGGCTCGATGGTATGATTGGCCGGATAGGTACTTTACTCTCTCTTATATTTGTTGGTATTGCATTCCTGCTCATTAACAACCTGGTTAAGGTACCTACGTTTACAAAAGCCGACTTGATTAAAGAAACGGAAGAAGAAACAGAACCTACTGAAGAAGAAAGACACGATATAGAAGAAGAGCCTTTCATTAAAAGCGAAAAGCCAAAGAACATAGTTAAAGAAGAAATTGTTATTCCTCCACCTACTCCTGTAACTCCAGCGCCCATTGAATTTAGCGTGGAGCCAGAGAAACCGGTAGTTGAAGAAAAAAAAACTCCGGTAGCAAAAACTGAAGGCGTTGAATTTGAAATCGAAAAAAAACCTGAAGTAAAAGAAGAAGTAAAACTAGTTGAAGAGCATATTGAAATATCTTCTTCACCATACGATCCAACATTAGATTTGTCCTCTTACAAATTCCCTCCGCTTACCTTGTTGCAAGATTATGGTAAGGAAAGTGTTCAGATTGATCAGGAAGAACTTACTGCTAACAAGGATAGGATCGTAGCAACCCTTGCTAATTACAGTATTGGTATTAAGAAGATCAAAGCTACTCCCGGCCCTACGGTAACGCTTTACGAAATTGTTCCGCAAGATGGTACGCGTATTTCGAAGATAAAGAACCTGGAGGATGATATAGCCCTTAGCCTATCGGCATTGGGGATACGTATTATAGCACCAATGCCGGGCCAGGGTACAATAGGTATTGAAGTACCTAACCGCAACCCGGGTATGGTATCTATGAAATCTATTTTAGCCTCCGATCAGTTTCAGAAAGCCAATATGGAACTACCTATTGGTTTAGGTAAAACCATATCTGACCAACCATTCGTTATTGACCTTGCCAAAATGCCTCACTTGCTAATGGCAGGTTCTACAGGCCAGGGTAAATCGGTAGGATTGAATGCAGTGTTGGTTTCATTGCTTTACAAAAAGCATCCATCGCAAATTAAATTTGTGTTGGTCGATCCTAAAAAGGTGGAGCTTACCCTATTCAACAAAATAGAAAGGCACTTTTTAGCGAAGCTGCCAAATTCAGGCGAGGCTATTATTACAGATACTAAAAAGGTTATCCATACACTCAATTCGCTTTGTATTGAAATGGACCAGCGTTATGACTTACTTAAAGACGCACAGGTACGTAACATTAAAGAATACAACGAAAAATTTGTTGCCCGTAAGCTCAATCCTGAGAAAGGACACAAGTACTTGCCTTACATAGTACTTATTGTGGATGAGTTTGCCGATTTGATTATGACAGCAGGTAAGGAAGTAGAAACTCCTATTGCGCGCTTAGCACAGCTTGCACGTGCTATTGGTATCCACTTAATTATTGCCACACAACGTCCATCCGTAAATATTATTACAGGTACAATTAAAGCAAACTTCCCTGCACGTATTGCATTCAGGGTAATATCTAAGATCGACTCCCGCACCATATTGGATTCAGGAGGGGCTGACCAGCTTATTGGTCGTGGCGATATGCTATTGGCAACTGGCAGCGACCTGATAAGGTTACAGTGTGCTTTTGTAAGCACCAACGAAGTAGAAGAAATAACCGATTATATAGGTGCGCAACAAGCATATCCGCAAGCGTTCCAGCTACCGGAATATGTGGAAGAAGGCAGTGAAGACGGACCTGTTGAGTTCAGCGCTAATGAAAAGGATGCTTTGTTTGATCAATGCGCACGTATTGTGGTAGAAACCCAACAAGGCTCAGCATCGTTATTGCAACGCAGGTTAAAGATAGGCTACAACCGTGCTGGACGTATTATAGATCAGTTACAGGCAGCAGGTATAATTGGAGCCTTTGAAGGCAGCAAAGCGCGTGAAGTAATGATTAAAGACTTTATGCAACTGGACGAGAAACTGAAGGCAATGTCTTCTTCCTCGTCTGAGTCTTAAATGTGAAGTGAAACTTTCTTAGCAAGCAGTTCAGCTTCGGTCTCCTTGTGCAACTCATCTGTTATACAGCAGTCAACCGGGCAAACCGATGCGCACTGTGGCTCATCGTGAAAACCCTTACACTCGGTACATTTATCCGAAACGATATAATACCTGTCCAGTTCTACAGGTTGTTGGGGAGCATCAGCATCTACGCTTAGCCCGCTTTTAGCAGTAAACATGCCTTTTACTGATGTTCCATCAGCAAAACGCCATTCGTTACCACCTTCATATATAGCATTATTAGGGCATTCAGGTTCGCAAGCCCCACAGTTGATACATTCGTCAGTTATTCTAATTGCCATAACATTAAATTTAAAGAGCAGCAAAGATACAAAATCAATGTATCTCTGCTACTCTCTTATAAAATCTATTGTATTACTACCTTACGGTAGGTTACACCATCACCGGTTATTACCTGCACGGTATATATACCCTTGCTGAATGAGCTAAGGTCGTATTGTTTTAACATTTTGCCGTTTTGTGCACCATAGTTATCTTCTTCAATGGCTTTACCTAATTCATCATATATCGTCACCTTCACATTCTGCTGTTTATCAAGGTTAAGGCTCATGGTAAACAAGCCTCTTGTTGGGTTAGGATACACAGTTAATGAATTTACCGAAGATACAGTTGGAATACCAGTAGTATTCTTTATGATTACGTTACCGGTATTCGATTTTGCAGCGTTATAGTTAATCGCATCCACTTGGTGTGGCATAATTGCAGTCAATGAACAGCCAAATGTTCCCCCTATACCAATGTGGTAGTACCAAGTTGATTTAGTGGTAGGAGGTGTATCTATATATCCAAAAGTATTCGTATCTACTGAGCCAATACTATCCTTAACAATACCCGGAACGCTGTCGCGGTAAATAATGTACCGTTGAAAGGTAGCACCCTCAAAGTTATCCCAAACCAAACTAACCTTATTGGTTGTAGTTAGAGTTGCAGTTAAGTGAATTGTTTTAAACAAAACACTCTCACCAATAGGTGAGGCCTGCCCGCACGAATCAAGTTCTGATAGTTCATACCACCAACTGCGTTTACCTGAATTTGAAAGAGTATCTACATAACTACCTGCACTACCTGCAGAATGGCCTATTACTGTATATACACCAGGGGTTGTAGTTTGCCTGTATATTAGGTATTCAGATATCCTGTTCGGATTAACTGAATCCCAGGTTATAGTGTTGTAACTTGTTATTGGGTTAACGGTTACCATACATATTGGCATACCCGGAGGTAATGCAGTAGCAATGGTGGCGTTATTGTCTCCCTTACATCCTGATGCATCGGTAACGGTTACAGCGTAATTGCCTGCACCAAGGCCGCTCACATTTTGTGTAGTAGCGCTGTTACTCCATAAGTAAGTATAAGGAGGAGTACCACCAGCTGCAGTTATTAAAATTTTACCCATTGTTTTAGTAGCGCAATTCATATCAATAACAGAATCTATTGTAACCATCGGGCCCGATGTATTATTAACCGAAGCCTCGCTTGTCGATTGGCATCCGTTGTTATCGGTTACAGTAATGCTATATGTTCCTGCTGTTACACCAACGGTATAGTAATTAGTAGAACCTGTGCTCCATAAATAAGTATACGGGGAAGTACCGCCGGATACAGTTACACCTGCACCACCGTTAGCACTACCACAGCTTGCTGCAGTTGGGCTAACACTCAGACTCATAGCGGTTGGTTCATTAACATTGATAGTATTTACCGCCAAACAACCACTAACATCCGTTACGGTAATAAGGTATGGTGCAGCCGTTAGGCCTGTAATGCTTGCAGTTGTTGCTCCATTCGACCATTTATACTTATATCCGCCTGCACCGCCGGTTGCATTAACCGTAATAGCTCCATTAGCACCGCCACCACAGCTTACATTGGTAAGCAAGCTTGTAGTAAGCGTAGGGCCACTGGCATCATTAATATTTATCGGTTCAAAAGTTAAACAGCCTGCTGCATCGGTTACGGTTATTACATAAGTTGCGGCGGCCATATTGCTATCGGTTGATAATGTATCGCCATTGTTCCATGAATAACGATACGGTGGTGTACCACCGCTAATTACTACTTTGGCTTTGCCATTGGTTAAACCGCAAGAACTATTGGTAATAGTAGGGGTTATTAAAGGAGTATTTGAAGCACCTACAGTTGCTTTACCAGTTGCAGTACATCCCGATTTATCGGTAAGTGTTACGCTATAGGTTCCTGCATTAAGGCCATTTATAGAACTACCCGTTTCAGCAGGTGTAGTTGTCCATGAATAATTAAACGGTGCCACACCGCCATTAGGTGTTGCAGTAACAGTTCCGTTTGTCCTGCCACAACTGGTATTAGTTGCGCTTGCAGTTACAGTTAACGCCGCAGGTTGGGTTATGGTAGCGGTAGCCGAATCTTTACAACCTATAGAATCTTTTACTAATACGGAATAGGTTCCGGTAGGCAAGTTATATATCAGCTGTGTTGTTGCAGCATTGCTCCAGGTATATTTATAAGGATTAGTACCATTACTAACTACAGCAGTAATATTTCCGTTGGTAGAACCATTACATGATTCATTAACTGTGTTCATATTAATTGACAGAACTTCAACTTTTACGGTAGTTGTTCCAATGGCAGTACAACCTCCATTCGCGCTTGTACCTGTTACACTATACGTAGTGGTTGCCGTAGGCGTTGCTGTAGCATAACCCATACTAATATTACTTAAACTGGTTGCCGCTGTCCAAACATAACTACTTGCACCAGTTGCCGTTAATGAGCTATTACCACCGGGACAAATAGATGGGTTGCTTGATGTTATTACAACAGTGGGTGTAGCATATACCACAACACTTAGTGTACCAACCGGGCTACTGCAACCTGCAGGGGTACTGGCTGTAACACTGTAGGTTCCCGCTGCTGCAGCAGGTGTAGTTGCAATGGTTGGATTTTGAGTTGCAGAAGTAAAACTGTTTGGACCAGCCCATGTATATTTAGTAGCTCCTGATGAAGTTGCCGTAAGGTTTAATGCTGCACCCGAACATATTGGACCATTGCTACCCAAAGTTGGTGTTGGAGGATTTGGATTAACAGTAACTGTTACCGGGGTTGTTGAGGTACATCCATTTGAACCGCTTCCGTTAACGGTATAGGTAATTGTAGCAGTTGGTGATGCAACAACTGTTCCACCCGATGGTGTATTTAAGTTTGTTGTTGGGCTCCATGTATAATTAGTAGCACCTGATGCATTCAGCGTTGCCTGCCCGCCGGTACAAATAGAAGGAGTACCGGGAGTAACAACAATAGTTGGTGATGCGTTTACGGTTACCATAACAGTTGCTGTACTTGTACAGCCTACCGTAGTAGAACCCGTTACAGTATATGTTGTTGTAACCGTAGGGCTCGCATTTATATAATTACCGGTAGTAACTGTTAAGCCTGCTAAAGGGGTCCATGTGTAATTACTTGCACCACTAGCCGATATAGGGCTGCTTCCGCCCGGACAAATAGTACTAACACTTGCCGTAGCAACCACTGTAGGCGTTTGATTTACGGTGATGTTTTGCGCTCCATTAGCAGCACAAGAATTTGCATCGGTAACAGATACGCTATAAATAGTGGTAGTGCTGGGGCTAACGGTAATGTTTGAAGTCGTTCCACCTTGTGTCCATGAATAGGTATACGGAGCCGTTCCACCAGTTACATTAGCCGATATGGTTGCAGATGTGCCACTACAAATGGTAGATGATGGAGTAGTTGAAGTTGTAGCGCCTAAAACCGCCGGTTGGGTAATAGTAAAGGTATATGTACCTGTACATGAATTATAGTCAGTTACAGTAACTGTATATGTACCCGGGCTAAGCTTTGATACGCTGGTAGATGTTTGACCGCCGGGCGACCATAAGTAGGTATATGGAGAAGCACCACCACTTGCTGATACCGATGCAGTACCATTAGCATAACCATTACAGGTTACATTAGTAATAGTAGGGGTAATAGTTATAGTCGGGCAACCTGCTTGGGTAGTTTTAATGTTCCACCAATCATCACCACCGCCATAAACAGTATTAGTTTTAGCATTGGAAAATGAATTAAAAAGGATTCCGGCTAAAAGAATAAGAGTAATTTTTTTCATGACAGATTTTAGTATTTAATTACAACAATTATTTCAGTTTTATTGGGGTCTATCGCGCAATTTGAATGAGCGCAGACAAAATTATAAATCCAAACTTAGGCATATATCTTGAATATTGGTAGGTTAATCGTATTATTTTTATTTTACAGCTAAAACGTTATTGGTGCAACCTTTATCCCTGGAAAATCATCGCAAGCTTAATTTCATTTATAATAAACTTCTTTAGCCAAACGAATAAGCTATTTTTGCTGCCTTATGAATCAAACTAAAGCAATAAAGAGTTTCAGTCAATTAGGCGATGAGATAAGGGCATTTTTAAAGAACCCTAATGCCGTTGAGCACGAAGAATGGAACACAGCCCTTACGTTAGCCGAGCAGCAAAATGGTTGGTTTACAAGCGATAGCATAGTAAACTCACTGAAAGGAATTGAACCCTGGTTAACCACAGCATCCCTCACCAGTTGGTTAGCACATTACACCCAACTGCCACAAGAAAATACTAACCCTATAACTGTAAGTGTAGTTATGGCAGGTAACATTCCTTTAGTTGGTTTCCACGATTTTTTATGCGTATTAATAACGGGTAATATTATTGATGCAAAGCAATCGAGCACAGATAATGTTTTGTTAAAATTTCTGGCCAAAAGACTGATTGCAATTGAACCCGTATTTGAAAAGCACATTCATTTTATTGAAAAACTTTCAGCAACAGCTAATGCTGTTATTGCAACCGGCAGTAATAATACGGCACGTCATTTTGAGTATTACTTCCGGAATGTGCCACACATCATTCGTAAAAACAGGAATGGTGTTGCCATATTAACGGGTGAAGAAACAACGGAAGACCTAAGCAAACTGGGAGAAGATATCTTCAGTTATTATGGCTTGGGGTGCAGAAATATTTCGAAGATGTATATACCGGAAGGATACGATCTGGGAAACTTCTTTAGAGGTATTGAAAAATATAGCGCGGTGGTTAACCACAATAAATATGCCAACAACTATACTTATAACCGCACCATTTTTTTAATGGATGGTAAAATATTTAACGATAATAATTTCCTGGCTGTTATAGAAGATAAGGCCATCCCCTCGCCTATTGCAGTATTGCATTACGAAAGGTATAACAACCTTAATTCACTTACAGAAAAACTTGCTGCACAAAAGGAACTGATTCAGTGCATTGCAACTACCGAGAAGGTAAAACAACAATTGGGAAACATACCTATACCCGTTGTTAAACTGGGAGAAGCACAATCGCCGGGGCTGATGGATTATGCCGATGGAGTAGATGTGATAAAGTTTATAGTAGAGCAAAGCAAATAACAAATAGCTTTTGTTATTTTTGATACTTATCATGGGCACAACAACTATACATACTGCAAACAGGTTACTACCATTAAAGCTTTTAAACGGCAGGGAATTGTCGTTTGATATGCCTTTGGTAATGGGTATTGTAAACATTACCCCTGATTCTTTTTACGATGGCGGCAAGTATGAGTCGCCTGAAGATGCAGTTGCACAAGCCAACAAACTAGTAGCCGAAGGCGCAGCAATTATAGATGTGGGTGCAGCATCTACAAGGCCCAACGCAGTTTTCCTCAAACCCGAAGAAGAATTAAAAAGATTACTACCCGTATTAGATGCTTTGATTAAAAGCAATCCTGAAATAATTATTTCGGTAGATACGTTTCATGCCGAGGTTGCTAAAAAAGTAGTGGAACATGGTGCTTCCATAATAAACGACGTATCGGGCGGCACCATGGATGATACGATGTTTAAAACTGTCGGCAAGCTTAAAGCACCCTATATACTTATGCATATGCAAGGCACACCCGAGACCATGCAGCATAACCCTACCTATGAAGATGTAACCAAAGAGGTTTACAACTTTCTATCGGCACAGGTTGATAAGGCACGTTATTTCGGAGTAAAACAAATAATAGTTGATACTGGCTTTGGCTTTGGCAAAACTGTCGAACATAACTACACCTTATTGCACAACCTGGGTACGTTCCGTAGGCTTGGGCTGCCGATATTAGCAGGCGTATCACGTAAATCGATGGTAAACAAAGTACTTAAAACAAAAGCACAAAATGCCTTGACCGGCACTATTGCACTCAATACCATTGCATTATTACAAGGCGCTAATATTTTGCGTGTGCACGATGCTAAAGAAGCCAAAGAAGTGATTAAAATAGTTAACCAGTACTTATACCCATCAACTGAAGTATGATCAGTTTGTTCATCACATTCCGCTGGTTAGATGCAGTAGATATTTTACTGGTAGCAGTTTTGCTATATGAACTTTACAACCTGGTAAGAGGCACTGCTGCCATTAACATTCTAACGGGTATAGTATTACTTTATATTATCTGGTTAATTGTGCGTGCGCTCGATATGCAGCTGTTCAGCAGTATACTCAGCCGCTTTATTGATGTAGGTGTTATTGCCATTATTATTGTGTTCCAGCAGGAGCTTAGAAGATTTTTACTCATCATCGGCAAAACAGAATTATTCAACCGTAAGAATTTCACCAAGAATTTTTTAATGTTACAATTAGATAAAAACCAGGAACTCGACCTCCACCCTATTTTAAAAGCGTGTCGCAATTTGGCCGATAAACAAACAGGTGCACTCATTGTTATTCAAAAAGATACGGATCTGGACTTTTATGCCCAAACGGGAGATATTATTGATAGCAACATTACCGAGGCCATGTTGGAAAGCATCTTTTTCAAGAACAATCCACTACACGATGGAGCAGTAATTATTAAGGACAATAAGATACATGCTGCACGTTGCGTATTACCAAGTACCGAAAAGACGGACTTCCCTACAAATCTGGGTATGCGTCACAGAGCTGCGGTCGGCATTACTGAAAAATCAGATGCAATAGCCATATCAGTATCTGAACAAACAGGCTCTATTTCGGTTGCACACCTGGGTAAACTCTATCACAACCTAACCCCAGAAAAATTCACTTCACTTCTGCACGAGAAGATGCAATAGCATTCTTAACCTCGACACTAATTTCACTAATTAATAGTAGCTTTAATTTAATTCGTGCAATGCGTGTCTACCCATTTTAGAATTTCAAATTAACCCCTACTAAAAAATTTGCAGGTGCCTGCGCGGAATAATAGTTCTGGCTGTATACCACACCACCCTGAATATATTCGTAGTTTGTATAGCCGTTCGATACATATTTTAAACTGGTAATGTTGTTCACTAAAAGTGTCAAATCTATTTCTTTCATCCATTTAGGAAAGAAAGCGTAATTAACCCTGATATCATTTGTTAAATAAGCAGGTATGGCCCTATCCGCACTTTGTGTGTTATCTAAATATTGTTTGCCAACATATTTCGTAAGCAAGCTTACTTCAAGGTGTTTCACCGGAATAAAACTAAGTATACTACCAACTATCCACGAAGGAGAGAATGAAATATCCGTTAATGGATGCGTTTGATAGAGTACAGTTTTGTTACTATCGTTCGAATAAATGTATTCGTTAAAATTTTTGATCTTATTAGCACTGTAGGTTGCATTAGCATCCCATCGTAGCCATTTAACTGGCTGGTAAACCAATTGTGCTTCAATACCTGTGCGGTAACTTTCGGGCACATTAATACGGTTATATGCCCCAACATCATTCACCTGGCCGTTAAGTACCAATTGATTCTTATAATCCATGTAGTACACATTCGCTTGTATGGCAACATTTTTCCAATGTTGCTTATACCCAGCCTCCCAATCGACCAGATGCTCGGGCATCGGCCGACTGGATGGGGTCGACTGAGTATAATCATCTCGCGACGGCTCTTTATTGCCAACCGCTACCGATGCATACAAGTTTTGTGTTGTAGAAAGATCATAGCTAACACCACCTTTAGGATTAAAAAAATCGAGTTTAACATCTTGCGTCACATTCTGTAAGGAATCATTAAAACCCAGGAAAGAATAATTGACATGCCTGTACTGCATATCGGCAAACAAATACAGGTTATTAATTATTTGGTAGTTGGCGCGTGCAAAAAAATTGACATCGGTCTTTAATGCTGTATTACTTACATACTGGTAACTATTGCTTGGCAAGCCATATTGGGCCCAGGTTACATTATCGTAATGCTCACCAAAGTATTGATCCCATGCTCCACCAAAATCAACATCCAAACGACTATGATTGGTGTACTTAACATTATAGGTAGCACCATAAAATTTATTGTTCAGCCACAGGTCTTCTACAAAATTGCCGGTGTCTTTTCCGGCACCCGGGCTTTGTAAGCCATAATATTCATACCGATATTGCGCATCAAAATCTTCGTAATAACCCCAACCATTCGTTTGGAACAAAGCTGCATTAACCTGCCAGTCGTGGCCAAGTTGTTGTGATATGTGTAATTGAAAATAATCCTGTTCGTAGTTGTCGGTTTCATTAGGATAATACTGCACCTGCCCTGCTGAATTGTAATACATACCCGCCGGGTTAAAGGTGCGGTTAGTAACTAATGAATCTTGCGGAGTGCCATACCATGCCTGGTAGGTTTTTTCTTTACCGGTAAACACTACTGCTTTTATCATGGTGTTCTTGCTATAATAACCCGCATCTAAAAATGCTGATTGAAAACTTGAAGTTGCTCTATCAACATATCCGTTTGATGTTATTTCAGATCCTCTTCCATCAAAAGCCCAGTGGCCGTTAATTAAACCTGTACCAAACTGAAATGTATTTTTAAATGTATTGTATGAACCCGCCGAGCTACTGTATTCAGCATACGGTTGGGTAGCCAGCTTAGTGGTTTCAATATTTATACTCGCGCCAAAAGCACCTGCACCATTAGTTGAGGTACCTACCCCACGCTGTATTTGTATATTATCAGTACTCGAAACAATGTCCGGCATATCTACCCAATACACGCCCTGATCTTCTGCATCGTTAATAGGTACACCATCAATAGTAACATTCACGCGTGTTGCATCGCTACCACGTATATGTATGTAGGTATAGCCTACACCGGCACCTGCATCACTCTGCACCACCATAGAAGGAGTAAAATTCAGAAGGAACGGCATATCCTGCCCTACATTACTTTTCTCTAAATAATCTTTATCAATATTATTATAGGTAGTAGGTGTTTTATCTCCTGCACGTGTCGCGCTTACCACCACCTCGTTTGAGTATAATGTTTGTGCAGCCCATGAAAGATTCATAACAGAATCTTTAGGCAATGAAATTTTTACCGTCTTCACTCCATAACCCACATACTTAAACTGAACTGTGTAATCGCCATCCTTTAACTGCAACTTAAACTTACCATCCAAATCAGTGAACGTAGATAATAAGGTAGAGTTTATGGTTATTGCTACCATGGGCAATTTTTCTCCGGTAGCCGAATCGGTAATGGTACCACTAAAAAAATGCTGGGCCGAAGCCACCATGGGCAAAAACATACTAGCAACAAGCAATCTCTTGCACAAACCTTTAATGAAGTTTATCATTATACGGGTATAAACACTGCCGGATAAATCAAAGGGTGGAATATTCACCGGCTAACTATTTTCCTTGTCTCCTCCCTCCGCAAGCATTACCTTGTTCAGGTTCCAAAACATATTTCTATGTCTAATGGGTATGATCTCAGCCTTTATATTGGGCACCCCTTAAAAAGAGACGGAGCAAATGTATATTTTTTTTGGTTAGACAACCAATTTCATTTTACCCGCTGATCTGTCCATGGTAATAAGCGATTTATTTCTAATGATATAAACTTATTATAGATCCTAGAGGACCGCCGCTGAGAGTCGGCAGGCAAAACAAAAAAATCAAAATTTCCTTGATATTCGGTATGTATTGATTTTTCAATAGTATTAAAAATCACAATTAATCCATGCTTACCTGGTAATAATGGAGGAGAAGTAAACATTAAAGAATCTTTAAACTTAAATGGAACTTCTTGTGGCAACGTATTAATAAGGTTCTTTTTTCTTTCCTCTTCCCCGTAATAAGAAATCAAAGTCTTAAAAATTCTTTGAGTACTATCTAATGGGCCAAACAGCCTTAATCTTGCTTCAAATTTATCACCTTCCTTAAGTGTGTCCCTGCATTCTATTGAAATATTCCTGAAAATTGATTTTAATCCATGTGAAATAGAATCATACTGTTTAGAGTATTCCTTTATGCCATCTTTAAATATAGTATACGATGCTAATGAGCCATCAATATAATTTGTCCATACTTCACCATCATATTGGTCATTTTTGTAATGCGCCAACTGGTCAATTTTTCCATTGGAGTAATAGTAAATTACAATACCCTCTTTCTTTTTGTTCACAAAAAAACCTGTAGTGTATATATGCTGGTTAGGAAAGTAAGTTTTAAAAACACCATTGGGTATATCATTTTCATACCAATAGGTTATTTTACACACTCCATTTTCATCATAAGAACTAGCTATCCCTTCTTTTTTATTATTTTCATAATAACATGTGGCACCCAATTGTCCATTAGGGTAATAAGCTTTATATAGCCCATTCTTCTTCCCATCGACAATTTCTATCACTTCACGAATACTGCCGTTGGGGTAATAGTTCTTTTCAGTTTTCACTGAACATCCTGTAAAACCATAACCTATTAAAATCAAAAATAGATATCTATGCTTATTCATAATTCAATATGAAATTCATTAATTATTATTTCCTACATTCTCTTATACACCCTTCTCAACAACTCCTCCAGCTCACTTAACATCATGGCGGTTGCACCCCAAACGGTGTGCCCTTCTATATTATAGTACGGCGTTTTTATTTCGCTTGCCGTGTTCGAATGCAAAATGAGTTTCTCTTCTTTAATTATAGGGTCAATCAGCAAACGTACATTCACTTCAATAGCATATTGCACTTCTGTTACTTGTATTATGGCAGGCATAGTATGCTCGCTCATTCCTATATAAGGTTGCACCCAAAAATTACTGGGTGGTATATAAACAGGGCTCAGTTCTCCCACATAATTAACTTCATTAGGTAATATCCCAACCTCCTCATGCGCTTCTCGTAAGGCCGTTTGCCATAGGTCAGTATCATATTCTTCCTTTGTTCCACCGGGGAAAGCAACCTGGGCGCTATGCACCCCTTTATAGGCCGTCCGTAATATAAGCCGGGTATATATTTCATCGCCCTGTGGGTAAAGCCATACCAATACACTGCTTTGTCGCGGGTTCTTTTTGGCGATAGCATCCATATCTATTTTAGGCCGGCCCGATATCATACGCTGTTGAGCCTCCCAACCGGGTAATCCGAGCTTCATTTCGCTCTTTAAAACATCTATAAACCGAAGAAACATAGGCACTTGGGGCTAAAAGTGAAACGAAAATGCATTTTCACCGTAAAATTAGTAAGAATGCGGTAAACATGGAGGTTAACAATGTGGAAAAAGTACAAAATATTATTCAGTCTCATATTCCTTTTAGCATCTCTTCTCGAAGTAAAGAACTGTTCTTTGCCTCACTCTAAGAATCAAGCTGCTGATAGTTCTGTTTATACGGAACACCGCGATTTGGACCAGATTAAAAAAAGCAAAAAACTGGTACTGCTTACCGAAAACAGTTCGACCACCTACTTTATATATAAGGGTCAGCCTATGGGCTATGAATATGAAATGATGAATGCCTTTGCTAAGTCAATAGGATGTGAGCTTGATGTGGTGGTGGTACGTAACGTAGATAACATATTTGAAATGCTGGATAGTTGCGATGGCGATATTGCCGCCGATAACCTGACCATTACCAGCAACCGGAAAAAAGACGTAGAGTTTACCAGTCCGCTTTATACCACCCGCCAGGTATTGGTACAACGTAAGCCCGATAACTGGCCAAAGCTTAACACCTTGCAACTGGAAAGTCTGTTGGTAAAGAATCCGTTGCAGCTAGCCGAAAGGCAGGTTTATGTACGTAAAGGTTCTTCGTTCTATGAACGGTTAAAAGACTTATCGAACGAAATAGGCGGGAAAATAGAAGTACTTGAAACTGCAGGTACCGAAACCACGGAGGAATTAATAGGTGATGTAGCTAAAGGCAAAATTGATTTTACCATTGCCGACGAGAATGTGGCGCACATAATTGCATCGTATTACGATAATATAGATATAAGTACACCCATAAGTTTTCCGCAAAAAATAGCCTGGGCCACACGGCGCGAATCGCCGGAACTACTCGTCGCCATTAACGACTGGTTGCTCAAACAAAAGAAAAAAGGATATAACGATGTAGTTTTTGGTAAATACTTTACCGATAAAAAATCGGCGTGGAACAGGCAGAACAGCGAATACTTCTCGCTATCGGGTGGTAAAATATCGCCTTACGATGACCTGATAAAGAAGTATAGTAAAAAACTGGGCTGGGATTGGAAGTTGCTTGCAGCACAGATATACCAGGAATCGCAATTTAACTCTGAAGCCAAATCGTGGTCGGGTGCGTTTGGATTAATGCAGTTATTGCCAAGTACTGCTGCTAAGTATAATATAGATACAACAAACATGTCGCCTGAAGCGAGTATAGCCGCAGGTGTATCGTACCTGAAAGAAGTAGATAACTATTTTGCAAAATTTATACCCGACAAAGATGCCCGCATAGCATTCGACCTAGCTTCGTATGATGTAGGCGCTGGACACATAATAGATGCACGGAACCTGGCCAGCAAATATGGCCTCGACCCCAACAAGTGGGAGAACAATGTGGCTTATTATTTGCTTAACGAATCGTTACCACAGTACTATAACGACCCTATTGTAACTTTTGGTTACTGCCGCGGGCAGGAACCATACCAATACGTGCGCGAAATAATGAACCGTTATAGTATGTACAGCGACCAGATAGCCTACCAGGGCCTTGCAAAAAACTAACCTTTCCTATTTTATATGCAATCCTTAATTCCTGAAATCATGAACACGAACGACAAAACAATTGATGTGCTGGGCTGGCTGCAAGACCAGGTCAGGAGCATTAGCCAGGCAATAACCGACCTGGAAAAAAGCCATAATTATGGCAAAGCAGCTATGTGCGAAGGGATGCGCGAAGCTTACATGAAGTGCATCGAAAAATTAAGAACCTGACCCGATTTAGTTTTTAATTTAAGCTCAGTTATTGTTGTGATATTCATACTATTCCGCTCCATTTACAATATTTTCCCTGCTGTAAATTACTACAGCCGGTTCAATTTTGTGTACTAATATCAGGTTCTTTGGAAGTATCTCCAAAAAAAATCCAGAATTAATACAATAATACTTCTCATTATAAATAATTATATATATTTTTGCTGCAAATTATATGGCTTTGTCGATTAATACAAGGTTTTAAGCGACCAACTACTATATATTATTACCATATTTTAATTATTAATGGAGCCCACCAGGGGGATTAAGTTGCAGGTTACAAAATAACAGCTACTTGTCCGGGCTCCATTTCTTTTTTCTGCCCGTTTCCCGCACCATTTCAACCAATTATATGGTTGGCTATGAGTAATATTAGCGAGGCATATTTTGTCATTATTTTATTTATAACTTTGGTGCTTACCAATTTATATTTTATCGGTTTATGAGTTTTATAGCAAGCATCCAGGCAAGGCAAATTCTTGACTCGAGAGGAAATCCAACTGTTGAAGTAGATGTAATAACTGATAGCGGCACATTGGGCCGTGCTGCTGTGCCATCGGGTGCATCAACCGGCATACACGAAGCTGTTGAATTGCGTGATGGTGATAAAGGCGTATATCTGGGTAAAGGTGTGTTGAAAGCAGTGGGCAACGTAGTTGGCACCATGCAGGAAGAATTGAAGGGCATGTACATATTTGACCAACGCCTTATTGATAATAAGATGCTGGAGATGGATGGCACACCAAACAAAGCCAACCTGGGCGCTAATGCCATATTGGGTGTATCACTTGCAGTAGCTAAAGCAGCAGCCGAAGAATCAAGGTTGCCTTTGTATAAATATATTGGCGGAGTAAATGCCAATGTGCTTCCTGTGCCAATGATGAACATATTGAATGGTGGTGCACATGCCGATAACAATATCGATTTCCAGGAATTTATGATCATGCCTGTAAATGCAGTTTCGTTTGCAGAAGCATTGCGCATGGGTGCCGAAGTTTTTCATCACCTTAAAAAATTATTGCACGATAAACATTATTCAACCAGCGTTGGTGATGAAGGTGGCTTTGCTCCTAACCTTAAATCGACTGAAGAAGCGCTTGACTTTATATTAAAAGCTATTGAGAAAGCAGGATACGAACCGGGCAAAGATATTTACCTGGCGCTTGATGTGGCTTCTTCTTCTTTCTACCTTGAAAAAGAACACAAATATCATTTTGCAAAATCATCGGGCGAGAAATTAGATTCGAAAGATATGATTGCTCTTTATCAATCACTGGTAAAGAAATATCCAATAGTATCAATTGAAGACGGGCTTGCAGAAGATGATTGGGATGGCTGGAAAGACATGACCGATAAGCTTGGCAAAAAAATACAGTTAGTAGGTGACGATTTATTTGTAACCAACGTAAGCCGCCTGCAACAAGGTATTGATAAAGGTGTTGCAAATTCAATTTTGGTTAAGGTAAACCAAATTGGTTCGTTAAGCGAAACCATTGATGCAGTACAATTAGCCGATCGTAATTCATACACAGCAGTAATCAGTCACCGTTCGGGCGAAACAGAAGATACTACCATTGCCGATATTGCTGTGGCATTAAACGCAGGACAAATTAAAACAGGTTCAGCTTGCCGTTCAGAACGTATTGCAAAATACAACCAGTTATTGCGTATTGAAGAAGGACTGGGCACATCGGCACGTTACGGAGGAAAGACATTTAAATACACACTGTAGAAAAACTTATATACTATATACCCTATGGACAAGCTCAAAGAAGCATTCGCAAAAAAAGCAGCAGCAGAAGCTGTTAACGTAAAACAATTTATTGCAGAGCATGGCGATGCAGTAGTTGGAGAGTATACCGTTGCCCAGGTTTACCAGGGTATGCGCGGTATGACCGGCCTTGTTACTGAAACATCTAAACTCGATCCGGAAGAAGGTATCCGTTTCCGCGGTTACAGTATTCCTGAACTGAGAGATAAGCTACCAAAGGCACCGGGCGGCTCTGAGCCATTGCCTGAAGGTATATTTTACCTTATGCTTATGGGCGAACTTCCTACACAGGAAGATGTGAATGAACTCACCAACAATTGGGCAAGGCGCAGTATTGTTCCGCGCCACGTGTTCGATACATTAGATTCATTGCCTGCCAATACACACCCTATGACTGAGTTCAGCATTGGTGTTATGGCTATGCAAACCGAATCGCTTTTTGCTGCTGCTTACAAAAAAGGTATCAACAAAAAAGATTATTGGGATTATGTTTACGAAGATTCAATGAACCTTATTGCCCGCTTACCACGTGTGGCAGCATACATATATCGCAGAAAATATAAGAACAACGAACATATTGAACCAGATCCTAAGTTGGATTGGGCTGCAAACCTTGCTCACATGCTTGGCTACGACGTGTATGATGTTCAACGTTTAATGCGCCTTTATTTAACCATACATTGCGATCACGAAGGTGGAAACGTATCGGCACACACAACGCACCTTGTAGGTTCTACACTTAGCGATCCTTACCTGGCTTTCGCAGCTGGTATGAATGGCCTTGCAGGACCATTGCATGGCTTGGCTAACCAGGAAGTAGTATCGTGGATACTGGAACTGCGTAAAGAATTAGGCGGTGGCTTACCAACAAAAGAACAAATTGCCGATTACATTAAAAAGACATTGGCAGAAGGACGTGTAGTACCTGGTTATGGACACGCTGTATTACGTAAGACAGATCCTCGTTTTACTGCACAACAAGATTTTTACAAGAAACACATCAAGCACGATGACCTTTGCGAAATTGTGCAGATGATATATGAAGTAGCTCCTCCTATTTTAGAGAGCACCGGAAAGATCAAGAATCCTTGGCCAAATGTGGATGCGCACTCAGGTGCATTATTGATTCACTATGGTATTGTAGAATACGATTTTTATACTGTATTATTTGGTGTTTCAAGAGCATTAGGTGTTCTTGCATCATTAATATGGGATAGGTCTCTCGGTTCGCCAATTGAGCGTCCGGGTTCTAACACTACAGAAGGATTGAAGAAAAAATTCGGTACCGTTAAGCAGAAATAAAAAATGCAAAGTATAGCTATCTATATTATTCTTGCCGCTGCTGTAGTATATATGGCACGGAAAGGATATTTAGCAATTAAGCGAAAGAATACCGGTGGGTGCGCACATTGCGATCCGGCTGATATTACCAAGCTTAAGAAAAGTACACCGTCGAAATAGCTCTGCATTTTTTTATAGCGTTTTATAAACCCTGTTTACGCCAGCATGAAGGTACGTAGCTCCATACTATTTATTTTTCTGTGCACACTGTTCACCCAGGCCATTGGTCAGTCAAAACTTATTGACTCGTTAAAGAACAAGCTTAACAACGAAAAGCAGGATACATCAAAGGTCTTCATAGAAATATCGATTTGCAAAGCCTTCAATAGTAAAGGAGATTTTTTGCAAGCGCTAGATTATGGGATACGCGCCTTAAGGCGTTCTAAGAGTCTTGAAATTTCTACCAACGATGCTATTTTATTAGCGGCCCGCAAAGGCGAAGGACAAGCCCTACTTAACATTGGTAATGCTTATAACAACCAGGGCAATTATGGCCAGGCTGCAATTTATTATACCAAGGCACTGAAAGCAAAAGAAGCATTAGGCGATAAACGCGGTATTGCCAGCGCTAATAATAACCTTGGACTTGTTTACTGGAGCCAAAGCAACTACCCTGTGGCGCTCGATTATTTTTTAAGGAGCCAGAATATGTATGAGGAATTAGACTACAAACCCGGCATAGCGCTTACGTATAATAATATTGGCTTGCTTTATATGGATGAGGAGAACAACGACTCTGCACTTACATATTTTAAAAAGAGCCTCTTCATTGAAAAAGAAAGAAACAACAGGGAAGGTATCGATCGTGGGTATAATAACATTGCCATTATATATCGTAACCAGAAAAGATACCCTGATGCCATTAACTACTATATGAAAAGCCTGGCTATACGAAAGGATGAGGGTAATATGGCCGACATTGGTGTAACCTATACAAACCTTGCTAACGCTTACAATGCGCTTGCAAAAGAATCTGATAGTATACGCGACAACTACATCGATATTTTTTATCCGGATAAGGTCAAATCGCCAACTATTTACCAGGTAAGCCAAATACTAACAGACAGCGCCCTGATATTATACAAGAAGGGATTAGGCATTAGCAAAGGTGTGGGTGATATGAGCAATATTGCCGAATCTACTGAAGGTATTGGTGAGATATCCAGAGATAAAGGAAATTACAAAGAGGCTCTTGATTATTTCAGGGAAGCTTTAGGTATTTATAAAAGCATAAACAGCCGTAAGGACTACCTATTTGTACTCTTAGACATATCTACCAGTTATGAAAAAATGAAACAACCTGACAGCGCACTTTATTACTACAAAAGGGCCTCTGCCATACATGATAGTGTTTTTAATGAAGATAAACAAAAGGCAATAGGCCGTGAAGAAGTCCGCTATTCATACGAAAAGAAACAAGCCCTTGAAGAAGCGGATCATAAAAAGCAACATGAGCTTGAAGAAGAGCAACGTAAACGACAACAGCTAATTATTTACGCAGGTTCAGCCGGAGTATTACTACTTGCTGCGTTTTTAATATTTGTAGTACAACGTTTACGAATTACAAACAGGCAAAAGAATATTATAGGCGAGCAAAAAGAAAGGATCGACGAGGCCTTTGCACAATTGGGGGATGCTAAAAAACTTTTGGAAGAGCGGCACAAAGACCTTACCGATAGCATACAATACGCTAGCCGTATACAAACCGCATTACTCACCAGCGAGAAGTATTTATCAGAATACCTGCAGGACTACTTCATATTTTTTAAACCTAAGGATATTGTAAGTGGCGATTTTTATTGGGCGTTGCACCGTAAGGGCAAATTTTACATTGCATGTTGCGATTGTACCGGGCACGGTGTACCGGGTGCATTTATGTCGTTATTGAACATAAACTTTTTGCACCAGGCCGTTATTGAAAAGAACATTACCCACCCTAACGAGATATTCAACACGGTGCGTAATAATGTGGTGGAAGCATTGAACCCTGACGGTACCACCGATACCAAAGATGGCATGGATGCTTCGCTTTGTTCGATTGATTTTGAAAAGCATTTATTAATGGCTGCTTGTGCCAACAATGGTATATGGATAGTGAGAGGCGGTGAGCTAATGGAATTTAAACCCGATAAAATGCCTATAGGTATTAGCGGTGGTGAAGCCAAGCCATTTACACTACACGAGATAAACCTGCAAAAAGGTGATTGCATTTATATGTTCAGCGATGGATTTGCTGACCAATTCGGCGGAACAAATGGTAAGAAATTTAAATCGAGCCAGTTGAAAGAAATTGTATTGGGTATGGCCGCGAAGCCAATGAAAGACCAAAAAGCATTACTCGATAAAACCCTCAGCGACTGGAAGGGCACACAAGAACAGGTTGATGACGTTTGTATTATAGGGATTAGAATATAAATAGTCGTTAGTGGCTAGTCATTAGTCGTTAGCCCACTATTTATCTTTATTTCTTCTTAAACTTTCTAAATGCTTGTTCTAAGTCAGCAATAATATCATCGGCATGCTCAAGCCCGACTGATATACGAATAAGTCCGGGTAGTACTCCTGTTTCTAAACGCTGCTGTTCGGTAAGCTTAGCGTGTGTAGTTGATGCAGGATGAGAAACAATAGTGCGTGTATCACCAAGGTTAGCAGTTAGGGAACTCATCTCTAACGCATCTAAAAATTTACTTCCTCTTTTTAATCCGCCTTTAATAAGGAATGCAAGTACTCCTCCACCTTGGGTCATTTGCTTTTTTGCAATTTTATATTGCGGATGAGATTTCAAGAAAGGATATTTCACTGATTCTACATCAGCATGCTTTTCTAAATACTGAGCAACTTTAAGAGCATTGCTGCTATGTCGTTCCATACGTATAGGCAACGTTTCAATACTCTTGGATAATAGCCAGGAATTGAAGGGAGAAATGGCAGGACCCGAACTACGTGCAAAGGTTCTTATTTCATCTATCAAGTTTTTTTTACCAACCACAATGCCGCCCATTACACGGCCTTGGCCATCTATATACTTGGTTGCAGAGTGTATTACCAGGTCGGCACCATATTGAATAGGTTGTTGCAGAATAGGCGTAGCAAAACAATTATCTACTATTAATATCGCTTTATGCTTTTTAGCAAACTTGCCCAGCCATGCCAAATCAATTAAATCAATTGCAGGGTTCGACGGAGTTTCAACAAAAATAATTTTGGTATTGGGTTGAATAGCTTTAGCCCAATCGTCCGTTTTAAGTATATCGGTATACGTATGTGTTATTCCAAACTTCGACAGTTGCTTTTCTAATATCGTATGTGTTGAACCAAATACCGAATTGCAACAGAGAATATGATCACCACTCCTCAGCAAGGCCATAAAGGTGGTGAACACTGCCGCCATACCCGATGCAAGAGCAAAACCTGCTTCAGCCTCTTCTAACTGGCACATTTTATCTATCAACTCAGTAGCATTCGGATTTGAAAAGCGACTGTATATATAACCTTGCTTTTCATCAGCGAACATAGCACGCATGGTTTCAGCATCATCGTAAACAAAGCTCGATGTTAAATACAACGGCACCGAATGCTCATTAAACTCCGTTTTCGGAAGTTGAGTTCGAACAGCAATAGTATCCTTATGCTTTTTACCGGCCATGCTTAGTTCAGTTGGTATGAATAAGTTATAGCTGCTGTCTTCTCCAGCATTTTTGATACTGTACAATATTTATCAAGACTTAATTCAATAGCCTTCTTCAATTTATCTTCATCCACTTTACCTTTTACAATAAATTTGATGTGTATCTTGGTTATCAACGCAGGTTCTAAAGTTTGGTCACGCTCATATTCTATTTCAACATCATAGTCGTCTATCTGCTGCCTTTGTTTCTTTAATATCATTATCACATCCATACTGCTGCACCCACCCAGCGATGCAATCATAGTCTCCAATGGGCGGAAGCCAAGGTCGTGCCCACCAATTTCAGGATTGCCATCCATGCTGAATTTTGCACCAACTACGTTTCGAGCTTCCAAATGAAAGTCATTATCTACACGGTGTAAGGTTACTTTAGGCATAATTATACTTATTATTTGTTCAAATTACTTGTCATGCTGGGCCTGTCGAAGCATCTAATTTCATTACTCAAATGTAGCTCTTTTTAAGTCTTGTTTCAACTCCAGCCCTCTCGTTAGTTGCAATGCTAAAAGGCAACGATGCTAAAAACACTTTCTCATTAGTCAGCAATGGTTTCAGGTCTATTAGTTGAGCAAGACTTAGTTTGCCAGTTGCATAGTCAGTACCCTTGGCATGTTTTTTATCTTTCAAATTAATTTCACTCAATACCCTTTCACTTGCTCTAACATACACTTCAACCTCAATTGCATTTGAAAGACTCAACTCTTTATTCGTTTTGTATTTCTCGTAACGATATTTAAATCCATCGAGTGAAGCATGCACATCTGCTAACACCGCTGCACCGGTTGGGTAGCTTCCGGCACCTTTACCTGAAAAGAATTGGGTCCCCGAATGCTCCGCTTCAACAGTCAAGCCGTTAAACTCATTCTCTACATTATACAGCGGATCGTTAGCTGCAACAAACTGTGGCACCACCCATAAGCCTACTTTATTGTTGGCTAGCTTATACACTTGTGCCACTTGCCTAATTTTATATCCATGTCCCTTGGCATATTGTATATCATCAACGCTAATGTTCGATATACCGTAATTAAATACCTGCTCAGGCTTTACTATCAAACCAAAACCATGCAGGGCAAGTATAATGAGCTTGTACAGTGCATCGTAACTTTCCACATCCAATGTTGGGTCGGCTTCGGCAAAGCCCAGTTTTTGAGATTCTTTTAGTGCCGTTGCATAATCCCATCCCTTATTATATAACTGCGACAGAATATAATTAGATGTGCCGTTGCATAAACCTCGAATAGCGCTTATCGGTTCCTTATAGAAATAGCTATCTATTGCGCGAACGATTGGAATACTGGCACACACACCTGCTTCATAAAGCAGTGAGGTATTATTCTTTTCCTGCAAGGTCAATAACTCCGCAAGATTTTCCACCACCATTTTTTTATTGGCTGTAACAACTTTCTTACCTGCTTTCAATGCAGTACGAACGATCTCAAAAGCTTCTTTTGAATTATCTATCACCTCCACCACAAGGTCAGTTGCGGCATCTTGCAGTACCTCCTGCTTATCAAAGCTTATGCGGTGTGTATCAACCTTACGTGCTTTCAATGCATCCTTTACCACAATCTTATCAGGAGTAATGGATGGATTTTGCTTTTGAGCAAGTTCATAAAAACCTTGCCCAACGCAGCCAAGGCCAAATAACCCAACCTTAGGTTTGTTTGTAGTTCTATTATAAAAGTTTTGAATAGCCAGGGTTAGCTTGGGCACTTCAATTAAAAATCCATCATGACCGTACAGAGAATTTATTTCTTCATAAGTAGCACCTGGCACATGTTCCGCAGTGTACTTCGATTCGCTTGCAGGGAACAACAGATCGGATGTAATACCAACCGCCAACGTTTTGGCTTTAATTCCTGCAAGTGCTTGTTCAACTCCACCACGGCCACGGCCCACGTTATGCGAATCCATTATTTTAGAGAGCGTGTAATACGAGAATGCATTAAAACGCTTTACCAATTTATCGCCCTGGTAACGCTGATACGATGCTGCTTTGAAATCATCTGTTTTCTCATCACCGGTTTCTTTTTGCGTTTGCGAATAGGTAGTGTAATTGCGATAGCTCAGTAATGCAATGGCACGTGCAGCTTTCAAACCCTCGGTACCGGCACTGGGCCTTGGCTCTTTCCAGGTTGGGTCAGCTTCAATGGCAAGGCGTTGGCTCTCGCGGAAGGCAATACCCCATGGCGAGCTCACCGAATTGGATGCAACCACTATGAGGTGTTTGATAAGATCAGGAGCGCTTACAGTCCATTCTATTGCCTGTTGGCCGCCTAATGAACCACCAATCAGGGTGTGTATTTGTTCCACTCCTAAATCCTTCCGCAGCAAATCGAGTGAACCTACAAGATCTCGCACAGTAAGCTTTGGAAAACTATGAAAGAATGGTTTTCCCGTTGCCGGATTAATAGATAAAGGCCCTGTTGAACCATAGCAAGAACCTAAAATATTGGCACATACTATAAAGTGTTTTGCAGGGTCGAATATTTTACCGCTGCCAATAATACCCGGCCACCATTCTTCAGCATCGGCATTTGCTGTAAGCGCATGGCATATCCATATCACATTATCTTTTTCTTTATTCAGCGTACCCCATGTTTGGTAAGCAAGTGTAAACCCTTGCAGACTTTGGCCAGATTCTAATTGGTAGTTGTTGCTGTATTGAAATGTTTTTGTACTCATGTTGTATTTACTCACCCCCTGGCCCTCTCTAGCAGTAGAGAGGGGACAAGGACCGAGATTTATTTAGTGTTTTATGTTCATGAATTATTTATTAGTTTTCGTCTTCCCCTTCTCTGTTTTACAGAGAGGGGTTGGGGGTGAGTCTTACCCTTTCGGGCTGCACATCCTGACTATTAAAATGAAATAGCGGATGTGTTACATGACTTGCATGCACATACACATACAGCAACAATTGTTGGAATTGTTGAAACTAATCCGCTTGGCGGATTTACTAAAAGGACTGTGTCTTTTGTTTTTCATGGTCTATGTCGTTTTTATATGTCCCGCGTTGCCTTGGGCAGGAGTTGGCACCTTTTCTAAACTTAGACGGTTGCCAGAGGGTCTTAGAGCCTGATCTCTCACCTCTTCTGTATAACAACTACACCATGCTAAAAAATGCAGAGAGTAATTATTTGCGATGCAAATGTATGAAAGAATTTTGTTACGAATTACAAGTAAGAAAAATAAAATATCGTAATAATTTGAATACCAGAGAATTATAATCAAACTTACACTTTCATGTTTTCGATAAATTTCACGATTTACTTCCGTCAACATGCTATATAATTACCTCCTGAAGATCTTTCTTGCAAACATCCACTTCAAAAAAACTCTTTGCTCCTCAAATCATAATCGTTCATTTCTTATGGCTGACAAGCTTCTAGATTTTTAAATATGGCAAGCCTTCTACCTCTTCATTTATTATGTCAGGAACCCCACTTATTGTTTGTTAACACGTATTTAAAGTAAACTCGCTACCTTTCCGTCTGCTTAAGTTGTTAACCTTAAATATTAAATACTTGAAACTATTATTCTCTTACCTTAAAGCATATAAATGGATGTTGCTCCTGGCATTGGGCCTTGCAACCATCAACCAGGTATTCTCTTTATTCGATCCTATGATATTTCAGCGGATCGTAGACAGATACCTGTCGAAAATTGGAACGGTAAATTTTGCAACATCTGACTACGTGAAAGGTGTAATGACACTTATTGGTATGTCGATGGGTGTTGCAATGGTATCGCGTATTGCAAAGAATTTTCAGGATTATTTTACCAACGTAGTAACCCAAAAAGTGGGTGTGCAAATATATACTGATGGCTTACGTCATTCTTTGGGACTACCCTATTCAGTATTCGAGGACCAACGTAGCGGAGAAACATTGGGCGTTCTGCAAAAAGTACGTTCAGATGTTGAGAAGCTCGTACTTTCGGCTATAAGTATATTATTCACAACCCTTGTGGGTATTGTGTTTGTGTTCGTTTACGCTATGCGTATTTACTGGCTCATTGCTCCCGTATATTTTTCACTGGTGCCAATATTGGGTTTTGTAAGTTCTTATTTAAGCAAGAGAATTAAAACCGTACAGAAGAAGATAGTAAGCGAAACGACTGCATTGGCTGGTTCTACTACAGAATCGTTACGTAATATCGAGTTAGTAAAGAGCCTTGGCCTTACTGACCAGGAAGTGAACCGGCTAAACGCTACTACCACAAAAATTTTAGGATTAGAATTAAGGAAGCTCCGCTTCATCCGTTTCATCAGCTTTATACAGGGCACTACAATCAACTTCTTGCGTAGTTGTTTGTTATTTATGTTCTGCTTCCTAATATTCAGGCATAGGCTAACACTCGGGCAAATGTTTGCTCTACAGTTTTACTCCTTCTTTATTTTCGGGCCATTGCAAGAATTGGGTAACATCATTAACACATTCAGGGAAACGCAGGTATCACTTGATAACTTCTCGAAGATACTCAGCACACCTAAAGAACCTAAACCGGCTAACCCTATTAATGTTAACACCATTGAAAAATTAGAGTTTGAAGACGTAAGCTTTAAACACCAAACTGCTAAAACACCTGCACTTCAAAATATTTCATTCAAGGTAGAACGTGGGCAAACCATTGCTTTTGCAGGACCGTCTGGCTCAGGTAAAACTACATTGGTGAAATTATTGGTAGGCTTATACACCCCACCAAGCGGAACCGTTTTATATAACGGCACATCAGGTAAAGATATTGACCTTGATAAGTTACGTGAACAGATAGGATTAGTAACACAAGATTCACAATTGTTCTCAGGTTCTATAAAAGAGAATTTACTATTTGTTGCGCCCAATGCAACCGATGAAGAATGCCTGGATGTATTAAGGAAAGCAGCTTGTGATAATTTATTAGCACGCGCTGATAAGGGATTAGATACTGTAATTGGTGAAGGTGGTGTAAAAGTATCGGGTGGAGAGAAGCAAAGATTATCAATTGCGCGTGCCTTGTTGCGTAAGCCGTCGTTGCTTGTATTTGATGAAGCAACCTCAGCGCTTGATTCACTTACCGAAGAAGAAATAAGCAAGACCATACGTGATGTATCGCAAAATAGCAGCCTTATAACCATATTAATTGCACACAGGTTGTCTACCATTATGCATGCCGATAAAATATTTGTACTCGAAAAAGGGCATGTAATAGAATCGGGTAAGCATGAGGAATTGCTTGCGCTTAAAGGCTTGTATTACGCTATGTGGCGCCAGCAAATTGGCGAATGGCGTGGCAAAGCTGCTACTAAGGAGATGGCATAAATCTGACTTGGAAAAGTGAAAAAGATTTGATACATTTGGTTTAATGTATTAATAACACTGCATGAAGAAAATTACACTTATTGTATGTTTAGTATTGGCGTTTGCAAGTTTTAGCAATGCTCAATTGGCCTACCAGAGAGGAACCATCCAAGCTGATGTTACCGAAGGCAATACATTCAGCAACTACACAACAGGAATTAATACTACAGCCCATGAAGTTGGGTGGGGTCATTTTGTAGGTTGCCGTGATCCGCTTTCAATTGAATATGGTATCAGCTCTCGCTTTGGCATTGGCCTTAGTTCGGGCAGCGATTATTATATGATAGCCCCAAGCCAGTTCTATGGTTTTAGTGTGCCATACGATCAGGTAAAAGCACTTGCATCTGAATTTACTATTGATGGTAGCTACCATTTTTATGTAACTCGTCATTGGGATATTGCAGCTGTGCTCTCCCTAGGTTTTACTACAGTTACGTTCAATGGGTACTATGGCTACCAACCTAATTCAGATACTTATAAAGCTACTGGCATTTTAGCCAGCGATGGTACATACAACTACACTGCAAAAGGCAACATAATCCGCACAGGTGCTCATGTTCGTTATTTCATCGGGCATTTGGGTTTTGTGGCTATGTTCACTGCTTTTAGCGAAGCTGCACAAGTGCCTAAAACAACAGGGCAATACGCTACCAACATTACGGGCTTTGCCAAGGAATTTGGTTTGTGCTGGCGCTTTAAGAAATAGTTTTTATGGAACAAATAGCCTGGAAAGATTTTGAGAAGGTAGAACTGCGTGCAGGTACCATTCTCGAAGTACACGATTTTCCAGAGGCAAGGAAGCCTGCTTACAAACTTAAAATTGACTTTGGTGAATTTGGAATTAAGTGGAGCAGTGCACAAATAACCACGCTCTACACAAAAGAAGAATTACCCGGCAGGCAAGTTGTTGCCGTTATTAATTTCCCAGAAAAGCAAATAGCTAATTTCATATCGCAGTGCCTGGTAACTGGCTTTCCTGATAAAGATGGAAATGTGGTGCTGACATCATTATCGCACCCTGTACCGAATGGGGCAAAGATGTATTAAGCGCTACGCAGGGTAATTACCGTAATCTCTGGCCATATACCTACCCTGCCCGGGAAACCAATAAAACCAAGGCCGCGGTTAACGTATAGATACTTTCCATTCTCTTCATAAAGGCCGGCCCAACGATCGTAACTTAAACGTGCAGGAGATATTTTAACGTCACCTATTTCAACACCGAATTGCGCACCATGGGTGTGGCCTGCAAGTGTTAAGTGAATGTGGTGTTCTGCATTATTCATTACCTGCGCTTCCCAATGCGTAGGGTCGTGCGACATAAGTATTTTAAAAGAATCAGGTTCGGTGCCTTGCAATGTTTTATTCAGGTCGCCATATTTGCTAAACCCGCCCTTGCCCCAATTTTCTAATCCTAGTAATTCAATATGCGAACCATTGCGTTCGATCTTCATATTCTCGTTACGCAATAATTTAAAACCTAACTGTTTGTGTATGTCAAAAAGCTTTTCGAGGTTGGCTTGCTTAGCTTCTGCCGATGGCCATTCGGCATAGTCGCCATAATCGTGGTTACCTAATGATGAATAAACACCCATAGGCGCTTTCAGCTTGCCGAATACATCCATCCAGTTTGCCATTTCATCAGAACGGTTGTTTACCAGATCACCGGTAAAGAACATAATATCCGACTTCTGTTCGTTCGCCAGGTCAACTGCATGCTGCACGGCTTCTTTATTATCAAAGCTTCCGCTATGAATGTCTGACAACTGTGTCATCTGTATTCCGTCAAATCCTTTAGGCAGATCTTTATATGTAATTTCAACTTTGTGAACTTTGAAATTGTATTTGCCTTTGGTTATGCCATATACCATTCCGGTGAAAGGTATAGCAGCCACAATAGTACCGGTGTTAGCAATAAACTTACGGCGCGACTGAAATAATTCTACCGAAGATGCTTCTTCTTTCTTTATTAATTTGTATGGAGCAACTGCAATGAATCTAATCAAGCGGTATATATCCTCTATCAATAAAAAGATGATGTAGAATATTTTAGGAATGTAGGAAATGAATAACACTGCCGCCATGAATTTAAACCAGCCACCCGCAAAGCCATACTTAGGTGATTGCAACCAGGCCGTGTACAGCACTAATATGTAAACCGCAAAATTAATTGCCCAGAATGCACGGAACACTATCTTCCTCATTCTTGAAGAAGAAGAACGGAGGGATGCCCTAAGGCCTGTATACGTGTACAAGTCGATAAGAGTGAAAACGAGAAGTATACTGAATAAGGCCTTGTATATTTTGGCCGCCGTTAACATCATAGCTATTAGTTTTTGTTTACCCATGTGGCTATATCATCAATTACGTACATTGGTATATGACTCTGTTTATCGTATTCGGCAGGTGTGCTTTTTTTGCCTTCACCTTCCATAAATAAATGATTCAATTTCGGATAACTCTTCAGTGTTACGTTCTTCTTTTTGTGCAGTTTATCTTTCCAAATGTTGTAATCATCCATAGTAACCTGGTAATCGCGTTCGCCTTGCATAATAAATATAGGCAGTGTTAAAGCCTCAGCAGTTTTCACTTGGTTGTAATTATTTATATCTATCCAATACGGGGCAGGCACACCTAACGGCAATAAGCTATCCGGTGCATCGGGCTTTAAATTAGGGCTCTCGGCATATTTAGCTTGCTTAATCGCATCATCTATTCTTTGTTTGTTCTTTCGTGCCGAAGCAGTATCAAGCGAAGCGAGGTATTTGTATTGGTCTATCATCACATCTTCCAGCAAACGAGAATCACCTGCCATCATAATTATGCCACGTATCTTTTTACTTTGGTTAGCAATGCGCGGTGCTAACATAGCACCAAGACTATGGCCCAGTACATATATTCTATTCGTATCGCAACCTAATGCCCCGGCCATATTAACTGCTGATATCACATCCTCAATCACTTCATCGTTAACAGTAGCCTTGTGAATATCAACGGCCATGTGAATACCATAGAGACGAGAACGCTTATCGTAACGTATAGTTGCGATGCCTTTACGCACGAGGCCTATAGCAAGGTCTTTAAAAGGTTTATTAGAACCAATACTCTCATCCATATCGTTAGGGCCCGAGCCTTGCACCATAATAACTACCGGAGGATTCTTTACTGTATTAGGCACAGTAAGTATGCCGGGCAGTTTATATATACCGGTATTTATAGTGATCTTAATTTCAGTATAGCCTGCTGCGCTATCGTATGAAGGAGGGCTATATTTTGATGCTTCAACCTGTGCAGGATCTACAAAGTGGAAACCATCAATGCGGCCATTTGCGCTAAAAGCCAATTCAATATCGAGGGTATTATTTTTAAACTGGCACTTAGTAAAGGTACGGTCATGCTCTTTGCCTTTTTCCCCAAACTCATAAGTATAACTTTCAATATCGCCTAACTGTTTGTTTGCGCCTTGCATAGCATTTACAAATGCCTCTTCCGTTATCTTTTTCAGTACTGCCGAATCGAACATAACATAGGCCTCATGGTATTGAGCCATCTTTATATGTTCAACAAATTCGAGTGATGACTGCTTTTCATCTTTTTGTGCAAAAACTGTTGCAGTGAAGAGAGAAAGAAAAAGCGCGAGTGAAATTTTAAATTTCATACAAGTAAATTAGGGTGCAAATGTACTTAAACCTTGGCAAAAGGCACCAACAGAATATGCTGGCAGGTGGTATGCGTATCTCTCCATATTTGGTTAATGGTTGCACCTTCCATCATAGCCCCCATCCCTAAATACGGAATTACGGAATCCATACAATCTAATACAATGCGCGATGTCTTTTTGCTGACCTTGCTTATTTCCGTCTGAACCCTGGCATTTAACTTGCCCGTCTTCACAATCTCTTTCCAGGATGAGTCTGCAATTTTATAGAACTTACCAGATGCAGTATTGAAAGCCTTTTCTTTTTCGCTTATTAATTTGGTAACAAATGCCATGCGCCCTTCAGTACGCGACCAAGTTTTTTTGTTGGCCTTAAGCAGAGCATGTGCCTCAGTAAAAAAATGGCGGCACAGGCCCAATGATAAAGCACCAAAATTCAGTTCAGCAAATTGCAGAAAAGGGAATTGATATAACGCATGCTTATATAATGGTTCTTTAATGGCGAGGTCAAATGTCATTGCCTCCGGCACAAAAGCATCTTCTATAATCATGGTGTGGCCCTCAGTAGCTTTCAGGCCAAAGGCATCCCAGTTCTTAATGATCTTTATTTGCGATGGCTCGAAAGTAAATGCCTTGTATGCTTTGGTGCGTTCGTTAATTATAACGTTTGCAGTAAATGATGTTGCATAGTTGGCGCCACTAGCATATTTCCAGCTACCGCTTACCATATATCCACCCTTAACTGCTTTGGCTACACCCGTTGGTGCACCACTGCCCGCAATTACCGATTCGGGTTTATTGAATACCTTGTTAGCATTAGCAGGTTGCATGTACGCATAAAAGTACGCACCGCCCGTTCCAATAGCAAGCGCCCAGCCCAGGTTACCATCAATACTACCGGCCTCATCAAAAAGCCGAAGTGCATCAGGCAAGGGCAACATTAATCCCCCAATTTGCTTGGGAACGAATATTCTGAAATAATTCTTCTTGTAAATTATGTTGAGCCAGTCTGCAGGTATTTGCCCTGCTTGCTCAGCTTGTACCGATTGACTTTGTATTAAGTCAATACTCTTCTTATCGAAATAACGCATATAGGGGTTAAGGTTGGGGTTACCATTTTTCCATTTCGTTGGGTTCAACATGCACCAGCACATCGCTAATAACAGGCATTTGGTGCAGCACGGCATCTTTTACATGGTGAGCAATAGCATGGCCGTCTTTCACACTTATTTTGGCATCTACCACCACGTGCATATCTACCAAATAGCGCATACCCATTTTGCGCAAAAAACATTTTTCAACTTCTATAACACCGGCCACTCCCGCCGATACCCTTCTTACTTCCACCTCCAACTCAGCAGGCGGAGCGGCATCCATCAGTTCATCTAACGCAGGTTTAAATATGCGTATGGCATTAAATGCAATAATGCACGAAGCTACTATAGATGCATAGGCATCGGCTGCAACCAGTTTAGGGCCACCTACCACAGCCATTAATATACCGATGAAAGCCATCAGCGAAGTAATAGCATCGCTGCGGTTATGCAAAGCTTCAGCTAATAATGCCGTGCTGCCAAAGCGCTTTGCCTTGCGGCGCATATAGCGGTATACTACTTCTTTTACAATTATTACTGCTATCAATACATATAATGTAAATGTTTCGGGTACTGCAGGCGGGTGCCATAAGCGGGTGAGCGCCCTGCTTGCAATGGCAATAGCCGTTATCAATAAAAATATAACTACAGCGATGGATGCCATAGGCTCTGCTTTACCATGCCCGTAAGGATGGTCAGCATCGGGTTCTTTAACGGCAGTCTTAATACCTATCCATACAATAGCAGAACTCATCACATCTGAGAATGATTCTGCTGCATCGGCCATTAACGCATTTGAATTACCAAAGAAAGCAGCCACACCTTTTACGGCAGCCAATACCAGGTTTATAAACATAGATACCAATACCGGCCTGCTGGCCTTAGTGGAAGTAACATCTACATTTTCTACGCTGTCATTCATTAGTCGAACTATTCATATCAAAAGTATGAATAAAATACATAGAACGCTGATGACGCTGATGGTTATAATTAATAATGGTCTCCGACACGAATTCCACTAATTAATAATATTATTTATTTGAGTAATGACTCAGTTTGCATTTGTCTGCCCCAAACCCCTAAAGGGGCTTTGAACTAAGTAGCTTGTCTTTAAAGCCCCTTTAGGGGTTTGGGGCAAAGTGCGGTAACAAATCAATCTGATTAATTCGTGAAATTCGTGTCCCTGCTATTTGTTTTAAAAGTTTTCCTACTTTTGCAGCCGTAACCAAAACATTCACTAACCAACGATGGATAGTGGGCCGAGTGCACAAACATATTTAGTTATCTCCGTTTAACACGGCTGGCTCTTTTAGGCTAACCGTGCCACACGGAATAAAAACAGCTTAAAAGATGGAATTAAAACAACATCTTATATACGAAAGCATAAAGCAACCTGTATTGCCTTGTGCCATTGTTAATTTTTAAAGGAGGGAGAGCCTATGGAAACAACCGAAAAAGAAAGGAAACTGAAAATGCCAAGCTTAAGCTTTGGTAAATCGGGTAACTCGCAAAACAGTTTCGACCCTGTAATTGCAGGCAAGCTAAAGAGTGCTGCTAAGGCCACTAAAGAAGAATTATTTACCAACCTGGAAACCTGTGAAACCGGACTTACCGAAGAGCAGCTGCAGGAGAAGAAAGAAAAATTCGGGCCAAATGAAATAGCCAGCGAAAAGGCACCACCTTGGTTCATACAGTTTATGCAGGCATGGATCACTCCGTTTAACGGCATACTTATTGTTATTGCAGCCATATCGTTTGTTACCGACGTTACCATGGCTAAAACCCCGGCCGAGCGCGATTATTCGACCGTAGCGCTTGTAATGAGCATGGTATTACTAAGTACCATCATACGTTTTTGGCAGGAGTTCCGCAGCAATATAGCTGCCGAAGAACTGAAGAGCATGGTAAAGACCACCGCTACCGTTATGCGCCAGGGTACAGGCAAAAAGGAAATTGATATTAAAGAACTGGTACCCGGCGATATGATTTTTTTAACCGCGGGCGATATGATACCCGGCGATTGCCGCGTTATATATAGTAAGGACTTGTTCGTGAGCCAGGCCATGCTTACGGGCGAAGCGTTACCGGTAGAAAAAAGAGATACACCTATAGAAGAAGCCGACAAAAAGCAACCACTCGACCTAGATAACATTTGCTTTATGGGCACCAACGTGGTGAGTGGCGCGGCAGTGGGCATTATTGTTACCACAGGCAGCCAAACATTGTTTGGTTCCATCAGCAAATCGTTAACGGGCAAACGCCCTGAAACCAGCTTCGATAAAGGTGTTAACAGCGTGGCATGGTTATTGGTACGGTTTATGTTGGTAATGGTGCCGCTGGTGTTTTTAATAAACGGGCTCACCAAGCACGATTGGATGGAGGCCCTGCTCTTTTCTATTGCCGTGGCAGTGGGACTTACACCCGAAATGTTGCCAATGGTGGTTACAGCAACCCTTGCTAAGGGCGCTATAAACATGAGTAAGAAAAAGGTTATTGTAAAACGTTTGAACGCGATACAGAACATTGGCGCAATGGATATACTCTGCACCGACAAGACCGGTACACTTACCTTAGATAAGATAGTATTAGAACGCCACTTGAATGTAGAAGGCGAAGAAGATGATGAAGTATTGAAATGGGCCTACCTGAACAGCTTGCACCAAACGGGGTTACGAAGCCTGTTGGATGTTGCTGTATTAGAACATGGCGAGGTAAAGAAAGTATTAGAAGCGCAAGGCGAGTTTAAAAAGATAGACGAAATACCATTCGATTCGAAGCGCAGGCGCATGTCGGTAATATTGCAACAGGGCGATAAGCACTTGCTTATTTGCAAGGGCGCGGTTGAAGAGATGATTGACATTTGCACACAGGCATTCGATCCGGGTGAGAACATGCAATTGCATGCCGAGCGCGATAAGATCATCCCTATGGATGCCAAGCTGAAGGAGAACGTGCTGAAGATGTCGCGCAAGATGAACGAAGAAGGTTTGCGCGTGCTTATTGTAGCTATTAAGGAATTAGATGCTACCCACCCTATTAACTATGCGGTTGCCGACGAAAGCAATATGATATTAACGGGCTTCATCGGGTTCTTAGATCCGGCAAAGCCATCGGCTAAGCCTGCTATTAAAGCATTGCAACGCCTGGGTATTGAACTGAAAGTGCTTACCGGTGATAATGAAATTGTAACTAAAAAGATTTGCCAGGATGTGGGCATACCGGTTACCAGCATATTGTTGGGTAACGAAATTGAAACCCTGAGCGACCCTGAACTGTTAGATAAACTGGAACATACCAGCATTTACGCCAAGCTTAGCCCTATGCAAAAAAGCCGCGTAATAAAAGTGCTGCAAAGCAAAGGGCACACCGTTGGCTTTATGGGCGATGGTATAAACGATGCGGGCGCATTGCGCGATGCCGACGTTGGTATATCGGTTGATACAGCTGTGGATATTGCTAAAGAAAGCGCCGACATTATTTTGCTGGAGAAAGATTTGATGGTATTACGCAAAGGTGTTATTTATGGCCGACGCACATTTGGTAATATTATTAAGTACCTAAAAATGGCTGCCAGCAGCAACTTTGGTAATATGTTCAGCATGTTGGGTGCCAGCGCGCTGTTGCCTTTTTTACCTATGTTACCGGTGCAGGTGCTTACGCAAAACCTGCTGTACGATATAAGCCAGATATCACTACCATGGGACCGTATGGATGCCGAATACCTGGTTAAGCCACGCCGTTGGGAAACAGGCAGCATTGCCAAATTCATGTTCTACATCGGGCCAATCAGTTCCATATTCGATTATGCAACCTTTGCCATAATGTGGTTTGTGTTTAAAGCACAAACACCCGAAACACAAAGCTTGTTCCAATCGGGGTGGTTTGTTGAAGGGCTGTTATCGCAAACACTTATTGTGCATATGATACGTACTAAAAAAATACCATTTATACAAAGTAGCGCTTCTACTCCGCTAACTATTATGACGGTACTTATTATGATTGCCGGTATCTACCTGCCATTCTCTCCGTTTGCATCGGGCTTTAAGTTTATGCCTTTGCCTCCTGTTTACTTTGCTTACCTGTTTGCTGTGCTATTGGGCTACTGCCTACTTACACAAGTGGTTAAGGTTTGGTTTATTAAGAAGTTTAACACATGGTTATAAACCAATTTTGAATTTTGAATTCTAAATTTTAAATGAATTGCGAGGCATCACGAGCACAATTAAAATACAATAAGATAAAGCGAGTAAAACCCTGGTCGAAAGACTGGGGTTTTTCGTTATTCCTTTATCATTTCTATTGCAAGTCCACAATTAATATACAGTTTAGAATAAAATGCTGATGCTCTTCCAGTGCGATGAAGGTCTTCCTTTTCAACATCTTTTGGTAAATTTTTTATTCTATCAAAAGTATTTTTTTGCAGAACGCTAAGAGCATTCTTAATTGATTTATTGCTGATTTCTCCTATCTGCTCTTTCTGAATAACACAGCAAAGTATTCTATTTGCAAAATTCTCGAGTGACGATTTAATTACCAGCGGTTCACTTTCCATATTAAATAAAGATTTCGCGCTAATTGAATCTAGAACAAGAAAACCATGATCTTCTATTTTTTCTCCATGAGGAAGTAACATATCTTCAACCAGAATAATAAAGCCATTAGTTTTTAAGGACTTCCGTAGGTTTGCAATAATATTAGGCCATTTCAGAATAGGTAATTCATGTAACACATTGCATACAAAAATAAAATCAAAACTACTCTCTTTTAACTCGTTAGAATCCTTATATACCTCCTTAATACCCAGTTTTTTTAATTCTATCCGATTAGTTTCACTAATATCTAGTGCAGAAAAAGAAAGTTTATTTTGTAGTTTATTATCCTTCATCAAATTTTTCAAAACTCGGCCAGTACCTGCACCAAAATCAAGGAAAGAAGACCCTTCTGGGCATTCCATAATAGCTTTTTTAAGGACTTCGACTTGAGGATCATTTGGTTTTGCGCTTTCAATCACTTCTGGATTAATAAAGCATTGACTCACGAAATTTTCATATGACCAGTTCGAAATATTATGAAGAAATGTAGAAAGTGTATGCTTGTATTCGCCAAGTCCCATCAATTCATCAATTGCATTTGGCGGATTAGAACTAATAGGTGGAATGATAGCATTATCCTTAACAATAAATATTTCCTCATATTTTAAATGAGCTAGAATATTCAAAGAATGGGTAGCAATCCATAATTGCCCATTTTCTTCAACAACTTCTCTTAGCCCATTTACTAAAGCAATTTCTGATTCTGGGTGCAAGTGCAATTCTGGTTCGTCAATAACCAAAATGCAATCTTTAATTTGTATTTCCGGGTTCCGTTCTATGAGAAAAAACAATAAACAATACGTAAATAGTGTTTTTTCTCCTTCAGAAAAATCGTCATAATTAAATGGTCTACCCCCTATTTTAAAAAGCCCCATATATGACAGGCTTCCTCCAGCAACTCCAGGACTATCTGTAGGTTCTGGCATTTCCCATTCAAGGTCCTTTTTTAAGAATTTTTTCACAAAATTTTGTAAAGAAGAAAACCTTCTAAATGACTCTGTTTGCGTTCTGTCCGTTTTTTTAAGTGTCGATACAACATATTCGCTAGCTAGTTTATTCGCTAATGTTGACAAGAAAGTTAGCCCAGTTGCTTTAATTGATGCAAATTCATTATAATTATGCTCTTCCGATTTATTATTCATTAATCCCTCAAATGGTTGAATAGGTATAGCCTGATTGGGAACGTTTTGAGGAATACTTTTTTGTAAGTTTTTAACGTCGGTATTCCTTATCTTTATAATATATTTTTTTAGTGTCTCTCTAACCTTAAAATCTAACGCGGGTATTTGACCTTGTATATTTTGTAAATCTGCACGAAGAGAATTATTACTACTGTACTCATTCATCTTATCGTTTAGAAATTTAGCTTCTTTTTGGAGTTTTTCATTTTGTGGCTCCTCATTCACTAATTTACTAATCTCTTTTAGCTTATGAACATTATAAACTAAGTCACCAATTGGCTGACTTGATTTAACGCTTCTCACTATACTTGCAAGATTCTGAGGCAAGTGGGTTAAACTCTCGTCAAATATTTTTATAGCTGCTGCTTCACCGTCAACGTATCTATCAGAAATAAGGTCTAAAACCCGTGTTTTACCAGCACCGTTTCTTCCAATTAATGCAACCACTGACCCAAGACGTTCAAGACTAGTAGGTTTAATCCCAGCTTCTAGTACAAGAGATTTTGTAAAATTGATTCTTTCTATCCTCATAGTGGTAAATTATTTCCCAAATATAATTCTTATTACACATAAAAAAACAACCAAGCTGTTCAAAAATTATTCGCTATTTTATTTAATATAG